>Ga0194132_10006152_pt1 | contig 18852 bp, 19 predicted proteins | sample TA2KigOf80mmetaG_FD_148612 | JGI IMG/M metagenome (GOLD analysis project Ga0194132, IMG submission 148612) | Freshwater microbial communities from Lake Tanganyika, Tanzania - TA2015054 Kigoma Offshore 80m | ecosystem: Environmental > Aquatic > Freshwater > Lake | place: Tanzania: Lake...
CGGAAGCAAGCAATATTACTTTGGGTATGAGTTTTTCTGGAAATTGTCTTGGGCCATAATTGTTTGTGCAACGCGTTATGATGGAATCAATTCCATATGTGACAAAATACGAATTTACTAGTAATTCAGCTGATGCTTTTGATGCGGCATATGGGCTAGATGGATTGAATGCTATTTTCTCAGTAGCACTGCCAGTCTTTAAGCTACCGAAAACTTCGTCTGTAGAAATATGAATTAGTTTCTTATCAAATTTCCTTATGGCTTCTAGAATCGTATATGTTCCCATTATGTTTGAATCAAAAAATGGTTTTGGGTTGTCAATACTTCTATCCACATGTGATTCTGCAGCAAAATTAAATATTACATCACAATCTTGAATCAATTTTTCAATCTTGGCTTTGTTGTTTATGTTGCCTTTGACATACTGGTATTTTTTTTTGTTTGCTACTTGTTTGAGATTTTTTTTGTTCGATCCTACAAACTCGGCATCAAGATTGATAATTTTGCAATTTGGAAATTTATCAAATAGGTATAAAATGAAATTGCTGCCAATAAAACCAAGTCCTCCAGTGACAAGTATTTTGGCATCTTTTAACTGGTTAATGTTTCGCATAACAAAATTCTGTGTCAAATATTATTATTGCTATCTATGAATTAGATCTGTGACTAGAAAGCTAAATTAACATTGGTTATGTCTTTTCAATGTATATCTTTGAATGACAAAGCATTTTCTATGATAAAACTTGACAAACACGATACTAGAAACATAGTGGAAAAAAACAAAACTTCTTCTGTTACAGTTTCATGCTCGTTGGATTTTAAAATATTTATATGCTTAATTTGTTGAGGAAAAAACCTTTGAAAGTTTTTGTAATCTGTTACTATATCAATTAACTTTTCTTGACTAGCAGGTAATAATATATCAAAATCAAATTTCGACACAACCTATAGTATTATGACAATTATATTAACTAAATTATTACTTAATAGTAATTAAATCGTACTTAATATTTTAATTTCAGATTTAAATGTGGGAAATGAAATGAGTTCACAAAAATATAATAAAATAATCTTAATTGATTCATCCTCTAAATTTCAAGATTTTCATAATTTTCTCGATCCTCATAATCTCATTGTTACTTTTGATTACAAATCACACATGTTATTGTCAGAAAAAAATGTAAAACATATTGTTTCTGATACTTATCTGACAACTAGTGAAATTGTAATATTACAAGAAAATTCCTATGTTTTTTCAAAATTCTTTATTGAAGAACAAATAGCGAATTCGTTATTATATAATGAAATACAATTAGGCAAATTATTTTACATTGAATTATATCTATTTTTGTCACCATTTCTGAAGAAATTTGCTGAAATACAAAAAATCTATGAGCAATATCCAATTTCGATTTTTGTCTCATCACCTGATTTAGTCGATCTAGTAAAATTATTCACTAATAATATTACTCAAATAAACACACTATCACAAAAGCCTAATTTTTTTTATGATAGCGTTGCAATTAATATCAAAATATCTAGATTTTCTCTTAATATAAAAATCCCACGTAGGTATTATGGCCTAATTAAGAATATTTCAGATGCCATTCTTAACATCCTTCAATCTGGACGATCTATTGATAAATCAAAAGATTATTCACTACTAATAGAATTTGACACGTTAAGATATGCCAGGCTTTTAGAAAAGACTGATAATTTTTTAATTTACAATCAACGAAGACCGACATTGTGGAATATTAAATCTTATAAAACTATAAAAAGATCTAAAAATTTTTTCATCACAAATTCTATTTTGCAAACACTACAAAAAAATTCGAACTATAGAGTGTCAAAACAAGTCAATGAAATGATTAGTTCGTTATTACAAAATGAGAATTTTTTATCCGGTTTTTTTTCTTTAAAGAATACATCTTTTTGGAAAGCACTAAAACCATATTTTATAGAGTTATGTAAAACTCGACTTTCTTCTGCAATTCAAGCAGTAAATACGGCAGAGCAACTTTTCACTAAATTCAAGATCAAGTCTATTTTGGTTTGGTCAGAAAGCGGTTTTAATGAATTAGTTATGATTCAATTAGGAAAAAAACACCACGTTCCAGTTGGATTGTTGCAACACGGAGTTTATTGTGATACCGTCAAAGCTAAAACAATAAATGAGTTTTTCGGAGTCTTACCAATACTATCCGATAAATTAATAGCTTGGGGAAAATCAACCTATGATTATGCGCTAGACTGCGATGTTCCTAATGAAAAAATACAAATCATAGGTAATCCGGCTTTTGACGATTTGTTTGAAAATAAAGACATGAGTATTTCAAATGAGTATATTTTATTAGCTACACAATCACCTACTAATAACACCGTATTCGATTTTACTGTAGATGTAATAGAAAAATACGAAAAAACTATCAGAAAAATTTGCGAGATTGTGACATCATTAAATAAAAATCTGATAATAAAACTGCATCCAGACCCACTTGAATACGATATAACTAAACTGGTCTATGAGATAAACCCATCAATAAAAATAATAAAAAAAGGCAGTATTCATTCACTCATAAAAAAATGTGAAGTTTTTGTAGCAATTGACATCTCTACAAGTATTCTGGAAGCTCAAATACTAAAAAAACCAACAATTTCAATTTCTGTCAAAAATGATTTCGTAGATGAGGATAATTGCAGTCTCTTTACATCCAACTCTTGTGTTAGAACAAACATTGCTGGCTTTGAAAAAGTATTAACACAAATTCTACATAATGCTAATTTCAAAAATGGAATAATTCAAAACGGCAATGCATTTGTCAAGGGATATCTATCAAATCAAGGAAATGCTTCTACTGAATTTTCAAAGCTTCGTTTTACTTAAATTGTTAATTACTTTTCAATGACATATTAAGGATATCATCTAGTTGTGATGGTGATTTATCATTAACAGATGCGGTTCTTTTCTAATCACACGCAATATGTCTGTCATTAAGAAAGTCTCGCCGCTTTTGTATAGTTGGTTGTAGATTTTTTTCACAAAGATAAAGTCATCCTTGTAGTCCACAACCCATCTCTGTTTAATGCGCTTGGTATTACGTATTATGCTAATCTTGAATTTATCTGGATTTTTCCAGATGTATGATGTAACGTGCTCTCTTTCTGATTTTTGTTTTGCATTTTTCCAGGCTTTTTTTAAAGATCTAAAATTGAAACATTCGGTATCTAGACCCTTTGGATATGTTTTGTCATCAGTTGTAACGTAGTCATATTTTCCGGCAAAAAATTTAGCTATTATTTTATTACTCTCGAAGGGATCAATGAGTGGACAATCTGCTGTTATTCTAACAATTGCGTCTGCTTTATAGTTTTTCGCAGCTTGAAAAAATCTATCTAGGACATCATTTGTTTTTCCTCTAAAACATTTCACATTAGAATTTTTTGCAATTTCTGCGATTTTATTATCGATTTTTCTGTTTGTTGTAGCAATTATGATCTTATCATGTTTCATTTGTTTTACACGATTGATTACATGCCAAAGTATTGGCTTTCCTTTAATTCTCGCTAGTACTTTTTTCGGAAATCGTCTTGAATCTGTTCTCGCTTGAATGATGATCAGAATTTTTTCATTATTTTTTGTCATGCTTATTGTTTTACTGATAGATTGGCAGTCTTTATCACGCGATCTATTTCATTACTTGTTAGACTTGGGTGCATTGGTATGGTGACTATCTCGTCTGCCATTTGTTCTGTTATGGGTAGCTTTACATTTGATCTATAGAAGCTCATCAAGTGGACTGCTTTGTAATGAGCGCCTACCTCGATTCCACTTTCTGACATGTTTTTCATGAAACGAGCTCTATTTTTCGTTCTGATCCAATATAGATGATAGCTGCTATTCTTATCGAATGGCATTTTTTCCTCAATTTTCAATTCTTGATTGTATCTCTTTGCAATTCTTTTTCTAATATTATTGGATGCATCTACCTTCTTAAGCTGTTCTATTCCTATGGCCGCGGAAATCTCATCCATGTAATGATTGAAGCCCAAAGATGTGACATCGTAGAATGGCCCATTTCTATTGTCTATCCCACACCATCTTAGAGAGTCTAATTTTCTTCTTATAGATGAACTGTTTTTGCAATTAATCGTAATGGCGCCACCTTTTGGCATTGCCAAGTTTTTGACTGGATGAAAACTAAAACAACTAAGTTCGTTCTCGGATCCTATTTTTTTACCTCTATATTTCGCACCACAAGCATGTGCTGCATCATCAACTACATGTAATGAATTGTCTTTAGCTATATTGTTAATGGGATTCATTTCGCTTGGAAAACCGCCAAAATGAACAGGCATTACGGCTTTAGTATTTTTCGTAATTTTTTTCCTTACATCATCGGGATCAATACAAAGAGTATGCGGATTTACATCAACAAAAACAGGGATTCCACCATTGTAAAGAATTGCATGTACAGTTGTTACGAATGTCAGAGAAGGTACAAGAACCTCCTTGTTTCTTACATCTAACACATTAAGCGCTAAGTGCAGTGCAGCTGTACCGCTACTTAATGCGACGCATTCTTTAGCATCAATGTATTTACAAAATCTCCTTTCAAACTCCAAAACTTTTCCTTTTCCAGCTCCTGATGCCCAATTAGAACTACGTAATGCTTTTGTAGATGCAATAATTTCTTTATTGTCAAATTTTGGTGCAAATAATTTTATCTTTTTCAAATTTATGTACCTTGGATTATCAAATCTTCTCTATGAACTCATTATATTTAGTTGATCTATTCGATGAATGTGATCTACCATGTCACGTAATTCATCAAATGAAATAGAAAATGGTGAATCGGGGCCTATTGAATTTTCTAATTTTACGTGTTTTTCTATAAAGATATCATTGTCTCCTCTTGATTTTTTTAAAATTACGTAAACCAATGGCATTGTATATCCTAAAGTGTGATCAGAAAAAAAATCATATTGTAGAATATCTTTCCAAATTATGTCCTTGTCTTGAGTAGGATAATCTGCAACACAATAAGTATACTGAAAGTTTTCTCTCTCAAATTGTTTTTCAATTAATTTTTTATTTATTCCATTTCCAATACTAATGAAAGTAGGTTTTCGTGTTTTACCTACTTTTTGAATCGTCTCTAATGCAAATTTGTGTTTTAATGCAGTTGTCCATGATGCAATTTTGTACATTTCTACATTAACAGATTCTAAAAAATCTACTGACTCTGGATTAAAAACACTACAAAACCATTTAATTCCAATTTTATCAGCAAATCTCTTTAGTTCTTTTGCAATGTCTTCACTCAATTCTGCTTTTTTTATTATTTCCCAATTAGGATCAGACGGCTCAAAAATATCTTCAGCACGCCACATTTGAAATTTTACGTGGGTCGCACCGCTTTCCTTTGATTTTTTTATATGCTGTTTTGCAAGTTCAAGATCGCCATTCCAATTAGAACCGATTTCTGCGATTATGTTTACAACCAATGTTTTCATAGGCGAATTAGTTATTTAATATACTTATTTTGATTTTCTGTAATCTAAAAGATTTGATTCTAGAAGTTTATATTAAAGTCAAAACGAAATCGGAGAATTGTTATCTGGTAAAAATATTCTTATCACTGGTGGAACTGGTTCACTTGGAACTGCATTAACTAAAAAATTATTGTCACTCAATGTTGGTGCTGTCAGGATTTATTCACGAGACGAAAATAAACAGGTTCTCATGGAAGAAAAATTTAACGACAAAAGATTACGATTTCTTATAGGCGATATTAGAGATAAAGAAAGACTTAGGAGAGCAGTTGAGAATATCGACATAGTGATTCATGCAGCAGCACTGAAACATGTACCTGTTGCTGAATATAATCCGTTTGAGGTGATCAAGACCAATGTAACTGGTTCTCAAAACATAGTTGATGTATCTATGGATGAAGAAGTTGAACTTTGTCTTGCAGTAAGCAGTGATAAGGCAGTGTCTCCACTTAATCTTTATGGCGCAACCAAACTGGCAATGGAAAAACTATTCATTGCCGCAAATCACTATAAGGGAAAAAGAAAGACTAAATTTTCATGTGTTAGATACGGCAATGTTTTGGGCAGTCGTGGTTCTGTAGTACCAAAATTTATTGAACAAATTAGAACTAACAAAGAGGTAACTATCACAGATCCATCTATGACCAGATTTAATATCACAATGGATGAAGCTCTGAAATTAATTCTGCACGCAATAAGATTTTCTAAGGGTTATGACGTGTTTATTCCAAAACTCAAGTCATATCTGTTATCTGATTTAGTAGCAGCGCTTGAAGAAATATCATCAATTCCATTCAAGCAGAAGAAAATTCCTATAAGAGTTGGTGAAAAAATGCACGAATTATTATTAAATCAATACGAAACCAAGTATACAATAGAGTCTAATGGTGTTTACATCTTACTTCCTTCTGATTATACAAACGGTCAATCTTTACGCAAGTTATATCACAATGCAGAAAAATTAGGATTGGATATTTATTCATCAGATAATGTACCTCACATTTCACAAACCGATCTTAAAAAAACTCTAGTCACCCATAACTTTATTCCCTAATAGAATCGCCTAATTTTCAAGCAAAGATATTGTCAATTAATTATCTCAACAATTCTTTTTGCTATGCGCTTACTTCCTTTTCCATCAACTAACATTCGACTATTTCTTGAATACTTTTTACATAAGTCAATATCTTTCATTAAAGAAAATGTAGCTTGAGGCAATTCACCAAAATTAACCATTTTATATGTTCCCAAGTATTTCATGCATTCATACGCTGCAGTTTTTTTGGCGTAATTATGATTTTCATTAGAATGACTTATTACGAGTGAAGGTAGTCCAGAGAAAAATGCCTCAAAAGTCGTAATTCCAAAACTAAGGATCGCGACATTATAAGACGGCATGAGAGAGATCAAATTATCATTATTCATAATAACTGTAAACCGCCTGTCATTTTTAATAGTTGTAACAATTTTTTTACTGTCAGAAAAAAATCTTCCAAGAGCTATATCTATCTGGAATCTCTGCTTAGTTTTCTTGAAAGATTTTATAATTTTTAATGTCAAACCTCTTTTGTCAGAGCCACCCATAGAAATCAAAATAGATTCTTTTCGTTTTTTATTTTTTTTATTTTTTTTAATGGTACCTAGTAGCATATAATTTGGCCCAATCAAGATTTTGTTTGAATATTTCAGAACTGTGTCTGTTGGATATTGTTCTTTGACCCATGGCCAAATTATCAAATCTGCATTCAAACTATTCCTATGTGTATTATCTATGACTATGGTTTTGCATATTTTGTTCAATTTTATGAAAAATTCTTTACTCAACGTCTTTTTTAAATCGACAAATAGGCAATCAAATTTAATTTTGTGATGCAAATTCATTAATACTGAAAGTTCTGTTTTCTCATTAGCTGATTTTGAAATAATGGTGTGGTGAAAGCCTGATTCTTTAATCAATTTGGAAGCTGATTCATTATTCTTTATCAAAAAATATGGTGTGACATTTAACTTATGGAGTTGTTTGGCTAATTCCAAGCACCTTGATATGTGACCCATGCCTAATCTTTTGTCTGCATCTACGCGAAATAAGACATACTTCAAATGAAATAAATTTTTTTTTATCTATTATAAATCTCTCCATACGTATTATCTAATAATTTTAGTTTTGAGATGTTGAAAATATCTCAAATGAACTGTTTGGCGTTATCAATTTCGTTAAACAATAAATCAAGAACTGATAAATTTTCAACAAAAGTTTTTCCTCTCTGTCTATAATTGGGATGCTTATAATTGTGGTATGTTATTGTAATGTTTTCTTTTTCAAATATAGTAACATCGTTTTCTAAATAGTCTTTTGCTCCTATGGTTGTCAAATATTCAGTTGCACCTAACTTTTTGCAAATATCAAGTAATAGAAAACTTCTCTTGCCACTAATGTTCAAATTTGATGCTTTTATCAACTTGGTGTTTATTTCAAGAAATTTACAACACTGTGTGATGAATTCAATATTGAAATCCGCCAGTCTCTCCCAATTTTTTACATACATTTCTTTTAAAAAATTAATTTCATCAAAGCTATTTCCATAATGACTTTTAAATGCATTAACATGTTGCTCTCTCCATTTTTGTGAATTATCAATTAAAACATCTTTAATCAACGTCTCACTTTTTTCCAACCTAGTTGGCATCCTTATCCAAACCTCATCCTCACCGTCTTTGGATACTTTTTTTATTCGATTACGCATTTGCCAAGAGCGTTTTTCAAATTTAACATTGTCAAAAAAAACGAAAACGTCAGAATTTTTTATGAGATTGAAATATCCAATCCAAGGAAATAAAGTTGGCTGCGAAATACTAACAATCATATCTCAACCATTTTTGTTTCAGATTTAATAACGTTGGTTCCATTGATCCTTATTGCTTTAGTTTATTTACAAATTTTATAATTGTTTAACGCTTCATTTTTTTTTATATTTTGGATTCCATAATGAATCGTTAAAGATCTCTGACGAATTTGCTAAATAATCTCTAAAAATTTGGTTTGATGTTTTCTTGTTATTTTTATAAACATATGTTGTAAACTCAAATGGTGCATAATCATGTCGTATTGTCACTCTATTGGAAAGCGATCTGGTGATGGAGTAAATTTCTTCGGGGTCACTATAAAACAAATCCTTTGTTTTATAGTCAATTATGCCACCAACAAAATTCATGGCCAGCCCCTTTCTACAGATTCTGAACATCTCAGTCATGACCTTTTTTATGTATGGATAACTGCAACCAGCAGAAGATATCCCAGAGAAGAAAACCCAATCAAACTTCTTTACAAATCTTCTTTCTTCAAAATCCCTCACTTCAAATCTGGCCTTTGGATAAACAAGCTTTGCAATTTTTATCAATTCTGGATTTATATCAATTCCAAGGTACTTCGTTCTAATTTTTTTATATTCCAGATATCCATACAAGTCGCCGAATCCGCACCCTATGTCTAAAACAGAACAATCAGAAAGATTACCTATTTGGGACAGAATTGAAAATCGTAATGATTGTTTTCCTTTACGTGGACCCCACCCAACAGACTGCGGGTCATGTCCATATTTTTTTAATAATTCTGTATAATACCATAGCACTTTTTTACGTTGAGTAGTTTGCACTTTTCTACGAGTATGTATGTGGTATTAAAACAATTGGTTTGATTATATTGCAAAATATCAAGATAAAAATAGATGCACTAAAATACATATGTGTAGATTTGTTAAAAAATAATGTAAAGCGATTGCAAGTTGATTTACGTCTTCAGTTGTGCAAATCAATTGTAGCATCTTATGATGGAAGAAAAAAAACTGTGTTAAGCAATTAAGATCACAATATGACAGATAAAGTTGTTTTCTGGATAGGATCAGATTTTATACAATTAGGACTGGCATCTTCAATACAAGCTAATCATGACTGTAAACTTTATGCAATTATAGATATAACAAATAAACCAAAAAATTTTTTCATACATCAAACATTTGTCAAATTTCAAAAAATTTTTTAACGATTGAACTAGGAAATGATTTAACTCGGTTTGAATCAATAGTCCAAGATTTACACCATCATAATCAGTTAACTATTTGATCGTATCGTCTTCAAACCACTTTACATATTCATAGCAATTGTTCTGCATATCAATCAGATCATTTCTTGAGGAAAAATCGTCAGATATTACATGAGGAATATTTTCCCATTTTAGTAATTTGTGAGACTCATAATCAAATGAAATTATTTCCTTTATTTTTTCTTGTTGAGGAATTTTTTTAATTTCAGCAATTGTTGTTGATGAATCAACCAACATCAATATAGAACTAGAATCATTCAATTCTTTTTCATATTCGTATAGATTTTCATCGGTATTTTTTACGGACATATTTTATATTTACAATGATTTTCGTCCTGTGTAAATCTTTACTACAAGAAGATAAATATCAAAAATAATATTAGATAAAACTAGTGCTGATGCTAATCCTAAAATTCCATAAAGTTGTCCCAGAAAAAATATCCCACCAATAACGGTACCGGCCCATATCCATCTTGCAATCAATACATGTTTACTTTTTTCCATTCCAAGCAATTCTGTAGATAGAATCAGAGCTAGTGTAGCTGGAGCGATACCAAGGCTCGTTATTTTTATTATTTCAATAGTATCGACATATTTTGGAAACAGAATTGGGATAATCTGTGGCAATACCAATACTCCAAAGAGAGAGAGCGATATACCAACAATCATTGCATATTTTTTGAATTTTTTACTGTGTTTTCCTTGTGCTTCTTCCGGTAAAATGAATTTTATCAGAATATTAGGAAATATCATAAAAATTGCATATATTTGAGATGCAAGAGAATAATTTCCTAATAATGAAAATCCAAAAACCAAACCAATCAAAATCTTATCAAATTGACTTTTAAACACACTTGCTAAACTAATTAAATAATTATTGATTATGAATCCCATTCTAGATTTTATTTCAGAAAAGTTGATTTTTGTTTCTTTAATGACGGTATAGATGATCTTTACAAATGGGAGATAAGAAATGATTAATCCATAAATTACTCCAGTATTTCCAAATTGTTGATATAATAAAATACAGAGTGTAAGCGATACGGATTTTTGAACTATTACGTACTTTGCATATTTACAATATTCCTTTTTTCCAATTAGATATGAAGTAGCAAGATCGTTCATGACAAAGCCTAAAACAAGAAATCCTACATCAATTCTTGAAAACAACAAAGAAACAACACTTGCCGATACCAGTGTTCCAAGAAGTGTGATGAAGACTAGTGTTGAATCTAATTTAAAATTTTTAGACACGTAAACAGTTATCACAGTTGGAGTCGCAAACAGTGAAAACAGATATGCAGTTCCAGCTATGCTGATTATGAACTGAAGCTCTCCATAATCAGAAGTATTGGAAATAGATGCAATATAGAGCCACAGAATTGATGTGATGCCATTCCCAATAAGATCAGAAGAGCCAAGGGCTGCGAGATCTTTTGTTTTACTAATTTTATTCTTGATTTGATTCCAAAATGTCATATTTATTTACACAAGATTGTGTTCAGATAACTCCTAGGTAAATGAGTTCTTCCATTTTGTCCAATCATATTTGTCAAAGTTAACATCCATCATCTCATCATCGTCAGGCCTCCATGCTATATCAGCTAGGGTGAGAATTCGTGATGTCTCATTTGCCAAATTCATATGGGCGGATGCAATGTTTTTTGGCACGTGTATCAAGACGGGATTGTCCGAGCTTGTAATAATTTCATGATATTTTTCATTATTATCTCGGATCACAAAAACAACTTTTCCATGTATACAAGTAAAATAACTAGAGCGTTTGGTATGTATGTGAGGCCCTTTCATTTCGCCTGGAAGAACAGATGTTACATATACCATTTTTGGGTGATTTTTAATTATATTGTCCCAATCACGCCATACAACCGTCAGTGAGCCACTGACATGTTTGTCTGTAATATTTTTGGTGTCATATTTATCAAGAGGTATAACAGAAAACGATTCATTATTCAAGAGCAGTACATTGAAAAGACATAGCATGTGTTAATTTATCTTTCTCATGCATGATCCATATTCACAGATATGGATAATAATATTTGATATGTTATTTGATTATGAAGCAAACAGATCAGCTAGAAAATGCTAAATTACTTGTTACCGACGGAATGGGTTTTATTGGCAGCAATTTCATCTTTCACAATTGCTAATAAAACACCATATCAACTTATTTAGGAATATTTTTTAAACATGAGGCAACCTTATAGCTAATTTGATTCAAAAAAATGAATCGATAGCGCCTGTATTTTGGGCACAACGTTATCTATCAGAAAACAAGTTGGTGAATGAAAACAAACCAACATTACATTTATTCATTGTTTGGGAAAACTCACGCAACAAATTCACTCTCATTATTGATGATCTAAAAAAAAATTTCATTATTCGTGATATCTATGAAGTTAAATGGAGTGAGGAGAAATTCCTTAATAACTTAAGGAGATTTTATGAGCGAAGATTACCTGAAACACAAGAAAAAGCAAATTTGTGTGGGGTGGGTCCATTCCTAGTGATTCTTGTTTCTGATCCTAACCCACAATTAAAAAAAATGAAAGCACCAAATGATGAAGAAGATATAGTAAATGTGAATATTATTGATAATAAGATGAAATACAGAAAATGGGTTGGGAAGGATTTTACTATTCATAGCTCGATTTCTGACAAAGAAACAAATCATGATGTGATGTTGTTGTTTGGCAAAAATACTCGCGATTTGGAAAATAAAATTCCTGAAAATTGGGATGGTTCAATTAAAAAATTGAACTCTGATTTAATTGGACATAATGGATGGAATGACATGAGGCAATTATTTTATGTCTTAAATGGTACAGTAAATTATGCCATCTTAAGAAATTTTGATGGCATGCCAGACAAATTTGATTACAATGATGTGGATATCTTAACTGAAGACATAAAGATACGATACATAATGGATGAAAATTTTTCTCCATTGGGTTCCAATATATCTAGACTGAATATGAAAATAGGCGATGAAATGGTATCGTTTGATTTCAGATATCTAAAAGAACAAAACTATATGGATGAAATGTGGTTAAGACAAATACTGGCAAGACGAATTTTGCATCCCAATGGATTTTATGTTCCATCTAAAGAAGATTATTTTTATAGTCTATTGTATCACGTAATATTTCACAAGGGAATAATTTCTGATAAATATAAAAAAAAATTAGGTGATCTATCCAAAGAACTTGGTTTGACTGAAATTACTGAAACAACTTTTGATGATTTCAAGAAATCTAAGGAGTTTTTAACAAAATATATGTCAAAAATGAAATATCATAATTCTAATTCTGCATTGTATAAAATTAGACATAATCAGTTTTTACGAATTGTAAGGGTTGCTATTTTTGTAGCAAAAAAACAAGGATTGAAATTCCTATTGGGTGCCATAAAACACAAAATAGCAGTAACATTATCTGATACTGTTGAATATATTGAAAAAAGAGGAAAAGTGATTGACGAAACAGATCATCGTTAAATCACACAACAAGTCACGTTGACTCTACAAATTAATGATAATTGTAATGTATTATTAGAGTTACAGTGTGTAGGAGTTATGTCATTTTAGTTATGACAAACATGAAGGATAGGATAATAATTTGGGATAGTAGTGATTTTTTCACACTATTACTTGCAAATTCTTTACAGGAAAAATGTGACGTTGATATTTATGCAATAATTGATACAACTGATAGAACCAAAAAGTTTTTTGAAAATCAAAAATTTGTCGAATTCAAAAATGTTTGGTTTTATCATGATCATATATCTACTAGAAAAAATAAAATCGATATTGATTACCTAAATCAGTTTGAAAAACAATATGGTATAAATCTCTGGCTTTTGGCACAAAACGAGCGCATCTTTATTAAACAATACAATGATTATTATAAATTTTCAACAGAACAAATTCTGGCGATTCTTGAAGATGAGTGTAAATTATTTGAAAGAATTCTTAATGACGTAAGGCCTGATTTTTTCATCACTGGTGAAACAGCCTTACATCACCATCATTTGTTCTATCTTCTATGTCGTGTCAAAGGAGTAAAAGTAATGATACTTAATCAATCAAAATTTGGTTACAAGTGTATGATTTCTCAGGAATTACATAAATTAGATAATGTTAGCTCGATTACTCCTAATTCGACACATAGAAGTTTAGAGGAGCTACAACAATATTTGAAAAATCATAGCATGTTAAAACAAATATTGTCTTACAAAGAATCTTTCTTAAGCTCAAAAAGAGAAAAAATCAAAGCCGCCATACAACTTTTACTAATATCTAATAATACTAATCCTAAAACACATTTTAGCTATTATGGCAGGAGTAAAATCAAAGTACTGATCAAAGAAATTGCTTATTCAATAAAAACAAAATATAGAGAGAAATTTGTGAACAAAAATTTGAAAAAGGAAATTCCGACTTCCCAGTTTATTTATTTTCCATTACATCAAGAACCAGAACGAACTACATTGCTAGGCTCGCCATATTTTACAAATCAGTTGGAAACAATATGCCATATCTTGAAATCATTACCTGTTGGATACAAGCTTTTGGTTAAAGAACATCCGACTCAATCAATTCGTGGATGGCGAAGTATATCTTATTATGAAAGACTGATCAATTTACCTAATCTTGAACTTATACATCCATCTGTTAGTAATGAAGAGTTGATCAAAAAATCCTCACTAGTAATTACAATTGCTGGAACTGCTGGACTTGAAGCAACATTTTATGGTAAACCATCGATAATATTTTCTGATCTAGGATATTCCTTATTGCCATCTGTTCATAAAATCAAATCGTTAGAAGATCTATCGCATACTATTAACGTTGCATTAAATGATAAAGTAGATCCAGCATACTTGGATAGTTATATAGATCTCTTGGAAAGAAATTCCTTTGATTTTGATCTATTTGATTTTGTTACGGCATATCAAAATCGATTTTATTATGGGGGGCATCTGATAGATGTGGATATATCAACAAAACAGATGCAAGCATTCATCAATGAACAAAAGCCTGCGTTTGACAGAATCTCACAGGAATATCTGAAAAAAATCAATCAGTTAAAATCTTCGACTAATTGAGTATTACTTAATATATATTAAAACGAATCTCACCTACTAGCATGAATAAAAGAGTCACTTTTCTTACAGAAAAATCAATCGATAAAAATCTATTATCTCGGGTAATAAAAGAGCATTCTAAGAAATCTCTCAAACCTGAAGATAAATCAATTCTCGATGAACTCATTTTAGCAATGGAAAATAACCATCTGATCCTTTCACCTCAAGAAATTCAATTCTTAAATTCAAATCAACAATCGACATGGAGTGACTATCTTATTTTTAGATACAAATTTGATAACTTTCCTAAGAAGAAAATTGTTTCTGATTTCCCAATTTACGTCTTAATAGAACCAGTATCAGCTTGTAATCTTAGATGTATAATGTGTTTTCAAATAGATGAAACTTTTTCTAATAATAAAGATTTCATGGGCAAAATGGATGTTACTCTCTTTAAAAAAATTATCGATGAATGTGTGAAAGGGGGTACGAAGGCAATAACATTGGCATCTAGAGGAGAGCCGACATTACACCCTCAATTGGAAGAAATGCTGGAATATTGTTCTGGTAAGTTCCTCGAATTAAAATTAAATACAAACGCTACGAGGTTGACAGAAAAACTAACTCATCAAATATTAAAAAATGGCGTAACTGATCTAGTTTTTTCAGTCGATTCGCATACCAAAGAAGAGTACGAATCTATAAGGGTTAGAGGCGTATTTGAAGAAATCGTAGGTAACATACGACGGTTTAAGGAAACTAAAGAAAAACATTATCCAGATTCAAAGTGTGCTACTAGAATTAGCGCTGTAAAAGTTAACCCCAATCAAGATCCACAAAAATTCAAAGATTTCTGGCAACAATATGTGGATCATGTTGTAATGGTCGAAATGGAGCAAAGATGGGATACATACAATAATCCGCTAGAAGTTGCAGGCAAGAATCCATGTCAATATCTTTGGGAACGACTATACGTATGGTATGATGGAACTTGCAATCCATGCGATGCTGATTATAAAAGCGTCTTATCTGTCGGCTCATTAAAGAATAAAACAATAAGAGAAATATGGCATGATTCTAAATATGCTGAATTACGCGAATCACATATGAATGGCAAACGGAATGCATGTTACCCATGTAATAGATGTCCAATTGAAAGCTAAACTGGGAATAATAGGATACAAAAATCAGGCTGCACGACTGATATCCTTATGTGACAAGATCCAAAATTGTAAAATTGAATTTATTTATCATCCAACAAAACTTATAGACGAAAAAAAGTTCACTAACGATTTTTCTAAATTGCGAGATTGTGATGCAATAATTATAGCAACACCAAATCATACTCATTTTGGTTATATTGAAAAATTATTGAATGGTTTTGATGGATACATATTTTGTGAAAAACCACCTGTTACATCGCTAGACGACATTGATAGTCTTGACCGATTACCTTTAACTGCCAAAGAAAAAATCTTTTTCAACTTTAATTATAGATTTAGTAGGTTAAATGAAATGATCAAAACTCACATAAAATCTACTGCAGTTGGAAATGTGATTTCAATTCGCTTTCTGATGGCGCACGGTTTTGCATTTAAACAAGAATACCTCTCATCATGGCGTTCTAATGGTACAAAAAATCTACATAATATACTTGATACCCTCTCCATTCATTATCTTGATCTGGCCAATTTTCATTTTGGTAAACCATCTCGTATAACTTATTATCCAAGTATTATGTCAAAAAATGGCTCTTCATATGATACCTCTAATCTACTAATACAATATGATGATGGCAAGACAGTTTCAATCCTAAATTCTTATGCATCTCCTTTAATTAATGAGATATCTGTGATTGGAACAAATGGAGTTGTTATGATCCGAAATAATCAAATCACGATACATTCACCACGTGACACTTTTAATGAAAAACAGTTCTTTATTACACCGCCAATTGTTTTTAGTCAGGATTATGATATTGAAAATGAATATACAAAATCACTTGAAAACTCACTTTCATACTTTATATCAAGTACCATTAACAAACTTCCAATGGATATACAGCAATTTAATACTAGTCTGGAAACAAATCGTCTGATTCTTCAATTGCATAACTAATATCATGAATTTGGTATAATGATCAAATAATTGGCTTCAGAATAATTTCCATCTGTTAATATGTAATTTTAATTAACTATTATTTCTAATTGATCTTACTATATTGTATATCTATGATAACCCAGAAAAAGTGTTTACTTGAAAAACCACTTGTTAGAATCAAATATACGGAAATCTATTCGAGATAGTGCTAAAACTATACAAACTCTTGTAAAACTGATCCCACAAATTCAGAAATCAATCAATGTCATTATAAAATGTCTTTCTGAGGGAAGAAAAGTAGTTCTATTTGGTAACGGGGGAAGTGCGGCAGATGCACAACACATTGCAGCAGAACTTGTTGGCAGATTCAAATTAGAACGAAGGAGTTATCCTAGTATAGCATTAACAACTGATACATCATGTATTACTGCCTTAGCTAATGATTATTCTTTTGACATAATCTTTAGTCGACAATGCGAAAGTTTGGTGGAAAAAAATGATGTTGTGATTGGTATATCAACTAGTGGAAATTCAATAAATGTTAAAAGAGGTTTGGAAACAGCAAAGAAAAAAGGTGCAATAACTATTGGTTTATTGGGAGCGAAAGGAGGTCCAATCGGGAAACTTGTTGACATTCCAATAATAATAAATTCGTCCTCGACTCCAAGAATTCAAGAGGCTCATAGAACAATATATCATATTATCTGTGATGAAGTAGAAAGATTAATGGTATCAAATGAACGTACTAAACAATAAAAACTGTTTCATAACAGGTGCAACTGGAGGTCTTGGACGTGAAATAACAAAACAATTCATACAAAATAATTGTAATCTGTTTTTGACTGCCAGAAATGAACAAAAACTGAAGAAATTAAAATCTGAATTAGATAGAATCAATGTAAAAAACTGCAAAATAGTTTATTCTGTTTGTGATCTCACAAAGGATCATCAAATAAAAAAAATTATCAAATTGGTTAGACAAAATTTTCATCATATTGACATCTTGGTAAACTGTGCCGGAATTTTTCAAATAAAACCCATCTCACAAGCTACGTTAGAAGATTTTGACAAAATACTGGCAGTGAATACTCGCACCCCATTTCTTTTTTGTAAGGAGTTTTCATCAGACATGATGAAGCAAAAATGGGGAAGAATAATAAACATAGGTTCATCATCTTCATACTCGGGATTCAAGAATGGTTCCATCTATTGCTCATCAAAACATGCAATGCTTGGCCTTTCTCGAAGTCTATTTGCAGAATTAAAAGAACATAATGTGAGGATATATTCTGTCTCACCAGGTTCAATGAAGACAAAAATGGCAAGACTGTCGAAAGATCAGGATTATGAAACCTTTTTGAATCCCACAGAAGTAGCTAAGTACATTGAATTCATTATCCAATTTGATGGTAATCTCATATCGGAGGAAATCCGCTTAAACCGAATAAACTTATACTGATTATACTGTTCTTCTAAGCTTTTTCATCACTGGTATTTCTGAATCCCAGATTCGTTTTACACCGTCTCCAAGAATTTGATCTATGCGTCTTACATCTCTTACCATTCTTGCTAGTCCTGGTTCTTCCAATGAAGCTGCTTGATCAGATCCATACATTGATCTACTGAGTGTGATGTGTCTTTCTATTGAAGTTGCGCCTAAGGCAACAGCAACTACACATACAATATAAGCACTATCTTCATGACCGCTATATCCAACATTACAATTGAATTCTTTTTGTAATGTGTTTATGCATTTGAGATTTGCTTCTTCAAGCTTCATTGGATACGAACTATTTGAATGCATTAACTCAAACTGACAATTATGTTCTCTGAATACTTTTACTGCATTATGAATTTGTTCCATTGTACTCATCCCAGTAGATATGAATGTGTATTTCTTTTCCTCAGCAACTGTTTTGAGAAACTCGATATCCGTCAACATCGCAGAAGCAATCTTGTTGTATTTCAGGTTGTATTGTCTCAAAAAAATCTGA
>Ga0194132_10006153_pt1 | contig 18848 bp, 17 predicted proteins | sample TA2KigOf80mmetaG_FD_148612 | JGI IMG/M metagenome (GOLD analysis project Ga0194132, IMG submission 148612) | Freshwater microbial communities from Lake Tanganyika, Tanzania - TA2015054 Kigoma Offshore 80m | ecosystem: Environmental > Aquatic > Freshwater > Lake | place: Tanzania: Lake...
TGCTGCTGCGCGACGGGAAGTGCCGCATCGACGGCTGCACCATCCGCGGCCCCCTCGACGTGCACCACTTGATCCCCCGGTCGTGGGGTGGCACCGACACCATCGACAACCTCGCGGCGGTCTGCAAAGGCGGTGGCGCCCACCACGGTCTCCTCGTCCCTCACGGCCCGTTCATCCTGCTGGGGAATCCCAACCGACCCGACGGCCTCGCCCTCATCGCCGTCACCGACCTCCCCGCCCTCGCCCAGCTCGCCGCCCAACGAGCCAGAGCCGACCAAGCCCGAGCCGGACCCGACGCCGCCTGACCCGCCCGAACGTGGACACCTCGACGCCACCGTCGGTCGGCACCCGGACGCGCGAGCTCGGCACCCCGCGCTCCGTCCCTCCGATTCAGGCCGAGGACGCCGCGCGCGGCCCGACTTGCCACGACTTCCCCTCGTTCCCAGAACTCGAACCAGCGAGGAGATGACCATGTGTCTCATGTGCGACGGCTTCGGCCACGACGACGTGATGGCGCTGTACGGCGCCCACATCGCCGAGTACGGCTTCACGGTCGTCGCCGTGACCGCCGCGCGACCCGAGGACGAAGGTGTGGAGTGGGCCTACACGATCGACTTGCTCGACGCGGCCGGTCACCCGGAGCTGGTGGTCGCAGGTCCGGACGCCGCCTCCGGTGGTCACCTGCTCCAGGCGCTCGGCCGGGAGATCCTGGCGGGAGAGCGGTACTCGATCGGTGACGTGCTCGGCGATCCGCCCGCGGTCCTCCGCTTCGGCCCTGTCGACGCCGTGCAGCACGACCTCGGCACGTTCGCTGACTGGTATTCGGCACAGGTGGCCGGTCACATCAGGGCGCCACGACTCGAGGTGCTGCAGGTCTTCGCGCCCGACACCTGGTTCTGCGCGTGCCATCGGGGTCATCAGCCCGACCTCGCCGACCCTCACACCCGTCTCGACGCCCGTCCGGTGCCGAACCGTGCGATGCGTCGGTCGCGGGCTCGCTCGGATCGCCGGCGGACGCATCCCCGCTGAGGGTCGCGGGCCGACCGCGGGCGCTCGTCAGTCGAAGGAGACGAACTCCCAGGTCACGCCGCCGACGTCGACGATCGCCGTGGTGATGTCGACGTCGCCGCGGGTGGGGGCCGGGTCGCTTGGGGCCAGGCCGAGGTCGCGCGCCTTCTCGACGAACGAGCGCACGTCGGCGGTGGCGAACGACACGAGCCAGAGCCGGGGCTCCACCTGGCCGCGCAGCGCCTCGGGGATGGCGATCACCTCGACGATCCCCGCGGGCGGGCGGCCGTACATGGTCACGGCGGCACCGTCGTTGGGAGGCCAGCCGGCGGTGCGGGAGAGGTCGTCGCCCGACACGGTGAACTCGAGGTGCACCGGGAGCCCGACCACCTCGGTGAGGAACCGGTGCACCGCGTCGGGATCGTCGGTGAGGCAGGCGACGTGGTGGCTGGCGGAAGGCATCGTGGGCTCGCGGTCGCGGGGGCGTCGCCGAGGCGCAGCCGGGGCGGGAGGGGGCTCGGGGCTCGGGCGGCCCGGGCTCAGACGGCCTTGCGGGTGACCTTGCGCCACAGCGGGCGATAGGTCTCCAACCCGTCGGCCGACAGCGGCCGGTCGGGGCCCGAGGCGATCGACACCCGCTCCGGGATCGTGCCCCAGACCTCCACACCGCTGTCGATCCAGTACTGGACGGTCTCGGTGTAGTCGCGGGTGAACGTGCGGGCCGAGCAGATCACCAGCCCGTACGGGGTGCGCCGGGGGACCATCCTCCGGACCACGTCGACCCGGGGCCACTCCACGCCACCCACCCGGGTGGGGATGACCACCACGTCGGCGTGCTGGAGCGCGTGACCGATGATGCGCTCGTTGCCCGGCGGGGAGTCGATGACCATCACCTGGTCGTCGCCGGCGCGGTTCATGGCCTTGGCCAGGAGCCGCTCGGTCGGGGCCTCGACCAGCTCGACCCCTTCGAGCGCGGGGTCCTCCGAGGTCTCGATCCAGTCGGCCGCGCTGGCCTGGGCGTCGGCGTCGACCACGACGACGTCCTTGCCGGCGGCGGCGCCGAGCGCGGCCAGGTAGATGCAGGTGGTGGTCTTGCCCACCCCGCCTTTGAGTGCGGCGACGACGATCTTCATCCCGGTGACGCTATCGGGTCCGGGGGTGGGCCGCCCGGGGCCGCGGACCCTCGGGTCGCAGGCCGGGCCGTCCCCCGGCGGAGGGGCCAGCGGGGCGCGTCGCCCGTGGGGGCGTACCGTGGCCCGATGAACGAAGAAGAGCGCATCGCCCTGTTCCTCGACTACGAGAACCTCGCCATCGGCGCACGCGAGGCCCTGGGCGGTGGCACGTTCGACTTCCGCCCGATCGCCGACGCGCTCGCCGAGCGGGGCCGGGTGGTGGTCCGCCGGGCCTACGCCGACTGGTCCCGGTTCGACGACGACCGCCGCATGCTCACGCGCCACCACGTCGAGCTGATCGAGATGCCCCAGCGCATGGGCCACATGCGCAAGAACGCCGCCGACATCAAGATGGCGGTCGACGCGGTCGAGCTGTCGTTCGAGCGCGGCTACATCACGACCTTCGTGATCGGCACCGGCGACAGCGACTTCACCCCGCTGGTGCACAAGCTGCGCGAGCTCAACAAGCGGGTGATCGGCATCGGCATCGAGGCGTCGACCTCGGCACTCCTGCCGCCCGCCTGTGACGAGTTCCTGTTCTACGAGCGCCTCGAAGGCGTGGAGGTCACGAAGCCCAAGCGCGCCTCCCGCGGCGGCTCGGGCCGGGCCAAGGCCACGCCGGCCGCCGAGCCGGTCGAGGCCGAGGTCGATCGGGAGCCCGTGGCTGCCGCGGTCGAGCCGCGAGACTTCGCGGTGCTGGTCACCCAGACCCTCGCCGGGCTCGAGCGGTCCGGCAGCGGGCCGGTGCTCGCATCGATGCTGAAGCGCACGATCCTGCGCAAGGACCCGACCTTCAGCGAGAGCAACTACGGCTTCCGCGGCTTCGGGGAGCTCGTGCGCCACCTCGCCGACCGCGGCGTGGTCGAGCTCGCCGACTCGTCGGCGGCCGGCGACCCGGAAGTGCGCTTCCCCGAGCGGGCGCAAGACGAGGACGCCGCGTTCGAGCTCCTGCGCTCCACGGTGCAGCGGCTCCAGGCCAAGGGGTCGCAGGTGTTCCTCTCCGGGCTGAAGAGCCAACTGCGCAAGCGCGAGCCCGACTTCAGCGAGAAGAAGCTCGGCTACGGGGGCTTCCTGCAGTTCTGCAAGGCCGCCCAGACCCGGGGCCTGATCGAGATGGTGCCCGACGAGGGCTCCGGCGACTACGTCGTGCAGCTCGCGGGAACCGTCGAGTAGCGCTCGCTACCGCCGCCGCCCGGCCTCGTACGCGGCAACGAACTCGTCGATGCCGGTGCCGGCGATCGCCTCGGCCACGAGGTCGAGGGGCAGGTCGTCGAGCGTGCGGAAGCGCACGCACGACTTCCCCATGTCGACACGCTTGCCGGTCGCCCGGTAGCGCTCGGTGAACCAGTCGCGGCGGGCCGGGTCGGCGTACACGGTGGTGAGGTAGAGCGAGCAGTAGCGCTTCTGCGCCGCGAGCGCGGCGTACATCAGCGGCTTGCCGTTGTAGGTGTCGGGGTAGCGCTCGAGCGGCACGTCGTAGGAGATCATCCCCCAGCCGATTCCCTCGACGTAGCCGGCCGGGAGATGCGCGACCACGACGTCGCGCACCGCGGCAATCGTCGCCCGGCGGTCGTCGTCGAGGCCCGTGAGGTACTCCTCGACGGTGGTGGGCGCGCTCACGACCGGGCCTCGGCCAACCGCGCGGCGAGCGCGGCCACGCCCTGCTCCTGTTCGGCGCCGCCCATCAGCTTCATGCCGCCCCGCGTCATGGTGAGCTTGGTCTTCTCGCCGTCGTCGGTGCGCACGCGCAGGATCAGGCTGTGCCAGTCGGCGATCGCGGCCGCGGTGGTCCACCAGCCGTCGCCGGCGCCGTCGAGCTCGGCGGTGGCGAGCGCCTCGGGGTCCGACACGATCTGCGGCGGCCCCTTGGGCTGCCACTTCCGGTCGAGCCCGAGCAGGATCAGTCGGCGCTCGGTCACCCCGATCGCGACCATCCAGCCGCTGAACGTCTTCTGATAGGTCGACGCCACAACGCCGCGCAGCGTCTCACCCGGCTCGAGGTGGACGGTCAGGAGCGGGGTGACCAGGGAGGCGAAGGTCTTGTCGGTCATGCCCACATCATCGCCCGTCCGCCCGCCGAGCGACACCCGTGGGGGGCGAGGGGCGGACGGCCCGCCGAAGCGGTTGTGCTCGGGGTGATGATCGTCCTAGCGTCCGGGCGCGGCGGGATCGACCTCCGCAGGATCGGGGGGGCGGGGATGCACCGTGGACCCATGCGTCGGATCGGCGCTCGAGGCGTCGGCGTCGTGGCCTGTGCGGGGCTGCTCGCCGGCATGCTCGTGTCTCCTGCCGGGGGCGCGGCGCGCACGGCGGCCCAGGGGGTCACCGACGACGAGATCGAGATCGTGGTGCTCGTGGCCGATCTCACCCAGCTACGGGCCCAGGGGTTCAACCTGCCGGCCAAGCTCTCCACCGAGCGGCTGCTCCAGCAGTGGACCTATTTCGCGGAGCAGGCCGGGAAGATCAATGGACGGCGGATCAAGATCACCGGTGTCGGCTGGAATCCGCTCGACGTGACGAGCTTCGACTCGATCTGCGCGCGGGCCACCCAGGACACCAAGCCCTTCCTCGTCGCCGTGAACTCGGGCTATCGCCAGGACTCGATCGGCTGCATCACGGTCGACAACAACACGCCGTTCTTCAGCGGGGACCCGGCCTACGCCGCGCTCCAGGAGGCATCCGGGAAGAACCTGGTCACGCTCGCGCCACCGGCCGAAGCGCTCGCCAAGACCACGGCCCAGGTGGCAGGGAAGCAGGACCTCGTGCCCGACTCCGCGAAGATCGGGATCCTCTCCGCCAACAGCGTCGCACTCAAGGCGGCCGGTGACACGTTGGAGCGGGAGCTGAAGAAGCAGAAGCTCGACGTGGTGCAGAAGATCGAGCTCAACACGCTCCAGGGCGACAACGCGGCGACGAACCGTGAGGCCGCCGCCTCGGTCGAGACGCTCAAGGCCTCGGGCGCCGACACCGTGTTCGTGCTGCCGGGATTCACGAGCACCGCGGGCTTCTTCCAGGAGGTCAAGCGCACCGGCGCCGACTTCGACATCTTCCTGGTCGATACCGCGGCGGCCGCGTGCACGCAGTTCGGCGCGTCCCGCACGCCGGTCGAAGCTGCCGGCGCGCCGTGCGTGACCACCTGGGACACGCGTGCCCTGCCCACCGCCGACGGGGTCAAGGAAGACAGCGAGTTCGAGGCGGAGTGCCGTGAGCAGTGGGAGGACAACTTCGGCGATCGGACGACCCCCGGGGTCCCGGCCGGCGACCTGGTGATCAACGGCGTCACCCTCGGCGAGGACATGACGCCCAACCCCTGCACGATGATGAGCCTGCTGATCCCGGCGATCAAGAAGGCGGGTCGGAACCTCACCTGGGCCAAGGTGCATCGGAACCTGATGAAGACCACCTCGGCCCCCGGCGCCTACATGTCGGACGGGAAGGGCGGGTTCGCCGACGGCAAGCCCTACTTCGCCAACGACGTCCACCTCCAGCGGCTCACCGTCGCGACGGCGAGCACCCCGAAAGACGCCAACGGCACCTACAACGGCTGCCCCCAGCCGACGAACTGCTTCATCCCCCAGCTCGTCGACGGACGAGAGTGGTTCCCGATCGTGGAATGACGGTCAGCCCGCCTCCGGCGGCTAGACACGGCGGGATCGATCGTCGCCCAGGAGCCCGAGCCATGCCCGCGAACCGCCCCCAGCCGTACCAGATGCCCGAGGCCGAGTTCTACTGGTCGTCGGGGGCCGACGGGCGGCTGCGGATCCAGCACTGCGACGACTGCGACCAGCTCGTGCACCCGCCCAAGCCGGTGTGCCACTACTGCCGGTCGACCAACCGGTCGGTGGTCGGGGTGAGCGGCGCGGGGACCGTGGTGGGCTTCACCGTGAACCACCAGCAGTGGCTGCCGTCGTTCCCGCCGCCCTACGTGCTGGCCTCGGTCGCGCTGGCCGAGGACGCGCGGGTGATGATCACCACCAACATCGTGGGCTGCGACCCCGACGACGTGGTGGTGGGCCTGCCCGTGGCGGTCGAGTTCGAGGAGGACCGCGGCACCTGGTTCCCGCTGTTCCGGCCCACGGGTGACGCCCCCGCGGCCGACCTGCCGCCGCTGCCGGTCGACCCGGTCGCCACGCTGCGCAGCGCCCGCCCCATGGTGAGCACCGAGAAGTTCGAGGACAAGGTCGCGATCACCGGCATCGGCATGTCGCGGCTGGGGCGGCGGCTCATGGTCGACCCGCTCGAGCTGACCGTCGAGGCGGCCCGCCGGGCCGTGGAGGATGCCGGGCTCACCTTCGACGACATCGACGGGCTGTCCACCTATCCGGCCGGGTCGGCGCCGGGCGGCCACTCGGAGGGCGGGATCGTCGCGCTCGAGTCGGCGCTGCGCCTGCGGCCCACGTGGTTCAACGGCGGGGGCGACCTGCCCGGCCAGTCGGGCGTGCTCGTCGCCGCGATGATGGCGGTCGCCACCGGGCTGTGCCGCCACGTCCTGTGCTTCCGCACGGTGTGGGAGGCCACTGCCACCGAGCGGATGCGCCAGGGGATCGACGCGCCGCACGGCATGGGCGCCGGCGGAGCCCACAAGGTCGCCGCGCCGATGGACTTCAGCCTGCCGTACGGCGCGGGGTCGGCGGCCATGACCCTCGGCGTCCGGGCGTCGCACCACTTCGCGCGCTACGGCACCACCCGCGACGCGCTCGGGGCCATCGCGACGACCCAGCGGTACCACGCGTCGCTCAACCCCGACGCGATCTACCGCGACCCGATGTCGATGGACGACTACTACGCGGCGCGGATGATCACCACGCCGTTCGGACTGTACGACTGCGACATCCCCTGCGACGGGTCGATCGCGGTGATCGTGTCGGCTGCCGACACGGCGAGAGACCTGCGCCAGATGCCGGTGCGCGTGGAGTCGATCGGCACGCAGATCCTCGAGCCGGTGGAGTGGGACCAGGGCACGATCACCCACGAGCCGCAGGTGCTCGGGCCGTGCGCGCACCTGTGGAGCCGGTCGTCGCTCACGACGGCCGACGTCGACGTCGCGCTGCTCTACGACGGCTTCTCGTTCAACTGCCTGTCGTGGCTCGAGGGCCTGGGCTTCTGCGAGATCGGGGAGGGTGGCGACTTCGTGGCCGGCGGCGACCGCATCCGCCTCGGGGGTGCGCTGCCGATCAACACCCACGGCGGCCAGCTCTCGCACGGCCGCACCCACGGGTTCGGCTTCTTCCACGAAGCCGTCACCCAGCTGCGCGGCCACGGCGGGGCGCGTCAGGTCGAGGGGGCCGAGGTCGCGGTCGTGACCAACGGCGGCCTCACCCCGGGCGGGGCGATGCTCCTCACGGTCGACCGCTGAAGCCGCGATGGTGAGCCCACCCCGGGGGCCGGAGCGCCCGTCGGTTCGCCGGTCGGTTCGCCGGTCGACTCGCCGTTCGTCGGCGAGGGGTCAGTCCTCGATCGGCTCCCACCACTGGCACCACCACGCGCCGCCCACCAGGATCCGGATCTGCTGGTGCCAGCAGTACGAGATCGACGACGTGGTGTCGAGGTAGTACAGGCAGTTGTCGCAGCGCTCGTCCTGGTACGGCTCGCCCTTCAGGACGGCCCGCTCCATCATCTGCTGGAGCACCATCCAGTTCTTCTCGTCGACTTCCTTGGGCTCCGGCTTGGGCATGTCTTCGTAGGCCATGGGCCGGAAGGATAGGACTCGGCCGGCGCACGCGGCGCGCTCGGCCCCGGTCCCGGTCACGGGTCACCGGTCACCGCCGCGGGGCAGCGGAGGCGCGGGGTCACCGGAAGTGGGGGATCACCGGAAGTCGCGCATCACCGGAAGTGCGGGATCACCTGCTCCCCGAAGATCCGGATCGTGGTGAGCTGCTGCTCCTGGGTGAGCGTGCCCATCTGGATGAGGCACATGCAGTTGTCGACGCCGGCCGCCCGCAGCCGCTCCACGTAGGCGATGGCGGTCTCGGCGTCGCCCAACGCGTGGTCGAGGTTGTACATCGACGACGCCGCGGTGGGCGGGGCCTCGCCCCGGGCGACGGCGTCCTTCGCCTGCTGGTGCAGGTCGTGCATGTAGGTCAGGTTGTCGACCCGGTCGGTGTGGCGGGCGGGGGCGACGCCGTCGGGGGCCGACCAGTGGCTGATCGCCTCGGCGAAGAAGCGCAGCGCGCGTCCGCCGACGCGTCGCGCCTCCTCCCGGTCGTCCATGAGGAAGGTGGGGCAGAGGGCCACGAACTCGTCGTTGATGTGGCCGGGCGACACGACCGCGCCGGGGTCACGCTGGGCGCGCTCGTCGTCGAACGCGGCCCGCATGCGCCCGATCGCCTCGGGCCCGCCGAAGCCGAGCACCATCGGGCCCACGCCGTAGCGGGCCGCGGTCCGCACCGTCTCGGGGTTGGTGCAGGCGAGGAACAGCGGCGGGTGCGGCATCTGCACCGGGCGGGGCACGACCGTGTGGGGCGGCCGGCCGGGCGGCGGGTGGATCCTGAGCAGCTCGGAGTCCCACACGATCGTGTCGCCCCGCCAGCAGTGGCCGATGAAGCGCAGCGCCTCCTCGACCTGGGGCTTGGTGTCCTCCGGGCGCACGCCGCACAGCGACATCTCCTGCACGGTGCCTCCGCGCGCGGCGCCGAGGTTCACACGTCCGTCCGAGACGATGTCGAGCATCGCCGCGCGCTCGGCCACCCGCACGGGGTGGTTGTAGCCGAACGGCATGCACACGGCCGCGTGCCCGATGCGGAGGCGCGAGGTCTGGGCGGCGACCGCGGTGAGGAAGATCTCGGGCGCGCTCATGTGGGAGTACTCCACGAGGGCGTGGTGCTCGACGGCCCAGATGCCGTCGAAGCCCATCTCCTCCGCGTAGATCGCCTGCTCGATGCAGTTGTGGATCGTGGCGTGCTCGACGTCGGGCGTGCCGTACTCGACCTGGGCCTCGAAGATCATGGAGAACTTCACGGGCCCAGCATGCCCCGGATCAGTCGCGGCGCGCCCGGATCCCGTCGAGGAGGATGCGGGTGAACCCCGTGATCGACTCCTCGAGGTCGCGCGGCGGGAGGCCGGACGCCTCGCGACGGCGGACCATGTTGGGGTAGAGCTCGAGCAGGCCCTGCATCGCGCTCCAGCACAGGTCGGCCGCCATGTCGACGTCGAGGTCGAGGTTCTCGGCGGCGCCGACGGCCCGGACCGTGTCGACGAGGACGGCGTAGGCGCGCTCCCCGGCCTCCTGGTAGCCCGGGTCGTCGCAGTCCACGACGTCGGCCCGGAACATGACCTGGCAGTGCGCGGGGTAGCGCATCCCGGTCTCCACGTAGCCCCGGCCGATGGCGACGAGCCGGTCCTCGGGGTCGTCGATGCCCGCGGTGGCGTCGGCCAGCACCTGCGCCAGGTGGTCGAACCCCTGGACCGCGAGCGAGGTGAGCAGGCCGGTGGTGTCGCCGAAGTGGTGGGCGGGCGCCGCGTGCGACACCCCGGCGCGACGGGCGACCTCCCGGAGCGAGAAGTGCCCGAGTCCCTTCTCGGTGATCACCTCGGCTGCGGCGCCGCGCAGGGCGTTGGGCAGGTCGCCGTGGTGGTACCGCTCGGCCGGGGCCGCCGCGGCTGCCGCATTCGTGGTCGCGGTGTCCGAGGTCACCGGGTCAGTCTCCGATTTCGACTTGACGATGTCAAGAACTGACTTTACACTGACAACTTGACACTGGTAAGCACCCCGCCCCGTCACCACCGAGGAGCCCGCATGACCCCCAGGACCCGGGACCAGATCCACCGCCACCGCTGGTCGATCCTCGCCGTCGTCTGCCTCGCCGTGTTCGTCACGGTGCTCGACGGCACGATCGTCAACGTGGCCCTGCCGACCCTCTCGACCACGCTCGACGCGTCCACCAGCCAGCTGCAGTGGATCGTCGACGCCTACCTGCTCGTGTTCACCGGTCTGCTCCTCGCGGCCGGTGGCCTCGGCGACCGCTACGGCCGGAAGCGGGCCCTGCTGGTGGGCCTCGTGGTGTTCGGTGTGACCTCGGCGTTCGCAGGGATGGCCGGCAGCGCCGAGACGCTGATCCTGGGTCGGGCCCTCATGGGCGTCGGCGCCGCGCTGATCTTCCCGGCCACGCTCGCCATCCTCACCAACGTCTTCACCGACCCGGGGGAGCGGGCCAAGGCCATCGGCGTCTGGAGCGCGGTGAGCGGCGTCGCCGTCGCGGCGGGCCCGATCCTCGGCGGCTGGCTGCTCGAGCACTACTGGTGGGGATCGGTCTTCTTCGTCAACGTCCCTGTCGTGATCGTCGTGTTCGTCGTCACGGCGCTGCTCGTCCCGGAGTCGAAGGAGGCCGACGCCCCGAGCCTCGACTGGCGGGGCCTCGTCCTGTCGATCGCGGCGATCGGCACCCTGGTGTTCACCATCATCGAGGCGCCGAAGTGGGGCTGGCTCTCCTCCACGACGCTGGTCGGCTTCGGCGCCGCGGCCGGCCTGCTCGTCGGCTTCGTCCTCTGGGAGCTGCGGACCCCGCACCCGATGCTCCCGGTGCGCATCTTCCGCAACCGGCGGTTCACCGCCGCGAGCGCGGCGATCACCTCGGCGTTCTTCGCCCTGTTCGGCTTCATCTTCCTGATCACGCAGTACTTCCAGCTGATCCGGGGGTACTCGCCGCTCGAGGCGGGGGTCCGCACGCTGCCGGTCGCGATCTCCATCGCGCTGGCAGCGGTGGTCGCGCCCCGCATCGTCCAGCGGGTGGGCACGACGAAGGTGGTCAGCGCCGGGCTGGCGCTGATGGCCGCCGGCTTCGTGTGGGTGTCCACGGCATCGGCCGGCACGCCCTACCTCGAGATCGTCGGTCAGATGATCCTGCTGGGCGTGGGCCTCGGCTTCACGACGGCCCCGGCGACCGAGTCGATCATGGGCTCGGTGTCCCTCGACAAGGCGGGGGTGGGCTCCGCGGTCAACGACACCACCCGAGAGCTCGGCGGCACGCTGGGCGTCGCCATCGTCGGCAGCGTGTTCAGCTCGGTGTACGCCAACGCGCTGTCGGGGGGTCGGGTCTTCTCCGGGCTCCCCGCGGAAGCCCAGAAGGTCACCGAGGACTCGGTCGGCGCGGCGCAGGTGGTGGCGGGCCGCCTCGGGTCCCTCGCCCCGGCCTACCTCGGCGAGGTGTCCGACGCCTTCCTCTCGGGGCTGGCGGTGGCCTGTCTGGTCGTCGCCGGGGTGGCCCTGGCCGGGGCGATCGTGGCCTGGGTCTTCCTGCCGGCCCGGGCCGGGGTCGACGTCGGAGGCGCCGACGGGGCCGATCCGATCGTGACCGACGGGAACGCCGACGACGCGGAGCTGGTGACCACCGGGTGACCACCCGCTGATCGCCGAGCGAGCCGCTGCGTGCGGCCGGGTCCGCGCGTAGCGTGGGCCCGGCCGTCCGCGAGTGGGAGCCGCCGGTGACCGACGAAGTGATCCGCACGGAGGGTCTGACGAAGGTCTATCCCGGCGACATCCGGGCGGTCGACGGCCTCGACCTGTCGGTGGGGCGGGGCGAGATCTTCGGCCTGCTCGGGCCCAACGGGGCCGGCAAGACCACGACCGCCGGGATGCTCACGACTCGCGTCGTGCCCACCAGCGGCACGGCGTGCGTCGGCGGCATCGACGTCGTGGCGCACCCGGTCGCGGCGAAGCAGGTGATCGGGGTCGTGCCCCAGACCAACACGCTCGACCGCTCGTTGTCGGTCTACGAGAACCTCTACTTCCACGGCCGGTTCTTCGGGATGAGCGCGCGGACGGCGAAGGCCCAGGCGCAGCGGCGGCTCGAGCAGTTCCGGCTGTCCGACCGGGCCGCGCAGCCGGTGATGGCCCTGTCGGGCGGCATGGCCCAGCGGCTCATGGTGGCGCGGGCGATCATGCACCGGCCGGCGACCGTCTTCCTCGACGAGCCGACCGCGGGCCTCGACCCCCAGAGCCGGCTCGCGCTCTGGGAGGTGCTCGGCGAGCTGCACCGCGAGGGCCAGACGATCCTCCTCACCACGCACTACATGGAGGAGGCCGACGCACTGTGCGATCGCCTGGCGATCATCGACCACGGTCGTCTCCTCGCGCTGGGAACGCCCGAGGAGCTGAAGGCGTCGACCGGTGCCGACACCATCGTCACGGTCCAGACCCGGCCCGACGACCTCGACCGGCTCACGCAGGTGCTGGGCCGTGAGGTGCCGGGCGCGCAGCAGGCGCTGCGGGTCGACCCGCACGTCGTCGTCCAGGTGCGGGGTGCCGACCGGATCGTGCCGCAGGTGTTCGCGGCGGCCGAGCGCGCCGGCATCGACATCACCGACGTGTCCGTCGCCGAGCCGTCGCTCGAGACGGTGTTCATCAACCTGACCGGAAAGGACCTCCGCGAATGAGGGAGCAGGAGATGGTGGTGGGCGCATGACCACGGTTCCCGTCGAGCCCGGCGCGGAGCTCGTCCCGCGGCGGTCTCCCGCCGCGGCGGCGCGCGTCGCGTTCGGTGCGTTGCTGCTACGCGACCTCGTCGTGCTGCGCAAGACGCTCAAGGAGTTCATCCCCCGCACGCTGCTCCAGCCGTTCCTGCTGGTCTTCGTGTTCACCTACGTCTTCCCGAAGATCGGCCAGGGCGTGGGCGGCGCCAGCGGGGAGTCGGAGTTCTCGACGATCCTCGTGGCCGGCGTGGTGGCTCTCGCGATCATGTTCCAGGGGATCCAGACGGTCGCGCTGCCGATGGTCAACGAGTTCGGCTTCACCCGCGAGATCGAGGACCGGGTGCTCGCGCCGCTGCCGATCGCGATGGTGGCGATCCAGAAGGCGGTCTGGGGGTCGCTCGCCAGCCTCCTGTCGGCGCTGCTCGTCTTCCCCATCGCCGCGGTGGTCCCCGCCACGCCGGTGCACCTCGACGTCAGCTGGCCGGTGCTGCTGACGCTCACGCCGCTGTGCTGCTACATGTGCGGCGCGCTCGGCCTGTTCTTCGGCACCCGCTTCGACCCGCGTACCGTGCCCCTGCTGTTCGGGATCATCGTCATCCCGATCACGTTCCTCGGCGCGATCTACTACCCGTGGCAGGCGCTCGAGCCGATCCGCTGGCTCCAGATCCTGGTGCTGGCGAACCCGCTCGTGTACATGTGCGAGGGCTTCCGCGCCGCGCTCACCGACAGCCCGCACATGAGCCTCTGGGTGGTCTACCCGGTGCTCGTCGCGTTCTCGGTCCTGTTCACCTGGCAGGGGATCAAGGGCTTCACCCGCCGCGTCGTGTCCTGACCGTCGTTCCGCCCCGCGTGGCGTCGCTCAACGGCTCGTGACGCGGCCGACCGGCGCCGGACGAGTCAGGGCGGGTAGCATGTCGGTTTCCTGGTCGGAGACTTTGCCGACCAGCGACCCGGACTCCCTCCGGGTCTCCCGAAGTCCTGAGTGGTCTCTCAGCGGGTTGCGTGCCGAACGAGTGCTCGCCAGTCCGTGAGCGCTGTTCTGCTTCTCCCCCCGTACGCAACTCCCGACCCCGGAGACACCTGTGACCTCCTTCGCCGATCTCGGCGTGCCGCACGACGTCGTGCGCACTCTCAACGCGCGGGGCATCGACGCCCCGTTCCCCATCCAGGCCCTCACCATCGCCGACGGCCTCGCCGGCCGCGACGTGTCGGGCAAGGCCCGCACGGGCTCGGGCAAGACCCTGGCCTTCGGCATCCCGATGGTCGCCCGCATCTCCAAGGCGTCGTCGAGGCGCCCGACCGCCCTCGTCCTCGTGCCCACCCGTGAGCTGGCCAAGCAGGTGTGCGGCGAGCTCACCTGGCTCGGGAAGGGCCGCAAGCTGCGCGCCTTCTCGGTCTACGGCGGCGCCGCCTTCGGCCCGCAGCTCACCGCGCTGCGGCGCGGCACCGAGATGCTCGTGGCCTGCCCGGGTCGCCTGCTCGACCTCATCGGCCGGGGCGAGGTCGACCTCGGTGGGGTCGAGATCGTCGTCGTCGACGAAGCCGACCGCATGGCCGACATGGGCTTCCTCCCCGACGTGCGCCGAATCCTCGACCTCACGCCCGACACCCGCCAGACGCTGCTGTTCTCGGCCACGCTCGACGGCGCGATCGACACGCTCGTGCACGACTACCAGCGCGACCCGGTGCGCCACGAGATCCCCGAGGACCCCGACGACGGCGCCCGGGTGGAGCACCACTTCTGGAAGACCGACCGCGACGCGCGTGTGGCGCTGACGGCCGACATCATCCGCGCCTCGGGCCCCACCATCGTGTTCTGCCGTACCAAGCACGGCACGGACGGCCTCGCCAAGAAGCTCGGCCGGATGGGCGTGCGGACCGAGACCATCCACGGCAACCGCTCCCAGGGCCAGCGCGAGCGCGCCCTCGACGCGTTCGCCCGGGGCAAGGTGCCGGCGCTGCTCGCGACCGACGTCGCCGCCCGTGGGATCCACGTCGACGGGGTGGAGTGCGTGATCCACTTCGACATCCCCGCCGACGAGAAGGACTACACCCACCGCTCCGGGCGCACCGCCCGCGCCGGGGCCACCGGGACCGTCGTCACGCTGGTGATGGCCGACCAGGTCAAGGGCCTGCGCCGCATGCAGCGCACGCTCGACCTGCCGGAGGGCGTCACCGCCCCCGACCTCCACGCGCTCGCCGCGCCGGTGGCGACGGGTTCGACCCGGTCCGACCGGTCGGACCGCGAGGCCGACGCACCGATGAACCGGGCGGCGCGCCGCCGGGCGAGGTTCGGCGACGTCCGTGACGTCCGTGACGTCCGTGACGTCCGTGACGTCGGCGACCCCTTCGTCCCGTCCGGTCCGGTGCGGGGCGAGACCCGCCCGGTCGGCACGCTCAAGTTCTTCGACACCAAGCGCGGCTTCGGCTTCATCGACCGCGGCACCGGCACCGACCTCTTCGTGCACCACAGCGGGCTCGACGTCGCCGGCCACCGCCTCAGCGAGGGCGCGCTCGTGGAGTTCGACATCGAGCCCGGCCGCCGGGGCGAGGAAGCCCGCAACGTGCGCCTCGCCCGCGTCTGACCGGAGGGCCGCCTCAGCCGAGCACGCCGGACGCGCGCAGTTCGGCGATCCGGTCGGCGTCGAGACCGAGCTCGCCGAGGACCTCGTCGGTGTGCTCGCCGAGCATCGGGGCCCGGCCGGCCAGCGTCGCCGGGGTCTTCTCGAACTGGGCGGGATGGCGGGGATGGCGGACCCGGCCCGACTGCGGATGCTCGTGGGTCTCGAACATGCCCACCGCCAGCGCGTGCGGGTCCTCGGTGAGCTCCGCGGGGGACAGCACCACGCCGCACGGCGCGGTCTCCCGCTCGAGCGCGGCCATCGCGTCGGCCACGGTGGTGCCCTCGGCGACGGCGTAGATCGTGTCCATCACCTCGGCGACGAACTCGCGGTTGGCGTTGCGCTGCTGGATCGTCTGGAGTCGGGGGTCGGTGTCGTCGACCCCGAACGCTCGGCACATGGCCGGGAAGTCCTTGTCGGCGGTCGGGGTCACGATGCCCCAGCCGTCGGCGAACTTCAGCGGCCGGAACGTGGCCACGAAGCTCGACGGCAGCGACCCGTCGGAGTCCATGAGGACCTCGTTGCCGGCGGCGTCGGCCCAGAGGAACGACGCGACGGCGTCGAGCATGGCCAGCTGCACGTGCTGTCCGCCGTCGCCGCGCTCCCGGGCGAACAGCGCCGCGGTGATCGCCTGCGAGGCGTAGAGCGCGGTGGTCTTGTCGGCCGCGGTCTGCTTCAGGAACTTCGGCTCGTCCTCGTCGAGGCCCTTCTGGTTCGCGGCGAAGCCGCCGTACGCCTGGATCACGGTGTCGTACGCACCCTTGTGCGCGTAGGGGCCGACGGGCCCGAAGCCGGTGAGCGACGCGTAGATCACGTCGGGGTTCACCGCCGTGAAGTCGTCGTAGCCGAGGCCCACCCGGTCCATCACGCCGGGCCGGTAGTTCTCGATCACCACGTCGGCCGTTCGACCGAGCTCGAGCAGGAGCGCCCGACCCTCGTCGGTGTGGATGTCGATGGTCACCGAACGCTTGCCGCGGTTGCACGCGTGGTACAGCGCGGCGCACCCGCCCACCATGACGCCCACGTAGCGGGCGACGTCGCCGAAGCCGGGGCGCTCGACCTTGATCACCTCGGCGCCCTGGTCGGCCATGAGCGCGGCTGCGTAGGGACCCGTGAGCGCGATCGAGAAGTCGAGGACCTTGATCTCCCGGAGGGGTCCGTGGGGGGCGCGGGGTGCGGTCATCGGATCGGCTCCGGGCGCTGGGGGGTGCTCCAGGTGCTCACGCTTCGTAGGTCTCCTTGCTGCGGGGCCGGCCGCCGGGGCCGCTGTACGCCAGGCCGTAGCCGGGCTCGGGGACGAACTGGGCCACCGCGAGCTCGACCGACTCGCGCGCCGCGACCCACGCGTCGACGAGCCGGTCCTCGGCGTCGTAGTCGAACGGGTCGGTGAGGACGATCTCCTCGGGCGCGCCGGGCGCGATCGGGTGGGCGGCGAGCCAGCGCGCCGTGTCGGCGAGCGCGGTGCGGGCCGGGAACTTGTCGCGGTAGCCGAGGTTGGTGCGCAGCCGGGTGAGGTCCATCACCCGATGGGTCGGGAGCGGCTGCGCGAGCATCGGGCGGGCCGGGAGCGCGAGGTCGTGGGGCATCGACACGATCTCGAACCGGTGGCCCAGCGCGTCGGCCACGATCTCGATGACCTGCCGGACCGACAGCACCTCCTCGTCGCCGACGTTGAACACCGTGCCGGCGGCGGCTTCGGGGCGGTCGACCGCGAGGAGCAGCGCGTGGGCGAGGTTCTCGGTGTAGCCGTGGTGGTGGAGCGTGAGGCCGTCGTCGGCCACCACGATCCGGTCACGCCCGTCGAGGATCCGGCGCACGACGCACCACTCGCGCGGCGCGAGCTGGTAGGGGCCGTACACGTACGGGTAGCGGAAGTGGGCCGCGGCGGGGTGGTGGGTGAACACCACCTCCTCGGTCCGGGCGATCCGGAATCCCTTCTCGTCGAGCGCGGGGTCGTCGACCGTGGGGGCGTCCTCGCCGACCGGCACGGGCAGGCCGGCCGGGTCGTGGGCCCACGGGTTCATCCAGCCGAGGTAAGCGGGCACGCCCCCCACCGACACGAACCGGTCGGTGTGGCCGACGGTCAGCTCGGCGATCCGCCGTAGTCGGCCGTACATCGCCAGCGTGACGTCCCACGTGCGGCCGGCGAGGGCGTTGCGCAGGCTGTCGACGTCGTAGGGGTCGGCGTGGAGGTGCTCGACCTCGGCCGGTGTCTCGTCGCGCTCGTGGGTGCCCCGGTGGAGGATCGTGACGGTGTCGCCGCGCGCCACGAGGTCGCGGACGAGCGGGATCCCGGTGGGCCCGGTCCCCCCGATGACGAGCACGCGTTCGGGCACGGCGGGATCGTTGCACACTCCACCCCCTTCCGCTCCCGTTCTGGCGTCCCGGGCGCATCGAGGAGATGCGCAGGGGACGCAAGAAGGTGGCGGGGTCAGGAGCGGAGGGCGGCCGGGACGTCGGTGAGCGCGGAGTCGGGCAGGACGAACGCGCTGTCGGCCAAATCTGCACCCGGCTCGACGATCTCGGGGTAGCGCAGGCCGGGGAGGGCGACCACCTCGTAGATCTCGTGCACGCCGCCGCTGAACCGGGCCCAGGCCACGACCTCTCCGTTGCGGGTGTCCATGACCCACACACCGCAGTTGCGGTCGACGCCGTCGCCGGTGAGCGGCAGGCCGTCGAAGACGTGCTCCCGGACCTGCGACAGGCCGATGAACGCGTAGGGCCCGATGAACGACAGCCCCCGGGCGAAGCCGGGCACCGCACCCACGTCGGTGCGGTCGCCGGTCGCGGGGTCGATCGTCACGAGCACCCCGCGGCCGGACTCGAGCAACCAGAGCCGGCCGTCGTGCCAACGGGGGGAGTGGGGGAAGCACATCCCCCGGCTCACGATCTCGCCGCTCGGCACGTCGATGAGGATGCCGCCGTCGAGCTTGTGCTCGCGCCACCCGTTGGGCTCGTCGGTCTCGCCCAGGGCGGTGACGTACTTCGCCTCGTCGTCGACCACGCAGAGCCCGTTGAGGTGGCAGCGGTCCTCGGGGGCGTAGGCCGAGATGAACGTCGGTCGCCAGACCGGCACGAAGCTGTGGCGGTCGTCGAGGGTGGCGAGGCACGAGAACCGGGTGTTGACCAGCCAGAGCTCGTCACCGACGTAGCCGAGGTCGTGGACGCGGATGTCACCCGTGGTGTGGGTGTGGCGGGGCATGAAGCACGCGTCGTGCCGGTCGGGCGGGTCGAGCCGGGGGATCATCGCGGGCTGGTTCTCGAAGATGTGGACCTGCGCCTTGGTCCCGAGAGCGAGCTGGCCGCGGTTGAGCGCGAGGCCCATGGGGCTGGCGAACTTGCGGAAGTGGGTGTTGAGCCCGCCGTCGGCCACCCGGAAGGCGATGAGGTGCCCGGTCTGGTAGGTGGTCACGAGCAGTGACGCGCCGAGCTGCTCGAGCGCCCGGGGGAACGTCGCGGTGTGGGTGCTGCCGAACACGACCTCGGCCGGTGCGTCGGGCGCGATCTCGTTGCCCTCGGCGTCGGTGAGGGGGGTGGGCTCGCCGTGCTCCCGCGGGGCGGGGAGCCGGCGGGCCTCCGCGGCGGGGGCCGCGTCGGCATCGGGCGAGCGCCGCACCTCGACGGGAGTGGTGCGGGGCGG
>Ga0194132_10006155_pt1 | contig 18845 bp, 12 predicted proteins | sample TA2KigOf80mmetaG_FD_148612 | JGI IMG/M metagenome (GOLD analysis project Ga0194132, IMG submission 148612) | Freshwater microbial communities from Lake Tanganyika, Tanzania - TA2015054 Kigoma Offshore 80m | ecosystem: Environmental > Aquatic > Freshwater > Lake | place: Tanzania: Lake...
TCAAACGGAAGATGAGCAACTACAACCTGAGGCCACGCGGACGATGCCAGACCCGCCGCGTCAAGATCGTATTGCGGATCAAGAAACGTTAAGTGAACAGTATTGAGGTTAGACCAGAGCCTGCTGGAGATCCTCCTCCTCCAGCGCTCGGAACTCCTCGAACAACGACCGATCGGTACCGGCAACGATCCAAACATGAAGGCGATACAATGTTTTGGAGCGACACCATGCAGCACGCCACGCTGGTCCAACTTGGAGTCCGCTGGCTCTCCCGCCAATGCCCGGTCGTGCTCTACGAAGCCGCCGCCGTCAAAAAGGAAATCCCCGACGTCATCGGATGGGCTGGTCCCCGCGCCGTCCTCATCGAATGCAAAGTGACCCGCGCCGACTACCTGCGCGACTCCGCCAAAGCAACGCGCGCCGATCCGCAAAAAGGCATGGCCCACCGCCGCTACTATCTCTGCCCCGCAGGAGTCATCCAGCCCCCGGACCTGCCGCCCAAGTGGGGACTCCTCTGGGCCGCCAAGGGACGCATCACCGTTCAACGCGAAGCCCGGGGCTTCCCGGAACGGAACCTCCTCGCCGAAGTCGAGTTCCTCAGCGCCATGTTGCGGCGCGCGCAGATCCGTGTCGGGACACGGCCGCTGTCGGAATGGCTGCGCGGTGAGTACCGCCTCGAGGCGAAGCGCGGAATCCCTCCGGTCCGCGCCTGAGTCCGTGGTATCCTGCCCCGTGTCACGCTGGATCCTCCTCCTCGCCGCACTCACCACCGCCTCCGCCGCCACCCGCCGCGCTGACGTCGTCATCTACGGAGCCACTTCCGCAGGTATCGCGGCCGCCGTCCAGACCGCCCGCATGGGCAAGACGGTGATCCTCGCCGATCCCGGAACCCATATCGGTGGACTCACCACCGGCGGACTCGGCTGGACCGACATCGGCAACAAGCAGGCCGTCGGCGGCATCGCACGCGAGTTCTACCGGCGCGTCAAGACCAAGTACGATGCGCCCTCCGCCTGGACCGCGGAAACGCGCGAAGCCTACTTCAAGGCCCGCCGCTCGTCGACCACGCCGGATGAGGACTCGATGTGGACTTTCGAACCCAAAATTGCTTCGGCGGTCTACGCCGGCATGCTGGCGGAGTCCAAGATCCGCGTCCTCCAGCGTGCGCGGCTCGACCTGCGCCCCGGCCGCGGAGTCCGTAAGAACGGCGCGCGGATCACGGCCATCGTCATGGAAGATGGCACCGTCCTCGAAGGATCCATGTTCATCGACGCCACCTATGAGGGCGACCTGATGGCCAAAGCCGGAGTCCGCTACACCATCGGACGCGAAGCCAACAGCCTCTACAAGGAGTCCTACAACGGCGTCCAGGCCGAGCACCGCCATGCGCACCAGTTCCCCGCGGGCGCTAACGTCTCGCCCTATGTCAAGGCCGGCGACCCATCCAGCGGACTGCTACCCCTGATCGATCCCGCCGGTCCCGGCAAGCGCGGCGAGGGCGACCAGCGGATTCAGGCCTACTGCTTCCGCATGTGCCTCACCAACGCCCCGTCGAACCGTGTCCCCATCGCCAAGCCCGCCGGATACGACGAGCGCGACCATGAGCTGCTGCTCCGCTTGATCGAGACCGGCAAGTACCACAAGCCGTCCAGCAAGTACGACCCGCTTCCCAACGCCAAGACCGACACCAACAACCACGGCGCCGTATCGACCGACTACATGGGTGCCAACTACGGTTATCCGGAAGGAGACTACGCAACCCGCGAACGGATCATCCGCCGCCACGAGATCTATACCAAGGGCTACATGTGGACCCTGCAGAATCACCCGCGCGTGCCCGCCGGGCTGCGCGAATGGTACGGCCAGTGGGGACTCCCGAAGGACGAGTTCACCAGCAACGGACACTGGCCCACGCAGCTCTATATCCGCGAGGCGCGGCGCATGGTCAGTCCCGTGGTGATGACTGAGCATCACGTCACCGGACGCGAACTCGCGGTGGACTCCGTCGGTATGGGCGCCTACGGCATGGACTCGCACAACGTCCAGCGCTACATCACGTCCGAAGGATTTGTACGCAACGAAGGCAATGTGCAGGTCGGCGGATTCTCTCCCTATCCCATCAGCTACCGCTCAATCGTGCCCGCCAAACAAGAGGCGGAGAATCTCGCTGTCCCGGTGTGCCTTGCCGCTTCGCACATCGCGTACGGATCCATCCGCATGGAGCCCGTCTTCATGGTGATGGGACAGTCTGCCGCTACCGCCGCGGTGCTCGCGCTTAACTCGGGATCCGCGCTCCAGGACCTGCCATACGCCGTCCTCCGCGAACGGCTGATGGCGGACAAGCAGATCCTCGAAGCACCCTCCTCCACCCGCCGCACCGCGGCTCCAGCGCTCAACCGCTCAAAGCTCGAAGGGCTGGTGCTTGACGACGAGCAGGCACAGGAGAACACCGGGTTCTCGGTGAGCCGCGCCTCGCATCCGTTCCTCGACCACGGCTATCTGCGCGACGACGGTGATGCGAGCGGAACCGCCCGCGTGCGGTTCAGTGTCTCGATGCCGCAAGAGGGACCGTATCGCATCAAGCTGCTCGCCCCGCCGCTCGGTAATCGCGCATCGAACACCCCCGTGCGCATTGAAGCCGCGGGCAAGACGTTCGACGCCGTCGTGAACCAGCGCAAGGAGCCGGATTGGCTCGGACCCTACGACCTGCCGCGCCTGTTCACGGTGACGGTCACCAACGCCCGGGCCGATGGCTATGTCATCGTCGACGGACTCCAGGTGGCAGGCGCGCCTCACCCGCTGGCCGCGAACGCCGATGTGGCCGCATCGATTCGCTTGTTCGAACGTTGGCTCGACGGCCAGATGACCTACCGTGGACTTCCAGGCGTTGCCGTGGGCGTGATCCAGGGAAACGATCTGGTGTGGTCCCGCGGATTCGGATTCGCCGATACCGCCCAGCGGACGCCCGTCACGCCGCAGACCAAGTTCCGCATGGCGTCGCACACCAAGCTGTTCACCGCCACCGCGATCCTGCATCTTCGCGACGCGGGCAAGCTGCGGCTCGATGATCCGGTGTCGCGCCACTTGCCCTGGTTCCAGGTGAAGCCCGGCGCCGCGGACGATCCGCCCATCACGATCGAACATCTCATTACGCACAGCTCCGGACTTCCGCGTGAAGCGGCCTCGCCCTACTGGAACACGTTCGAGTTTCCAAGCTATGAACAGGTCCGCCAGGCGGTGGTCAACCAGCAGGCCGCGTACTCGCCCGAGGTCCGGTGGAAGTACTCGAACCTCGCGTTCACGCTCGCTGGCATGGTGGTCGAGGCCGCGTCCGGCGAGCCTTGGGCGCAGTACGTCGAAAAGCACATCCTCAAGCCGCTCGGCATGAACAACACGTCGATCGACAAGCAGGTCGCGGATCTTGCCACTGGTTATGGACGCCGCATGCCCGACGGATCGCGGATGAAGATGGCGTTCATGGACACCAAGGGGATCGCCCCCGCCGCCGGACTCACCTCAACGGTCGAGGATATGGCACGCTTCGTCTCGGCGCAGTTCCATCAGGGCAAAGCGGGACCGCTGCTGAGCGGCGCCACTCTTCGCGAAATGCACCGCGTCCGCGTGCTCGAAAACAACTGGACGCGCGGTAACGGACTCGGATTCGCGGTGAGCCGCATCAACGGGAAGACCTACGTTGGCCATGGCGGCTCGCTCGCCGGATACAAGACGCACACCTACATCGATCTCGAAATGCGCACCGGAGTGGTGGTGCTGACCAATGGCGACGACAGCCGTCCGAGTCATATCGCCGAGAAGCTGATGCAGACGGCCGGCGAGGCAGTGGCGAAGGCCGCCCAGCCCGTGTCGAAGGCGCCGATGTGGGATCCGGCCTGGAGCCGCTTCGCCGGACTCTACCGGACCATTTGGGGCGACTCCGAAGTCGTCGAGCTTAACCAGCGGCTCGTGCTCGTGGATCCCACTGTCGATGATCCGGCCGAGCACCAGCAGCTCACGCCGGTGGGTGGCGGCGTATTCAGGCTTGAAGGCCGGACCGGCGGCAGCGCCGTCGGCGAGCTCGTGCGGTTCGAGGAGCGCGACGGACGCGTGACGAGGATGAGGATCGCCGAGTCCTACGCCGGGCGGGTCGACTGACCGGAGAACCGCTCGAGCGCATCGAGATTGATTTCGAGCCCCAGCCCGGGCCGGTCCGGAATCGCGAGCATCCCGTCGGCATCCAACTGCCAGCCTCCGGCGGCGAGCTCGTCGATGAAGGGCGAACCAGTCAGGTACTCGACCAAGATCGTGTCCGGGAACGCGGAGGAAAGCTGCAGGTCCGCCGCCAGCCCCGCGCACGTATTCCAGCCGTGCGGAATGAAGCGCACTCCGTGGTCGCGCGCCATGTTCGCGATCCGCCGCTCCTCGCTGATGCCGCCGACCTTGGTGACGTCCGGCTGCACGATGTCGAATGCTCCCGCCCGGAGCCACGGCTCAAATGACTGCCGCCGCGTGAGCACCTCGCCGCCCGCGATCTGGATTTTCACTGCGCGCCGCAGCGCCACGAAGTCGTCGAGGGCGTCGGGAGGCAGTGCTTCTTCAAACCAATAGACACCGTAGTCGAGCAGCATTTCGGCGGCGCGCACAGCCCACTTGTAGTTCGCGGGCCAGAAGGCGTCGCTGGCGCCCGCGTCGACCATGAGGTGGCAGTCCGGTCCGATGGCATCGCGCGCGGCGCGGACAATCGCCTCGTCGACCGCCACCGACCGCCGTCCGAACGGACCCCAGCCGATCTTGAACGCCCGGAAACCGTGCTCACGCAGCGGCGCGAGCACATCGTGCATCTGCTCCGGCTCCCGCATCAGGACGGAGGCATAGGGCTGCACACGCTCGCGGTAGCGGCCTCCGAGCAGGCGGCCAACCGGCTGTCCGCAGGCTTTGCCCAGAATGTCCCACAGCGCAATGTCGATGCCGCTGATCGTGTGCGTGATCGCGCCGCCGCGCCCCTGCCAGAACGTGTTCTGATGGAGTTTCTCGCTCACGCGTTCCGGCTCGAGCGCGTTCTCACCGTGATAGAGCGGCTTGAGAACCTTGAGCGATCCGTTCACCAGGTCCTCGCTCGTGAACACGCTGCCCCAGCCGGTGATGCCTCCATCCGTCTCGACACGGATCAGTGTGTGGACGCAATCTTCCGGCTGAATCTCATTGGACCAGCCTCCTTCAGGTGTGCACCCCCGGAGACCGAAGGCGCGGACTTCGCGAATCTTCATCGCCTACGATTATCCGGCAACTTGATAGGATCTTGTTGAGGTGGAAGGCAAGGTCAAGTTCGGTCCCTACGAATATTCCGCGGACTCCGGTGAGCTGCGGAAGCATGGTTTGCGCATCCGCCTGCAAGGCAAGCCGCGTGAAATGCTCGCCGCGTTGCTCGAATCTCCCGGCCGGGTTGTGTCCCGCGAGGACCTGCGCCAGCGGCTCTGGCCGCAGGAGCCGTTCGTCGATGTCGAGTCCGGACTCAACACAGCGGCCAAGCGTCTCCGTGACGCGCTGAGCGATTCGGCCGACGAGCCACGCTACATCGAGACCGTGCCGCGCGAGGGTTACCGGTTCAAAGGATCGATCGAACCATTCGCACGCGCCACGCCGCCGCAGCACGCGTCACTGGCCCCTGCTCCCCAGCCCTTCCCAGTCTGGATCCCGGCTCTCGCGGCGCTGGTGATTCTGGCGGCGGGATGGGCCTGGCTGCGTCCCGGTCCGCCGCAAGTCCGGATCCGGCAGGTGAGCTTTCAGCAGGGCCAGGCAGGCTCCGCGCGGTTCAGTCCGGACGGGGACTACATCACGTACTCGATTTCGCGGAACGGAGTCTCGCATCTCTACGTTGGTGGTTCCGCGGCTTCGGAGGCAAGGGAGATTCCGGGTCCCGGAGGGAGCCTGGTCTCCATATCCAAAGACGGTGAGATGGCGATCCTGCGATCGAGCGGTCTCACGCCACTTGGCGGCAGCACCCTCTGGCGCATGGCGGTGAACGGCGGCGGCGCGATCGAACTGGACCGGTCAATCTTCTCAGCCGATTGGGCGCCGGACGGACGCGAACTCGCCGTGGTCCGGGCGGAGGGCGGCGTGTGCACCCTCGAGTATCCGCGCGGCAAGGTGCTCTACCGCACTTCCGGCTACATCACGAACGTCCGTTTTAGTCCAGCGGGAGATCAGATCGCTTTCATCCACCACCCGGTCCGGCATGACGACGCCGGATCGGTCGAAGTCACGAGTCTCGACGGCAAGCACCGCGTGGTCTCCAAGGACTGGACCAGCGCCATCGGACTCGCCTGGCACCCAAACGGCGAGATCTGGTTCACCGCGGCCCGTGCCGGGGCGTTGCGCGCTTTGCACGCGGTGCGTCCGGACGGCGCGGGACTGCGGAACGTAGCCCAGGCTCCTGGTTCGCTCTACGTGCACGATGTTTCGCGGCGCGGTGAGGTCCTCGTGAGCCGCGGCAGCACGCGGCTCGAGATGGCGGTGAGTTCACTCGCGGATCCGGAACCACGCAACCTGAGCTGGCTCGACTGGTCGTCGGTAAAGGACGTTTCTCCCGGCGGTTCGCTGGTGCTTTTCGAGGAGAATGGCGAGGGCGTGGCAGGGAAGTTCGTCACATACCTCTACCGGCGCGAGGACGGATCGACCTTCCGGTTGGGTGAGGGATCCGCGATGGCCCTTACCCAGGACCTCAAGGGAGCCCTGGTGCTTGACGACAAGGACCGCACCCGGCTCCGGATCCTGCCGGTAGGCCCTGGCTCGCCGCGCGACCTTCCCGCGTCCGGGCTCCACTATCAGTGGGCGCGGTTCTTCCCCGGAGGGGCGAAACTCGTCGCGCTCGGATCGAAGCCCGGCCGGCCGCTCCAGCTCCACGTGGTCGACTCCGCCACCGGAGCCGCCGCGGAGTTGGCTCCACCCGGGATGGTCCGGAACTCCGCCGTGTCACCCGGCAGCCGCCAGGTCGCTGCGCTCAGTGCGGACGGAAAGCTGGAGATCCACTCGCTGGGAGGAGGCGCCATCCGGACCGTCCCCGCCTCCGAGCCGCTCGCGCCGCTTCTGTGGACCGCCCGCGGAATTCTGGTTCAACACACCCGGAACTACACCCACGTCCCTGCGACCGTGTCGTGGGTGGATCCGGTGTCGGGGCGCGTTGAGCCTTTCGCCCAAGTTGGGCCGCGGGACGGATTCGGCGTGAACGCCGTGACCCGGATCGTCATCGCTCCTGATGCCCTCCATTGGGGGTTCTCCTACCGCCGGATTCTGTCTGAACTGTTCCTGGCCGAGGGATGGAAGTAGCTTGGAATCAATTACATACCAAGTTATTTGATTCAATTCACAATCCATGGCCAATCCGATTTCGAGCATGGTAGCGTACATAGAATGCAGTACGCCACCCCCCCGAATGAACAGGAGGTTAGTCTCTTGAGGAAAGTCATTTCCCTCTCTTTTGCATCCCTGATGATTTTGCCGTTCGCCGCCCTGACGCAGACTCCCCCGGCGCCCACCACCGACCGGGTCGGATTCCCCGAGGGCTATGCGACCCAGTTCGCCCGGTGGTTCGTGTACGACCGGCCGGACACCAAACAGGTCCGGACGATCTACGCGAACGACATCGCCGATACCGTCACGGAGCCCACCCAGAACAACTACCCCTATGGTTCCGTGCTCGTCATGGAGACCTGGACGGCGCTTCAGGACGCCCAGGGCAACCCGGTCCTTGACGCCAACGGCCGCTACCAGAAGAACCCAGCCGCCACCCCGACCATTTTCGTGATGAAGAAGGATCGCGGCCTCGGTGAAGCCTATGGACCCAACCGCACCGGCGAGTGGGAGTACGTCGCCTACCGGCCCGACGGCACTTATCAAACCACGCCGCAGAACTCCGCTGGCTGCGCGATCTGCCACCGCGTCGCGAACCAGGCGGTGGACTGGGTGTTCCGGTCGAACCTTCACTTCGTCAACAACGGCGAGGGTCCCACCGCGGAAGGCGTGATCTACAACTACCGGTTCATTCCGCGTGAGCTGCGGGTCCGCGCGGGGTCGTTTGTCACCTTCCACAACAACGACGAGATCGAGCATACCATTAGCGACGACGTTGCGGGCGGCGGGAACTCCGGCCGGATGCGCGGAGGCAAGTCGCTCACGTTGCGGTTCGACTCGCCTGGTGAGTTCAACTTCCACTGCGATATTCACCCGTCGATGCGCGGTAAGATCATTGTGGAGTAGTGGAGAGCAGAGAAGAAGAACTCAATAAAGACCTCGGCCTGGGAGGGCGCCTCGCCCAGATCAATCCGGGCCGGATGATGAACCGGGACGGCACGTTCAACGTCGTGCGCGCTGGATTGCCGTTCTGGAGCTTTGTCCATCCCTACCAGTGGCTGCTGACGCTGTCCTGGCCGAGGTTTTTCGCCGCCGTTCTCGCAGTGTACCTGGCAACGAACGTAGTGTTCGCGCTCGGGTACCTCGCGTGCGGAACAGGGGCGTTGTCCGGCGCCACCGGCGATGGCTCGTGGCGCCGGTTCTTGGATGCGTTCTTTTTCAGCGTCCAGACGCTTGCGACCATCGGCTACGGCAAGATGACGCCGGAGGGAATCGGCGCGAACCTGCTCGTGTCGGTTGAAGCTCTCACAGGACTGCTCGGGTTCGCCCTGGCCACCGGACTGCTGTTCGCCCGCGTGTCGCGCCCGACCGCCAACATTGTGTTCAGCGAGCAGGCGATCGTGGCTCCCTACAACGGCCGGACGGCGTTGATGCTCCGGATCGCCAATGGCCGGCGCAGCGAACTGATTGAGGTCGAGGCATCGGTGACGTTGAGCCGGCTGGAGAGCGGCGCATCGGGCCGGACACGGAAGTTCCATCAGCTTCCACTCGAACGCAGCAAGATCATGTTCCTGGCCACTCAGTGGGTGATCGTGCATCCGATTGACGAGGCGAGTCCGCTTTGGGGAATCGCCGAGGAACAGTTCCATGCGGGCGAGCCCGAGATCCTGGTTCTGCTCAGCGCGACGGACGACACGTTTTCCCAGATCGTGAACACACGCTCGTCCTACCGCGCGCACGAGTTCGTATGGGGCGCCAAGTTCCGTGACATCATCAACCGGACCGGCGACAGCAAGGTCTGGTTCGATCTGCGGCGGATCAGCGAATTTGACCGCGTGGAGCTCGGTTGACGCGCGGATGCCTTACACGGAGAACCAGGGCGTCCGGCTCTACTACGAGGTTCGCGGGGAGGGCCCGCCCGTCTTGCTGATCATGGGTATGGCGTTTTCCCACGAGATGTGGTTCCGCGTTGTCCGCTGGGCCGAGCCGCATTTCAAGCTGATCCTGTTCGACAATCGCGGGGCAGGGCGGAGCGAGGCCCCACGCCACGCCTACTCGATTCGCGGCATGGCCGACGACGCGTTGGCCGTGATGCAGGCGGCGGGCGTCGAGGCCGCGCATGTGCTGGGAGCGTCCATGGGCGGGATGATCGCGCAGGAACTGGTGCTGCGGCATCCGGACCGGGTGCTATCCCTCACACTCGGCTGTACGCATGCCGGATGGTTGTGGAGCCGGCTTCCACGATGGCGCGTACTACGCGCGGCAATGCGGACTCGTGGCCTTCCGCCGGAGCAGGCGCTCGCAGTGCTCGACCGCAGTCTCTATCACGCGGCGACGCCCCCGGAACTTGTCGAAGAGGACCGCCGCATCCGTTTGGCGAGCCTGCCTCCGCCGCATGGGTACCGCAACCAGATCCTCGCGGTGCTGGCCTGGTGGGGATCCTATTGGAGGCTCGGGGAAATCCGCAAGCCGGTGATGATCCTGCATGGAGCGGGTGATCCTCTGATTCCGGTCGAGAACGGCCGGCAGATTGCAGACAGGATTCCTGGCGCCGAATTCCATGTCGTGGATGACTGCTGCCACGTGATGCCCACCGACCAACCGGCGCGGACCGCGGAACTCGTGCTCGGATTTCTTTTCCGCCAAACATGCGCCTCGACCTGATCCCAGTCGGACCGAACACGGCGCTGGTGCTGTTCGCGGCTGGAGTGCTAGCCGTGTACTGGGAGCTCTGCCGTCCCGGAATGGTGATTCCCGGAACCGCCGGACTCACACTCGCGATTCTGGCGCTTGTGAAGTTGGTATCGCCAGAGCGATACCAACTCCGCCCCGCGGTCTGGATTCCGGTTGCGGCGATTCTGGCCGCGGTGACCCTGGTGCTTGGCTACGGCGCTGTTCGCGGCTATCTCGGGAAGCGGAACTGAAGCGGGTGCCGGTGGCTCCAGATCAGCCCTGAAGCTGTCGGCCAAGTCACGTTCCATTGCGGTGAAGCCTGTCTGGCGCTCCCGCTTGAGAAAGGCCTCGATGCGGTTCAAATGCGCACTGGAGCAGCTCGGCTCGCCTTCCGCCCAGTGGATTGCGGCCAGCGCCCGCAGGTACGGCATGGGAGGGACGCCCGAAGCTCCAGAAATGGTGGCCAGCCACCTGCGGCTCGATTCGGGACGGCCGCGGTAGCGGGCCTGGAAATAGGCGACCTCCACCACCTGTGCGGGCGTGAGCGGATGCCGGTCGGCACTGCCGATCAATTCGGCCAGGAACCCTTGGGCCCGGCCGGGATCCCCCTGGTCCAAATAGTGCAGGTAGAGCAGAAATGACGAACGGGACATGCCGTCCGGTGACAAGGAATCGGTGCGAAGCCGGTCGACAAGGGCGGGGTCCCAGTCCCTGGGCCGGACGCCGCTTTCAGCGAATGCCACCGCTGCCAAGACCGGAGATTCGATCGGGCTCGTCTCGCCGCCGATCAGCGCGCCCATCGCGGCACCTTCCGTGGGCGACCCGATAAACCGGTATGGCAATATACGGAGCAACCAGTCGACTCCCAGCGCCACCGCCAGAACCAGGGTCCACCAGGGGCCTCCACCGAACCGGATTGCCGCAAAGGCACAGGCGGCAGTGAATATCCACAGCAGCGGATTCAGGCTCATGATGAACGCTTTCGACTTGAGCTGGCGTCCCGAGGGCACGTACAGCATTCCGAACCTTGGACGCGGTTGCGCCGTGAAACGCCACCCTTGCGGCGTCCAGGCCAACGCCAGGTATCCGAATCCAAGTGTCACGATTCTCATCTTTGACGCCCAGGCTGCCTCAACGCGGGCTGCCGCCGCGATCAGCCCGCCGGCGAACCCGGACCAGGCGGCCAGGGCACACGCGGCCGGAGTCCAGCCGCTGGCCGGTGTGCCGGTGATAAAGACTGCCGACGCCGCAACCGCCAGCCCGCGTAGCAGGGCCCTGGCCGGCTCGCGCCAGTTGTGGCCCAGGAACACGAGGTCGAGTGCGGGATGAGTGCCGGCCGCCTTCATACGCTACCATCGGCACCGGGAGTCCCTAAGGTTTATAGCTCAGGCAGAATTAGCGTGCTGGCCCTATTGAGCGCCCCGCGTCAGCAGCATCACCTTCACCGTGTGGAACATGATATAGAAGTCCAGCGGCGGCGACAGATTCTTAATGTAATACAAATCGTACTCGATCTTGGCGACGGTGTCCTCAAGCGTGTCGCCGTATTTGTGGTTGATCTGCGCCCACCCGGTGATGCCGGGCTTCACGCACAGGCGCTGCCGGTAGTAGGGAATCTTCTCCGTCAGGGTGTTGACGAACTCCGGCTGCTCGGGGCGCGGACCCACCAGCGACATCTCGCCTCGCAGGACGTTGATCAACTGCGGCAACTCGTCCAGTCTGGTGCGGCGGATGAACCGGCCCACCGGGGTGATCCGGGGATCGCCACGGGAGGCCCAAACGGCGCCACTGGCTGCCTCAGCATCCTGGCGCATGGACCGGAACTTGAAAATGCTGAACACCCGCCCGTGCAGCCCCATCCGCCGCTGCCGGTAGAGCGCTGGCCCCTTTGATGTGGCGCGCACCGCGATCGCCACGAGAAGCATCACGGGACTCACCGCCACGAGCAGAATTCCGGCGATGAGCGCGGAATAAACCGTCTGAATTTTTAGAATATACGGCCGTGGCCCCAGCTCCCGCGAGAAGATGAGTTGCGAAGGCCGCAACTGCTGCGAGCAAACCCGTCCAAAGGCGGACTCAAAGGCAACGGCCGCGTCCTCAACCGGCGTTCCCGAGAAGTTGACGTCCAGCAGGTCGACGACCGGCATCCGCTGCCTCCGCCGGTCATGCCGACCACCACCCGGTCCGGCTTGCGCTCGTCGACGATCTGCTTAAACTGCTCGACTCCACCGACGACCGGCCCTTCTGTCACCTTGCCCGAATCCTCGGGCTCGACGATGAAACCCATGACGGTCCGGTTAAGCTCCGGGCGCTCGGTGTATCGCTGCGCCACCTGCCGGCCCACCTCGCTGGCGCCCAGGAACAGCACACGCTCCGAGCCGATCGCATGCATCAACCGCGAGGCGTACAATGAGCGCCAAGCCAGCAGCAGGACCAGCAGCGCGGCAGATCCGCCCATCATGATCCACTTGGGCAGAACGAGGTCCGGGGAAGCGTAGCTCAGCAGCGCCTGCACCAGGAAGGCCGCGCCGACCGCAAGGCAGATCTGCTGGAATAGCGCGAAATGAGACCGGACGCTGAGGTCATCGTACATGTCCTGAAAGTACATCCCGACCAGGATCACGCCGACCGTTACGCCGACGCGCAGCATTCCATTCTCATACCGTAGCCAAACCAGCGGATCAATATCCAGCAGGTAGTACGCGAACAGGACGTAGACCGCCGCCAGCAGCACCGCCTCCGACACCAGCAGCGCCAGAACGGTCGAAGGCACCAACTGTTTCAACACCCGCTATGCACACCCGTGATTCTCAAGGATCTCCCCCCCTCCCAGTATGCCAAATCACGTTTTATCAACGCGACTCGTGCTCGAAGTACGTACTAGTACCCAGGCCAGAAGCACGAAGCCGCCAGCGGTGAACACTTTGCCCCATGCGTCCGCAAATCCGGCCCGTTCTACTCCGAGCAGCGCCTGCGTGAACGAGGGAACGCCCATCACTACCGTTGCGGCAAGCAGAATTCCGACGATGGCCTCACCGGCGATCAGTCCGCTTGCGATCAGCGTCCCGCGCTCCTCGGCCGCCTTTTGCCGCGCCTCAGCGGCACCCGCGAGACGCCGGGCGGCGAACCACTGAATCGCCCCACCCACGAAGATCGCGGCGGTGGTGTCGAACGGCAGATACATCCCCACGGCGATGAGCATCACCGACCGCGCGCCGCTCAGTAGGAACGCCAGAGCCATCGCGGCGCCGATCGCCAGCAGTCCCCAGGCGAGCTCCCCGCTGACGATGCCCTTTGCGAGCTGCGCCATGAGTCCGGCCTGGGGGGCAGGGAGGGCCCTGCCGCCGATCCCGCCGTCGGCCAGGTTTGCCTCGTGCAACACCAGGATCGGGATCATCAGGAAGAACGCGAGGATGACTACCGCGGCAATCTCGACCACCTGCATCTTCCAGGGCGTCCCACCAAGGAGGTGTCCGGCTTTGAGATCCTGGATCAGCGATCCGCTCACACAGCAGGCACAACAGACCACGGCTGCTACTCCCAGCACAGCGGCGATACCCTCCCGCCCAGAGACTCCGGAGGCAAGCAGGAAGAATGCGGAAATGAGCAGCGCGGCGAGTGTGAGCCCCGATACCGGCTGGTTGGAGCTCCCCACCAGCCCGACGAGGTATCCGCCCACCGCCGACAGCAGGAATCCGGTGACCATCATTACCCCTGCCGCCACGATCGCCGCAACCCAGGAGCCGGTGAACCAGAGATAAATAAGCGCCGTTGGGATCAGCAGCACCGCCAGCGATCCGAATACCCAGCGTGGCGGGAGATCCTGTTCCGTGGGATCCGCGGTGGCCTGGCTGGTTCCACTGGACGCCCGCCACGCGCCCCGGATCGAGGCGATCATCGAGTGCCGCATCCCGTACAGAGTGCTCGCGGCGGCGACCAGCATCGCACCGACGGCCACCGGACGCACGACCTGGCGCCACAGGTCCGGTCCCGCGGGATTCGAGTGGCTCAGGCCCGGATTGATGACCAGCAGCAATGGGATCAGCACCCACCAGGCCAGCACTCCTCCGGCGACGTTGATCGAGGCGGTCCTGGCGCCGAGAATGAACCCGATGCCGATCAGGGCGGGGGAGAGCGCCGGTGTTGACCAGGGAATCCCGCCGGTGGCCTGCATCGGTCCGATGAGCGACTGCGGAAAGTGCCAGAAGCCTTCGATGTAGTCGGTGAAGATTTGAATCCCCTTGTCGCTGCGCAGAAATTGGATCAGTCCTCCGAGCGCCATCGCGCCAAAGATCAGCTTCGGTGCGTCGCTGCTGGCCGAGGTGTCCGAGCCAGCCTTGACGATCTCGACACTGGCGACGCTCTCCGGCCACGGAAGTCCGGCATCGACGCACAGCGGGCGCCGGAGGGCGATGATGAAGAACACTCCCGTGAGTCCGCCGACGAGCAGAATGAGTGCCGCTTCCCAATAATGGGAGCGGAGATCGGTCCAAAGCTTGTGGCCGCCGGTCTCGGCGAGCATGAACGCCGGGATCGTGAAGATCGCGCCAGCGACCAGCGCCTCACCTACGCTTCCGGCTGTGCGGACAATGTTCTGTTCGAGAATCGTGCCGTGGAACCGCGGCAGGCGGAACAGGGCCATGGCGATCACGGCAGCCGGAATCGTCGCGGCCACCGTCTGTCCGGTCTTCATCCCGAGATAGGCATTCGCGGCACCGAAGATCAGCGACAGGAAAAGGCCCAGCGCGACGGCCTTAAACGTAAGCTCGGCCGGGCGGCCGGTGGATCCGGACATGTTGGAGATGGTAGCTCACAAGCGCACAGGCCGCGCGAAGGCGCTTCCGTTGCGGGCGTGATCCCTAAAAACTGAGTTTGAGCGCGAGCTGGACCACCCTCCAGCTCTCCCCGTTCTGGTTGGTGGTCGCCGAGCTCGCCGTCGAGAGCGTCACGCAGCACGCCTGGGCAAAAACCGCTGAATTGATCGCCGGTGAGCCAACCGAGGCGTCGCGCGGATTCCGGAAGTTCGCATGGTTGAATGCGTTGAAGAACTCAGCCCGGAAAACGGCCTTCACCCGCTCGGTGACCTGGAACGCCTTGGCAACGCTCGCATCTACGTTCCAGAAGCTCGGCCCCTGGAACATGTTCCGGCCGAGGCCCACCTCGCCCGGATTCGGAAACGTGAACGCGTCCGCGTTCGGAAAAAGCGCTGGGCCCACCACGCCCGCCTTGGACTGAAGCTGGGCTTTCGGAAGCGCGGCACCGGGCTTCAGCGCCGCGCGGGACTGCGCCGTGGCGTTGTGCGTGAACACCCCGCTGCGCACGGTGAAGGGCTCGCCCATCTGGTAGGTGTAGATCCCGTTCAGGCTCCAGCCTCCGAGAAGGGTGTTGGCGATTCCGGTGGCGCTTCCGAAAAACCTCTTGCCCTTGCCGAAAGGAAGCTCGTAGATGCCAGTGGCGTTGATCACGTTCCGCTGGTCGAAGTCGCTGCGGGCGCGCTCGTTGCGGTAGTTGCGGCCGTCGGCGGGAGTCCGCGCGCTCGTCGTTGTCAGCCCGCCTCCGACCGAGGCCAGCACGGGGTCGAGCGAGAGCACGTCGATCGACTTCGCCCATGTGTAGGCGGCGTTCAACAGCACGCCGGAATCAAAGCGCTTCCGAAGCGTAAATTGGCCCGCATGATAGTTGGAGTCCCCGCCGTTGTCGATCAGCAGGATCTGCGCAAACTGCGGGTTGGGACTGAGGTTGGCCGCCCGCGTCGTATTCTCGACGCGCAGAGCCATGTTGCCCGCCGCGTTCTGGTTCAAGTCCGTGAGCGACGCCGCCGAATTGGCAAACGCCGCGTTGAAGTGCCCCTGCTGGATGAACGGAACTTCGCTCGCACCCGTGCACCGGTTGCCGTTGGCAAGTGTTCCGTCCGGACGGCAGCCCCCGCCGAGAGCCACGTTGCGCTGCATGGCGAGAAAGGAGGGCAGTAGCGGGCGGACATCGTTCTGGTTCACATCCCAGGCGCGGTAAAGCCGGGTCCCACGGCGTCCGACGTAGGCCGCCGACGCCAGGAATCCACCGGGAAGCTCGCGCTGCACGTTGAAGTTCCACATGTGGACCGTGGGCAGCTTCAGGTTCGGGTCGAAGATGCGGGCCGGAGGAGCGTTGCTGCGCACCTGCGCCGGCGGCGTGAGGAAAGACGACGGCTTCACCGTGGGGGGAGGCAGTTCGTTGGGGAACCCGGCCCCCAGGCGGATGTTCGGCACCGCGCTGCACCCGGGCGTGGTCACGAGGGCGCCGTTGGCGCCCGAGAACGCCGAACTGCAGCGGAAATTCTGGCCCGGCACCGCCGCTGCCACCGACGTCACCTGGAACGTGTTCAGCGCGTCGAAAGCCTGGCCGTACCCGGCGCGGATCACCATCTTCTGCGAACTCCCCGGCGACCAGGTGATTCCAAGGCGGGGCGAGAACGCGCCGAGATTGTTGTTCCGGTACCAGCGTCCGGCGCGGACGAAGCTCACCGGGCCTTCCGATCCATCGACATTCTTGTCCGGCACGCGGACCCGGTTGCCCGCTTCAGTCGGCGCGGTGTTGACCTCCCACCGGAGTCCAACGCTCACCGTCATATTGCGCCGGAACTTCCACTCGTCCTGCGCGTAAAAGTGATACTGCTTGGCACGCTGGCCCTGCGCCCATAACGTCACCGACTTCTCGCCGGTCTTGAAGGGCAGGAACGTGTCGCTGTTGAGGTCGCCGAGGAACACCTGGGTGAGGCTGGCGGGAATTCCGAGCAGGTCGTTCACCATGCCCTGAAGCCGGTTCAGGTCGTTTGCCGAGATGCCAGGTCCGTTGGCCGATGCGAGCGCGGGAAACGTGAATCCCACCGGGACACGGGTAGTCCGTGAGAGCGAAATCGCCGGCGTCAGGGAGGTGCCTCCGACGTCGCCGCGCTGGTCGTTGTGCTGGTAGAAACGGAAGTTCGCGCCGAACCGCATCACGTGCTTGCCCGCGAGAAAACTCAGGTTCTCGACGATCTGCGGCGTGTTGACCGCGCGGAACGTGCGCGGGTTGTTCGTGTAGTCGACGTCGGAGTTGTTGAAGGTGAATCGCGGACCATTCGGGAACACCGGATTCGCCTCACCCTGCGTGAACAGGAACCTCCAGCGCGAATAGCCGAGGGTGAGTTCGTTGACCAGCCGGGGCGACAGCACGCTCCGGAATCCCAACGCATAATTGCGCGCCGGCCGGTGGACCTCTCCGCGCGGCGGGAACCCCGGAAGCACTGCCGGCCGGTCATTGTTCGGGTCACCCCCGAGCGTGCTTTGCCTGGCGCCAAGAAATCGGAAAAAGACCGAGTGATTCTGGCTGACCGAATGGTCGATCCGCAGCATGTACTGCGGGCCGCGGACCCGGAACGGAGTGTTCCACACGTAGATCCCGGTGTTGAACCCGTCGCCTCCACTGACCGAGTTGGGCGCAGGGTAACGTCCGAGGACGCCCTTGACCGCTGAGTCGAGGCCGGTCCGGGCCGGGTCGTTGGCGAAGACATTGAATGCCGCGACACAATTGGCATCACCCGCTCCGGTACAGTTGCGGATCCCGGGCGCAAGGTTGCCCGAGCCGTCAACGAGCAATTGAGAATTCTGTGTAATGGTCTGGCCGTTGAGCACGAACGGATTGCGCGGGTCGCTGACCCAATAGCGGAAAACTCCGCCGAGCGCCGTTGGGGTGTAGAGGTCCACCGACTCGCCGAACGCTTTGTCGATCGGGTCGGCGAAGTTCACCTTCTGCCCTTGCCAGCTTCCGAAGAAGAACGTGCGGTTCTTGCGGATGGGGCCGCCGAGTTCGAATCCATACTGATTGAGCTGGATCACCGGCTTGAGCCCGCCTTGTGCCTTGGTATAGAGTTCGCCGGAGTTGAGCGCCGTGTTGCGGAAGAACTCGAAGGCCGTTCCGTGAAACTGGTTGGTTCCGGAGCGCGTGGCAATTGAGACGTTGGCGCCGGAGTTGCGTCCTTCCTCGGCGGTCGCGTTGTTGGTGGTGACCTTGAACTCTTGAACGTTGTCCGGGTTCAGGCGGAAAATGTTGTTCGTCGGATTGGGATTGGTCGACTCGTTCGCCTCAATGCCGTCGATGGTGATATTCACCGCAGTGGACCGCGCGCCGTTCACGTTGACCGTGTTGCCCGAGCGCTGCGTCACACCCGGCTCGTAGAAAAGCAGGTTGAGAGGATTCCGCCCGTTGAGGGGCAGCGACACGATCGACTTCTGCTCCACCACGTTTCCGAGTGTCGCGGATGCGGTCTGAAGCAGCTCCGAGGACGCCACTACCTGGATGCTCTCCGCCGCCGCGCCGACTTCGAGGCGTACGTCGAGCACCGACGGTGTGGAGACCTGGACCGGAATTCCCGTGCGGACCACCGATCGGAATCCGGCCGCCTCCACGCGGAGCGAGTAGGCGCCAACAGGGATGGACGGAAAGGCGTAGACGCCCGCGGCGGTGGCCAACTGCTTTTGCGCCACGCCCGTGGCCTCGTTGGTAAGCGTGACTGCTGCACCGGGAACCGTGGCGCCGGAGGGATCCGTGATCGCGCCGGAGATCTGCGATGTGGAGGTTTGGGCGGGAAGAACTCCCGCCGCCAAGATGAGAATGACAACGGGTCTCATGCCACCCCCTAGTATAGAGGCCCGTGGTCCTGCGGCTTCAGGCCACTTTCCCACCCATTACCCGCGCCCGCCTCCTCCTCCATTTCATGACGCTCAAGCCGAGATGCTACCACGCCTTCGCTACAATATGACGGTGACCGGTCACGACATCCGACAGAAATTCCTCGACTTCTTCGC
>Ga0194132_10006157_pt1 | contig 18843 bp, 18 predicted proteins | sample TA2KigOf80mmetaG_FD_148612 | JGI IMG/M metagenome (GOLD analysis project Ga0194132, IMG submission 148612) | Freshwater microbial communities from Lake Tanganyika, Tanzania - TA2015054 Kigoma Offshore 80m | ecosystem: Environmental > Aquatic > Freshwater > Lake | place: Tanzania: Lake...
CGTAATGGCGCGGCTGTTGACCGTCGCGGCGACGTTGGCGGGCGGAGTCTTCTTGCAGCCGGCCAGGACAAGCACAAGGAGGAGGATCGAGCCGCGTTGGAAATTCATGGGATTCGCATCCGCCCATTGTAGCGCGGGCGGCGGAACGCGTTGCCGGCTCGGTTCGGATTTTTACCTACCCGAGGCTGATATATTGGTTGCAGCCGATCATGAAAAGGAAACCGACCGAGAAGGTCATCGCCACCGAGATCCTGGAAAGCGCCCGGCGCAGTGCGGGCGTCGAAGCCAATACTCGCCCGGCGAAGTGCGAAGTATGTGGATCGGATTCGGCTCCCAACGCGAATGAAGCGCTGTGCTGGGTGTGCCGGCGACTAAAAATCAGCGCCTGGCGCGATTCGGACCTGCAAGCGTCGACGTCTCCGGAGTAAGCGCGCCGTGCGCGCCGCGTTGATTGCCTCTGTATTGATTTTGAGCGGCTGCTATCGCGTTTCTCCACGGGTGCCGGCCGTAAAGGGCAAGCTACGCACGCAATACTCAATGCGTGTGATCGACGTTGCCGCGGGGACAGGGAAGCTCGCCGAAGCGGGCAAGTTGATGGTTGTACACTACACGGGCTACCTCCGCGACGGCACGAAATTCGATTCCTCGCGCGACCGCAACCAGCCGTTTTCGTTCGAGCAAGGCAAGCGCCGCGTCATCCCAGGATTCGACAACGGCTGCGAAGGCATGCGCGTTGGCGGCAAACGCCGGCTCGTGATTCCCTATCAACTGGCGTACGGTGAAAAGGGGCGATCGCCGAAAATCCCGGCGCGATCGGAACTGATCTTCGATATTGAACTGCTCGACGTCAAGGAACCGCCGCCCGCGCCGTGAGAAAGTAGTAGTCGGATGAGAGTTTGGATCTTAGCCGCGTTGGCGTTCACCGCTTTCGCGCAGCCCGTGGACTTCGTTAAGCAGATCGAGCCGATTTTCGCCGCCAAGTGCTATGGCTGCCACGGGCCCAATCAACAGTTGTCCGGCCTGCGGCTCGATGTTCGTTCCGAATCGTTGTCGAAGGTCGTCGCGCGGGTGAGCGGCGCGCCGGGCATGAAGGCGATGCCCTTGGGCACGGCGGGGTTGCCCGCGGCCGAGGTGGCGCTTTTGAAATTGTGGATCGATCAGGGCGCGGTGTATCCGCAACGCGCGGCGAAGGCGGGCACGAAACACTGGGCGTATCAGCCGGTGCGAAAGCCGGCGGCGGCGCCCAATGCGATCGATCACTTCGTCCGCGAGCGACTGGCGCGGGAGGGGATGGCGCCGTCGAAGCCCGCATCGCGCGAGACGCTGTTTCGGCGCGTGAGCCTCGATCTTACCGGCCTGCCTCCTTCGCCGCAAGATGCCGCCGATGGCGATTACGAGCGCTTTGTCGACCGGCTGCTCGCATCGCCGCAATTCGGCGAGAAGTGGGCGCGGCACTGGCTCGATCAAGCCCGCTACGCCGATTCCGACGGCTATGAAAAGGACTGGGCGCGGCCGTGGTCCTGGCGTTGGCGGCACTGGGTGATCGACGCGATCAACCGCGACATGCCGTTCGATCAGTTCACGCGGGAGCAGATCGCCGGCGATCTTCTTCCGAACGCGACTGTCGAACAACGCGTCGCCACCGGCTTTCACCGGCACACGCTCACCAACCGCGAGGGCGGCATCGACAACAACCAATTCCGATTTGAAAATGTCGCGGATCGTTCTTCCACCGTTGGCTCGGTGTGGCTGGGCCTCACTGTCGGCTGCGCGCAGTGCCACGATCACAAGTACGATCCGATTACGCAGCGCGACTTCTACCAGCTCTTCGCCTTCTTCGACAACGCCGAAGAGGACGACATCGACGCGCCGCTGCCCGGCGAACTCGGCGTCTGGTCGCGCACCGCGGCGGAGTACGAATCGAAGCGCGAGGCGCTCATCGCGGCCTACAAGGTGCGTGAGGTGCAGCCGGCATGGGAAGTCGACATGCTCGACGCATTCCGCAATCCCGGGCGGCGCACCGATTGGGACCTGGCCTGGGACTGCCTGCTGAAGCTCACCGAAGATGGCGACGGCGGCAAGATCATCAAGAAGCCCGCAGCCGATCGCACCGAGCGCGAAAAGCGGATTCTCGAAAACCACTTCATCCGCAACTACCACTTCGCCGTCGGACAGAAACGTTATAAAGAGGTGAAGTTCGACGAACTCGACAAGAAGCTTGGCGAGTTGCAGGCGCAGTACCCGCGGCTTTCACAAGCCTATGCGCTGGCGGAAAACACAACCACCGCGCCGTCGCACTTGCGAGTGCGCGGTGACTTCAAAAACCTCGGCCCGGAAGTGCAGCCATTGCCGCCCGGATTTTTGCCGCCGCTCGCACCGCGAAACGCGCGCGCCACGCGGATCGATCTGGCCAACTGGCTCGTTGCGACGGACAATCCGCTCACCGCGCGCGTTGCCGTCAATCGCATCTGGCAGGAGTTGTTCGGCCAGGGCCTCGTAAAGACCGCCGAGGACTTCGGCGTAATGGGCGCGCGTCCCTCGCATCCGGAATTGCTTGACTGGTTGGCCGCGTCGTTCGTCGAGAGCGGCTGGAGCCGTAAGAAACTGATCCGCGCGATTGTGCTGTCGGAGACTTACCGGCAATCGTCGGAAGCGACGCCGGCAATGGTTGAGAAAGACCCGGAGAACAAGTGGCTGGCGCGGCAATCGCGCGTTCGCATCTCCGCCGAAGGCATTCGCGACGCGGCGCTGCACGCGGCCGGCTTGCTCGAACTCTCACGCGTCGGAGGCCCGTCGATCAAACCGCCGCAGCCCGATGGCGTGACCGCCATCGGCTACGCGCGCGGCACGAAGTGGGACGTATCGAGCGGTCCCGAACGATACCGCCGCGGTCTCTACATCCACTTCCAACGCACAACGCCCTATCCGCTACTGATGAACTTCGACGCGCCGCGTTCCACCACGGCCGCCTGCCGCCGCCTGCGATCGAACACCTCGCTGCAAGCGCTGAATCTGTTGAACGACCCCGTGTTCTTGGAGGCCGCCGAAACGCTCGCGCTCCGCGTGCTGCGCGAAGGTCCATCCGACAACCGTGGCCGCATCGAAGCGATGTCCCGTCTGGCTCTCGGCCGCACGCCGTCGGCCGCGGAATTGACGCGATTGACGCGCTACCTCGACACGCAGCGCACGCTGTTCGCGAAAGAGAAAGACCTGCCCGTATCCGTCATCCCCAACGTCGACCGCGTCGAACACGCCGCGTGGGCGGGTCTGGCTAGCGTGCTCCTCAACCTTGATGAGTTCCTGACACGAGAATAACGATGATCGACTTGATACAAAACCGGCGGCGTTTTTTCCAGCAGGTTACGGGCGGCATCGGCACCATCGCGATGGCCGATCTGTTCGCGCGCAACGGCTACGGCGCCGAAGTGAAGAAGCCGCATTTCGCGCCGAAAGCCAAACGGGTGATCTTTCTGTTTCAGGAAGGCGCGCCCTCGCAGATGGACCTGTTCGATCCCAAGCCCGAGTTGCGGAAGTGGCACGGCAAGCCGCTCCCGCCGTCGATGACAAAAGATCTGAAGCTTGCGTTCATCAAACCGACCGCGGCCGCGCTGGGCAGCCCTCGCACGTTTCAGAAATACGGGCAATCGGGCATGGACTTGTGCGATCTGCTTCCCCATACCGCCTCGATCGCCGACGATCTTTGTTTCGCGCGCTCGATGCAGAGCGATCAGTTCAATCACCATCCGGGGCAGTTGCTGCTGTTCACCGGGCATAATCAGCCGGGCCGTCCGTCGATGGGCAGTTGGGCGCTCTACGGTCTCGGCAGCGAGTCGGAAAATCTGCCGGGCTTCGTGGTGTTGTCGTCGGGTGTTGGGACATCGGGCGGCACGGATAATTTCGCTTCCGGCTTCTTGCCTTCGAGCTACGCCGGCACGATGCTGCGCAACTCGGGCGATCCGATCCTGTACCTGACAAACCCGAAAGGGATCAGCGCCGAGACCCAACGCGCGCGCCTCGACGCGATCCGCGATATGAACACGATGGCGCAGGCACGGACCGGCGACGCCGAGATCAACGCGCGCATTCACTCCTACGAACTCGCCTTCCGCATGCAGTCATCGGCGCCGGAGTTGCTGGACTTCACGAAAGAGTCGAAGGCAACGCTCGATTCCTACGGCATCGGCCAGGAAGCGACCAACGCGTACGGGACAAACTGCCTGCTGGCGCGCCGCATGATGGAACGCGGCGTTCGCTTCGTGATGCTGATGCACGCGTCGTGGGATCATCACTCGGGGATCAACCAAAATCTGCCGAAGCAGACCAAGACCACCGATCAACCGGCGGCGGCGCTGATCAAGGATTTGAAACAACGCGGGATGTTGGACGACACACTCGTCGTCTGGGCCGGCGAATTCGGCCGCACACCGATGTCGGAGATGCGGCGGCCCGAGGACGCCGAGGGCGCCGGGCGCGATCATAACCCGAACGGCTATACGATCTGGCTGGCGGGCGGCGGAGTAAAAGCGGGACAAGCGATCGGCAAAACCGACGATTTCGGCCTGAACATCGTCGAGGACAAGATCCACATCAACGATCTGCAGGCCACAATTCTGCATCTGCTCGGCTTCGACCACACGCGGTTGACCTACCGTTTCATGGGCCGAGAATTTCGTCTCACCGACGTGCACGGCGAAGTCGTGAAGAAAATTTTGGCGTAGCAGCTTAAAAAACATTTGCCTTCGGAACGATGTTCTGAGACAATACTGCGAGCATCAAGCCATCCGTGTCGAAACCCACCCGCCGAAGGAATTCCATCCTCACGGCGAGGCTGGTACGGTGGCATCAGCATTAGGAGATTTGTAGTGAGAGAAAAAGGTGTCGTGAAATGGTTCAACGCCGCTAAGGGCTACGGCTTCATTCAGCGTGCGAGTGGCGAGGACGTATTCGTCCATTTTTCCGCCATTCAGATGAACGGCTATAAAACGCTCGACGAGGGCACGGAGGTTGAGTTCGAAGTGAAAACGGGCCCGAAGGGTCTGCAAGCCGAGAACGTCGGGCGGCCCTAAGGACCGGAACGACACGTACAAAACATAGTGAAAAGGGCCGCTCCCCCGAGCGGCCCTTTTTGCGTTTGCGCGAGAATAGACACATGCGCCTTTCGCTCGTGCTCTTCTCGTTCGCCGCCTTTGGCCGGAATCCGCCGGTCGTCCTGATTAACGGCTACCAAGGCCCCCCTGCGAAAACGCGACCGCCGAAGCTACCTTCGGCCAGTTGCCGCAGAAACTCCGCGACGCAGGCCGCGAAGTGATCTTTTTCAATAACTGCTCGGCGCCGGCCACGACAGCCAGCCGCGCGACGATTGAAGAGATGGGCGCGGCGCTGGGCACTCGGCTGGCGGCGGTGAGCGCGGCGCAGGTCGATGTCTTCATGCACAGCTTGGGCGGACTGATTTTGCGCTCGTATCTATCGGGCAAACAGAACGCCTCGGGTGTGTTTCGTCCGCCGGCCACGCACAAAATTCGGAAGGCTGTGTTTCTTGGGACGCCGCATTTTGGACCTGGATTCGCAGGGCTCATTGGCGCGGTCGCGGGCTCCGATCCGCAGGTGCGTTCGCTCCTTCCCGGCAGCCAGTTCATGCTCGATCTCAACACCTGGAATCAAGGCGGCGACGATCTGCGCGGCATCGACGCTTTGGCCGTGATCGGCAACGCCGCGCCAATCGATGGCGTCAACAACGGCGGTGATGGCGTCGTGGCGCTGAGCTCCGGTTCTTTGCTCTTCGCGGCCAGCGATGAGCGCAACCGGGTCGTGCCGATGTGTCACACCGACGCCGGCCCGCTGCGGCTTCTCACCTCCTCGTGCCGTCCGCCGTTTCTCGCCAACGTTGATAGCGACGATCATCTGTCGTGGCGCATCGTCCGCAGCTTTCTCGCCGGCACCGAAGATTGGCGCACGCTGGGCACGGCGCTATCGCGCGATGCAATCGGCGGCACTCGAGGGGGCGTCCTCGTAAACCTGCGCGACAAGGACGACAACGCGGTCAAGGACGCGACTCGCATTACAGCGGGCGGCACGGCGCTCGTCAGAGGTTCCGACTCCTTTTACAACGCGTTCGTGGCTGCCGGCCCGCGCGAACTTTCCATCACCACTCCCACCGGCACATCGACCGCGTCTGTTACGATCACCGCCGGCGCCACCGCCATCGCAACCGTGAAACCTGGCCCCTGGGCCGTCGCCGCGCTCCCCGCCGCGGGCCGCATTCCGACGCGCACGCTAGCGCCCGGGATGTTCGTCAGTATTTACGGGGCGACGCTGGCATCGGCGAGTACGGCGGCGTCATCACTGCCTTTGCCGACGACGCTCTCGGGCACACAAGTTCTGTCCGCCACCACCCCGCTCGGCTTGTAGTTCGCCGGGCCGACGCAGATCAACGCCATCCTGCCCGAGAACGCGGCCGGATTGATAACGCTCGAAGTAAAATCGGCGGCGGGCGCGAGCAAATTGAACGTGCTGATCGAGCCCGCCGTTCCGGCGATCTTCACACAGACCGGCACGGGCGCCGGCGCGGCCTCGGCCATACAAGCCTTGAGCGGAAGCGTGGTGACGGCCGGGTCGCCCGCGAAACCGGGCGACGTAATCAGCCTGTATCTAACCGGCCTCGGCGCGGCCGAAACACGCGACGGCTTGCAGTGGGCGCGATCGACGCCGAAGCTTTTCCTAGGCGACGTCGAAGCGCAGGTGCTCTACGCCGGACGCGCGCCGGGCTTCGCGGGACTCGATCAGATCAACTTCATCGTGCCGGCCGACACCCCGCGCGGCGAATCGACGCCATTGCGAGTCGAATCGGCCGGTCGTGTTTCCAACGCGGTGACGATGCCTATCCTGTAGCCATCAACTGCGCGGCCGCGTCGACACATCGAGCCACCAACGACTCCGGAAACAGCCACAGCGGTTTGGCCGAAGTCGGATCGGGATAGACGACCGGTTCGCCGGAATCGAAGCGAACCTCGGCGACGATGTGCTCCTCGGACCAGAGCAAAGCAGCTCGCAGGGCTCGGTCGACGCTGACGCCGAGTACGCTACTCCCCATGAATCGCCGTCAACATCGACACCGTGCGCAGATCGACGTTGAGCGACTCCAGCGCGCCGCGTACCGCCGGAAGCTGCCCTTCATATGCCGGAAATTCGATGGTGCTATCCAGACCAGCGTGCGCCAACTCCGGATTTACCGGAAACGGCAACGCGGCCAAAGACTCAAGTGTGTCTTCCAGATGCCGCGACTCCACGTTCACGCGAACCAAAACTAGTTCTCCCTCTTGAGGGGAGGTAAGCAACGCTGACATACCGCTCTCCTTGTCGTTCGGGCAAACGGTTTGATCAGGGAGAGAACGAAAGTACGTCCTGAGGAAGGCCCGTCTGCCTTTAGCACTTTTTACCGTGGTTGCAAGTAGCTGGCTCCAGTCCGAAGAACAAAGTTGCCGTAGGGAAAAAAGTTCGCCGGGTTAACATCCGATCCGAAACCGCACTCGTAATGACTGAGGGAGCCGGGTGCAAACCGCCCGAAGCCAAGCGCCGCGAAAGCCACGGCGCTATCAAACACCAAACAATGTGCGGCCCACGGGGCCGCGGGAGATACGAATGACTCCGATCAGACAAGGATTGGCCGCGGCGCTATTGTGCGCCGCCGCCGGAACCGTTTACGGTTCAAGCCATCGCGAAGCGCTGGCCGTCCTCAACGAGCCTTGTGCCTACAATACCGACACCTATGCCTGGGTGTCCGACGGTTCGCACGACAAGCTTTACCTCATCATGAACTTCAATCCGCTGCACGAACCGGGCCAGGGCAACCAAGGGCTGCGCGCCTGCAACGGCTATCGCTACGAATTTCACATCGGTAAAGGCACAAGCCTCGCCGACCGCATCGTCTATCGCGTGGAATTCAAGAACACGCTGCCGATCTCCAAGGCCCCAGGCCCCAACGACCCGCTCGGCGGCGGCAACGAACTGCTGTGGCAGTTGACCGGCGGCAAGGAAACCATGACCGTCACGCGCGTCAAGGGTTCGGACTTCCAGAACGGCCCCAACGATATCGCGCTGCCCGAAGACGCCGACGTATTGCCGAACAACCACGGCCCGCAGACTGACCGTTTGGTCTACGGTCTTGGAGCGTTCAAGGGTTACGATTCTGGCGACCCCACCAGCCGCGAAGTCGGCCTTTACGACCAGGCCTTCGTCGACAAGTACATTCACAGGTTGAGCAACGGCGGCCGCGTCATCGCGGGGCAGTTCGACGATCCCTACCAGCTCGACGAAAAGGGCGTCTTCGATCTCGTCAACCTTGGCCGTGGCGATCTCGGCGGCATCGCCGGCGCTCGCAAAGGCCCGATCCGCGACGTGTTCACCGGCTTCAACGTCTTCTCGATCGCCCTGGAAATTCCGATGGAGGACATCTTCCCGCAAGGCATTCCCCACAACGGCCAGGGCCTGTCGATGGCGACCGACAGCCTTCTGCGCGTGTGGTCGTCGATCAGCCGCCAACGCGTGCAGATGGTCGATGCCGGCGAAGTCATCACCGGCGTGAAGGGCTCCGGCGATTGGGTCCAGGTCGGCCGCAACGCGCTGCCGCTGTTCAATGCCGGCCTCGTCGGCACACAGCGTCACACCACGTACCTGCGCTCGACCCCGATGAAGGACGTTTCCAACTTCGGCGCCGACATCCTGTTCCCCGTCCTGGTTCGCGACCTCGACGCGCTTGGCATCTACAAGGCACTCGGCGTACCGTCCGATGCCGTCAAGTCGCTGCGCGGACCGCGCCTCGACATCATCCGGGCCGTCAACCTCGGCCGCCCGATTCCGATCGAAGACGGCTCGACCGGCGACGTCATCACCATCGACGCGGCCATCGATTCGTCCTTCCCCAACGGCCGCAAGCTCGGCGGCGGCACCGCGCCAAATCGCCATCAGGTGAATGTGAACACGGTTCTCATCAGCCTGATCGGCGCGGGCGATCCTGGCGCCGGTCTAGCCAAGGGCGTTGAAGTGAACGACAAGAACTTCCTCAATCGCTTCCCCTTCCTGGCTCCCGCACACCAGGGCTTGTTCCAAGGCCACGGCGGAACCAACGTTCCGACGCAGCCGGACATTCCTCCGGTTCAATAACCATGAGGAGAACGGGCGGCGCCGTGGTTGCGGCGCCGCCCTACAACGATTCCATGAAGGCTTTTCTTTTACTCGCCGCGCTGCCGCGCGCCGCGCACGATCTGTGGATCGAGCCTACAACTTTCTTTCCCGCGCTGGGGCAAGTCGTCGGCGCGAAATTGCGCGTGGGCCAGGATTTGCTCGGCGATCCCCTGCCGCGCTCGACGCCGCTGATCAACGAACTGATCGCCGTCGACTCCGCCAGCCGCCGCGCGCTCATCGGCCGGGAAGGCGCCGATCCCGCCGGCATCGCCCGCATCGACAACGCCGGGCTTACGATCATTGGCTACCACAGCAAGCCATCGGTGGCCGAACTGCCGGCCGAAAAATTCAATGCCTATCTGAAGGAAGAGGGCCTGCGCGTGCCGCCCGCAACCAAGTCGCCTGTGAAGGATTCGTTTCTCCGATGCGCCAAGACGTTGATTCAATCGGGCGCCGGCGGCGCCGATCGCGCGCTCGGCTTTCCATTGGAACTTGTCGCCGAGAAAAACCCGTGCGCGCTCACCGGTGACCTTCCGGTGCGACTGACCTACCAAGGCAAGCCGCTCGCCGGCGCTCTTGTTGTCGCCTTCAACAAACGGAATCCTGATGAAAAACAGTCGCTGCGCTCCGACGCGCAAGGCCGCGTGCAGTTTCGCGTCGACGGCGCCGGCATGTGGCTGGTGAAGGCCGTGCATATCGTCCCGGCCGGCGCGGACTGGACGAGCTACTGGGCGTCACTCACGTTCGAAAGGAAGACCGCGAAATGAAATCGCTGTGGCTTTGCGCGTTGTCGCTGACGGCGCACGAAATCGGCACCACCCGCGTAGTCGCCATCATCGGCGAACAATACAAAATCGAAGTCACAACGGACGCCGCCTCGCTCGACGAAAAACTCGCGCAGTTCGGAAGCTTCGAAGACGCTTACCCGCGGCGCATGAAGATCTTCTTCGACGGCGAGGCGGCGCAGCTGGCGATCGCGCGCACCGGCGATGTTATCGTTATGACCGGCGCAGTGCCGCCAGGCACAAAGACATTTTCACTTAAGAATGGTTGGAACTTCTCGACGTACGCGCTGACCGTCAACGGCGTCACGGATTGGGTCGACGGCGGCGAATTGAGCAAGCCGTATTCGCTCGAGGCGCGCGCGAAGTCCGATGTCGTCCGCCAGTATCTGTGGCTCGGCTTCACGCACATCGTTCCACTCGGATTGGACCACGTACTGTTCGTCTTGGGCCTGTATTTATTGAGCGGCAAGTGGCGAAGCGTATTGTGGCAGGTCAGCGCATTCACGCTCGCGCATACGATCACGCTCGCGCTCAGCATCTCCGGAATCATCGCCGTGCGCGCGGAGATCGTCGAGCCGCTGATCGCCGTCTCGATCGCCTACGTCGCCGTTGAGAACATCTTGCATAAAGAATTGAAGGCTTGGCGCATCGCGCTCGTCTTCGGCTTCGGACTGCTGCATGGCATGGGATTCGCCGGCGTATTGCAAGAACTCGGCCTCCCGCGCGGTGAGTACCTCACGGCGCTGCTGTCGTTCAACATCGGCGTGGAATTCGGCCAACTCGCGGTGGTCGCCGGGGCGTTTGCGTTGGTCGGGTGGCGCTGGTCCGAACGCGAGTGGTATCGCCCGCGCATCGTTGTGCCGGCGTCGGTGGCGATCGCCTGCATCGCGGTTTACTGGACTGTGGAACGTGTGCTGGCCTGAACGGCGCTTTTGCGCTACTCCGACGCCGCGGTAAACTCCGGGCACAAGTCATGGTGCGAATCGCGCGCATCGGCAACCTCGAGTTTCGGCGCGTTGAAACGGAACACCGGGTATTTGACATTTTGGAATAGCGCCTGGAATTTGGCCGACTCGATGGACCGATGGATCTCCTCCATGTCAGCCGGTCGAAAAATCTTGCAACCGGCTTCCGGATCAAATTCCTTGTGCAGCGGAATCTCTTCGATCATCCAGGATTCATCCGTGTCGACGTATCCGCGCCATACCAGAGGGTTCCATCGCGTTGGCCAAGCTCCCACGCGATTCGGCGCCACGCCCGAATAAATACGCGACTGCAACGTCTCTATCGCGCGTTGATGCATTACTGCGTGGGCGCCGATCCACAGCACCAGGAACGCAAGCGCGAACAAGGCCCATCCCCGTCCGCTCTGCTTCTTACTCGCACCGATTTCACCGCTCACCAGGTTCGACAACATCGGCGCGCTGACACTCACGCCGAGCACTGCGATCAACCAGGGGCTGCCCGATCCCAAAATATCGAGGTGCAACTCGAGCAGACGAAAAACGACGTACACCCCGACTCCAATCAAGGCCATAAACGCATCGCGCCAACTGAATTTCACACCAGTCGCGACAAACGCGATGGGCAGGATAGAAGGCAAATTACACCCAACGACTAACGACGGCGCCGCATTTCGCGTAAAACGGTTCAAACCCGCGCGCGCCAACACAATGCCCGTCAATGTCAATGTGACGTTGTCCACGGCTTCCGTTCCAAGTATCCGCTGGGAATCCGTAGCGTCAACGCATCGGGCACGATTTCAAACCGCGCCGGCAACGCGCCAACGACTTCGCCGTCAATCTGCACCGGCATACGTCTCGCTCCAACCGGCGCGCACGAAACGCTTTCGGCGCGCTCGAAGGACGTCCCTGGCAACAGGTGTGCAAACCGCCCGGCCACGCCCGCGAGATAGGGCAGGTAGCGCAGCGAGTTTTTCCCCGTGAACGATACGGCTTCAAAGCAATCGTCGATCAGACTCACGTTGCGCGCGATCTCTAAATCGCCGCCGTAGTTTTTCACTCGGCTGATGAGCACAAAACTTCGTTGCGACGCCACGCCGTCAACGACCGCCTCACACTGCGGCAGCGATCGCGCGAACATCGAAAACCCGGCGATCCAATACGCCACCTTGCCAATCTTCTTCTTCAAGTCCAGATTCACTTCGCTCGCCACGATCGCGTCCAACCCTACGCCGGCCATCGCGAGAAAGTATCGCGAAACGCCTTCCTGCAAGGTCATCTTGCCAACGGCAATCCGCACGTCCTCGGACTCACTCACAACACGCCGCACCGCACGATCAATGTTCTTGCCGATCCTGGTCTCCACGCACATGCAATTCGCCGTGCCGCCGGGCAGCATGACGAACGGCGTCGAAGTGCCAATGACGCCATTGGCCGTTTCGTTGATCGTCCCATCGCCGCCAAACGCAACAATGCGCCGCGCCCCGCCCGCGATCGCATCGCGCGCGATTTGCGCGGCGGTATTCGGGCCCGTTGTCGGCCGGACCTCGATCTTGCCGAACGGCGCCAGCGCGGGCACGATTTTTTCAACGATCGACGGGTTGCGCCGGATCGCGCCCGCCTTCGGGTTATAGATAAAAGCGACGGTTTCGATTCTCTCAGTATCGTATGGGCGGTTATCCTCGAAGGATGGGCCCAGGGAAATCTCCTCAGGAACAAATCGAATCTCTGCGCGCCGTTCTTCGCCGCCACGAGCATCTCTACTACGCACTCGACCGCCCCGAAATCAGCGACGCCGAATACGACGCGCTCCTGCGCGAGTTGCAGCAACTCGAAGCGGCGAACCCTTCGCTGCTCACCGCCGATAGCCCCACACAGCGCGTCGGCGGCGCGCCCCGCGAAGGCTTCGTCAAAGCCCGCCACTCCTCAGCCATGCTCTCGCTCGACAACGCGCTCAACGAAGACGAACTCCGCGACTTCGACCGCCGCGTCCGCGAACTTCTCGCCGGCGAGGAATTCCGTTACTTCGCCGAACTCAAGCTCGACGGCTTGTCGATGGCAGTTCGCTACAACGCCGGGTCGATGCAACTCGCCCTCACCCGCGGCGACGGCGAAGAAGGCGAAGAGGTAACCGAAAACGCCCGCACCATTCGTTCGATCCCCCTCTCCACGCCCGACGCCACCGCCTTCGAAGTCCGCGGCGAGGTCATCATGCCAAACGCCGCGTTTCAGAAGTTGAACGCCGATCGTGAAGAAGAGGGCCTCCCGCTCTACGCAAACCCGCGCAACTCCGCCGCCGGTTCGTTGCGCATGCTCGACCCCAAAGTCACCGCCGCGCGCCAACTCGACTTCTACGCCTACTTCCTGCTCGTCGACGGCGCTCCCGCCCTTCCCGCGCATTCGGAAAATCTCGACCGGCTTCGCGCGCTCGGATTCAAGGTCAACCCCGCCTGCCGCCTCTGCGCCGATCTCGACGAACTGCTCGCCTTCATCCGCGAATACGAAAGCCAGCGCGATTCCCTGCCCTACGAAATCGACGGCGTGGTGGCCAAGGTCGATCGCGTCGAGCAACAGACCAGACTCGGCTGGACCTCGAAATTTCCGCGCTGGGCGATCGCCTTCAAATACGCCGCGCGCCAGGCCGAAACCGTCGTCGAAAAGATCGACGTGCAGGTCGGCCGCACCGGTGCGCTCACGCCCGTTGCGCATCTGCGCCCCGTCGTCGTCAGCGGCGTCACCGTCAGCCGCTCGACTCTCCATAACGAAGATGAAATCGCAAGGCTCGGTCTGGCCGAAGGAGACACCGTCGTTGTCGAGCGCTCCGGCGACGTCATCCCCAAAGTGGTGCGCGTCGTCAAGCAAGGTGAAGATCGCCGCCTCTTCACAATGCCCGTGGAATGCCCTGTCTGCGGCGGCGCCGTCATTCGCCCCGAAAGCGAAGTCGCATGGCGCTGTGTGAACGTCAACTGCGCGGCGCGGCTGAAAAATTCCGTGCTCCACTTCGCCTCCCGCAGCGTGATGGATATCACCGGCATGGGCGATGTCCTCGTCGATCAACTCGTCGACAAGGGCCTCGTCAAGAGCGTCGCCGACATCTACTCGCTCACCGCCGAACAACTCGCGGGCCTCGATCGCATGGGGGACAAATCCGCCGAACGCGTCATCGCCGGCATCGCCAAATCGAAGACGCTCCCGCTGCCGCGCCTCATCAACGGCCTCGGCATTCCCTTCGTCGGCGAGAGCACCGCTGTCGATCTCGCCGAAGCGCTCGGCTCCATCGACGCCCTTCGCGACGCCGACGAACCCACGCTGCAGACCACCGAAGGCGTCGGCCCGAAGGTCGCGCAGTCGGTGCGGCGCTTCTTCGAAGACGCCAACAACCGCGAACTCGTCGAGCGCCTGAAGGCAGCGGGCCTCATGATCACGCATCAAAAGGTCGATCGCTCCGGCGGCGCGCTGGCCGGCCTGACGTTCGTCCTCACCGGCACGCTGCCTACCATGGGCCGCGACGAAGCAAAGGCGTTGATCGAAGCTGCCGGCGGGAAGGTCAGCGGCTCGGTGAGTAAGAAGACCAGCTACGTCGTCGCCGGCGAAGAAGCCGGATCGAAACTCGACAAGGCGAAGGATCTTGGCGTGCCCGTGCTCGATGAAGCGGCGCTACTCGCCAAGCTACAATCTTAGATTGCGCAAATTCGTCGATTCCATCGTTGCCTGGGGACCGCCCGGCCTATTCGTACTCGCTACTCTCGATTCCGCCGGAATTCCGCTGCCGGGCGGAGTTGATGCGTTGTTAATTCTGCTGTCGGCCGCCTCGCCGGCGCAGGCCGCGTTGTGCGCGGCGCTGGCGATCGTCGGTTCGCTTATCGGCTGCATGATTCTTTTCACGCTCGCCCGCCGCGGCGGCGAAGCGTACCTCGCGCGCCACACCGAGAGCGAACGCGGCAAAAAGGTGCGCGCCTGGTTTCAACACTACGGCCTTCTGACGGTTTTCATCAGCGCCCTTTCGCCGGTCTTCATGCCGACGAAGTTGTTCGTGATCTGCGCCGGCGCGCTCGGTGTGCGTACGATGCCGTTTTTTCTGACGGTTCTTGCAGCACGCGTGCCGCGTTACATCGCGCTCGCTTATCTTGGCTCACAAATGGGCGACCACGCCGGCACCTACATCAAGTCGCACGCCTGGCACATTTTCGGCGTGCTTGTCGTTGTATTCCTGCTCTTGTTCGCCGCCGTGAAATTCGTCGACGCCCGCAAAGCCGCCGCCCACCCGCACTGACCCACCAGATTTTTCTGAGAATCTCCCTTCCCGCCGCCCACTACTATCTAGAGGGCTCTGGTGCAAACCTGCCGAGATGAGAGAGAATGACGCAATGCCCTCCTTCGTTCCGGTTGAAGAGCTGTTCGCGCGCCGCCACTTCGATGGCGAGATCGTGGTGTTGTGCGTGCGGTGGTACCTGAGCTTCAAGTTGAGCTACCGGGATTTGGTCAGCATGATGAGCGAACGTGGCATCAACCTTGCGCACACGACGATTCTGCGCTGGGTGCAGCATTACATGCCGGAGTTCGAGAAGCGCTGGAAGCGGTACGCCCGCCCGGTGGGTGACTCGTGGCGGATGGATGAGACCTACGTGAAGATACGCGGTGAATGGATGTACCTTTACCGAGCGGTCGACAAAGCGGGCAAGACGGTAGACTTCTTTTTGAGTCGACACCGGGATGTCAATGCGGCCAAGGCGTTTCTACGCAAAGCGATGAAGGGGCGACGGGTGCCGGCCAAGGTGACGCTAGACGCGTACGCGGCCTCCCATCGGGCGGTAGCTGATCTGAAGGAAACCGGCGAGTTGCCGGAGCAACTGGTAGTCCGCAGCAGCAAGTACTTGAACAATTTGATCGAGCAAGATCATCGCAGGATCAAGCAGCGATTGCGGCCGATGCTGGGACTCAAGAGCTTTGAGTCGGCGACCATTGTGATCAGCGGTATCGAGCTGGCGGAGAAGATCAAGAAAGGGCAATTTAAATTTGACAAACTAGGCGGGGCAGGGGCGACGATGCCGGAGATCTGGCGAGCCGCGTTGGTTGCGTGATTGGGGTCGGGATCGATCGAGACCTGCGGACCGAAACGGTATCAAACCAGTGTCAACCCAGATTTTGCACCAGAGCCTCGCGCCGAGATAAATGGGGTGACGCACGATTGTGTAAAGAAACGGGGTAACGAACGCGGGCGGACCCGGTTCGGCGATGCCGAGTAGTTCGCGCCAGTTAATCGCCAGCGCGCCGAACAGGATCAACTGAAGGCCGAAGGTCCAAATGGCGTAGAATCCGAACGCGGTTGCACCCTTGAACAGCCAGAGAACATCGGGCATTGGCTGCCAGAAGCGCCAGATGAGCGCGAGCGCGGCGAAAGTCGCCAGAACATATGTGCGCCGCGGTTTGCGAGCGCGGAAACGCTGTTTGAAGAACGGCCTCGCCATGACGGAGTGCTGCAGCGCGAATAGCAGAAGGAGTGCGAGATTGATGAGAGCGGCCTGGCTCATTCGTCCGCTTGCGGCTTGAAGACAACGACCGCGAGGGGCGGCAACGTAAGAGTGAGACTAAACGGACGGCCGTGGGCCGGGATCTCATCGGCGTTGCGCCAGCCGAAGTTGCCTAGGTTCGATCCGCCGAAATCGGCGGCGTCGGTATTGAGCAGCTCAATGTAGTTGCCGTCGCGAGGGACTCCGACTTTGTAGTTGTGGCGCGGCATGGGAGTGAAGTTGCAGGCGAAGACGAGGAAATCAACCGGGTCCTTGGCGCGGCGGAGGAACGAGATCACCGACGAATCGATGTCGTGAAAGTCGATCCACTCGAAGCCTTGGAAACTGTTGTCGATCTCATAGAGAGCCGGTTCGGTTTTGTAGATCCGGTTCAGCTCCGCGATGAGGTGCTGCAACTTTCGATGGAATTCGTACTGTAAAAGTTCCCACCGAATCTGTCCTTGCCAGTCCCACTCCTCGTACTGGCCGATCTCCTGGCCCATGAAGAGCAGTTTTTTTCCGGGGTGCCCGTACATGTACGCCATGAAAGCGCGAACGTTGGCGAAGCGCTGCCATTCGTCTCCGGGCATCTTGCCGACCAGCGCACTTTTGCCGTGGACAACTTCGTCGTGCGAAACGGGCAGTAGAAAGTTCTCGCTGAACGCGTAGAGCAGACTAAACGTGATGTAGTTGTGATTAAAGCGGCGGAAGACCGGGTCCAACTTGAAGTAGTTGAACATGTCGTGCATCCAGCCCATGTTCCACTTCATGGTGAAGCCGAGGCCGTTCAGATATACGGGCCGGGTGACATTGCCGAACGAGGTGGACTCTTCGGCGATGGTGACGGCGCCGGGCACCTTATGCGCTTCGATGTTGAACTGTTTGAGGAACTCGATGGCTTCGAGATTTTCGCGGCCGCCGTACTGGTTGGGAAGCCATTCGCCGGGTTCGCGGCAGTAGTCGAGGAAAAGCATGGAGGCGACGGCGTCAACGCGGAGACCGTCAATGTGGAATTTCTCGAGCCAGTAGATGGCGTTCGAGATGAGGAACGATCGAATCTCATTGCGGCCATAATTAAAGACGTTTGTGCCCCAGCCTTTGTGCTCGCCGATGCGGGAGTCGGCATGCTCGTAAAGGGCCGTGCCGTCAAAGTAGGCGAGACCGTGTTCGTCCTTGGGAAAGTGGCCTGGCACCCAGTCGAGCAGGACGCCGATGCCGGCCTGGTGGCAGGCGTCGACGAAAAACATGAAGGCTTCGGGAGGGCCGAAGCGAGACGTCGGCGCGAAGAATCCGGTGACCTGATAGCCCCACGAGCCGGCGTAGGGATGTTCGAGGATCGGCATGAGCTCAATGTGTGTGTAGTTGAGGCGCTTGACGTATTCCACCAACGTGCGGGCGAGTTCGCGGTAGGAGAGTGGCTCACCGTCGTGCTTCATCCAGCTTTCAAAGTGGACTTCGTAGACCGACATCGGCGATTCGAGGGCGTTAGCCGCGGCGCGATCGGTCATCCATTTTTCGTCGCGCCATTCGAATGCGGGCCAATCGTGAATGACCGACGCCGTGCTGGGCGGGAGTTCGGCGCGGAAGGCGTAAGGGTCGGCTTTCAGAACGTCGTAGTTGTCGACCTTGGACTTGATCTTGTACTTGTAGGCGGCGTCGGCCTTGACGCCAGGGAGGAAAATTTCCCAGACGCCGCCGTCGCGCCAGCGCATGGGGAACTGGGTGTGGTGCCAGTGATTAAAATCGCCGGTGACGGCCACGGTGAGCGCGCCGGGCGCCCACACGGAGAAGTGAACGCCTTTCACTCCGTCGATTGTTTGGGGATGCGCGCCGAAGGTTTCCCAGGCGCGGAAGAGCCGGCCTTCGGTGTGGAGGTGGAGGTCGAACTCGGACAAGACGGGGCCGAAAGCATAGGGGTCGGCAGTGGTGTGTGTGGCGCCATCAGGATACTGCGCGGTGAGTGAGTAGGGCCCTTGGTGCGGGGCTTCAAAAATTCCGGCAGCGTGTGTGCGCCGCATCGGCTTGTCGGCAATGTAGGCAGCCGAAGCGCCGGGGAAAAAGGCTCGAACCGTGCCGTCGTGCGGGCCGAGGATAGCGAAGGGATCGGGATGATACCCTCCCACGATGGCGTCGAGGGTGGCTTGGTCCATTGGGTCCATTATGGCGCTACGCCATGAGGGATGCATTCCAAGCGCGCCTGGTTAACGGGCCATATACCTTTTGATAAAGTATCCCAATGACTCCCGCCCGGTGGCGCGAAGTAAAGGCACTTTACTTCGACGCACTCGACCAGCCGGCCGAGCAACGTAGGCTCTGGTGCAAACCTGCCGAGATGAGAGAGAATGACGCAATGCCCTCCTTCGTTCCGGTTGAAGAGCTGTTCGCGCGCCGCCACTTCGATGGCGA
>Ga0194132_10006162_pt1 | contig 18829 bp, 17 predicted proteins | sample TA2KigOf80mmetaG_FD_148612 | JGI IMG/M metagenome (GOLD analysis project Ga0194132, IMG submission 148612) | Freshwater microbial communities from Lake Tanganyika, Tanzania - TA2015054 Kigoma Offshore 80m | ecosystem: Environmental > Aquatic > Freshwater > Lake | place: Tanzania: Lake...
ACTAGGCCGGAAGTAGTTCTAGTTTCGCCTTCATAATCTTATTACCAAAACCTGTCGAACAGGAAACCTCAACGGTTCCGCTGACAACACTAGCACCCCAAGAGACGCTGACATCAGAGGTCTCAGTAAAGCTATCAGCCACCGAAGCATCGCTACCATCAGTTGCTACAAGGAGAAAACCCACTCGCACTGCGTTACTCGAAGCATCTTGGATCCGGTATGATACGTTTAGTCCACTATGCGTGCCTGCGCTGAAGCATAGGTCAGGGATAACGGCAGTAGTGTTTCCTGTTAGTAGGACTGAATCTTTGTAGAGCATTTGGACAAATTTTGCCGGGTCGTTGTCTGCAAGCTTGATCCCTTGGCTAGCCGAAACGACTAAGGCTTGGTCCCCCGCAATTATCAACGATCCGTCAAGCGAGTCGGTTGTAATCATTGCGCCCGAACCGTCTGTATCTTGCTTATATACTCCATGAAGAGTCAGGGCAGAGGTCTTTTGGTCTACATAATTTTTGGTCGAACAATCCTGAGGATTACTCGGATCTGTGATCCCGCTTAGGATGTTATTACCAAAGTCAATATTGTACTGGAGGAAGCTGTCGTCTAAATAACCAGAAGCGTTTGTCATTAGAACCTTCTGCGCTCCGCCCGCAGAAGAAATTGCAGCCTCGTTGACCCAATTCGATCCATTATAACGCAAGAGGTCTAGTGAGGATGCGGTTGAGACCGTGAGATCCGACAGGGATGAAAGACGGTTTTGACTCCAAACAAGGGTACCTGAACCATTGTTCACAAGAACAGAGTTCGGGCTAGAGGCTTGTGTAAGCGGAAAGGAATAGCCTACACCACGCAAACTAGAAATATTCCCGTCAGAGGCGATGGTTAAAAGACCACTTGCCGCAGACAGGGTTTTAATACCTGTAAGGTCGGCCTCTCCCCCAAAGTTGATGTCGTATTGGAGAAAAGACTGGTCTATGAAACCAGAGCTGTTTGTTTTTACAATCGCGTTGCTCGCAGAAGTGGCAACAGGAGCTTCGTTGACCCAGTCCATACCATTGAATCGGAGCAGTTCCCCAACATTGGCCGAGCCGCCCGTGAGTGCAACGTCGCTAAGGCCGTCAATGGTCAACCTAGACCACGCAAGGTTGCCTGAGCTATCGTTGACGAGGGCCGCGTTAGAGAAGCTCGCTTGTGCCTGCGGGAAGTGATAAGGAACACTGCGGATATGTGTCAAATCTCCGGTTGAATCGACGGTGAGACCACTACTACCAACGCTCAACTCTAGGGTTGATAGCTGCCCGCTAGAGGTCGTAATAAGACCACCGGAAGCGGCTAACTCCATAGATATATCAAGTCCACCTGTGGCTGTGATAGATAGTTTTTGGCTACCCTCAATCACTACGTCGCCACTAAGGGAGGAGGTTGTGATGACGTTTCCAACTGCATAGGCTTGATTCAAACTTTTAGCTTGGCCTTGGACCTGAGAGAAGGTGATGCTGTCTACTCCGATGGTACCAGCAGCGGTTACAACCCAAGCAGTCGTCCCCCAGGTGTTACCTCCAGACACAAAAATGAACTCACCACCGTTGACCTCTACCTCATCATTAAAATCAGCAGAACGAGTCAAGGTATAGGACCCACCAGAGGTACTATAAACGTACACACCGTTTAAAGCAGAATTACTTTGGTTTTTAAGGAGAACACGATCATCTGTTGCCAAAGCGATACCGTCAACGCTCAGAGGAGCCATACCAGAAAGCGCCACACTGCTCGAACTAGCAGCAACTACGCTTTCTTTAGGGTCAAAACCCGCAGCGATCGAGTCCGCATACTTTCTCGTTGCAAGGTTTTCCCACGTTCCGTTTTCATAGACTTTGAAAAGGTTGACGGAATTGTTGTAGTAAATCGACCCGTTTTCAGTCAGTGATGGATTAGCATCAAAATGACCAAAACGCACGAGTCCACCGTGCTTAAAGATATTCTTCATTTTTAGAAGCTCCAAGGTCAGCAAGAAACTTTTTGTTGTTATGCCCAGTAACGCATGGAGTAACGAAGAGTAGCCGAGTGGCCCGTATCAGAAGACTTATAAGCCAACACAAGATTTGTATCTTCTATTGACGCTAAGAATTGAATCCCGAGTGAACTTGTAGCCACAAAATTATCTGCGATGCTTGCCTCAATTCCATCGTGGACAAGCAGCATGTGGCCAACTTGTGGATTTCCATCTCGCACCAAAGAATATTCAATAATAATATTTTTATGGGTCATAAGGTCAAAAGATGCAATCTCTGTTGCTTCTTCCTGATTATCCAAAAGGGTAATTGGACCTACCAGAGAGGTTAGGTACAAGTCACCCATTTTTAGTATTTTTGATGTCGAATCCCAAACAAAGTTATTGTCTGCCGTGAGGATGTTGTCCCCCCGGTTGTACTGAATCGCACCTGTTGGACCTTTTGCTGAACTGTTAGCTTGCAGCTCTGCGGTTTGGCCGGGTATTAGCTTTAGCTGGTTTCCGATTAAAACCCTTGAGCCACTTTCGGGAGATTCTTCTGGCACACCTATGTTTTGCGCGATAATAAAAAGGTCAGGGTCACTTGTATCGAGTAAATCTAAAAGCGATTGATATACAGGCAGCGGCAAGGAGGACGCCAAGGCTAGGCTTCTTCTGACTTTAGTATAGGCTACGGCATTCGGTTGAGATAAACCTAGCTCGTTCCTTTGTTCTTCCACGAAGTCGAAAGAAAACCCTTCGGAGACAATAGGGTCAGAAACTAGGCCCGCTGTTGAATAAGTCAGAGTAAAGCTGTCGTCGGTGACAACGCTTTGGACGTATTCGGACAAATTGTTGGTAATCGCAGCCGACAACGCAGTCGCAACATCACTGGCACTACTACCAGCGTCGATTGGCACCATATAGCCAATTCTCTGGCTAATACTAGGATCATCTCCTAGGCCACCAACTTGTAGCCAAAAATAAAAACCTACGTTGCCTTCAGGCAGAGTGGTAGTTAAAACATCTGGCAGATTGACATAAATGTAGAGTCCCGCCAGAGAAGATGCCGTGTCCGCTGGTATTAGATACCTTAGGATAGCATTTCCGGGAAACTTTGCGATCCGGTTCAGGCTGTTTGGCAAACCAGGGATATGAATATAAGCGTCAGCCGACACACTCAGAGAAGATGACTCCCAAGTCCATTGACCATTGCATACAAGACTTAGGTTTAGATCTTCCGTCCCTACCCGCACGCTCGGGTAGATTGAGGCATCCCAAACTCCGCTTTCCAGAAGGCGAAACTCACCCTCAAACCCAGGCTCAACGGTGGCAAAGGGGTTTGTCGCTTCATCTTGGACTTCGGCTGGAACACCGGAGCGGTTGGCTAGGTAGTAGCGGACACCGGGTTGAAGGTTGCTTGTCGCAGGCAGACGTAGGACTTGGTCGGATCCATTGTCACCCTCGCCTGAGAGTTTCAGGATCGTCGCAGAATTTGGAGTGAGAACAACAGGAGTCGCAGAGGCAGTAAGTTCCTCAGTATCCTCCAGTAGCGCTCCGGTCACGAGAAATCCCGACATTATTCAACCTTCGCTAAGATGACCGTGATTGGCCTTACCCTGGTCTCGCGGGTACTAAATCTTTAAGCAGCAATCTTAACCCAAAGAGAGAGCCAATTAAAGTCTAGTGGGTAGCTTCATATATTGTTTTTAACTCCTCTTGGCTGTCTTTGTCGAGGGGAGTCAAAAATACAAGGACCCGTTTGCTCTCTGCTCTCTTGTTTGCCCACTTGACATCTTCAGTATAAAAGACCTTAGCACCTTCTTCCCTGCTTATTTCTTCAATTCTTTTTTGAACCTTGGGGTCGGCTTTTTTCATCCAGGTGTACATGTACCCTTGGCTGTCGCCCGAGGGCTTGATAAGCATCAGGTATTTGATAGCCTTTGGGGCCTCAGAGGAAGCGCTTTCGTAGAGGTCTTTGAGCTTTTGTTGATCCTCAGGCGCTAGCGGTCTTGAAAGGCCGCTTCGTTTGCTAATTTTAGAACCTCTCATCCACCGTATATCTTTTGTCTCGACAAGCTTTGCCTTATACTTGTTGACATATACTTGAATCACTTGCTTTTGCTCAAAAGAGGGACGCAGCGTCCAAGCGTAGGCAAATCCCTTTTCCATAGGGGCAATCAGAACAAAAAAGTCCTTGTCTATGCTTTCAACGTAGTTTTCATCCGATTTCTCAGTGACGAACTTATCCCCCTCGATAGCATTGATCTTGGCGGCCCATTGCTTGAAAAATTCTCCGTGCCCGTCGTGACGCGCCCTACGGAGGTCTCCATCAACAAAATTCGTTAAAAAATCGACGTGATGGATCAGCTCATGGAGGAGCACCCTCTTCAAGGTTGTCTCGTCATTGACAATCAGCTTTTGAAGTTTGATCGTCGTGTTGTGGCGGTCACTGGACTTATAGATACAGCGACCATTCCAACGACTATTAGGATTGTTGACAATCTCAAACCGAGGTACTGGGAAGCTCCCCAGCTCGTGAAAATACTTTTTTAAGAAACTGTCGGCCATAGCCGCGATGTCCCCACGGCTAAAGGCCCTAGCTATGGCTTTCTGCCACCATAGAGCTTCTTGAGGGTATGACTGATTAACCCCGGATGGGGTAGGCAAGTTTTTTGTGGGTTCAACCAGCTCAAGGTTGACCTCAAAGGATTCTTTGCTCTCTTCGGGGTTGATCTTCTCCCCTAATTTATCCAGAAAATTTTTTGCTCTTTTTTGCCGATCCTTTGCCACAGAATCGGGGGTCAAATCTTTGACGAGATCGTTAATGGGCGGTGCGTTAATTAGTCTATGCTTGGTCAGGGGGTCTAAGTAGGAGCCGAAACCGTCAGCATGAATAATTTTTTCCTGGAGCTTGGCAAAGAACATAAGACCCTCAGTCTAACTTTTTCAACCTAATCTTTGCCCTACGAGCACGGGTATAATGTTTAAGGCAAAGACCCAGGACGTAAGCCTCAAGCGTACAACCCTCGCCCTCACAAAGACGACCTTTATTCTTGAGAAAAGGACGACCTCGCTTATGCCTACGGTAGTGCATCCCGCACAGCCCCAGGCTCGATGCGGGTTTCCTACACGTTGGATCAGAACAGGATTTACCCAAATTTTTCCAATTTGGATTGTCCGCCCGAGCGAGGTAGGCCACTCCCGTAGTGCGCCAACGGCTATAGTGCTTCCTACATAGTCCATGGGCGACTGCTACAAAATCACAGCATTGACACTTGGTAGTCATTGTTTGTCCTAAAAAAAATCCCCCTCCGACAACGGTGGGGGATTTTGTGTGCCAATATACAAATGATGGAGGTCCCAATAGGAACCAGCGAAAAACTACCACGGGGAAAAGTCGAAGGCGAGAGAAAAATAGCCCCCGTCCTTGCGGGACGGGGGCCTATATGTAAAACTGGAGGAACGCAGAAAAGACGTTTTTCTCCCCCAGAAAGCGAGCCAAACCTTAGCTTGGTCAAACCGCAAAAAATATCAATCGTCGTGGTGGTCTTTAATCTTTCCACCACTTTTGACAGCATGTCAACTTAGTCACAAGGCTAGACGTAGGGGGGAGAAACGGTTGCAGGGACCATAGTCTTCGACAAACGTAGTGATGCGTGGATGACAGGGGCTAAAGGCGATCGAGTTGCTGTCGAGCAGGTAGTAACTACTTTGCGGATAGACCACGGTAGGACGATCTTCTTTTTCACTTCCGCACGATAAAGCCGAGCAGCTCAAAGCCACAAAAAGCAACTTACGCATAACTCACGCCTCCTAAGTAGGTTATAAAGTATAATCTCTCTTAGGAACCTTGACTGTGGATGATCTCAGTCTAGGTTAGAACTCTGATTATGGATTTTCTTATTCAGGGTTAGGTCCAAAGACTGCCGCGAAGCTTGATGAGCGCAATCAGCATGTCTTCCTCTTCCTGACGGTAAGCCTTTTCCAGTTTTAGGATCTCTTCATACCGTTCAGACTTATGGTAGACGTAGGGATCAATTCGGTTGGGATAAACAGTCGTCCACCAGTCGTAGAGCTTTTTAAGCTCAAGTGCAGCAACGGCCTGTTGGGAAAGCTCGCCATCGTCGTCTCGGATTGTCGCCTCCCAGGCAAGATGGGCTAGTCCAGCGTCTTTATTCCTGTAAGGCTTTAATCGAAATTTTTTGACCTTATACTCGGAGGTATTAGTGATCGCATGAAGCCACGCTAGCTCCCCCTCGACAAAGTCCACAAGTGAATCAAATAAGCAATTAAGGATGCGTGTGTCTATTTCGTGGTACTGACCACGCGGCAGTCTACTGGACAGGACATGTGTGCGGTCTACAAATCGGTTAATAAAATAATGCTTAACCAAGCGGAGTTTTTCACCGCCATAAGAAAATTTCGGAAGAAAGACCTCGACAAACCAAAAGCGCCAAGGGTGCTTTGTTTTGGCTTTTCTTTCCCAAGCTTCCCACCCTTCGATCGTCTCCGATGAAGGGCAGCTTGTTCCCCGGATTATGTCGAGTATCTTCATCAAGTTTCACGGCTGGAAACCCCGTCCTTCAGGGCGGGGAGGAAAGCCGCTTCCTCTATTTTTAAGGGTTAAAGACTATAAGAATAGCCATCGTTTCTCTGAATCAGGGTGCAATACCGATAACTAATACCCTGCACCGTTTTTTCTTTAGTTTTGACGTTAAAATTTCCAGTAGTCCTGACCGCAACACGACCACGGTAAAAACCCACTTTTTTCCCCTTTAAGACATTCGCTTTTACAAGGTCTCCGGTTTGAAAACCGTACACCCTTTTAGCCCCTTTTGGGGAGGTCCTTGGAAATCCATATTGATCGGAAAGACATTTTTGCCTAGAGCCACGACCTTCGGCTTTGACCAAAAGCGGCTTATGATCTTTGGCGATCAATACTGATCTGCCGCTCTCGCCGACGCACACAGCATCAATCCAATGGTCCTTAGGATAATGCTGGGAACATCTGTTGTACTTCGTTCGTCCACCGGACCAAAAGCTAAGAGGCTTGTTGAAATCCTTTAACGCTGCTCCAATAGCGTACCTTGTAGCATTGACACTAGCAGTGTCTTTGAGGGAGACATTGGTATGACCCAAGATTTTCTTGACCCTTTCAGGGTCGTGTTTCAGGAATATGTCGATAACTTGTGAGCCTTTTTTCTCGTTACAAGGTCGGCACGAAAGAGTGAGGTTGCTGATCCGGTTCGTACCACCTCGACTCTTTGGGACGATATGCTCCACTTCTAAAGGAATATTTTGAGCGGCACAATAGGCACATGTTCTCCCCCACTTTTCGAGGAGGTACTCTCTGACTTCGTAACCTAAAAGGTTTCCCTGTTGGTATTCGACCCCTGATATCTCTGGATTTTGCATTTTTTGAGTGTCAAAGCGCACTGTCTCCACGGCTATTTCAGAGACGGGCGCAAATCGACATAGTTTCGCTACAATGTTTTTGACGTTCCCCACTCGTGACATCAAGGACGGTGGCAGCCACCCATTTGGCTTGGTTCTGTTCAAGAATCGAGACTGCCGGTAGCGCGTTTTTCTCCCACGTCTTGCTCGTCTTAAACTTCGGCGAGTGTCTAAGGCCGTTTTTATGCCGTGACCTCGATGTGAAAGGTTGGCCCCAAAGATCGCTTTCTTACCTTTTTTAAAGTGACCAACGAGTGCTATACCCGAGGTCTTGCTGCCAGGATCAATCTTAAGCTCTATCGGTTGACCGTCCCCATACTCTCTATCTTTAAGAATGATTGTGAACGGAAATGGACGGTAAACCGCCGCTTTTCCGTCGCGGAGCAAAGCCCGTGCCCTTGCAGGATGGCAAGGCATGAGAGGGCTTTTGGTGTTTGATAGGACAAGAACTCTTTGCATTAAAAAGGCTACCCTAAATTCTCTGCTTTCGCAGGTGATGGTCCCCTTGGCAATGTTATGGAGCGGTTTTAAACGACAACAGCACTGACTTAACCTCTTACATCTGTTTAACCGTTGTCCTTAGAGCCTGAGACTGGGGAAGCATCCCAGGGTAACTATGTATTCGCTCCTAACGTAGTCCCTTACGGGCCTGAGCCGGGTCAACTAGGCATGTTTTGGTTCTCCTCTACAAGCCTGCCCCTTCAGGGGCGGGTGGTTGACCCATGACTTAAGTACCCCTCAAAGTCCCATGTCGTCAAATTCAGAAAGATCTAATCCCTTGAAAGCAATCTTTGCTTTTTCCTTGAACTCGGCCCAGCCCTGAACTTTTACCTTAGGGTGTTGGTCCCTAATTTTCCTAAGTAGGTTTACAAGCTGACCTCTTGTGACTTCTTTCTGCCACGAGGAGGGTTCAGGAATAAAACCGTAGGTTTGAAGTATCTTAACCTCAGCATCCGTCTCCTGCAAGGTATCTACAAAAAGAAGAGGAGCACCATCCAAGGTAGCGTATTCGATCGTCACTTCACCCTTAACTGCGGCAAGCGTTCTAATAGCTGCGCTGACTTTTTTCTTGTCTTTGCGCGATTGCTTGGTGACTCCGTAGGGAACGCCCACGTCTGTGACTCGGATTTTCCCAAAGGCTCTTTCAAGATCGTCGATGTTTAGGATCTCAAAGTCTTTTTGGATCCTACGAATAACATCTATAGCCGCGTTCTTGTTGCGCGTTTGTAGGTAGTAATTAGTACGCATCAAGGAGAATCCGTAGCGCCGAAGAAAACCTTGTGGATCAATAGATTTGAAGGTGACTAGGTGCCAAGATTCGTCCCAGTTTTTAAGGTGAAAAACTAAAGGATTTTGGATACGGCCTTCGCTCGGAAGCGTTGTCAGCTCTTTATCAATAAGCTCTTCGCGGTCTCTCAGGCGTCCCGAGAAATTAGCCGCCCCAGGAACCACACTGAGCTGCTTGCTGTCAGCGAATACGGTTGAAATGGACTCATAGCTGCGAGGCTTAAGTGGCTTTTTACCGAAGAATTTTTCTTCTTCCTGAGCCATGATTTCAACTTTATCTTCGATCACCTTCTGGCGATCAAGATACGGCTTAAGTTGGTCGGGTGATCTAAAGTCGAGCATGGCCTGACTTGTCATAGCAATCGGCTGAAGCGTAACTTTATCCTCAAAATTGCTGTTGGCTTTGGCAATCAAGTGCTCTGCTGATGCTACCCTTGCCATCTTAAGAAGTTCAGAGGTTCCAGAGGCCAGAACGGTGTGAATAAAAACTTCTCGTTTTTGGCCAATACGGACAGCACGACCTTCTCTTTGTGAGATGTCTCCGTACATCCAGGGAATGTCGGCATGTATGATACAATTACAAGCTTGTAGGTTGTGACCTGTTCGCAAGGTCTTATCCACCGCTACAAGAATTTTAACGCTCATGTCTTTGGGGTCTTTAAACCTGGAGAGAGCGTCTACTTTTCCACCCTCGTAGTAGGCGGCAACTTCTTTTAGGTGCCCAGGCAACCCTTCGATCAAGTTTTTAGCGGCTTCTTTGTACTGGACCAGGACCAACACTTTGCCGCTGTCTGCTTTGGTCAGATGGTTTGCAGCAATCTCCGCGATCTTTTTAGCCTTAGGGCTTTGGGCGTCGTCACTGCCCTTTAGCATAGCGTTGACCCAGTCTTTGGCTGCTGTCGGTGCATTTAAGAATACATCAAGGGGAGTAAAGCGAGAAAGAAGAGGACCCATGCTCAGTTCCTCGCCTGTTTCCATATCCGCCTCGAATTTCTTGAGAAGCTTGCCTAACTTCGGGTCGTTTCTTATCTCGTCGAGAACATTTTTAAGGATAGCATCGTAAGCCTTCTGCTGATTGGGCGACAGGCTAACGTAGGCATAGGACCTCGTGACTTTCGGAAGAATGTGTGCCCAGGCAGATTTTCTTAGGCTCCGCATCCCAAAACTTTGAAGGGACTCCCTGATCTCTTTGGGGGCCTCATCCTGGTAGGCGGCTGGGCTACCATTAAGTGTATGGCGCTCCAGAAACTCCTCTTCAGTTCCAAAAACACCCGAGTGGATAACACCCATAGGGCCAAGAATATCCATAGGGTTTCCTGGCATAATCGTGCCCGTAAGGCCACGGACGACAGGGAGTTTACCGAGAGTTGTGACAGCCCAGCTCTGGTTAGAGGCATTTTTGAGCGAGTGGCACTCGTCCATCCAGACGCCGTCAACCTTGAGAGTAGAGATAAGAGATTCGGGACGGGTAAAAATTTTGGTCTTCTTGTAAGCAGCATTTTCCTGAAGAGATCCGTTTGCTATCTCACGGTGCTCTTTGGCAAGCCAATTATAGGAGACCAGAAAAACCGTGTTCAAAGGCGTCTTAGCTGCATCTTCAAGGAAGGTCTCAAGATCCCCTTCCTTCCACTTTGCGACCGAGGTCGTACTAATGATCCAGGGGTTCAACTCCGAAAAGGAGCGAACCTCTGAGGCAAACTGCCCAAGGAGCGCCTCGGGCATTACAACCACAGGACGCTTGACCTTTCCCTTTTTCATATTGCGGAGAATGTCGCTGATAATAAGCAGCGTTTTTCCCGCACCTGGATCTGCATCAATAAGCATCCTATCGGTTTCATCGAGAACGCCTAAGAGATAACTTTGGTGAGGAAAGAACTCCAGCCCCTCCCTAAGGCCAGGGATGTCACCAGGGGCAAGAGGTCCTTTTGCAGGCGTTAAGTTTCTAAGTTTAGCCTGACGGTCGAGAAGCCTTGTCTCAAGGGCCTTTTTTTCTTTAAAAAGGTCAGGGGCCATGAGAGCCGTTAAGGGTATGGCACCTTCGATCTCAGAAATTTCCAACCGATCTGCGAAAGCTTGGTAGGCAAAATTTTCCCGTAATTTTCTTAAATTTTCGGGATCATCTTGGTACTTCTCTGCAAACTTTAGGAGCCTTTTTTTATCCGTGTCATCAATAGGTCTAAGACCGGGTAAGTGCTCTGCTCGCCATTGACCGTCCGAGCCTACATAGTAGTAGACATCTCCTTCGATGGCATAAAGATCACCGACATGGCCTTTAAGAGCTGTGCGGGTTTCCTCGATTGCGGCTTCTAGCTTGAGAATACGCTCCATAGGCTCGCCCATTTCAAGAGCGACCGACAGCTTTTCTTGAAGTTCTTTTTGTTGGACAGCTACCGCACTGATGGACTCAGCAAAGGGACTCAGTTTGGGATAAAGGTAAAGTCCCATCGGGAGAGCTTTGACTTCGCTTGCGTCAAAGCTTCCTTGTCCAAAAGCCGTCTTTTCATCTTTCGCAAGGAACTGGAGTCTTGGATCAACGGCACGGTATAGCGTGCCTTTAACAAAAGCGATTGGCTTACCCGATCGCTCCTCTGCAAGCTTGACGCTGGTTATTTCAAGGTAGGATGGAGCTATCTTGGTGCCGCGTAGCTTGAGGCTTTCTGCATGAAGGTCCAAGAGACGCTCGTCCGCTCCCCTGAGGTCCGCACTGTTGAGCTTATAGTTGAAGAGGCGAAAAGCAGGTTGCGCTCCACTAATAAAGTCCCTCTGGTAGGGGTAGAGTGGAGGTTCTCCCTTGAAAAGGCCGCAGGCGGAAGAAAAGCGTCCCTCATCCAAGTGGAAATAAAGCCACTTATCAGGTTTAAGTTGCTCTAGGTCTTTTGCACTACCTTTCGCATCGGGACCTACGACAAAAACGACGTTAGCGACTTTGAGTTTCGATAACTTGGCGTCTAGGTCGGTTTGCTGCGCGTCGTCGTTACGCGCTAAGATCAATCGCATACGTCAGTTCCTCAAAAGGTATGTGTTATCCTTGCTCGCCTGCTGTGTAGAGCTGCCAATGGAGCATCTGCGGCAAACCTTTACTCGTCGTAAATTCGAGAAGAGCCTGCGCGATAGGGCCTCTAAGTTCTGGGGGAGTATAGGCTTCAAAAAAAGTCTCATCGAACAAAAGATCGAGAAAAGACTGCGACTGCTCTAGCTCTTCAAGTAATGGTACAGCCTCCACAGGGTAGGGCTTTTTTTCAAGCTCGCGCCCTAAGGGTAGAGGAACCGCGATAAGCGATAGAGCCGCATCGGCAGTTAGGGGAACTCCCGAACGCTTCATTTCCGAGAGGCCCTGAACCAAGACACTTACGTCCTCGTCCGTCATGCAGTGGAAAAGATAATGGTCGAGAACCTTCCACAGCTCGTCTTTACTGAGCGGTTTGAGGGCCGCACAAAGTTCTTTATAGGCTACTGCTGAAATATTACCTTCGACCTTGGCCGTTTCATCGTCTGGGCCGATCAACCGCATAGACCACCACCTGCGTCTAAGTTATTACAAGCTGGGACTTAATCTAGGCTAGACTTTAGCGTTTCCAGCTTGGACTTCAAGTCTTCGTAGTCAGATACAACGTCTGGAACAACGTCTCTCCAGTTATCATAGTCGAAGCGCCCTACGTCGTAATCAAACTCAATCAAATGGCGCTCGATGTCGTCAATATGGTCCTTGGCCTCTTCGAGCTTATGTGTGACGGTGTCCAAATCGTCTTTGAGGTCATCCAACTCCTCGTGCATCCTATGGCCTTTATAGACAAAGAGCGAAAAAAACACGAAACCAATAAATAATGCACCACGCATAGGGGACCTCCTTCTCTAGGGAAGCGTATCGGACAAGGATACGTTTCACTTAGAGAGGGGACCCTAACACGTCAAAACACCCTAACTATTTTTTTAAAGCCTTTTTTTCAGATACCGTTCAAGCAAGGAAATACCCAACTCGGCCAAGGCTTGCTTGCTTTTTGCTAGGTACGCTTCATCACAGATTAACTCTTCGATAGGCACGTCCAGAGCTTTGGCAATCTCTGCAACGGAACGCAGGCTGAGGTTCCTTGGCTGCCTTTCAAGCATGTTGACATACCTAATGGTTACGTCCAGCCGTTTAGCTAGGTCCCCTTGCGTAAGCCCTGACGCCTCCCGACACCGCCTAATGTTGCGTGCTACCCTTAACTGAATGTCTAGTACCATAAGGAACTCCTTAGTTCTGGTTATCGTACTTACTGTTTCGGATAGATACTCGACTCGCGGAATCAGGATTTTTCGATAATTATGTAAAATTATTTATATATGTCGGAAATGATGCGAATTAAAAAACAGGACAAAGTAATAAAAATTTTCGTAGTAGTTACAGCACCTTAAATCAATAGCGATCAAAAAGTGACGGGTCTGATTGTTGATTTTATTAGGAAAAAATTTGTCTAGGAAATTCACAGTATTTACGGCCACATACGTTTTAAGAGGTGATGCCATGAAAGAACAAGCCATCATACTTGCGGTTACTTTGCTTTTCACATTCGGTAGCTTTATATGTGGTGTGCATTATGGGCGAAAGAAAGCTTTGGAAGAGTGCAAGCAGGACAAAGCAGTCGCTTCCCCCGTGGAGAAAGAGGAGACTGTGAAGTTGAGGTTAAAGCTATTCTAGTCGCGATCGCTTGTGCAAACACAACCCAAAAGGTATCTTACCTTGTGCGGTGGCGTGGGAAGCTAGGGCTTGGGGCAGCAGCCAAGTATAAACATCAGTTGAACCCCTTAGAGACACGCACAACATAAGCCTCTTGGTCTGGTGGGGTGCTGTCTAGCTAGCAGCATGACGGGAGATGGTAAGTGGGTGTGGCCACACTTAACTGCTAAACCAGATGCCGGAGTCGCGTCCGGCCCGCACACTTCTTTCTAGTCTAAAGCTCTTGTCACCATTTCGGCCAAAAGATTTGCCCCTTGCCATGTAGGATGGATACCATCCCATTCCAAGAGATCGTCTCTTCCCTGGAAAATTTCTCTTGTATCCACAAGCGAGCAGTTCTCTTGGTCAGAGCAGGTGTCCTTTAGCAAAGGGTAGGTATAATTGATGATCTGCTCGTAACCGCTATTTCCCTTACTAGGATAATGGGGTCCAACGAAAATAACTTGCCTGACCCCCTCTTCCTTCATGCGATCAAGCATTCTTTTGACCGTGGCAGCAGCCCTCTCGGCTAGTTCCTTACAGTGATCTTTTGGCTCATAGCGGCAACTCCAAGCGTTGCCGAGAACATCGTTGCCACCTCCGTCAAAAACAACAACAGCACCAAAGGGCGGGTGCGCCCGGAGATACTGTTGCTCGATTTGCCCCATACGAGCACCTTGGGCTGCATGGTCTACGATTTTTTCTCCCGTCAGTCTCCCAAGCTCTTTGCCGAATTGGTTAAAAGAGGTGGTGAAGATAGAGTCTCCATAGAGGTGAATACCTGGAGGTTGCAGGCTGACAAGAAGGCTTAAGATAAAAGAGTTCATCCCAGTCACCCGCAGCAGCGTCTGCGGATAAGAGGCGCAACTGCCCTAGCAATCGAATGAAGCCGATTGACGGGTGCAGGCTTACTGTTGGGGTCGGCAGCCTTTAGCTGCTCAACACGGGCAGCCACAGATCGAAGACGATTTTCAACCGTTTTATCCCCACTGTTGAAGCGAACGCGCAAGTCTGCAAGATAACGCTCTAGCTCCGGTAGAGTAGCTGTTTGCAAGTCTGTCATTTTATTTTGAACCCCAGTATAGTGTAGCGATTAAATCTGTCAGTCGAGGCAAGCATGCGATTTCTAGTGCTTGGTGGAGCCGGGTATATTGGCTCACACCTGATATTAGCGGCAAGAGACCTCGGGCATCAATGTGTTGTGTTCGACAACCTATCAACAGGCTATGAACGATTGGTTCCCGTAGAGTGCCCTTTTATTAAAGCCTCGATAGAGTTCAAGGGTTGCCTAAAAGACATAATTGCTAAGTATAAGCCTGATTCAATTTTTCACTTTGCGGCTTCGGCTCTGGTGGAGGAGTCCACACGAAAGCCCGAGCTTTATTACCGAAACAATATGGTGGGCACACTTGCGGTGCTTGAAGCTATCTGTGAAATAGATGCTGCTATACCTTTTGTTTTTTCATCTTCCTGTGCCGTATTTGGCCTACCCGATGTGCTACCGATTGATGAGAACGCTAAGAAGTCACCCATATCTGCCTACGGCAGGTCAAAACTAGCGTGTGAATATCTGATTGAAGACGTGAGTAAGGCTCGCGGTATGAAGTCAATTATTTTGCGTTACTTCAACGCTTGCGGTGCAGATAAAAGGGGACGATCTGGTGAGATGCACGAGCCGGAGACCCATCTAATACCGAATGTTATCAAGGCCGCCCTCACAGGAGCAAAGGTTCGACTCTACGGTTACGACTACGACACCCCGGATGGGACTTGTGTAAGAGACTATGTCAGTGTCCAAGACCTTGCCAAGGCGCACCTAGAGGCCGCCTTCCTTCTCTGCGGAAAAAAAGCGCCCTATTGTGACGCTTTTAACTTGGGCTGCGGGAGACCAGTCTCGAACCTAGATGTGGTTAAGGCTGTCGAGAGAGCTACAGGCAAAAAAGTAGCCTACGTTTTCGAGCCAAAAAGAAACGGAGACCCTGCGGCTCTCTATGCTGACGCTACGAAAGCGCGGGAGACACTCAGTTTTCGGCCTGAGATCTCCCTGGAAGAGGCTGTTATGGACGCTTTCCGTTGGCACATGGCTTTCTAGGATTTATGGAACTTTCGCGCTAACGCCTTATCTAGTGCATGATGGGCGTCTTTGTAAGACATAGAAAACCCGTGCATACCCTTAAACCGCTCAAGCGCCTCGGCCTCTGACTGTGACCTTTCCACAAGGTCGTTAATAGACCACAGGTCAATTTCAAACTGAGGAGCAGCCATCACTTGCTTGCTGCGAGAGACCTGCGATTTCTCTTCGACGGAATATTTGCTTCTTACCTTTGAGTTATAGGCAGATGTCATGCCTTTTTTTCCTTATGCACAAGTATGATCTCGGTAATATTAACCTGCTGCCCACTTTTAACCACAAATTCATCGTGCTGGAGAGCAAGACCCTTTTTAGCATGAATGGAGTCGTGCGTCGTGTGCCATACAGGGACTTCGTAGGCACGTTTTTTTAACTTATTATTTTTATGATATTCTTGAACCTTCTTTTGATCTTCTTCATCTGCGTTTGAAAGTTCATCCCGTACCGGACGCCCATATTTCCAAACTGCATTTTTCCCTAGCGCGACATCCATCTTAAATACGACACCAAAGCCCGACTTACTGAAGTTGTCGGAGGCGTACTGAGCAGCCTTGGAAGCAGAAGCCGCTAGGTAAAAGCCCGCACCAAACATTTGTCCGGTTCGACTGTCTGATTCTGTGTCGATGCCTTTTGCGAGAATCCCAGCGGCATTGGCGAGTGAGGTCCCGTGGTACACACCACGTTTGATATTACCAATCTCCTCAGCCTTTTTATGGTAGTGCTCGTGAATCTGCTTATCTACTCTATATGCAGCCACAACCTCAAAGGTAAAGTCGTCGTGGACTGTGGTTGCTGCCATCTCTTTTTTGAGATCCTCCAGCTCTCCTTTTGGTACTGGAGTGAAAGTAAGCTTTTGCTTACCCTTAGCTCCAGACCATGCGCTAATCCCAAAATGCGTCAGAAGCTCTTCTGGGCCTTCAAATTTTAGCTCTTTCTTGACCTTCTTGACCGCTTGTTCATCGCTGATCTCACCCCGTGTTTTCAAGATTTTGTAGATCTCTTGCTTTTCGCTTGGCTCTACATCAGCTTCAAGAAGCTCTTTTAATACCTCTGTCGGGGTATGGGGGTGACGCAGAACGCCACTGGCATCAATCTCGGCTTTGAGAGACTTACGTTCCTTCCAGTAGGCTAAAAAGTCCTTTTCCTTAAAGCAAGCAGGAGGAGCCGAAGGCAGATATTCTTTCGTCTCATAGTCGAACAGAAGATCTTTGATTTTGTGCCCTAATTCGAGGGGAAGGTCCTCTCTTCCCCATAAAGACCTAATCAGTCCGCTGACAGCTTTCGCACCATACCTTTTGAGGTATTTTTCAAATACGGGAATCACTTTGTCTATTGGGTAGTTCTTATGTTTGAGAGCGTCTTGAAAATGCAAAGTTGTACTATCGCCAAGTTTCCCATATTTTGGGTTAGTTCCCGACCATCCAATTTCTGATGTAGTCAAGGCGTCTTTGTCATCAGATTCGGATTTCTTCTCCCATTCGACGATCTTTTCTAAGACATCTGTAGGGGTATGCGGATTATTGGCTAGCTGGTAAGCGTATTCTTTGTAATCAATTTTTCTTAGATCTTCTGGGTCTGTAATCTGCCCGTGGGAGATTTTCCCTTGGAGTTCGTCTTTTTGCGTTTCTTCAATAATCCCTTTGTCTACCGCACCTGTCTTAGCAAGAGCTGAAATATACTTTTTAAGCAGAGGCCCGCCAACAAATGACACTCCGCTCTTGTCCAGCATCCAGGATGCAATCTCGGTTCTCTGCTTTTTCGAGATATTCTTGTTCATTAGTTGTAAGAGAGAAATTTCTCTAAGACCAAACCTTTTTTTGACGTAGTCTTCATCCCCCAGTTCGATAGCGTGTTTGGAGTTCAAAAGGTGCCAAGCAAGGTCGTCATCGCTCATTTTATGAGCATCCTGTGCCACCTTGGGTAGGGCTTTCACCATAGGCCGAAATCACGGACCCGATTTTTCTTGCGCTCAAAATCCGCGTCCAAAATCTCTTTCTGACGCTTCGCGCTCAGGAAATCGTTGAGAGAAGTGAACTTTTTATGAAGCTTTTTAGCCTTGGCCTCGTCGATCTTAAGGTCCGTAGTAAGGAGTCCATCTTTGACAAGAGTCACAATATGGACAAACTTGGCTTTGCCAAGATCCTCTTTGGCATTCAATTTAAGAAGAGCATTTTTTCTTATGCCCTTCACACCTAACCACGGTAGATAGTCTTCCGGTTGGCCATCAAATTTAAGATCCTTTGAAGGCGATAGGATCGCGTACTGGTCCTTAGTCATCATATCGCCAATGGCTTCAAGGTCTAACTTAGCGTCCTTATTCTTAGCAACCACCTTGTACTGATTCTCTACCAAAGTAAGAAAGGTATTCATCTGCCATTTCCCCATGACGCTAGGCTACCGAACTGAAATACTTTTTCTTAATTATAATCTACATCTATCAGGATTTGGTGGGTGTATCAAAGTTTGATAGATAACCGGGGAAATACGAAAGGAAGCCCAGCGGGCCAGCTCACCGCTACATACTCTTTAGGGCATAAAAATAAAAACCCCTCGTGAGAGGGGTTTCATACTTAAATTTATAGGTCTCAGTTGACTGGGATTTGCAGAGTAGTCCCACTAGCTTGTTTTGGTACGGTTACGAGGAGGACCCCGTTCTCGTTTGTGGCAGTAATACCTTCCGCAGTTCGGATGGTTTCTGGAAGCAGGAAGCTTTCCCTGTACTCGTAGGTCTCACTCCCCCGTTTTCTCGTACCTGTAACGTGGAGGTAACGACCAGCGGCTCTGACCTCAATTTTGTCTTTGGGGACTCCTGGCAAATCAACCTCGAAATACCACGCATCTTTGGTCTCCCAGTAGTGACTGCCGTTGCGAGTATCGGTGAGAACTGAGAAGGGGAAATCCCGATTGAAAATGGTCTCTAGCATAAAAATGATCTCCTTCAACTTTTGTCCACACTATAAACATAAGCATCAGGAGATTTTGTCAAGGGTTGCGTCTTGATTAAGCTTTCTTGCCTTTCTCGGGCCAAGCAATATTCCCAAAGTCATCTGTACCGTACTTTTCGATACCTTTACCCATATAGATTTTTGGATAATAGGCGATTACGGTCTTATTTTCCCGGAATTCGACTCGTTCTGCCTCGCGTATCGGAGTACCATCCGACAGAAAAAAGTCACCTCGCAGATAAGGGTTATATCTGACTTTCACTCCTTCTTCTTCTTCTTGCCACTGCTCAGTGGATGGCGCAAGTTTGCCCGTAACCCCCGCA
>Ga0194132_10006163_pt1 | contig 18828 bp, 13 predicted proteins | sample TA2KigOf80mmetaG_FD_148612 | JGI IMG/M metagenome (GOLD analysis project Ga0194132, IMG submission 148612) | Freshwater microbial communities from Lake Tanganyika, Tanzania - TA2015054 Kigoma Offshore 80m | ecosystem: Environmental > Aquatic > Freshwater > Lake | place: Tanzania: Lake...
CGGATTGCCGTTCTGACCGATCACAAGTTTCCCAAACAGGATTGGTCCAGCGCCGAGTTCAGCTCGCACAGCGTGGAACTGAGCGGGGGCGAAACGGTGAGCCTGAAGTTAGCCGAGCGCGGCACGCTGGCTGAGAGCAGGCGCACTAGCGGTAAGGGCCTGATGAACCCAGAATAGGCAACCCGAATGGCTGGTTGACCGAAAGTCGAGTATGTCGAGCCAAAGTTCATTCAGAACGCTGTCCAGAAACGCCACGCAATTGCTCGCTCTACTGGCGCTGTTCTGGATCGGTTCCGGAAAGACAGCAGCTGGGCCGTTTCAGTCGCTAGCAAGCGATGCGGAGTTTTTCAAGTCTCAAATACTGCCGATCTTCGCGTCTCGCTGTCAGTCGTGCCACAACCATGCCCTGAAACTTTCAGGACTTAGCCTGGACTCGGCAGCTGGCTTCGAAGCGGGCGGACTGCACGGCCCTGTGGTGATTCCGGGAAACGCAGAACAGAGCCGGCTCTATCGGCGTGTGGCGCGAGTCGAACAGCCTTACATGCCATTGGATGCAGAGGCTCTGCCCGCGTCCGAGCTGGCGCTGCTGAAGAGATGGATCGAGCAGGGCGCGATCTGGCCAACGGAGACTCCGGCATCTCCAGCAGCAGGATCCGAGCTTCAGCCGAGCCCGGTCGCTGAACCCCGGACGTTGTCGGCCAATGCGAAGCTGTTCAAAGAAAAAGTGCATCCCATTCTCTCCTCGCGGTGCGGCAGCTGCCATAACGACGAACGCCGGTATTCCGGCTTCTCGTTGGAAACGCGCGCCGCGTTCCTGCACGGCGGGTGGCATGGCCCAGTCGTGATTCCTGGAAAGCCAGCCGAAAGCCGTCTCTACCGCCGCGTGGCCCGGCTGGAAAAGACCTACATGCCGATGGGCATCAGTGGTGGCGTGGGAGAACCCATGCCGGAAGACGAGTTGGCCCTCATCAAGCAGTGGATCGAAGGCGGAGCAGAATGGCCGCTCGACCCGTCGGAAGAGGAAGCCCAAAAGGCCCGCTTCGCCAAGGTGAAAGACTTACAGAAGTTGGAAGAGCGCCCAGTCTCTGACAAGGAGTTGGCTTGGTGGTCATTCGTCAGGCCCGTCACGCCGGCCGTGCCAGTAGTGAAGAACGCGGCGCGGGTGAAGAACCCCATCGATGCCTTCGTTCTGGCAGCCCTGGAAGCCAAAGGCCTGCAACCGGCGCCTCGGGCGTCCCGAAGAGCGCTAATCCGCCGGGTCTATTTTGACCTCATTGGCCTGCCGCCGCGCCCTGAGGATGTGGAAGCGTTCCTGGCCGATTCCTCGCCGAACGCGTACGAGAAGCTGGTCGACCGTTTGCTGAATTCCGAGCGCTATGGGGAACGGTGGGCGCGGCACTGGCTCGACGTGGCACGCTATGCCGACAGCGACGGATACGAGTATGACCGCCTTCGCCCGGATTCCTGGAGATACCGGGACTATGTCATTCGCGCTTTCAATCAGGACAAACCTTTCGACCGGTTCATTCTCGAACAATTGGCGGGAGACGAACTGCCCGACCGCAACCACGACTCCCTGGTCGCGCTGGGCTTTTGCCGCAATGGGCCGTTCATCGGCGACATGGTGTTGATGCAAAACGAAATGACCCGGCAGGACGAATTGGACGACATCGTCACCACCACCAGCGCCGCGTTTCTCGGCGTCACCATGGGCTGCTCCCGGTGCCACAATCACAAATACGATCCGCTGTCGCAAAAGGACTATTACCGGCTGGTGTCTATCTTTGCGCCCAGCGTGCGGACCAACATCCCTCTGGTCCCGGCTAACCTCGTCGAGAAGCACGACAAACAGGTGTTCGAGATCGATCGCCAAGTGGATCGGCTTACCCAGCAGGTTCGCCTTCTTCAAAAGCCCACACAGGACCGCTTGGTGGAAGCCAAGTACAAGCAGCTGCCCGAACCGCTGCAATTGGCGTTGAAGACCGAACCAGCTAAGCGAACCGAAGCGCAGCGGCGCCAGGCATCCCAAGTGACGGCCACCATCAGAGCCACTGAGGCAGAACTTCTGGCTGCCTTGAGCGATGAAGACCGAAAAGAGATCGAGGAGCTGAAACGGCAGATTACTGACTTAGAGAAATCCAAGCCGCCTGCTCTTCCGTCGGCAATGGCGATTACCGATCCCACCACGACGCCAGCCAACAGTTATTTCCTGCATCGAGGCAGCACCCTGAGCAAGGGTTCGCCCATGGAGCCGGGACCGCCTCGGGTACTGAGCGCTTCCGGCCGGGAAATCGTTTTCCCAACATTGGCCCTTCCGTCGAAGACGACCGGACGGCGGCTGGCCCTGGCGCAGTGGCTGGCAAGCGAAGCGAATCCGCTGACGGCTCGCGTGATGGTCAACCGCATCTGGCAGCATCACTTTGGAAAGGGGATCGTCGAGACGCCCAACGACTTCGGGCGAATGGGCGCCGCACCGACGCACCCGGCACTGTTAGACTGGCTGGCCACTGAGTTTGTCCGCCGTGGGTGGAGCATCAAAGCGATGCACCGGCTGATGCTCGCTTCCAGCACCTACCAGCAAGTGTCGAACTTCGCGAGTGCGACCAACCACAAGAAGGAGCCGCAAAACCAGCTCCTCTGGAAAATGCCGCTCCAGCGCCTGGAAGGAGAAATCATTCGGGACTCGATTCTCGCTGTCAGTGGCGCCCTGAATCCCAAAGCGGGCGGTCCAGGCATATTTCCTGAGGTCGATCTCGGGCTGATCGAAGGTTTCCCCAAAGAGTCGGCACAGTTTTTGTACCAGCGGTGGCCGGTGACGAAGGACGGCCCGGACCTGTGGCGGCGCAGTATCTACGTTACCCAGAAACGCACCGTGACTGCTCCCATCATGGATTTGTTCGATCCTCCCGACTTGGTTTCGTCCTGCCCGAAGAGGAACACCACGACGGTGGCGCCACAGGCACTGCAGTTGCTGAACAACAAGTTCGTCATCGGGCAATCCACGTTGTTGGCTGAGCGGTTGCGCAATGAGGTTGGCAAAGATGCCGCCTCCCAAATCCAGCGGGCTTTTCGATTGGCCTACGGACGCTCTCCCGATCCGATCGAACAACAGGCTTCGCAGGAGTTCCTGAAGAAGCAAGCGGCTTATCATGCAGGCTTGGCCACGCGGCTTCACGAGCAGGGAGTCGATCCGGCCGAGATCCCCGAACCGGAGAAGGCCGCTCTCATCGACTTGTGCCACTCCTTGTTCAACACGAACGAATTCGTGCATATCAATTGAGGCAGGCAGAACGAGGGGCTCGCCTGAGAAGACTATGATTTTCGCATCGAGACGACGCTTTCTGTGGGAACTGGGCGGCGGCATCGCCGGGTTGGCGTTGTGTGACCTTTTGAAGCAGGACGCGCTTTTGGCTTCGAGCCTGCCGGGGGATTCGCCGCTGCTGCCCAAGAAAGGGCATTTTCCTCCGAAGGCTAAGGCAGTCATCTCTTTGTTCATGAACGGAGGGACGAGCCATCTCGACACCTTCGATCCGAAGCAGGAACTGACCAAGCGCCATCTGGAAGCCCCGCCCGCCAGTCTTAATATCCAGACCTTTTTCCCGAATCCCGGCACGTTTCTCAAAAGTCCGTTTTCCTTCAAGAAGTACGGGCAATCCGGAATCGAAGTCTCCGAGTTGTTTTCCCACACGGCCGAGTGCATCGACGACATCGCCGTTGTCAGGTCGATGCATGCCCTCAGCAACAACCACACGCCAGCCATTCTGCAGATGATGACCGGATTCATCCAGCCGGGCCGTCCCAGTGTGGGTTCGTGGACGATTTATGGTCTGGGAACCGAGAACCAGAATTTGCCGGCCTTCGTCGTGTTGCTCGATAGCATGGGAGGTCCCCTGGGCGGCGCCCAGCAATGGAGTGCCGGCTTCCTTCCGGGTGTTTACCAAGGCACTCCGTTTCGCAACCACGGCGACCCGATTGTCGACTTGGCATCGCCTCGGCACGTAGAACCCCAGCATCAGCGAAGTCGACTGGATTTCATCAAGACGCTCAACGACCGCCATGCGCAGCAGAACCCGGCAGAGACCGAATTGGCCGCCCGTATCGCTTCCTATGAACTCGCGTTCCGCATACAGAGCCAAGCTCCGGAAGTTGTGGACCTGTCGTCCGAAACCCAAGCGACGCGCACTCTCTACGGCATGGACGACCCTGCCTGCGAGCATTTCGGCCGTAACTGTCTGCTCGCTCGCCGTCTGGTGGAAAAAGGCGTACGCTTCGTGCAGCTCTTTGGCGGAGGCAATGCGGGAGAGGATTCCTGGGATGCTCACGGCGAACTTGAGAAGAATCACCGCAAGCGGGCCGCCGCCGTGGATAAGCCCATCCGAGGCTTGCTCAAAGACCTAAAAGCGCGCGGGCTGCTCGATTCCACCCTGGTCGTATGGCACTCCGAGTTCGGGCGAATGCCCATTTCCCAGTCTGTCTCTGGCCGGGATCACAGCCCTTACGGCTTTTCAGTTTGGCTGGCTGGGGGTGGCGTGAAAGGCGGGCAGGTTATCGGCGCCACAGATCAGTTCGGCTACCGCGCGGTTCTCGACCCGCATCCCATCAACGACCTCCACGCAACCATCCTGCACAAGCTCGGCCTCGATCACACCCAGTTGACTTACTTCCATAATGGCCGGATGCATCGTTTGACTGACGTGGCCGGGGAAGTAATCCCTCAGCTAGCGTGAAATTCGGCTCTCACGATCCAGTCGAAGTCCGATGACTTTGTTGTGCCCACGCTGAGCCGCTGCTGGCGTGCGGGGGTTGTGTGGCATGACGTAGCCCGAGTTGACGAGAACAAAGGTCCACCCAAAGAGCTTGTTTCCCCATTCATCTTCCCACCACGGGAGTCTTCATGCGATTGCGCCTATCGTTAACGTTCGCGCTCACGCTCGTTGCCGTCTCGACTGAACGTGGCGTTCAGTACAGTCGTGGACAGCAGCGTCTCGTCGCAAGCGCGCGAGCCTCGAAAAACGCCGCAACGGTAGGATCCCGTGTTAGCTGCAGCGACGCCATTCGTAGAGCGTCACCGACTCGGTTTGCAGCTCTGCGGCCCTGAGGGCAACGCCGCGAACCTTGAACCCCGGCTGGCACGCATCACAGCTTTGTAGCCACAGACCCGCGCCAAGCGCGGGCTTTGCGCTGCGGGGATTACGCAACGAGATGCTCTTCTTCATCACTGGCGCCAACGGTGCCGGAAAAACGGCTTGCCTGCCCCATTTGGCGCGGCTGTTACCCGAATGTTCGGTTCAAGATTTCGCCGGCCTCGGAGTTCCCCCAAATCCGGACGCTCGCTGGCGCCAGGAAACCACCGAGCTCTGGATTCGCACGTATGTCGAGAAACACCAGCCACAAGGCGAGCATCTAGCCGTCTCGGGCGAAGCCATCTTTGGCGAGATTCTCTGTTGTCCTTCTTTCGATCGCGCAGATGTCATCCGCGCTTGCCTGCTCGATTGCGACGACATGACACGTGTCGAGCGGCTGCGCCTGCGAGGAACCCACGAACCCAACATGCCCATGCTTTGCTGGGCAGCTTACCTGCGGGTTCACGCGGTGGACCCAAACTGGTGTCCCGAAGTCATCCAAACGGGTGAGCCGTCAATCAAGCACTGGGAACGATGGAACCTGCGGCGGCGCGGCGATGCGATCTGGAAGCAAGAAGTCATCGACACCAGCCACCTGATCGTGGAAGAAGTTGCAGCTGAGATTGCAAGGTGGGTTCGAACCAAACTCGATGGTAAATTAGATGGCTAAGACACTTCGAACCAGACACGGGCGCTGGCCGTCTGAGTGCCGGGCGTTCCGCGCCCTATGAACTGCTCCTTATTCTTTACCCAGCCTCCTCTGCGCGATCCCTTTCAACCTCTCTTCCCTCCCTTTCCTCTCTTCGTTGTACCCGCGATGATCGTAAGGCTGTAACTTTTCCAGCCATAACTCCTCTAAGAACCCTAGATCCGCCCTATAGTCATGACCCGCTCCTTGTGCGGCTGTCAGCTCATCCAACACTTCAAATACAAAGCTTTCACTGCCGAATTCGTTCCACTCGGCCTGAAGTTTCCGATTTGGGTGGTTCCCTGACTTTAGCTGAACTCTATTGCTGGTGAGAATGCCCGGTAGATTAAGGGCGGACCCCACGAATACTTTACTGTTGATGAGATTGCGTATCCGGTAAATGCCCATCGGCGTGTGAGTCTGCTTGTACTGGTCTTTCAGCTCCTTCTTCCTGCTATTCATCGTCATTCCTCATTCCAAAACGGATGCCCTGGTTGGCACTCTGCGCGAAGGCCGGTCCTGGGATTTCCGATTTGACCTTCATCCCAAGGCGAGGCGGCGGCTGTCTACGAACCCAGAGTCCAGTGGTTTCCTGGCGCCAGCGAGCACGGGTCTTGGAGAGCCGTAGCGCAGAGCCCGCGCCTTGCGCGGGTCTGCGGCAGCAACACCAGCGAGCCGCACGAACCAGCGTTCAGACGCCGTGTCCCACGGCAGCTGGAGATTGGACATTCCGAGTCCGGCATGGGCAAGATGCCCATGCAACGTGGCACGCACTTCCAGTCTCGGCTGGAGATTGAACAGGTAGTTTGGGAGCCGGCCTCCGGACGGCGACCGGTGTCCGCCAACTCACGGTCGCGGCCCAGAAGTCCGCTCCCACATTCTGAAATCTACGCCTCATTCATCGTTTGATTCTCTCGGCAGCAAAATGGCCGTTTCACCGCTGCCCACTCTTACGATTGCCTTTGTGGGAGTTGTTGCCGCGTCCACCCCCAAAAGCTGGCGCCGAAGCCTTCAGCTCTTGAATCCTGGCCTCTGGCAAAAGGGCTCATCCCAAGGCCTATTCAATCCCCAGCGTCCGCTGAATCTGCTCCAGTGAGACGCCTTTCGTCTCCGGCAACAGCTTTGCAACCATCGCCAATTGCAGGATCATCATCAGGGAGAAAAACAGGAAAGCGTGACCACCCGACTGCTCAGCAATAATCGGAAAGGTCCAACTCACCACCGCGCACCACAGCCAGTGAACGAAGCTGCCCAAGGCCTGGCCCCGAGCGCGCACGCGATTGGGAAAAATCTCGCTGAGGAACACCCAGATGACCGACCCTTGGGAAAAAGCGAAGAATCCGATGTAGCCTATCAGGCTCGCCAGCACCACTCTCCCTCCACTCCTCTGATAGAACGCAAACGCCGTGATGGCCAAGCAAAAGGCCATGCCGGCGGCGCCAGTCAGCAGCAGCTTTTTTCGTCCGAAGCGGTCGATCACACCCATCGCCAAGGCGGTCGCCACCAAACAGGCTACTCCGATGATCACCGACTGAAGCAGCGCGCTCGCCCGCTCCGCGCCAGCCATCCGAAAAATGTCGGCGGTGTAATAGATCAACGCGTTGATGCCGGACAGTTGGTTAAAGGTGGCCACCATGATTGCCAACAGAATCGGCTTGCGGTACTTGGCCACGTAGAACGGCTCGTGCGTTCGGACGGTTTCTTCACGCAAGGACTCAGAGATTTCACGAATCAACTGCTCTGAGTCTGCATTGCCCAGGCGGCGCAGAACGTCCAGTGCCTCCGTTGGCCGATGTTGTTTCACCAGCCAGCGTGGGCTCTCGGGAATACGCAACACCAGGAAAAAGAACACAACCGAGGGAGCAGCCAGAATTCCAAACATCCAGCGCCACGCGACCAGCGCGCCGGCAGCCTCTGGGCCCGCGAAGATCGAAGCAATCACGTAGTTCGTGAAGTAGGCCACCAGAATTCCCAACACCGTGTTGAATTGACTGACGGCTACCAATCGGCCACGGGAGGCGGGCGGTGCGATCTCGGCGATGTACATGGGCGAAACGACTGACGCGACCCCAATGGCAATGCCACCCATGAAACGGAAGGCCAGCAGCGAGATCCAATTCCACGCCAGGCCGCAGCCAAGAGAAGAGACAAAATAGAAGAGGGCCAGCAACGTCAGGGTTCGTTTTCGACCCAGGAGTTCTGCAGGCTTGCCCGCCAGCAGCGACCCCAAGATCGTGCCGACCAGCGCGCTGGCAACTGTGAAACCCAACTGGCCGCTGCTGAGCTGGAAGACCTGCCGTAGCGCCTCGGTGGTCCCGGAGATCACAGCCGTATCGAATCCAAACAGAAAGCTCCCCAAAGCTGCTACCAGAGTACTGCTGAGCAGATAGCGGTTGGTTTTCATCTGAGGAGCCGAATTACGGAACGAGAGAGATGCTGGCGATATTCCAGCGGTCGGTTCTCAACTGATGCGTCACGCGCCCTGATGAATCGAATTCCAACAGGCGCCTGCCCGTGTAATCGGCCACCAGCAGGCCTCCTCCGGGAAGCAGCTGCGTGCCTGTCACCCATCCCAGACGAACGTCCATGTTCTTGCCGGCGATCGCCCGAACAATCTTTCCTGCCGGATCCACTTCCAGCAACTCTCCCGGATTGGCGAGACCGACGAGCGTGTTGCCATTGGGAAGCCGCTGGGCCTGATAAGGGAAACGATTGGCTGCGTCTTCGGCCAGGAAGCTCCAAACGATCTGGCCGGCTTTGTCGACTTCGATGACCTTGCCGGCCGCTTCCACCGCAATCAGCGTCGTACCGGAAGCGGTTCGCCGGCAGTTTCGCATCCGCATGTTGCCGATGTCGGGACTCTCATAACTCCAGACGACCTTGCCAGCGCGATTGACCTCGATGATTCTGCCGCGCTTCGCGTCGCCGATGACCGTATTGCCATTCTCCAGTCGTTGGGCCGCTACCGGAACTTCCAATCCTTCGGCAGCGCCGTACGTCCACACGACGCGGTGTTCCGGGTCCAGTTCGACAACCCGATGCGCCACGTCGAGGGTCATCAAGACGTGTCCGCCGGGCAATGCCTGAACATCGCGTCCGCGATGGTTCGGCACGCGCCAAAGGATCTTGCCGGAGGGCCACGATAACGCGATCACTTCCCCGCCCGGGCCGTGGTCCGTGATGAGGAGTTGTCTTTCCTTGCGAGCAGCCAGGTGCTTGTCGAAGAACTCCAGCAGCCGCCGCTCGGCCCGGTCAGCTTCCTTGCCTTTGAATCCGTGGCCTGCTCCTTCCAACGTCTCCAGTTCCGACTCCACGCCCGCTGCTTTAAGCCGCTCGTGCAACCAGACGGCCTGTTCGTGGGCCACGTACTTGTCTTCAGTCCCATGAATCGTCAGAACGGGCGCGGCGTTGGGATTAACCCAGTTCAGCGGACTTGCCTTGATATGAGCCAACCGTTCGTGCTCCAGGTCACCGCCCAGGAAGAACGGCAAGACCTGAGCCGCATCGACGCTCTTGCCATACGATTGGGTGAAATCGGTGGGGCCATAGTAGTTCGCGACACAAGCGACGCGGCTGGATTGGTCCAGGTAGGGACCGCTGCCTTCAAACTCGCCGATTCCACCCGTCAAACCGAGAAACAAGGCGAGGTGGCCGCCCGCCGAGCCGCCAACAGCGCCGATCCGGTCGGCGTCAATGCCAAAACGGGCTGCATTGGCGCGCAGAAAGCGCACGGCCGCTTTGACATCGTGCACCGGCGCGGGGAACTGGTCGAGAGGCGAGAGGCGGTAGCTCGTCGTAGCGGCCACGTACCCGTGCTTCGCCAGCCGGATGCACAACGACAGGTAGCTTTCCCGCTTGCCCGCCCGGAACCCGCCACCGTGGATGCACAAGACCGCCGGCAGACGCCCGCTCTGCGTTCGCGGGCGAACGACGTCCATCGCCAGATTGACGGTCTTCGCTCCTGCCGCCGCGTACTCGATGGCCGGCTCCCAGATCACGTCGTCCGGCATCGGCGGAACCGGAGGCTGCTGAGCAGAAGCGAAAGGCGGCGCACATCCCAGCCACGCACAAGCCGCCACGACAAGAAAGACCTCGGGTACTCGCAGCCACCTTCGAGTTGCATTGCTCATGGGTTCACTCAGTTTTGGAGAGTTTCAAATCGGGGAGGATCCAAGCGAAAACCAACGCCAACGGGATCAGAAAACCCACGTAGAACAACGCGACGCGAAAATCGCCCACCTTCGAAAACAATCCGAAGAAGACCGTTCCGAAGGCTGCTGCAATTCGGCCGATGTTGTAGCAAAAGCCAGCGCCCGTTGTGCGCAGCAAGGTCGGGAAAAGGGGAGGCAGATACATGGTAAAGAGACCGAAGACCCCAGAAAACAGACCGATCAGAGCCAGCCAGGCGATCAGAGCACCGTAATCGCGCGGCACGGCATAGGCACCCATAAACGACACGAACATACCCAGGCACATCAATGCAATGGAACGCCGAAACCCAATCAGGCTCGCCAGCCATCCGGCCAGGAAGTTTCCAAAAATGGAGGATGCGATCACGATGAAGAACGACTTGCTCACCAGCTGTTCCCGCTCCTGGACGGTCCAGGAAGCGAGCTCAGGCAGATTGCGCAGATGTTGCTGGTTCCAGAATTGAAACGCCCACCAAGCCGTGAGCGTCAGCGAACACACCAGGATTGTTTTGACGCTGATGGGAAGCACCTCGCCTCGAAACAAATCCAACACGGGAGGGCTCTGGCGAGCCTCCGATTTGGCTCGGTGCCATTCTTCCGGTTCCGGAACAGCCCGTCGAATCCAGAACACCAGTAATGCCGGAAGAATGCCGACCAGAAACACCCAACGCGGATTGTGTCCTGCCATGAAGTAGGTTGTAATACAAGCCAACAGCACGCCGATGTTGACACCGGTTTGCAGGACCGCCGCCACCCACGGCCCCCATCGTTTTGGCCACGTCTCCGACAACAAAGATGACCCTACGGCCCACTCCCCCCCGATGCCCAGCGCCGCTAGGAAGCGAAAGATCAGCAGATGCCACCATGTTTGCGCGAAGGACGAAAGCCCGGTAAAAACCGCGTAGGTGACAATGGTAAGGCTCAATGCCCGGCTGCGGCCCAGCAGGTCACCTACTCGGCCAAAAAAGCTTCCACCGAGCGCCCATCCAATGAGGAAGGCAGCTTGGATCCACGAGCTGTATTGCTTCACCAAAGGGTCTGCTGGACTGCTGGCCAGCAGCAGTTGCATCACAAACGGCGCCGCCACCAGCGTGTACAGGTGCATGTCCAGGCCGTCAAACAGCCATCCAAGCCAGGCAGCAATACCAGACTTCCACTGTTGTGGCGTCAATTCTTGAAGGCTCTGCGCTTCGCGCTTTGGGACGGCAGAAGGCACAGAAACCGGCGGTGTTTGTAGCGATGATTTCACAAGAGCCTCGTGTTCGACACGCGCTCACCGTTGAATGGGGAGCTGTTGAGAATCTGGGAGGACGAGCCTTCGGCTTGCTCGTGGAGGTTGTCCATTTCAAATCTCACCACTGCCAACCCTGTGCGGCCGACCTCCGGCTTGCCAAGCACCAGCAAACTGGTGCCAGACCGCACTGGCATGCGGTACTACGAGCCTATCGATAGCTTCCGTTTGTAGTGAAGCACGTAAGTGCTTCACTTGGCCGCACTGCGTGCGGCACTACTAACGCTCGTAGTACCCAAGCAGTGCGGTCGGCCGGCACTGCGCCACGCGGCAATCCCGGGTCATCCAGCTTCCGGGTCGCACGCTCGTGCGACAACGAAAATATGTCCAATGTCCAGGGCCGCACTGCGTGCGGCACTACGAGCGCCTGAACGTTGCGCGCAGGTCCCCGTGGGGAAATGTACAAACTCCAGAGTCTGTATACTTCAAATATCACAACTTGGGAGGCAAGCCAGGGTCACCGACCCCGGCAGCACTTGCTACAACAGAGGGTGTGGCCGGGATCGCTGACCCCGGATGTGAAGCGCACGCGTGCTTCAAACGGACGCACCGGCGTGCGGCACTACAAACGCATGAGCGTCACGCGCCCGTCCTCTTGCGAAATGTACGAACTCGAGAAGCAGCACTGGCGTGCGGCACAGCAAAAGTCTCTAATCACGGCCGCGGCGGTGCCGGGCTGGATGTTCGCCCGCACCCTCGCGTGAGCGACTCTTCCTTGGGCTTGACATCCGAACGTGGCGGTTCAATCAAGGGGGGAATACGTCCACCGCAATTCAGAGCCAGAGCATTTGCCAATGCTGCCACAGTCCAAAGCGGCAGGCACGGACAAAGCGGCTAGGGAATCTCGTCCTTTGTCCTTATTCTTCCAAGAATCGCATCTGAGGCAAGACACCCTCGGAAGTCTTCTTTGCCAGTAGCTCGTGGTAACGAAGCAAGGTGGCGAGGTCCTTTCCTCTCGCGACTTCATCCTCGATCTTCTTTTCAACCAAAGCCAGGCGCTTTGCAGCTTCGATCGTCGCTTCCAGACGGTCTTGCGGAACCACGACAACTCCGTCTTCGTCTCCAACCACCCAGTCACCCGGATGGACGATGGCCCCGCCGCATTGAACCGGGATCTGCAACTCACCGGAGTACTGGGCTCCGCCTGCGTTGGGCACAACTCCGCGCGCGAAGACGGGCAGTTTGTCGTCGCGAATCTTGTAGAGATCGCGAATCGCCCCATCGATCACCACACCCTGCAATCCTTTCAGCCGGGCCGCCAGCGTGGTGACCTCGCCCCACAACGCCGTGTTGAGTTCCCCCTGCCCGTCGATGACCATTACACTGCCTTTCGGACACGCCGACAGGGCAATTCCTACCATGAGAATATCTGCCGTGTGGACGCGCACCGTCACTGCCGGTCCAGCCATGCGGCAGTTGGCCGAGAGGCACTGGATGTCGTGGTCCATCGCTCCGCCCTTGCCAAGCGCATCGGAAAGCAGAGAGGTACGGATCGTGCGAATATCTTTCAGCAGGCGAGGCGGCACCGCGAGCGCGGCTGGGGATGGTTTGTTCATAGCATCACTTGAGCCGGACTGATGGCTTTGTATTTTCCTTTGTTAGCGGTAATTTCGAAGGCTTCGGGAACAGACTCGATTCCGGAAAGCACATGCGTAATGGTCGGCTTGAGCTGCACGCGGCCCGAGGCGACCAGCCGCACCGTGTATTCCAAATGAGCCGTGGTGCTGATGTCGGGAAACAGGTAACGCAAGCTCCTTTCTCGCAACAGATCGATATCGACTGGAAAGGGCTCGCCAAACCACGACACGCCGATAACCTTGCCGCCCGATCGCACAGCATCAATGGCCTGGGTCAGAGTCTTGACTCCCGAGAGCCCTTGCCGCGGGCTGCCACCGGCGCATTCGAACACGACATCAGCGCCGTTGCCATCCGTCAGATCGCGAATGGCCGCGACGGGATCATCCTGGTTGGCATTGATGGCGACGTCCGCCCCTAATTCCCTCGACTTCTGGCAGGCTTCGTCGCGGATGTCTACGGTAATCATCTTCCCCGCACCACAGTTTCGGGCAACTTGCATGCACTCAAACCCCATGCTGCCTTGGCCGAAGATCGCGACCGTCTCGCCCACCTGGATGCCCGCCGTTTCCACAGCAGCCACGCTGTCGCTGAGCGACTGCAGGCAGGCAGCCTCACTGTGGGAGATCCGGTCGTCGACCTTGACCAGAGCAATCTCCGGGATCAAAGCGTATTCGGAGAAGCAACCGGGCAGGTCGAATCCAATCACCGGCCCTTTGCGGCAGAGTGTGCCTCGATCCGAGAGGCAAAGCGAACAGGACTGGCAAGGAAGCTTCGCGCGCGCTGCGATCCGGTCACCAACTTGAAACTTCGAGACTCCATCGCCAACTTCCACAATCTCGGCGCAGAATTCGTGGCCAAACAGCTGTACCGGGGCCTCGGTTTCAAGTCTTTTCTTGATGCGCTCGTAAGCCAGAGTGCGGATCCCGCGCGCCAGTTGAGCTTCCGTAACGCTCGGCTGGACGCATTGCACCTTGACGACAACGTGCTTGGGTTTACAAGCCGGCACCGGCGTCTCATCCATTCGCAAGTCATTGAACCCATAAAACCGCCATGCTTTCATGAAAGATTTCCTCTTTGGAGAGAAGGCACAAACACAAGACCGTCCGCCGATGAAGGCATTCGATCTCCATTTCCACACGTCTTTGTCAGCGTCGGTTGCGCGACAAGGGGAACCTGGCGTGCCGTCTGAAGAGCTCGTGTTGCAGTCTTCCAACCATCCCCGGGCTCCCAGGCTTGCGATCCGCCGGGGTGACGACCTTCACCGGGAGCGCACGGCCTTCCAGCCCGTGCTGGTGAAGCACTCACGTGCTTCACTACAAACGGAAGCCCTCGACACGCTCGTAGTACCGCACGCCAGTGCGGTCCGACACTCGCTCGCTGGTGCAAGCCGGACGATTGCAATCGTCACAATGGCCGCACGACCGACTGGTTGCGCAAGTAGTCGAACAGAGTTTCCGGACTCAACACGCCCCCACCCAAGCCACTCAGGTTCACGCCACCGTAGGGAATGCCATGCACGAAGACGTTGTGCGCATTAATCCAACCGTTGCCCGCCACCAGCGACTCCACCACTCGGTTGGCCCGGTCCAGATTCTGGCTCCAGACGCTATTCGCTAATCCGTACTTCGAGCGGTTGACGATGTCGATGGCTTCGTCCTCCTCCTTAAACTTCAGCAGATACGGCACAGGGCCGAAGATCTCTTCGCGGGCCGCGATGTTGTCTGGCGAACCGGCCAGCACGGCTGGCTTGACGTAGAATCCATCCGGCTTGCCGGGAACTTCCGCTTCGCCTCCTGGCACCACGGCGTCCGCTCCCTCTTGGCGGGCTTTCTGCAGGTAGCCCAGAACGCGGTCCTTCTGTTTCTGGCTGACAACGGGCCCCATCTGCGTCTGCGGATCGTTCCAGTAGCCGATTTGAACAGTGGCCATGCGTGACCGCGTCCGATCGATGAATCGGTCGTAAATGGATTCATGCACCAGCCAGCGGGTCGCCGTGCAGCAGACCTGACCCGTGTTCAACGTCACGGCGCCGCAAAGTGCATCCACCGTGGTATCGACATCGACATCGTCAAAGACGACGGCCGCCCCTTTGCCACCGAGTTCCAGCTTCACTGGAATCAAATTTCGTCCGCACGACTCGGCGATGAGACGCCCCACCTCGGGCGATCCGGTAAACGACATGCGGCTCAGCCCCGGATGCTTGGCCAGCGCGTCTCCTGCCGTTGTCCCCAAACCGGGCACGACGTTCACCACACCATCGGGAATTCCCGCTTCTTTGACCAACCGCGTCAGGTAAAGCGTCGACAATGGCGTGTCTTCAGCGGGTTTGATCACCACCGTGTTGCCCGCTGCCAGAGCCGGCGAAATGCCCCAGCCAACCAGAAGAAAGGGGAAATTCCAGGGGAAGATGAAGCCGCACACGCCGTAGGGATGCCGCACTACCCGCGCCTCGTGCTTGGAAGCCGCAATCGGTGTCTTGTACTGAATATGGACCGCCAGATCGGTGAAATAGCGAAGGGTCGCCGAGAAATTCTCGATGTCCCAGGTGGCCTGCCCCAAAGGCTTTCCCACGTCCAGCGATTCGATCTCGGCTAGGATAGGCTTGTGCTTCTCGACGAGATCGGCGAGTCGATGAAGATACACTCCGCGGACATTGGGTGTCATTTGGGCCCAGCCTGACTTGCGGAAAGCCTGCGTGGCCGTTTGCACCGCCTGGTCGACATCCTCCTTCTCGGCGTCGTAGACAGCGCTCAGGACAGATCCCGCGCCAGGATCGAGCGTTTCAAAAGTTTGCTCCTTGCTGGAAGCGAGCCACTTTCCTCCGATGAACAATCGGTGAGGCCCCTCGGACAGGAACGCCTCGACTGCGGAAGAACGTTTGCTGGTTTGTGTTGCTGGCATAACTCCTCCTTGCGGTTCTATGGAACGAATTCGACTCTAACAAGCCACGAGTTCGGCTCTTAGGGTCCTGCTGGCGCTGGTCCTTGCTGCTGCGCTCGTTCCTGTCGTCAGATCATCATGCTAAAAGGCGCGACAAGAGCGACGGACCATCCCATTGAGCCGTGAGACAACATTCCTTTTGTGGCGTCTGTTTCTATTCCCAGTATTCCGGCAGGGGCAACTTCGACAACAAGCCGCCATCGACGACCAGAGACGCACCGGACACATAGTCCGCGTACGAAGAGGCCAGAAACAAGGCAATCTTAGCGATGTCTTCGGCAGTGCCCAGGCGCTGGAGTGGAATCGCCTGGGCCATACGCCTAACGACAGCCGCGGCGTTCGGCATGGTGTCCAAAGTTCGATCCATCATCGACGTGTGGATGCCGCCGGGACAAATCGCATTCACCCGAATTTTGTGTTTCCCGAACTCACGGGCCATGTCCCGCGTCAAGGAGAGAATAGCTCCTTTGGCTGCAGCATACGGAGAGACTTGTCCTGTGGTGGCCAACGCCTGGACAGAGGATAGATTCACGATGCTCCCCTCTCCCGCTCGTATCATAAACGGAATCGCCTGCTTGGAACAGAAATACACGCTATTCAGATTGACGGCCAGTTGGCGATCCCACTCGGGCGACTCGAACTGAAGAAAATCCTTGTACAGCTCGACGCCCGCATTGTTGATCAGAATATCGATACGGTTGAAAGCGGCCGCAACCTGCTGGAACGCAGCGGCCACTTCCTTCTCGATCCCGACATCCGCCACCAAGGCCAAAGCCTGGGCGCCGCTCTGCTGGATTTCGGAAGCAGCCTTTTGGACTCCGGCGGCGTTGTGGTCGATGAGTGTCACGGACGCGCCGTGTTCTGCAAACGCCGCTGCAGTCGCTCTGCCAATGCCCGAAGCCGCTCCGGTGACGACTGCGATCTTTCCTTTGAAGTTCATATGACCTCTGAATGACTCGTTAAGAGACCTTGGAGGCAACGGACGAGATTTTAGCAGGTAAGGAAGGGCTCGTGAACAGTTTCAAGTGCAAGATCTCGTGGAGAGCAGACATTTTCCCCCGTGGCTTCGAATACAACTCAGAGCGGCGATCGCTCTCGTTGCTCTGCGGCTCAGCACGAGCTTCCGGCCGTGGACGCACGCGTTTGGCGGAGCCGAAACGCTGGGAACCCGATTCAAGCTTTGCTCTGCCGGCCATCACTTTTGCCGAGACTTACTGCGTGGGCTCTTTGAGCTTCAGCAGCTGGTTGGTTTTCACGTGGGACAACTTCTGGACCCTTCCCGAAGGCCAACGGATTTCCAACTCGTCTACAGAGGCCCGGGAGCCGGCTCCAAAGTGAACGCGCAGATCGCTGTGTGACGCATAGCTGGAGCCGGACTTGATCTCACGAATGGCCCGATAACCGCGGTCGCGCAAGCTCAGGCGAGACCCGATCGCCAGCCGGTTCGAAGCAGTTCCTTCGCATTGGACTTCGAGCCAGGCGCGCCGGTTGCCGCCATCGTTACGCAGCAGGGTTGGGGGGCCATCGAGGTTGTTGACCACGACGTCCAGATCGCCATCGTTGTCGATGTCTCCGTACCCGCCGCCCCGACCCAGGCCTGGCTGTTCCAAGGCTCGCCCCCAGCGTCCTTTGACTTCCGCAAACATCTTGCCTTGCTGATTCTGAAACAGCAGCTTGCGCTGCTTATACTTGAGTCCCATGTCGAAGCGATCGGCCTGGGAGTACAAGTGTCCGTTCACAACAAAAATGTCCTCCCAGCCATCGTTGTCGAGGTCAGCGAAGAACGTGCCCCAACCCACGTAAAGCCATGTGGTCTCCCCGTGGCCGAGAGCGTAACTCCTAAGACCAAAGCTTCCGCTGCCCGAGTTCACCGCAAGCTGGTTGGTCTGGTATGACGAATTGGTGTAATAGAGGTCAAGCCAACCATCGTTGTTGAAGTCTCCGAAGTCCGCGCCCATAGAGCCTTCTTCAACGCCATTCTCGTCGAAGGCCACGCCCGCAAGGACAGCTGATTCCTCGAACTCTCCCTTGCCACGGTTGCGGTAAAGCAAGTTCGGTGTGAGATCGTTCGCGACGAAAATGTCGGGCCAGCCATCGTTGTCGTAGTCGGCCACCGAAACGCCCATGCCATACAAGGCATCGGGGTCGATGCCCTTCTGTTCCGTCACGTCCTGGAAGCGTCCCTGGCCGTCGTTGAAATACAGCCTGTCACGTTCACCCGGCAAGCCTCGTGGTCCGCAGAACGCCTCGAACCCGCGGTAGGTGCAGCCCGCACCGCGCTGGGGAAGACGCCTGAGGTCGTAGGTGAGGTAGTTCGCAACATACAGATCGAGATCGCCATCGCGATCGAAATCGGCAAACGACGCCGAGACGCTCCAGTTCCTGCTTGCCAAGCCCGCAACGATCGTGATGTCGCGGAACGTGCCGTCGCCCTGATTGTGCAGTAGAGCGTTCGAACCGTAGCCCGCCAGGAAGATGTCCTCCCAGCCATCGTTGTCCACGTCTCCGATGACGGCGCCCATGCCCCAGCCTCGTGCCTGAATGCCGGCAGTTTGGGTCACATCGACAAAGCCACCACGTCCGTCGCCACGAAACAGGGCGCTCATTGGGCTGCCACCCTTCAAGAACTGCTCGACCGTCGAACCCCGCACCAACAGCAGGTCCAGCTTGCCATCGTGGTTGTAGTCGAAAAAAGCCAAGCCGCCGCCCATGGTCTCGACGATGTGGGTCTTGGCGAGGCTGCCCTGAATATTCCGGAAGGCGGCGAGCCCACTCTGCTGTGTCACATCGACGAACGTGGGATGGATCCCCGGCTGCGAGGCAAGATACTGCGTTCCGAGCAACAACGCGAACAGAACCACCCATGAGGAGAGCGCTTGAATCATCGTAGAACCCAAATTATGCACCGAATCAGCCTTTTGGTTTGGTGCTTGGTGCATAAAATTGTATGCACCAAGACTGGGCAGATACTTTTGGTCGGCGCTGAGTCGTGAAAACGGGCATTGGATGAAGCTTTTC
>Ga0194132_10006164_pt1 | contig 18826 bp, 13 predicted proteins | sample TA2KigOf80mmetaG_FD_148612 | JGI IMG/M metagenome (GOLD analysis project Ga0194132, IMG submission 148612) | Freshwater microbial communities from Lake Tanganyika, Tanzania - TA2015054 Kigoma Offshore 80m | ecosystem: Environmental > Aquatic > Freshwater > Lake | place: Tanzania: Lake...
CGACCAGTTCCAGTTGGCTCAATCTGGTGGAACGCTGGTTTGCCGAATTGACGTCCAAACGAATCCGCCGTGGTTCATTCCGCAGTGTCCCCGACTTGATCAAGGCGATGGAGGAGTTTTTACAGGTGTGGAATGAAAAGCCGAAACCCTTTGTTTGGACAGCCACGGTCGAATCCATCGTGGCAAAACTCTCGCGGTGTCGTCAGACTCTTGAGCAAATTCAGCCCGGTTGTACTCAACCCAGAACCAGAAAACCTCAAAACCAACTGTCCATCTAATTCTTGGACACTACACTAGCAGGAAGACAAATTTCCAGGCTGTCGGCCTTTCCGGAGCTCCGGCCTCGAGCAAGCACTCGGTCGGCCAAGAGCCAGATAAGGCTTAGAAAGTGAGCCACCCTCAGTTTGGAATCGCCGACGCGCGAACAGTGGCGGCGTCTCCACCGGGCAAGGTATCGACGATGAGCTGCGGGTCCGAAATCAGGACCTTCGTGCGCGGAGGAACTGAATGTGTGAGCCAGACGTTGCCGCCCAAGACCGAGCCTTTGCCGATGACGGTGTTTCCGCCCAGCACGGTGGCGCCTGCATAGATCACGACATCGTCTTCGATGGTAGGGTGCCGCTTCTTTCCCCGAATCACCCGGCCGGTCTCATCGCGCGGAAAGCTCAGCGCACCCAAGGTGACGCCCTGGTAGAGCTTCACGTTGTCGCCGATCTCGGTGGTTTCGCCGATCACGACTCCGGTCCCGTGGTCGATGAAGAAGTAGTTGCCGATCGTCGCTCCCGGATGAATGTCGATACCTGTCTTCGAATGCGCCAGTTCGGTCATCATGCGCGGCAACAGCGGAACGCCTTGCAGGTGAAGCTCGTGAGCCAATCGATAGCTCATGATGGCAAAGATGCACGGATAGCTGAAAATGACCTCGTCGTAACCGCGCGAAGCTGGATCTCCTTCGTAAGCGGCCCGCACGTCGGTGGCGAGGGCGTGCCGCAGATCGGGGATCTTCTCCAGAAATCGTACCGTATGGGTCTCGGCAACTTCTTCGCAGTGGCCGCAGATGCTCTCGCAGACGTTCTGAGCGAGCTGGCAATCATGGCGGATGCCGCGATAGATTTCTACCGCCAGCAGTTCGTAGGCTGTCTCCAGGCTGTCTGCCACGTGGTATTTGATGCTATGGGAATCGAGGCCTTTCTTGCCGAAGTAGCCGGGGAAAATCACTTCCTGCAGGATCTCGACAATTTGCACCACGTTCTGATGCGACGGTAGTGCAGTCGGGTCCAAGTGTTGCAGCGGCACCTCGCAACGCCCGTAGGTAGCAACAATCTTGTCGGTAATCCCCGGCAGTTGATGCTTCAGCATGCTCCGTTTCATACAGCCCTCCTGTCATCCAGAGGAGTCTGAAGAGCTGATTTTTGCGGAAACCGCCAAGGTTGTCAAACGAACGAGCGTGGCGACAGGGTCCCGTCAAAGTCTCGTAAGTCGTTGAGTCGAGGTCGAGCCCTTGCTAACGCGCGGGCTACTGATTTGGCCCACGCGGTTGTTCAGCAGCCCGACCGTAAGGGAGGGCTCACGACTTTGACGGGACCCTGGCGTGGCGAAAGCCAAGCCCCGGTTGGATCTCCAGCGGGGAGAGTGTCGTGCTCCCAATACACGGGCGAACCAAGCCCGGTGTCACTGAGCCCAGAATTCCGCCAGAGCACGCCGAAAATCCTGCGTCTCGAGCTCAGCGGGCGAAGACTGGTACCAGTCTCTAGGCAGGAGGCGGGAATAGTTCTCGTAGGCGAAGCGCTTGTCGAGCAACACAATGACGCCCCGGTCCGTTTCCGATCGCACGATGCGCCCGGCCGACTGCACCACGCGGTTCATTCCCGGATAGAGGTACGCATACTCGAAACCCTTCGAATAAGCCTCCTCATAGAACTGCCGCATCAGCTCTTGCTCGAACGAGACCTTCGGCAGGCCCGGCCCAACCACGATCGCTCCGACAGCCAGCTCTCCCGGATAGTCGACGCCTTCAGCGAAGATGCCGCCCTGGACCGCCAAAACGAGATGCGGCTTGCCGGGTTCCCTGAGCCGCTCCAGCAGTGCGTTGCGCTGATGGTCGAGCATGACACGGTCTTGAATGAGAAGTTCAGAGTCCCTCGGCCTCAGCAGCCGGGACACCTCTTGCAGAAACTCGAAGCTTGGGAAGAAGGCGAAGTAGTTCCCGGGGCGAATGGAGACAACGTCCTCGATGATCCGGGCAATTCTTGGAAAGTGGGTGGCACGCTGCCGGTAGGAAGTGGAGACTTCAGGGACGATGAGGATCTTACGGTTCTCGCGGGGAAATGGCGACGGCAGTGCAAGCAGCTCCGCGTCGCGATCGAACCCCAGCACGTCGCGGTAGAACTCCATGGGTGCCAGCGTGGCCGACATGGCGATGACTGAGCGGTATTGTTGGTTCACCCTCCGCAGTTGGCGCGCGGGATCGACGCAAACGATCTTCATGCGAGCCGGCCCGCCTTCGGTGCTCAGCGTGTGAAGCATCTCGTCTCCCTCGAGCGACACCCCCTGGCAGAAATCGGCTATTGCGTAAAAGCAGTGCAGCAGGCGGTCTTCGTCCTGAACGTGTCCGCTCTGGCGTTGGTAGACCAGGTAGCGCTTCATCAATTCGTCCAACTCGAGGCGCAGGTCAGCAAATGTCTCTCGATCGAATGACACCACTGCGTGGCCAGACTCGCAGGCTTCCGGATAGGAGGCCAGATAGTCTGAGAAGAGCTGCTCGATGCGCTTCAAGAACTCGTCCAATCGGCCGAGGAAAGACTGCGAAGGAGGACGTGCGCCCGCGACGGACGGATCGTCCCAGGCAAAAGCCGGCTGTGCATCCTGTTCGCAGCCACCGCCGAGCTGGGGCTGAAGGCTTCTTCGCAACGCCTCGACCGGGCTCAACGCCAGTTCCGGCGAATAGTATTCGCGGGCGCGCGCGTAGAGGTTGTGGGCTTCGTCGACAATGAGAATCGTGCGGCCGGGGTCCACGGTTTCCAGGCGTTCAGCGGCCGAATCGTAGACATAGTTGTAGTCGCAAACCGTCACGTCCACCCGGCTCAGCATCTCGAGCGACAGCTCGAACGGGCAAAGTTCCTGCTCGACCGCGGCGGCATAGACCCTCTCAGGAGTGATGAGCCCTTCGACCAGCAAGTTCTCTCTCACGCCTGATTCTTCCAGCTTCTGGAAAAAGGCGCGTGCGTACCGGCAGCGCGATTCATGGCAAAACACGACATCGTTAGCGCAGATCTTCTCCTTCGCACGCAGGACCAGGCCGCTGAACACGGGCACTGAGAACGATGCAGAAGAGAGCGGGTCTGGCCCCAGATTCCACAAGCGCAACGTGTCGGCCACAATTCTCTGTTGCGTTGTCTTCGAGGTCAGAAAGAAAACCGCCAGGCTATTTTGGACGGCAAAACGCAAAGCGGCGTACAGTGCAGCAACGGTCTTGCCAATGCCGGTGGGCGCCAACACCAGCAGCTGGCTGCGCCGCTCCAGCGCGGCCGTGACCGCCGTAACCATCCGGTCTTGATGCCTGCGCATCTTCGGAAACGGGAAAACAATCGAATCAGCACGCGCCTGCTTCAGTGCTCGAAAGCGGCACGCCTCCTCGTGGCCGTCAACAATCTGCTTCAACCGCCGGCGAATCAGCGATTCTGCGGTCTCGGCATCCGGCAGGATTTCCAGCGGCCGAATCTCCTCTGGCTCGCAGCGAATCAAAACGAGCCGTCCCAGAAGCGGAGCACCGGGATGCAGCTGGCTCCACAAATAGAGGTAGATTTTCAGTTGCAGCACATGCGCTAGCGGCACCGATTCCGCACTCAGGTCCGGTGCGAAAGTCAGGACAGACTTCACCTCCTCGATGACGGTCCGGCCGTTGTGCTCATAGACTCCGTCGATCCGGCCCTGGATCTCGATCGCGTAGCGGCTGAACTGCGTGCTGTACCGCAGCGTGTGCTCTCGAAGATACGACTCGTGCTTTGACGACTGAGCCTCCTGGTAGGCCGCGTGGACTTCCCTGCCCATCTCATGGCGCGCTGCCACGAGCGGCGAGAGATTCAGGCTTCCGCCCACCGCTTCAGGCCCGCAAAGATCGCGCACACTGAGCGAGATGGTCCTGGTTTCATCGTCAATGCGGATGGACATGAACCGTTGGATCGTGGTTGGTCGACAGGGAACTCTTCTGTCGTTGGTGTGGCGTCAATCCGGCCTCAGCCGAGGGGAACCGCTTCGTCATCATCCGTCGCCAAGCCCTATCGTGGGCGGCGAAACTGCGAAGTTCTGGCGCACCATCGGGCATCGTCGAAACCCTCACCGCCCGAACTCCGCCAGTAGCTCACGGGCGTGATAAATGTTCTTCAGGACTTCGACGATCCCTTCGGAATGTACGGCGATGGCACGGCCGCGCTGGTCTTCGTACTGAAACGTCCAGGCTAGAGAATGAAGGTTGCCGTCGAAGATCAGACCTACCAGCTCGCCGGCTCGGTTCACCACCGGGCTGCCTGAATTTCCACCCGTAGTGTCCGTCGTCAGGACGAAGTTCAGCGGCTTGCTCAAATTCAGTCCTGCTTTTCCGTCCATCCACCGTGGCGGCAGCCGATAGGGAGGCTTGTGCCCAAACTGCGACGCCCGCTCGTAGAGGCCAGACAACCGGGTTGCCCAGGGAATGCCGGCGCCTCGATCAGCATAACGCAGCGGCTGGCCATAACTCAGCCTCAGAGTAAACGTGGCATCCGGATAGGTCGACTTCCCTTTCAGAGCGAACAGCGCCTTTGCGATGAGAGCGTAGTTGAGCCTCTCGACTCCTTGCACGCTGTCTTCGTAGCGCTTCCGGACGGCCTGTGCGTCTTCGTCGACGCGAATTGCCAGCCGTATCATCGGATCGCTGGAAGATCGAATCGCCTCTGCCCCGCCCTCAGCCAGTTCCCTGCGCAACGAAACTTCTCTGAGGCGGGTTCCAGAAACAAGCTCTTCCGCCACAAGTTGCGGCTGTCTGCCCTCCAAAGCTGCCTGTGCGGCTTTGTGGTTTGGCCCCAACTGCTCAGCCAAGAACGCCAGCGATCCGGCGAGCTTCGCCTTTTCGAGCGGTTCATGAATCGGCGCCGGCGAAAACAGGTCAAGCTCCAGCGAAGGCAGCCTGGCGTCGGTGTATTCGCGCAGCCGCTCGCTGTTGGGCTTCTGCTTTTCGGCCGCCAAGCGCACCAGCGTCCGAGCGATCTCGAACAGCCTGGAATTAAAGCCGGTTGCCCCTTCCAGCAGTGTTCTCTCTCGGTACAGTCCGGCCAGGGTGGTCTGAGCCTGGGCAATCTCGTCCCAAGCAGGGCCATAGGCCAGCTTCATGGCAGGATCTTTTTCCACACGGCTCCGCAGCTCCCGTTCCGCTGCCTGCTTGCGATGCAGCAGTGAGGCATCGCGCAGTCCTTCCAATTCTCCGCCAATGGCTTTCAAGCTGTTCTGTACCGACTGAATCTCGTCGCGAACGACGCGGGCGTTTTCGTCGCTTTGGCTGCTGAAGCGCAGCAGCACGGAAAGCTCGCGTCCCAGGTGCTCCAGGATGAAGGGGTATCCCCTGTCGCGCAAATGTTCCAGCCGGGCTGCCGTGTTCATTCGATGGGTTGTGCCGGGATGCCCCATGACAAATACAAGCTGCTTTTCCTTTGGCCCGTTCCGGCTCCACTTCAGGAAATGCGGCTGTGGCGCCGGCTTGCCGCCCTCGTAGACGCGCACGAAGGCAACGTCGAAGTTGTACCTGGGATAGGTGAAGTTGTCTGGATCGCCTCCAAAGAATGCCGTCTCGAACTCCGGCGCAAACACCACCCGCACGTCGGTATAGGTTTTGTACTTGTAGAGATTGTAAACACCTCCCTGGTAAAGCGTGACGACGTCGCAGCGCAACCCGCTCGCCGCTGCGCACTGCTTTTCAAGCCTGGACATGACAGCTCGCTGCGCTGCGAACGACTCGGCAGCGCTCATCTCGCGACGAATCTCCTGGTTGACCTGCGATGTCACATCCTCGATGGCGGTTAACACGTTCAGCTCCAGGTCGGGACATTTGCCCTCCCGGTCGCGCGTCGCCGCATAGAAACCGAGGCGTTGATAGTCTTTCTCCGGAGAGCTCAACTTCTGAATGCAGTCAGCTGCGATGTGGTAGTTCGTCATCACCAGGCCGTCGGACGATACGAACGAACCGGAGCCTCCGTTGTTGAAGCGCACCGAACCCAGTCGCAGGTGCTCCAGAAAGGCCTCGCTCGGTTCGAACCCATAGCGCTGCTTGATTCGCGCTTTCGGAACGTTGTCCAGCGTCCACATCCCTTCGTCGGCGCGGCATGGCAACGCCATCCACAGCGCGTGCCAGACGGCAAAAAAAACCGAGACACGCCAAGTTCTGTAACAGCTCATCGAAGGTTCTCCTCGGGAACACGATCTCAGCCGAACCGGCAGAGGCCACCACTGCGCGCACCCAAGAGGATAGTCGCTTTTGGCAGGGAACTCCAAACGGGTTGTGAAACGGGTTGTGAAGCAGACCCGATTGGAAGCCCCCCACTCGGCAAGTTGGGTGTTCTGCACTGCGAAACCAGCGGGGTCTTGTCTTCCGGGGGCAGCCAGATGGAGCGGATTCACTCCGGAGGCGTTGGGCCCGGGGGCGACGTGGTGGCTTTACTGGACGCCGCCCAAGCTGGAGCCCAGACTGGAGACCCATGCCGCAAATTCGAAATCCTGGTTGATCCGAACCAGCACCTGTGAGAGTTTGAAGCACTTGCCGCGCGCTGATTCGTTCGCTCTGGATGAGCGTGCCAGACACTCGTGCGAACGCGCACGACTTCGGTGCCTTGCATATCACCCACTTCCGGACAGATTTGGGAGAAGACCAATGCCAAAACGGATGATTCTGATTGCTTGCTTTGTGCTGCTGTTCATCTACGGCATCGTGGCGCAGCGCCGCCACGTGGAGGCAATCGAGATTGGCCGGCAAAACACGGAACTCTTGCCGCAAGGAAAGGAGGCCGATGGCATCGTCGGCGACTTCGTGTTGCGCAATAACCGCGTGGAGGCGCTGATCTCCGGCAGCATGCCACTGCGTCGAGCCAACATGAGCACGGAGTACGGCTTCGTGACGCAAGGCTGCCTTTATGACTTCGACCTGCGCGGTGAGTCGAACGATCAGCTCACGGCGTTTCGTCCCGGAGATTTCGGCGGAGAGATTTCCCACGTGCGGATCGTCGACGACGGTTCGAACGGCGCGGCCGTCATCGAAGCGGTACGCACCGCCGCGAAGGGAGAAGGCTTCTACACACGGCACGAGTACCGCCTGGAGCCGGATTGGCGGCACATCCTGGTCACCTCCACCTACCGTAACGAAGGGCCCGATCCGAAGGAAGTCACGCCGCGGCCAGCATGGAAAGGGCTCGTCGACGAAAAGCAAGCCGGCGTCATCCGCGTCGGCGATAGCGTCGATGCATTCGACAAGCGCGCTTACGCGTGGGGACCTGCTGATGGCACAACCGACCTGCCCGAGAAGATTTCGCTCAAGCCTCGGGAAGAAAAGGTGTACCGGGTTGTTTTCGCCGTGTCCGACTCCCCACTGGCGGCTTTTGGTGTGCTGGCTGGGCTCAAGGGCAATACCGGCGAGGTCACGGGCACTGCGCGCGATCCGACGGGTTCTGCCCCGATCCACGCGAGGCTGCTGGTTTCCGTCAATGGTGAAACTCTGCCGCATTATCCGGACGCCAGCGGCAAATTCTCCGTCCGCTTGCCCGCCGGCAACTACCGGCTTCGTTTTGAAGACATTGGCCGCGACCCGCTGGAACGCTCGGTCTCGGTCCGCGCGAACCAGACCACCTCGCTCAACCTGGAAGCTTCCGCAGCCTCGGCAGTGCGTGTCGCAATTCGCGACGAGACGGGAGGGTTCTCGCCGGGCAAAGTGCAGTTCTTGGGGCTCGACGGGACGCCGGATCCTGACTTCGGCACCGACTACCGTGCGCACGGTAACAATCATCAGTACCAGACGCATGACGGACGCTTCACCCAGCAGATTTCGCCGGGGAAGTATCTCGTGCGCGTCACGCGCGGCCCGGAGTTCGATCTGTTCGAAACCACCATCGATGTGGTGAAAGGTCAGACCGTCGACGTGAACGCAGAACTCAGACGGACCGTCAACACCACCGGATGGGTCAGCGCCGATTACCACGCCCACTCGACACCCAGCGGCGACAATTACTGCAATACAAACGACCGCCTGATCAACTTCGCCGCCGAGCATATCGAATTCGCACCGACAACCGAACACAACCGCATCTACGACTGGAAGCCCCACATTGAGCGGCTGGGTCTCGGCTCACGGATCAAGACGGTGAGCGGGATTGAGTTGACCGGCAGCGGCCAGCACTTCAATTCGTTTCCCTTGAGACGCGACCCCTACGCGCAGGACGGCGGAGCGCCAGTCTGGGATTTCGATCCGCGCATCAACGCCATCGTGTTGCGCAGTTGGGGAACGCCGTCGCTCGAGCCAGGCGGTTCGCGCTACGACACCGGCATCAACGCACGGAATCGGGTCGCGCTGTTCGGCGGCGGGCCCGGCCGCTGGGTGCAAGCCAATCATCCAGACGTCGGCACGGTATTTTTCGACCGCGACCAGGACGGAATCCACGACGGCGGTTTTGTTGGCTTCGAGCGGCTGATTGACGCAGCCGAAGTTTGGAGCACGGAAATTCTCAACCTCAACCCTGCCTACGAAGGGAAAACCGCGCAGGGCGTGATGCAGGTCCCTAATCGGACCTTCGGCTGGCTGCAGATGCTCAACCAGGGCCGGCATGTCTGGTGCGTCGCCGTCAGTGACGCCCATCGCATTTTCGGCAACGGCGTCGGGAATTGGCGTACCTATGTGCCCAGTTCTACCGACAACCCGCCCGAAATCAAATCCGAAGAGTTGATCCGCAACTCTAAAGCCGGCCGCATGATGATCACGAATGGGCCGTTTCTGGAAGTCACGACCGGAGACGGGCTGCCGATCGGCTCGACGATCATCGCCGAGGGTTACGTCGATTTGAAAATTCGCGTGCAGGCGCCGAACTGGATCGCGGTCGACCGCGTGCAGGTTCTGGTGAACGGCCGCCAGCCCGAGCAATACAACCTCCGCAAGGCGTCGCACCCCGGAATGTTCAAGAATGGCGTGCTGCGCTTCGACGAGACCGTGCGGATCCAATTACAGCAAGACGCCCATTTGATCGTGGTCGCGGTAGGTGAAAGCGCCGATCTCAGCAAGGGCTGGGGCAAGAATCCGCAGGGCGCCATGCGCCCGACGGCCTATACAAACCCGATCTACGCCGACATTGACCACAACGGATTTCAGGCCAGTGGCGACACGCTGGGCCACCCGCTCATGACCTCGCCCGCACGCCGATGAGATTCGACGGTGGAAGGAGGCGCAAAGCAGGAGCGGATGCTGAACCTAGTGGACGATTTTCCGGCAGCCCCGTGCCTGGGCTGCTGATGGAATGTTTCGCTTCAAATTCTTGGAGGCATCCCCTCATGTCTCGACTCTTGACTCGCCGGAGCTTTCTGCAGAATACCGTGGCTGCCAGCCTCGGCATTCTCTCTCACTTCAACACGTTCGCATCGTCGAAACTGGGTAGAAACAAGATTACAGATGTCAAAATCATGCTGCTGCAGGGCCCGGGGCGCAGCTACACGCTCGTTCGCATCGACAGCGATTCCGGGCACTCGGGTATCGGTGAAGCCTACGGCAGCCCGGGTGTTGGCGTTAAAGAAGGCATCGTCGTGTTGAAGCCGCTCTTGATTGGCAAGGATCCGCTCGACATTGAGGTGATTTATGCGATGGCGGATCCGCGACGAACCGACGGTTCTGCCCACATGCTGCTACGGGCCATGAGCGGAATCGAGATGGCGCTTTGGGACCTGGCAGGCCATATCCTCAGCCAACCTGTAGCCAAGCTGCTAGGCGGGCGTTTCCGCGACAAGATAAGAATGTACGATCACGCCGCGCCCGGAGATATGCTCGACAAGAGATCCTGTCGCGAGTGGGCGGAGCGGGTGAAAGCCGATCCGAGCGGGTTCACGGCCCATAAGTTCGGCTTCCCACGGACGACACCAGCCACCGATAGGGCTCGCGACCTGGCCAACCGTATTCTGACTCAAAAGGAACTCGACCAGGCGCGCCGAGGTTTTGAAAACTGCCGCGAGGCTTTGGGCTGGGAACACGACATCCTGGTTCATTGTCACTGGGAGTATGACGTGCGGACGGCTATTCAGATTGCCGAAGCCGTGGCGCCTATCAAGCCGTTCTGGCTGGAAGACCCGTTGGTTATCGACTATTCGGAAAGCTGGAAGCGACTCACCGAAAGTTCACCGGTCCCGATCTGCACTGGCGAGAACCTTGCCCGGCGGGAAGGCTTCAGAGACTTCATCATCAACTCGGCGATCGATATCGCTCATCCAGACCTGCGCAACGCGGGCGGTTTTCTGGAGACCAAGCGCATCGCCGATCTGGCACACATCTGGGGCATACCGATGGCTACTCACAACACGGGCAGCCTGATCTGCACCTTGGCGACTGCTCAGTGGGCCGGCTCCATTCGCGACTTCACGGTCTCGGAAACCATTACGGGTAAAGGCGGCTGGATGGATCAAGTGGTGCTCTGCGACACACCACCCATTCGCGACGGTTGCATTACACTCACAGACAAACCCGGCATTGGTGTCGAACTGAATCCCGATGTTGTAAGGGCTCACTTGGCGGAAGGCGAGCAGTGGTGGGGCTAGTCCAAATCAAAGGTAAATTGCGGACAGGATCACGTGTCAGGAGTCTTTCTGTATGTCCGACCAGGAGAGGTGACAAATCGTGCCCATCGGAATACTCGCAGGGACCGGCTTAGAAGGGAGTGGCTTGGCGTTGCGACTTGGCCAGGCCGGATTTCCGGTAGTAGTCGGATCGCGCTTAGCGAACCGCGCTATCGAGAAGGCAAAGCAGCTTACTGGAGATCTCGCAAAAGCGGGTTTTCCTACGGTGATCAGCGGAGCCGCAAACTCTGAACTTGCTTCAAATTCGGACTTGATGCTTCTAACGGCGCCATTCGAGCACGCCGCAGATCTGCTTAAGTCCTGCCAGTCGACGATGACGCCCGGCAGCGTCTTAGTCGATGCGACAGTTCCTCTCGTGTTTCAGGCGGGTAGGGTTGAGTTACGAGAATTGAAAGTGGGTTCCGGGAGCGAATACCTAAGGCAATTTTTGCCAGAGAGTTGTGAACTGGTGGCGGCTTTCAAAACCATACCGGCCCATGTTCTTGTGGATATCGATAGACCACTCGATTGTGACCTATTCGTATGCAGCGACTCGCAGCAGGCAAAGAGCCGAGTGATCGAAATCGCATCACGCATCCCAGGTTTGCGTCCGCTTGACGCCGGCAGCTTAAGACAGGCGCAGACTCTGGAACGCATGACTGCCTTGGCAGTCGAGATCAACAGACGCTACAAGGTGAAGTCAGCCAGATTCCGTGTGATTGGAGTATAGCTTCATCAGTCATCGGAAGAGGTCGTGTTCGGGGTCGCGAAGCAAGTGCTGCGCCGCGCCTTCACCAGCCTGGAAGTCAAAGCCGCGGATGAGGCAGGCGGGAACTTGGGCGTTCTTGCGGAAGAGCAGGCCGGCCGCGGCGGCAAGCTGGTCGGCTTCGGCCACGAGGGTGGCGCGGAGCTTGTAGCCGTGCGGGTCAGACTGTTCGCGGTAGTCGCGCAAGGCGGCCAAGCCGTGAACTCCGATGGCCACGTCGACGAGACCTTCTCGCCAGGGGCGGCCGAAAGTGTCTGAGATGATCACGGGCAGGCTAACGCCCTTGGCGGCTTCCACGGCACGGGCGATGTCTGCAGCCGAACGGTCGGCATTCACCGGCAACAAGGAGGCGGTTGCGCCGCCGTCCACGTTAGAGAGGTCAACACCGCCGTTTGCACAGACGAAGCCCTGATGCGTTTCGACGATCAGGACACCACCGTCCATGCGGACAATGCGCTTGGTCTCGCGGAGGATGATCTCGACGAGCCGGGCATCCTTGCCGCCCAGCCTCTTGGCGACGTTGGCAGCGAACTGAGACGGCTGGACCGAATCGAGACGCGCCAGCCGCCCTTCGGACTTGGAGACCACCTTCTGGGCGACGACGAGGAGGTCGCCTGGGTGCAGCGGTCCGGCTAGAGCGCGCGCGATCAGTTCGCCCAGTGCGTCGCCGGGTTTCACTTCCGGAATACCAGTCACAGGCAGCAGTTGGATCACGCCAGCCTCCGTTCCAGATTGAAGGTGTCAAGCACGCGGCGCGTCCGGGTGACGCGGTCGATTTCGAGGAAGCGGCGTAGCTCGACGGGCGAATCGAGGTCGAGGGCGATCTGGTCGTTCCTCATGACGACGAGGGGACAGCCTGTGGACTCGGCTGCGGCCCGATGGGGGAGAAAGCTGTCGTTACCAAACCGCAGCGGAAAAAGCCCGGCGGGACGGCGGACAGCGGCGTTGGTTCCACGCCCGTCCCAGGCGGGAACGAGGAGGGTTCCTTGCGCGGGAGCGCGTTGCACAACTGTAGCAACGTCGCCCGCGCCGAGCAGCGGAATGTCGGCCGGAACGACGAGCGCTCCGCCAGCGCCTCGGGCGATCGAATGCGAAGTGGCAGCCTCGACGGCAGCAGATTCGCCTTGGCACACCGCCTCGATGAGCGGTTCCATACTGAGTTGCGCAGCCTTTTCGGCCACGCGCACATCGCCGGTTACGACAAGCACACGCATGCCTGCATACTCCGCGAAAGCGGAAAGCACATCATCCAGCATGGCTTCGATGAGGAGCGCGCGCTCATCCGGAGTTAGGACCGAGGACAGGCGGATTTTGCCGTCGTGCAGATCCTTGATCGGAACAATGGCCCAGATGTCAGTGAGCGCCAGCATCCAGAGTCTCCTTAGCAAGGTGCTCAGCCATTGATGTATCACTCATCAGGATGTTGGTGAAGACGGGGTGGACGTCCAGCTTTTCAATGTCGCCGGCGAGCGCGGCATCACCCACGTCACACAGCAGTACATCGAGGAAGGACCGGTAGGCCATGGCGACGCCCGCAGCTGTGGTGGGCCAGCCACGCGTAGCCATCAAGCGAGCTGCAGGACCGCTTACGGCGGCCGAGCCGACGACGGGCGAAATAGCGACGGTGCGGGCAGACGTCGTGCTGAGCGCTTCGGTCATGCCCAGAACGCCGAGGATGGGACCGACGCTCGTGACCGGATTGCTGGGTGCGATGACGACGATGGCGGCGTGGTGGATGGCGTCGATGACTCCCGGTGCGGGCTGCGCCGTGGAAGCGCCCTCGAAGCGGACCGCGTGTACCGCGCCCGTGTGTCGGCGACGGACGAAAAACTCCTGGAAGGGGACGTCGCCATCGTCCATGGTGACGATGGTTCGCACGCGAGCATCGGTCATCGGCAAAATGCGGCTGGCGATGCCCCAACGGGCGCAGAGAGCCGCCGTCACTTCGCTTAAGGGCACGCCGGCGCGGAGTCGTTCGGTGCGGAAGAGGTGGGTGGAAAGGTCACGGTCGCCGACGTTAAACCAGCTTGCCTGGCCCAACGCGCGCATAGCATCGCGGCAATGAAAGGTTTCCTCCAACCGGCCCCAGCCGCGCTGGCGATCGAGCAGCCCGCCAAGCTCGTAGCAGATCGTGTCGAGGTCCGGCGAAACGTGCAGACCCCACCACACGAGATCGTCGCCGGTGTTGACGATCACGCTGAGGTCGCGCGGATCGATCGCGCGGACGAGGCCACGGACGAACTTGGCTGCGCCGGTGCCGCCGGCAAGAACGACGACCTTCATGAGAATGCCGCGGCCCGGAAGCGGAATTCGCTCGACTGTGTGATCTGCCTGTAAGATTCGAACATAGGTGCGGCTTCCGGCATTTCGTCTGACTCGCCAAACATTCTGAGGATGCGATAGGTGGTGGAGCGTTCGGCTGGCATCCGGCCGGCCGCGCGGATCCAGCGCCGCATGTCTTGCGGCGCCAGGAAATGGCCGTGGTCTGCACCAGCTGCGGTGGAGATGCTCTCGTTCATCAGCGTTCCGCCAAAGTCGTTCGCGCCCGCCGCCAGGCATTGTGCGGCCAAGGAGGGCCCCTGTTTGACCCACGAAACCTGAACGTTGGCGATGACCCCCTGAAGAACCAGGCGGGACACAGCGTAGACGCGCATCACTTCGTCCTGGGAAGGTCCGGGCCGCACCCCCGGCACAAGAGACCTGGCGTACATCGGCGCCTGCTGATGGATAAAGCTGAGCGGCACGAACTCCGTGAAACCGCCCGTTTCGTTCTGAATGTCGCGCAGCAGCACGAGGTGGCTGGCCAGGTGGCGCGGTGTTTCGATGTGCCCGAACATCATCGTGGAGGAGGTCGGAATGCCCAGCCGATGTGCGGCGCGGATGATGCGGATCCAGTCTGCCGTCGTAATGCGTCCCGGAGAAATCGTGTCGCGCACCTGGTCATCCAAGATCTCAGCCGCGGTGCCAGGAAGGGAGCCCAGACCAGCGTCTTTGAGCCGGGCGAGGTAGTCTTCCGGAGTGCATTCGGACAGCGTCGCGCCGTAGAGCACTTCTTCGGGTGAGAAGGCGTGAAGGTGGATGGAGGGCAACGCGGTCTTGAGGGCGCGGCAAAGGTCAATGTAGAACGAGCCCGGAATGCGCGGCGCGAGGCCCGCCTGCACGCACACCTCGGTTGCGCCGTGGCCGGCTGCCTCCTGTGCGCGACGGACAACCTCTTCGATCGGGAAGAAATAGCCCTCCTCAGCACGGTGTCCTCGGCTGAAGGCGCAAAAGCCGCAGCGCTTCACGCAGACGTTGGTGAAGTTGATGTTCCGGTTGACGACGTAGGTCACATGATCGCCCACACGCTCGCGGCGGATATGGTCGGCGGTTTCGAGGAGGCGTTGCAGGTCGCTGCCCTGTGCGGTGAACAGGAGTTCCGCATCGGCTGCGCTCAATTCGAGCCCGGCCAGCGCGCGGTCGAGGATGACGTCGATGTTCACCACTGCTCCCATTGACGTTCGACCAGCCCATCGGACGAGGTCAGGTTGTGGACACGGTCGCGGAAAGCTTCGGGGATCCAGGTGGGCGTGAGGTAGCCGGGGTACAGCGGGAGACGTTCACGCAGCTCGAGCCCGGCCGATTCGGTGACGCGCTTTAAGTCCAGCAGCTGGGGCCAGGCGTGTTCGGGATTGATGTGATCCAAGGTGACCGGCGAGATGCCACCCCAATCGTTGATGCCTGCATCCAGCAACAGCCGGAGCGCGCCTGGGTTGAGGTTCGGCGGCGCTTGCACGCTGACCTCGTCATCCAGGATGATGCGTGCGAGAGCGACGGTTCGCGCCAGGTCAAGGCCGTCAGGCTCCGTGTGGCAAGCGAACTGGGTCTCCGGCTTGGCGCGGAAATTCTGAACGATGACTTCCTGCAGATGGCCGTGCTGGCGATGCACATCGCGAAGGGCGAAGAGCGCATCGACGCGCTCTTCGAGCGTTTCGCCGATACCGATGAGGATGCCGGACGTGAAGGCAACACGGGCTTCGCCGGCAGCCCGCAAAGTGGCAAGCCGGACCGCCGGGACCTTATCGGGACAAGCGTAATGGGCATAGCCGCGATCGAGCAGCCGGAGGCTGGTGGATTCGAGCATCATGCCCAGGCTGACGTTGACGGGCCGGAGCTGTTGAATCTCGCCGGCGGTCATCGCGCCGGGGTTGGAGTGAGGCAGCAAGCCGGTGTGCTCGAAAACCCGCTTGCACATGGCAGCGAGGTATTCGACGGTCGATGCAAAGCCTCGCCGGCCGAGCCAATCGCGATAGTGGGGATAACGGACTTCGGGCTTGTCGCCAAGGCTGAAGAGCGCTTCCTTGCATCCGGCGCGCCGGCCAGCTTCCGCGACGGCGAGCACCTCTTCGGGACTCATTGTGTGCGACCTGGGATCGTCTGGCTGGCGCGCAAAGGTGCAGTAGGCGCAACGGTCGCGGCAAAGGTTGGTGAGCGGGATAAAGACCTTGCGCGAGTAACTCACCACACTGCCCGTGCGCTGGATGCGAATGTGCCGCGCCTCAGCGAACAGATCTTCGAGGGATCGCCCGGTGCTGGCCATCAATGCCAGGGCGTCGCGACGATGGATCACCAGTTCTGCCGAAACGGGAACGGGCATAGAGCGCGTGGAAAGTGGCCTTCAGAAAAGTTAGGGGATATGATATCAAACAGTTTTTCGGAAACGGCTCAAAAATAAAAATATGGATCCATCGACTGAACAACCAAACCTGGCGCGCAACGAAGAATGGCGCGGAAAAGTCGGCAAGATGACCGAGGAGGAAACGAGCGCATTCCTCGCGGGAAAGCCGTTTTGCCGCATTGGCAGCATCGACGACGAAGGCTGGCCTTACGTGGTGCCCTGCTGGTTTGAATACAGCGACGGCGGCTTCTATATCATCCCGCGAGCCAAGTCGGCCTGGGCACGGTACATCCAAAAGAACCCCAAGGTGTTTTTGTGCATTGACGATGAGACGATTTACAACAACCGGGTGCTGGTGCGCGGAGAAGCGACGGTGTTAGAAGAGCCGAACCTGGGCGGCCGATGGGTGGAGATCGGCAGGCGCATGTCGGTACGGTATTTGGGCGAGCTCGGTCCAAAGTATCTGGAACCGACGCTGGCCGAACCACGCTGGCTGCTCTTTGTGAAACCGCTGAGCATCAAAACATGGCACGGCGTCGATTGGGCGAAGAAGTACAAGCACTCGAAGTGGTAGGGAGCACGCAATGCTAAGAAGCCGGCGCGAAATGCTCCAACAAACCCTGCTCGCTTTCTCGGCAGCAACGGCGGGCTGGGCACAGAGCGGCAGACCGCTGCTGCGCATCGGCTGCCTGAATGTGCACAACTACTCGCACCTGCTGGATCTTTGGGCTCCACTGATGAACCCGCGCGATGGCAAGAAGGAAGTGGCGTTCACGGGCATGCGCATCACGCACTGCTGGGAAATCCAGCCGGAACGCTCGGCGGAATTCGCCAAGATCTACCGCTGCGAAGCCGTGCGGGACTTCGACGACATGCTGGGCAAAGTGGACGGCATCATTTCCGGCGGCTACTTCAATCACGGCTGGAACCACATCCTGCATGCGCCGTATCTGCAGGCCGGGCTGCCGAACCTGATCAACCGGCCATTTGCCAACTCGCTGGCGAAAGCGCGCCAGATGATTGACCTGGCGCGCAAGCACAATGCCACCATCCTGTGTCCTTCGGCGTACGAGTACACCGACGCCACAGCGCGGGCGCTTGCCTGGGTCAAAGACAAGAAGATTCTCAGCTACGACGCCACCAACTCGTTTGACGATTATCCGACACACGGTGTTCACGGTCTGTACATGATCCATCGCGCCATTGTCGAAGCGGGGAACCCGGTAGTGTCCGTCACCTTTCGCGGTAAGAACTGGTACACGCCGCCAGGATTGATGACGTTTGAGCATCGGGATGCCAGCGGCAATCCGTTTCTGGGAACGCTGCACCAGACCACAGGCTCCTGGGGAACCTTGCAGGTCCACACCAAGGAGCATTACGGCGGCAAGATGTTCGCAATCGAATCGGGCACGGGCTTCCCGTTCAGCACAACGGAAGCGTGGGCGCCGACCCTCTGGGCCTATGAACGGATGGCGCGCTATCGGGAGATGCCGCAGAGCTTCGAGTCGCTGTGGGACAAGACACGCCTGTTCATGGCGGGTTGGCGGTCGATTCTGGACGGTGGGAAGATCGTCAAACTGGACGAGGTTCCAGAGGATTTCGAAGCGCCTGTCGCGTTGCCTTCGCGGGCAAGCGATCCGACTGTGGACCTGTTCAAGAAGAAGTTCGGGTGAGGCACAGGAGATCGAGGCGAACACCGCGCGGTGATCGTGGTTGCTTTCCATGGGTCATCCTATTTGCGTAGCCACGACCAACGCGCCGTTGGCGTTCGTCGTGGGGTTTTCCTGGTTCCGGACCGCAAGGTAGGTTGATTCCCATAACCCATCCAGCGTTGCAATCCCGCACGAAAAGCCAAAAAACCAGGCGAAGGGCTGTGACCTTCATATCCTGCGGGCGGGCGCGGCATCCTCACCGCGCTGCTTTCGCCGCACACCCGTGTTTCGCCGCGGCACGAGACATCCCGTCCTGCTTGGGGGTACCCACTAAAGTAGCACGGTGCTATACAGTGCGGCACGTAAGTCTTTGTGGGCCTGTAGCTCAGAAGGATAGAGCCGCGGTTTCCTAACACCCACGGAAGCCGTGTCGAAAGGTCGCGCGCAAGGTTGCAGGGAAGCGCAAGAAGCGCGTCAGAAGCGGGTTTCCAAAGCTTCCCTCTTTGTGTTGCATTTGCGCCAACGGGCGCCAGCAAGCCCCCAATTACGAGAAAAGCGGCGCCAGAACCGGCGCCGTTAACAACCCAGCACGCTTTTCGAGGGGTGACACCGAAGCGAAGTGTCGGTGGAAACTGATTCAGTACTGCCGTCCACTAGCTAGTTTCTGTCGCGAAACGGTTGAAAGTGGCACTGGGAGGCTGGGGGGAGCCTCGGCAAGTTGCGATTATCAGGGTGGGAGTGTGGAAGAATCTAGAGCAAAGGGAAACCAGCAGGCAGACGGCGTTGCCCGCAGACACGTGGGCACAGTAGGGAGGAAGGAAGGAAGGTTTCAAGACGGGAGATTAGGCGGCGACAGGGTGTGGCGGTTTGTGTTTGGCGTGCAAGAGTTGGGCAATGCGGAGGAGGTTGTTGGCGAGCACCGCGGCGCCG
>Ga0194132_10006165_pt1 | contig 18823 bp, 18 predicted proteins | sample TA2KigOf80mmetaG_FD_148612 | JGI IMG/M metagenome (GOLD analysis project Ga0194132, IMG submission 148612) | Freshwater microbial communities from Lake Tanganyika, Tanzania - TA2015054 Kigoma Offshore 80m | ecosystem: Environmental > Aquatic > Freshwater > Lake | place: Tanzania: Lake...
GCAGGTTGCGGGCGGCGGCGACGTGCGCACCGTCACCGCGGGCGGCGCGCGCAACGCCGCGAGCCGCGCACGCGCGGCGCGCGTGTTCATCCTGGGCGACGACGGCAAGCCGGTGCCGGTCAACGTCATGATCGGCATTACCGACGGCGGATTCACCGAGATGGTGCAGGGCGACCTGCAGCCGGGCGCCCGCGTGATCACCGGATCCAATGAGGTTGCTGCCGCCGGCGCGGCCAATGCCGGCAATCCGTTCGGCATGTTCGGCTTTGGCGGCGGTGGCGGTGGCGGCGGCGGCGGCGCGCCGCAGGTGTTCTTCAAGTAAGCGGAGATCGCGAACGTGTCGCGCAACGGAACGGCGGTCGTTCAGACCATCGATCTCCGCAAGGAGTATCGCATGGGCACCAACGTTGTGAACGCGTTGGCGGGCGTGTCCGTGCGCATCGAGACCGGCGAGTTCGTCGCCGTCATGGGTCCGTCAGGCTCCGGCAAGACGACGTTCATGAACCTGTTGGGCTGCCTCGACCGCCCCAGCTCGGGCAAGTACCTGTTTGAGGGCCACGAGGTCTCCGCGTACGACCACACCGATCTGGCGCGGCTGCGCAATCAGAAGATCGGCTTCGTGTTCCAGAACTTCAACTTGCTGCCGCGCATCACGGCGCTCGACAACGTCGCGCTGCCCCTCGCCTACGGCAAGCTGCCTCGCAGCGAGCGTCGCACCCGCGCCGCCAAGGCCCTGGAGGAGGTCGGTCTCGGCGATCGCATGGATCACCGGCCGGTGCAGCTGTCCGGCGGACAGCAGCAGCGCGTTGCCATCGCGCGGGCAATCGTCGGCTCGCCCTCGTTGATCCTGGCCGACGAACCGACCGGCGCGCTGGACACCAAGACCGGCGTCGAGATCATGGGCATCCTGCAGACGCTCAACGACCGGGGCATTACCATCGTGCTGGTAACTCATGAGCATGACATCGCCGAGCACGCCGGTCGCGTCCTGACCTTCCGCGACGGCCGCATGATTCGCGACGAGAAGGGCATGGGACGCCGCGCCGGCGCCCCCGCCCCGCAGGGACAGCCGCATCTTGTCGCTGTCGCCGGGCACTAGGAGATCAAAGATGACGCCGTCCGACCTGTTCTTCTCGGCCCTGCAGTCGCTGCGCTCCAACACCATGCGCAGCGTGCTCACCGCGCTCGGCATCATCATCGGCGTCGGCGCGGTGATCACCATCGTCGCCATCGGCGCCGGCGCCCAGGCCAACGTCGAGAAGGTGATCGAGCAGATCGGCTCGAACATGCTGACCATCTCGCCCGGCCAGGCGCGCGACGGCGGCGCCGCGCAGGGCGCGGCGAGCCGCCCGACACTGACTGCCGAAGATGCCAACGCCATGAAGACTGTGCCGGGCGTCACCGCGGTGGCGCCGGAGGTGCGCGGGCCGGTGCAGGTGATCCTCGGCAACCAGAACTGGCGCACCAACGCCGTCGGCATCACCGAGGACTACTTCACCGTACGCGGCTGGAAGATGAGCAGGGGTCGCAACTTCGAGGACTGGGAGATCGATGCCGGCGAGAAGATCGTCATCCTTGGCTCGACGGTCGCGGAGAAGGTGTTCCCGGGCTCCGATCCGCTCGGGCAGATCATCCGCCTCGACCGCGTGCCGTTCACGGTGATGGGCGTCACCGCCGCCAAGGGCCAATCGAGCTTCGGTCAGAATCAAGACGACGTCATCTTCGTGCCACTCAAGACGGCGCAGCAGCGCCTGCTCGGCGGCCGCCTGATCAAGCCCGATTCGGTGCAGCAGATCGCTGTCCTCGGTCGCATCCCCAAAGAGCTCGACATCATCGAGCGCGACCTCGCCGAGCTGTTGCGTGATCGCCACGCCATCGTCCCCGGGCGCGCCGACGATTTCATGATCCGCAACACGGCGGAGATCTTCCAGGCGCGTGCCGGCGTCGTAGACGTCATGACGCTGCTCTTGACGGCGATCGCCTCGGTGTCGCTGCTCGTCGGTGGCATCGGCATCATGAACATCATGCTGGTGTCGGTGACCGAGCGGACGCGCGAGATCGGCGTACGCATGGCCATCGGAGCATCCCGGAGCGACGTGATGATGCAGTTCCTCATCGAGGCCCTCGCCTTGTCGATGATCGGCGGCATCATCGGCATCGTCCTCGGCATGGTCTGCGCCCAGCTGACGGCGCACTTCGCCGGCTGGCCGCTGCGCATCGAGGTGTCGTCGATACTGCTAGCGGTCGGCTTCTCGGCCGCGGTTGGCATCTTCTTCGGCTACTATCCGGCGCGCAAAGCAGCGCGACTGGACCCAATCGAAGCGCTGCGCTACGCCTAAGCTCTTGCGCGGGCGGCGCGGAGCATCACGTCCTGGCGGCCGGGGGCTAGGGACATGCGTCCCTGCGGGCGCTTGCGGAGGAGGCCGTCTTTCATGCGTTCAGGGGCCATGCGTACTGGGGGTTGTCTCGTTCTTGGATTGGTGCTGCCGCTGGCTGCCGCAGCACCGGCGCTCGGTCAGACCCTGACCGACGCGCTGTCGCAGGCCTACCTGACCAACCCGACGCTCGCGGCACAGCGCGCGAGCCTGCGCGCCACCGACGAGCAGATCGCCCAAGCCAATGCCGCCTGGCGGCCGTCGGTGTCGATGAGCACCGGGATGACGACGACCTACACTTCGAACGGCAAGGCCGCGACCTCGACCAACACGCCGGGCCTGTCGCTGTCGGTCAGCCAGCCGATCTACCGCGGCGGCCGCATCGAGGCGGGCATCGACCAGGCCGAGGCCAACGTGCTGGCGGCACGCGCCCGCCTGCGCACCACCGAGCAAAGCGTGCTGTCGTCGGTGGTCGAAGCCTACATGGGCGTGCTGCGCGACCAGGCGGTGCTGCAGCTCAACACCAATTCCGAGCAGGTGCTGCAGGGCGAGCTTGCCGCCGCGCGCAACCGCTTCCAGCTCGGCGCCGCGACCTCAACCGACGTCGCGACGGCGGAGTCGCGGCTCTCCAACGCGTCGGCGGCCCGCATCCAGGCGGAAGGTGCGTTCCGCACCAGCTTGTCCAACTTCGAGCGCATCGTCGGGGTGCCGCCGACAAACATGGCCACCCCCGAGGCGCTAATAGTGCTGCCGGGCTCCCTCGAGGAGGCGATCGCCGTCGCCCTCAACGAGAGCCCGACCGTCCTGACCGCCTTCTATTCCGAGGGGGCGGCGCAAGCGAGCTTGCGCTCGGCAAGCGGCGCGCGCCTGCCAACCGTGTCCCTTTCGGCAAGCACGTCCCGCCGCCCGCCCGATTGGCCGGACTGGACGCCGGTCACCTACACGAGCTCCGTCAGCGTGTCGGTGACCGTCCCGCTGTATCAGTCGGGAGGCGAGTTCGCCTCCATTCGCTCGGCGCGCGAGAACCTTTCCGCGTCGCGTCTGACCCTCGAGGACGCGCGCCGCACGGCGCGCCAAGCCGTCACGCAATCGTGGCAGACGCTCGCCACGGCACGCGCACAAATTCTGGCTCGCGGGGACCAGGTCCGCGCATCGGAAAGCGCCTTGCGCGGCTTCCGGCAGGAGTACGAGGTGGGGGCCCGCACACTCCTGGAAGTGTTGAATGCCGAACAAGACCTCCTCAACGCCCGCGTGTCGCTGGTGACGGCACGCCGCGACGAAGTCGTGGCGAGCTATGGCCTGCTCTCCGCCATGGGTCGCCTGACCGCACAGACCCTTGGCCTGCCGGTTCCGCTCTACGACCCGACCGAGCACTACAACCGGATCGAGAACAAGTGGTGGGGCCTGAACCCTTAACCGCCTAGAATGGCCTCGCGCGAAGGGACCGCGCCGCCGTCACCGGCTTGTGGGCCCTCGCAGGATGAGGGAGGGAGACCCATGGTCCGTCTTACGAGTCTTGTCGCCGCCGCGTTGTCGCTCCTGGCTGGTGTTGCTTCGGCCGCCGAGGTGAAGGGCGTCATTAAGGCCGTCGACACGACGATGCGTACGGTCACCGTCAACAGCATCCGCTACACGTTCCCGCCGACGCTCAATATGGCAGGACTTGCCGTCGGCCAGACCGTGACCATCACGTTCGAAGACGCGAACGGCACGAACTTCGTCTCGAAAATCGCGAAGTAGCCGCTGTCCGGGTGTTTGGGGGATGGCGCCAGCCCTCCCCCAACGCCTCTATCGCTTCTTCTGCGCCGGCCGCTTGGCCGGCGTTGCTTTTCGGGCGGGCATGGCCAATCTAGGTTTCCGGCGCGCAGCCGGCGTTTCGTCGCGGCTGCCGCGCTCTTCGCCGCCTTGGGCTTGGACTTTCCCTTGGCGGGCAGAGAACCGGCGTAGCCGATCGAGCGCGAAACCCAGGCACGCGCGAGCGACGGATCGTCCTGCCAGTCGGGCGGCAGCAGCACGTACTCGCGCATCGGGCGTCCCGCCATCGGCTCGAACGGTCCGGCGCCGCTCTCCGCCAGCAGCTTTGTCCGGTCGCTTTCGGCCAGCCGCACCAGCATCCGGTCGCCGAACACACCGAGAAACATGTTGCCGTTCACGAAGGCGGCGGTGTGGCCAAACATCGGCCTCACCGCGACGTTCGGCGCCGTGGGCACGAGGTCGTGGAAGAACGCCGTAGCTGCGGGATCAGCCTTGGGAAACGAGGACTTCATGGCGGCGGGAATGGCCAAGCCTAGCACGCCGCTAGCCGCGGCGCGGGGGGCACCCCATATGACGCAGGCATTCGTTCGCCCGTGGGGAAGCATGCGCCCAGACGCAATCAAACGCAGGACCGGCCGGGTGGCGATCGTTGCCAACGACGCCAACGAGCGCGACGCGCTGGCGGCGATGCTCGACAAGCGCGCCGAGGTCGTCGCGCTGCTTGGTGCGGACCGTCCGTTCCTGACCGAATTGGCGGACGCTGCACCAGACGTCGTGATCTGGGATTGCGGCAAGTCGCTCGACGTTGCCGGCCTGCGCTCGGCCGTCGCAGAGGGACACACTGTGGTAGCGCTGGTGGCCGATGAGAGCAGGGCCGGCGAGCTGTTGGCCGCGGGCGCATCGGCCGTGCACTTGCGCGAGAACGCGGCGGAGCACCTGCCCCTGGTCCTCGCCGCGGCGGCGGAGGGATTGATCGTGCTCGATGGCGCGGCACTCACGCGCCTGCTCGGCATCCGCCGCAATGGACTGGACGGGCTGCCCACAGAGCCGCTGACCGCGCGCGAGCGCGAGGTGCTGACCCTGCTTGCCGAGGGCCGGTCGAACCACGACATCGCTCTGGTGCTGGGCATCGCAGAGCGGACGGCGAAGTTCCACGTCAACTCTATCCTCGAGAAGTTCGCGCCGTGGGCCGCACCGAAGCGGTCGTGCGCGCTGCCCGACTCGGCCTCATCGTCCTGTAGGCGTACCTGTCCGAGTTGCCGATAGGAAGGGGTGCAAACCCCTCCTACCTTCTGAGCCATTCAGGAGGGTTCCATGTCGGACGCGGTCGCGCTTTCCCAATCGCTTGCCCGGGCCGTCGAAGCGGCGGCTCCTTTCGTCGTGCGCATCTCCAGCGAAGACCACGGCGTTACGGGGCTCGCCTGGGATGACGATCTGGTCCTGGCCGCAACGGACGCGATCGAGGATGGCGAAGAGTCCTTCACGATCACCGACGGCGGCGGCAACCAGACGCCCGCCGAGGTTGTTGGGCGCGACACCGGGATCGGCATCGCCGTCCTGCGCGCCAAGGGCTCGCGATCGCGCCGCCCGGTCACAACGCCAGCGGCAGAACTGAATGTTGGCCACCTCGTGCTGGCAGTCGCGCGGCCCGCCAAGTCGGCGCGCGCCACGCTGGGCATCATCACCACCCTCGGCGATGGTTGGCGGACGCCTGGCGGCGCCCGCATCGACCGCTACATCGACACCAGCCTGGTGCTGCCGTGGGAATTCGGCGGCGGCGTCATCGTGGATGCGGCGGGCAAGGTGATCGGCCTCGGGGTGCCGGGCGCGCGTCGTGAGCGCGGCGCGATCGTGCCTCTCGCCACTCTCGAGCGAGTGGTTGCGGCGGCCGTCGCGGGCAAGAGCGGCCAGCGCGGATACCTAGGCGTCGCCACGCACTCGGTTCGGCTGCCGAAGGACTTGGGTCAGCAGCGCGGGCTTCTGGTGAGCGAGGTCGAGGAAGGCGGTCCGGCGCATCGCGCCGGCATCGCCTTGGGCGACGTCATTCTCCGTTTTGGCGGCGCGCCCACTGAGCACGTTGCGGACCTGTTCGGCGCGCTCGCCGACGTGGAGGCCGGCAGCTCTACCACCGCGCAGATCTGGCGCGGCGGCAAGACGCAGGACGTCCCGGTCACCGTCGGCAGCCGGGCACGGCCGTGACGCTGCTGCGGCAGCTCTCCGACGAGCTGGAATCCCTGGTGGCGCGCGCCGCGCCGGCGGTGGCGAGCGTGCGCCATGGTCGCGGCGCCGGCAGTGCAACGGTGGTCGCTCCGGACGGCTATCTCCCCACCAATGCCCACGTCGTGGCGGAGCAGAAGACCGTCGCCATCCGTTGCGCCGATGGCTGGCGCGGCATAGGCGCCGTCATCGGGCGTGATCCCGTCACCGACCTTGCCGTGCTGCGGGTGGACGCGCCGGCGTTGCGCGCGTTGCCCCTGCGGGAGCGCAATGACGTGCGGGTCGGCGAGCTCGTCGTGGCGATCGGCAATCCGCTCGGCTTCGAGCGCTCGGTCGCCCTTGGCGTGGTGAGCTCGACGGGCCGCGCGTTTCCGCTGAGCGAGGGCCGCCTATTCGACGGCTTCGTGCAGACCGACGTGGCCATCAATCCCGGCAACTCCGGCGGCCCCTTCGTGGACGCCCACGGCCGCATCGTCGGCATCAACACCGCCGTTGCCGCCCATGCCCAGGGCATCGGCTTGGCCATTCCTGCCAAGACCGCCGCGTGGGTGGCGAGCGTCCTCATCCGCCGCGGACGTATCGAACGGCCGTTGCTGGGCATCGAGGCTTACCGCGTCGAGCTGGGTATGCAGGCGTCGGCCGACAGCGGCGCGACCCGCGCGGTCAAGGTCGTGCGCGTCGGCTCCGACGGGCCTGCCCACCGCGGCGGTATTCGCGGCGGCGATCTGGTGCTGACGGCGAATGGCCTGCAGGTCGGCGACGTCGACGACCTGAAGCGCGCCATGGTGTTCGCCGACGGCGAAGCGGTGAGCCTCGATGTGCTGCGCGAGAGCGCCCGCCACCGGCACCGGGTCTGGCCCGAAAGGCGCGCTGCCTAGGACCGTGCCCGCGTTACTGCCGCCGTCGAGGGGGTCCGTAAGGAGGATGGCGATCTCTCCCCTTGCGACCCACCTGCAAGGCCGTCCCCACTCCAACGACGGAGAGTCGGCCATGCACAAGCTTGTCCTTGGCACAGTGGCGCTCACGCTCCTGGCTGCAGCGGGCTGCAAAAACCTGAGCGCGCGGGAGAACGAAGTCCTGCGTGACGCCGGCATTGGCGCCGGTGGCGGCGCGGTCATCGGCGGCGTCACCGGCAACAACCCGGTGACGGACGCGGTAATCGGCGGTGCGCTGGGTGGCGCATACGGCGCGTACGACACGCGCAATGACTAGGCCCCGCCTTTTGGCATAGGAAGCTCCGACAGCGCCGGCGCTTCTCATGCCAGGCTACTTCGCCCGCGGCTCCTGTTTCCGCGTGCGTTCTCGGCCAGCCATCTGCGCGGGCGGAAAACCCTACGATTTGGGCCGCTCTCCGGCGCCCGTTGGGCCGTCGAAGGTGCGGCAATGGGATCCCTTGCAATCTGTAGCGGGCGAGGTAAAAGAAACGCCCGGCGGCCCTGGCTGCCGCAACGAGGGCGGCCGCTTCGGGTTGTGCCGCAGAAACCCGGCACAAGCCGAAGCGAGGGCCTCGGCGCCGCGGTCCGGCGTCGGGGACGACAGGAGAGGGAACACATGATGGATAGCAAGAAGGGCAGCGCCATGCGCCGCCTTGCGCCCGTGGTCGCGGTCGTTGCCGCAGCCGGCGCAGGCACCCTGGCGTTCGCCATGAACAATGTCTCTGCTGCCGAGGTGCACCGCCCAACCCCGGCCGTGGCGATCGAGGGTCTGCAGGTTGCGCAGGCGGCCGGCAACGCCACGGCCGGCGCAACCGCGTTCATTCGCTGCCGCGTCTGCCACACGGTCGAGCGCGGTGAGCCGAACCGCGTCGGGCCGAACCTGTTCGGCGTCGTCGGCCGCAAAGCCGCGACGGTCGCCGGATTCAACTACTCGGACCCAATGAAGAACTCCAACATCACATGGGATGACGCGACGCTGAACCGCTACATCCAGGACGCGGCCGGCGTGGTGCCGGGCAACAAGATGCAGCTCGCCAAGGGCGCCATCAACGCCCAGGGCGCAGCAGACATCATCGCCTTCCTCAAGACGAAGATGTAGGCAAGGGCGTCAGCCTAGGAATGCAGAGCCCGCCGGGAGGCCCCCGGCGGGCTCTTTGCTTTCCCGCTCGTGCCGATGTCGCAGGCACGTTGCGCGCGAGCCGCTAGTCTTGGCCCAATGGCGCGATCGCAGGGAAGTGCGAGCCGCTAGCCGCGTGGAAATGGCGGCTTCGCGCCGAGGAGTTGCGAACGCGCGCCGCGATCACGCGCGATCCAGCGGCCCGCGAAGGCCGGCGCCAGGAAGGCGCGCGGCTAGCAGCTCAGGGGCTCAATCCCCGCACGAACGCCGCGACGAGCTCGTTGAAGGCATCCGGCTCTTCGACGAACGGATTATGTCCGGTGTTGGGGAAGAGGTGCAGGCGCGCGCCGCGGATTCCGGACGCGAGGATGCGGGCTTGGCGCGCCGTCGTAATAAGGTCGTTCTCGCCCGCGATGATCAGCGACGGAACGCCGATCTCACCAAGCCGCGGACGCGTGTCGAAGGCGCGGAACTCTCTGGTGGCGGTGAGCTGACGCCAAGCCTCGGCCGAAAGGATTAGGCGATCCAGGAAGGCGTCGGCCAGCCTCTGGTCAGGCGGATCGAAGTACAGCGCGAACACGCGCCGAATACGTTCGTCGTTGGAAAGTCCCGGCAGAACCCTCCTCTGCTCCGCTGTCCCGAAGCGCTGGATGTTCAGGTTTGCCTCGGCGTTGTACTCGTAGCTCGGCGCCGTATCAACGAGGATCAATCCCAGCAATCGTCCGGGATGTGTCAGCGCGTAGAGCTGAGCAATGAACCCGCCGTAGGAGTGCCCAAGCAACACGAAGCGGTCAATGCCAAGGCTCTGGCGGAGCTCTTCGATGGCGGCGACCGCGGCGGGGATGGAATACGGCGTGCCGGGAGGCAGCCGCTGCGACAAGCCCTGCCCAGGCTGGTCCACGTAGACCAGCCGGAAGGCGCGCTCCAGCGGTTCCACGTATGGGCGGAAGTAGTTGCTCTCCATGCCCGGTCCGCCATGCAGCAGGAATACCGGCGTGCCGCCGCCGCGCTCGACGACGTGCAGGCCGAGTCCGTTCACACGCACGAAACGACCGATTTCATCGTCGCGGCGCTGCCAGATGCTGTGGAGCCGAATCCGCCATTCGCCGGCGATGGCCAGGACCAGCGGGTCATCCGCCGAGTCGCGAATCCATAGTTCGGCGTCCGAGTCGGTGCGCGCCACCAGGGCCGGGACTTCGGCGGATTCGCCATCGATAATGAGACGGAAGACATCCCTGCGCACGAGCGCGATGGCGCGCGGCCGACCTTCACCGGGACCATCATCGATCGACAGCTGCGTCGCCGCCCCGCCGGCGAGAGACGCGTACGCGGCACGCGACAACCACAACGCCGTCGTGTTCCCGCGCTGGCCCCACTCGCCGTGCGCATGGCATCCGCAATGCTCCATGCTGCTTGCCAGGGCGGCGGCGCTAATCTCCCGCACCCCATCGGCGGCGAGCGGCGACGTCGTAAACCACTCGAACTGGACATCCGGCGCCGCGCGCAAGATGGTGGCAACGAACCGGTTGGCGATGCCGCCGCCTTCGACCTCGTAGGTAAGCTTCGTTCCAAGGCGCCGCGCCCCGCCGTCATGCAGGGATGCGGCGGCGACCGGCCAGGCGACCAAGAGCAGCAGCGACAGGCCTGCGAGCCGTGCCGCTGCGCCCATCATCGCGGTGCTGCGGCGAGGAAGTCGCGCACGGACTGAACGAGGGCGAGCGCCTCGGCGTTGGCCCGGGGAAACTCGCGGGCAAATGCCTCGGCGCGCACCTCGCCTACGGAACGGAACTGAAAGGCGCCGAATGTCCCGAGGCCGAGCATCCGATTCGCCTCAAGCACGGGATCCCGCGCCGCTGCCAGCGCATCGGCAGCGTACTGGCGCGCCTCGGCGGCACCCTGGGTATCGCCCATCGACTGTTTCGCCAGCGAGACGCCGCTCTGGGCAAGGGCGTCGCCGAGGGCACTGTCGAGGCGGATCAGCGGATCGAACGCGGCACGGAAGTCCTCGAGCGCATCGGCGTACTTGGCCAACGCAAGGCGCGCGTGCCCGCGACCGATCAGCGCCATCGCTTCACCGCGATCGTCGCCCGTAGCGTTGAACAAAGTCGCAGCCGCACCGAATGCGGCCGCGGCTGCTTCCGCCTCGCCCAAGGCCCCCTGCATCGTCGCCAGCCCGAAGATCGCGGGACCCGCGTCAGCGGGTTTTCCCCGGGCGAACGCCTGCACCGCGCGCTCATATGCGCCCTTGGCGTCCGCGCCGCGGCCCGCCAGACGATCGGCGTCCGCGACCCCGAGCGTCGCCTCCGCGCCGAGGAGCGGGTCGCCAAGCTCGGCTGCCAACGCGACGGCGTTGAGCAGGGAATCCCGCGAGGCGTCGTAGTTGCCGACAATGCGCTCGAGCCGCCCGATCACCAGCAGTGCAATGGCCAGGCCCGGCCGGTCGCCATGACCGGCCGCGACGACGATCGCTTCCGTCAGCGCCGCACGTGCACTGTCGGCGTAGCCATGCGTTGCCTCAACCAGGCCCCCACGCACCAAAGCCTCGGTCAGCCCCGGCGGATCATCGGCGGCACGGTAGCGGGTTGCGGCGTCCTCATATGCGACGAGCGCCTGCTGGGTATTGCCGAACGCCTCCTCCAGCTGCCCGAGAATGAGCGACGTCAGCCCAACGCCCGATAGATCTTCGATCTGTTCGTAGAGGGCACGCGCCGCCGCGAGGCGGGCGCGGGCGAGGTCGACGCCATTCGGTGCCCTCGCCTCCTGCTCAAGCCCAAGGAGGACGTGGTCAGAAGCGACGTATCCCGCCGCGCGCTCGTACGCATCGCGCGCCTCGCGATATGCGGTGCGTGCCGCGCCGTGGCGCTGCGTGGTGCGCTCAAGGTCGCCCATCGCAACCCATGCGATTGTCTCGCCTGCCGAGTCACCGGCGCGCCGATAGAGATCGCGCGCGGCTGCATAGGCGGTGCGCGCACCGTCCGGCTGGCCGAGGGAGGCTTCCATTGCCCCGCGGCCGAGCGCGACGCGCGCGCGCCCTCGCAGGTCTCCGGCGCGCTGAAACAAGGCGTCCGCTTCGCCATAGGCGCGCCGCGCATCGTCTACACGGTTCTCGGCAAGCGCCCGAGCGGCAGCTTCGAGGAACATGGCGGCCCGACTGCCGTCCTCGAGCGCCGTCCGCGCGGCGTCGAGTGCCGGTGCTACGGCACCTTTCGTCTGCGCCGTTGACGCTCGGTCGTCGATCGCCTGCGTGCCGAGTAGAACCGCGAGGAGCAGGAAGGCCGTGGCCCCCGCTGCGGTAACGAGCAGCCGCATGCCCCCGCGAAGGAGGCTCGCTCCGGCGACGGCGACCACAAGGGCCGCGAGCGCACCCCAGCCGAGAGGATCCGGCACGGCTTAGAGGCTCCGCAAGAGAACACGGGAGATGCGCACCATCACTACCGGCCGATTGGAGCCGACGCGAGTATACCCGCCGGGGCGGACTCCCTGGAAACGACCGCGGCGCGCCGTTGGGGCGCGCCGCGGGTACGTCGTGCCGGTGCTAGCGGCCGCCGGGAACGGGTGGGGGTGGCAGTGCCAGCCCTGGACGACCGATGCCGCCCGGCAACAGGTTTGGCGGCAGGCCCATCCCGCCTGGAAGGCCGGGCCCTTGCCCCGGCTGCTGCTTAGGCTCGGTAAGCTCGGCGATGGCGCGGGTGAATGCCGGCACCTTGAAGCCGGGCATCTGGAACAGCCAGCCGTCCGTGGCTGCAGCGATCTGGCGGGTGCGCTCGGTATCCGCCGCGCCAGGCGCTGCGGTCGCCTTGAAGCGGGCCCAGGTCTTGCCATCGATATCCGCCACCTGGGCGGTGAGGGTCATCCCCCCAAACGTGGTGAAGATGAGCTCGCGCGCGTTGTCGGGGAACTGCAGCATCGATCCCGGGCGCACGTCCTCGAACTGTAGGGACACGATGGCGGATGCGACCTGCTTCACCGCGCTGTCCGCAGCCTGGATCCTCTCATCGCGCGGCACCAGCTGATAGCGGACGACTCCGGACTGATCGGTCTCCTTCTCCGTGTTCAAGACGATCTGACCGTTTTCCTTGATCTGCAGCGTCTTGATGTCGGGCCCAGGAACATGGACGATCTGGCGCTCCATCCAGTCCACTGCGGATGGCGGCAGCGCCACCGTGCCGCGCACCAGCCACGCGCGCGGATTGCCTGGCACGCGCACGTACATGCCGCCGAGCGGATCAAACGTCATGGTGTTGCTGGCGCGGCCGAGCACGACCGAGGCGAGCAAGGTGCCGTCGGCGGCCTCGATGATCAGCTCGCGCGAGCGGGCCATCTCGGCGGTGATGCCCTCTACTGCCAGGCTGGCATAACGGTTCGGCTGGTCGGTCTTAGGCTCGAGCTTGCGCAACGCCGCGATACTGGCGATGACGCTGCGGATGTTGCCGGCCGAGACGGGATAGCCGTACTTGCCAGAATTGCGCCAGACACCGTCCTTGAGCTCGATGACGGCAGTCTCTGTCGCAGTGCGGTAGGTTATCTTGCTGGCATCGTTGGCGCGCTCGACCAGACGCGGAAACATCGGCTCGTCGTAGAGTTGCACGTCCGCGCCGATGCGGCTTTGCACGATGGTGGCGCTCAGAGCCGCGACAAGGCCGACGGCCGTGGCGCCGGCGAGGACCAGGAAAGTGCGCGGGGTCATACCGTCTTGCCTCCGGCGCTGGCGCGGGCACTGCGCAGCCTGGCGCGCCGCCAGCTAGCGGCGATCATTCCGAAGGCAACGACAAGGATCGGCACCAGGGCGATATTGGCGAACTGAAGCTGGGTCTCGAGGCGGTCGATGTCGGCGTTCAGCGCCTGACGCACGTCGCGCAAGTCCTGGCGGATCATTAGCATCTTCTTGTTGAACTCGATGATGCGGCGCTGCTCGTCCTGGCTGAGCAGTTCGAATGCGACGTCGTCGCGGTTGAGCGACTGCAACCGGGCCAATTGGCCCTGCGTCTCGGCGAGTTCGGCCTCCAGATGCTGCTCCTTGGCGAAGTACTTGGAGCGTGCCTCGTCCTCGATGCGCTCGACGGTGGTGAACGGCCGGTGCGAAAGCCCGCGCCCGCGCAGGCCGATGAGGGCGCCCCCGCCGGCGAGGTTCTCGACCGCGTTCACCAGGAAGTCGCCGTTGTTGGAGACCGGCTGGCCCGCCTGATTGACGACGTGGGCGTCGGTCAGCATGTCTACGTCGGCCACGACGACGACGTTGATGTTGCCCTCGTTCAGCTGCGGCGGCTCGGGAGGCTTGGGCGCGTTGGGATTGGCGTTCGGGTCATTGTCGGCGTTCTGCGCCGGGATGGTGGCGAACGCCGAGCGGGCGCGGCCGCTGATCCGCACGGCCAAGTTCTGGCGCACTCCCGACGGCTCGAATGTCTCCAAGAGGCGGCTGGGATCGTCGCGACGGCGGAGGGTCGTCGTGTCGATGAGCATCGAGTCGCGCGTGGTCTGGATCAGCGGCGTCACGGTGACGCCGTCGATGCCCGTCTCCTGGATCGCGCCGCCCGAGGTGATGCGCATGATCCGCAACTGCGCCGTCACCGCGTCCTCTTGGTTGAAGTTCTCGGGCCGCACCTGCAGCCAGGGGACGTAGTCGACGACGACGCGGGTCGGGCCGCCGAACCCCGAGACGCGCAGCGCCATGCTGCGGTCGGCGGCGACCTTGTTGGTCGGCATCTGGATACCCCAGCGCTCGAACAACTCCGCCAGCTCCGAGGTCGGGAACAGATACTGCATCCGGTTCTGCGGATCGGTCGGCGACGCCTCGGCGAAGGGATCGACGAACACCAGCACCGGGCCGCCGGCCAGCGCGTACTGCTCGATGGCGTAGCGGGTGCGCTCGGTAAGGCCCGCGGGGTGAACGACGAGCAGCACGTCGGCGACCGGCGGGATGACGTTGGCGTTGTACTTCAGCGGGCGCACGTTATAGGTCGCCTGCATCTGGCGGATGGCGGCAAACGGAGGCAGCTGGTTGGCCTCCTGCCCCATCACGCCGATGCCGTCGATCACGGCGACGATGGGCCGCGCCGGGCGCGCCAGGTTGGCGACCATGCGCGTCAGGTCGTACTCGAGGAACCGCTCGCGCACTGGATCGAGGAACGAAATCACTTGGACGTCGTCCACCGAGTTGGTGCCGACGAGCCCGAAATAGCCCTGCTCACCCGCCTGGGTCAGGTTGAAGGACCGCAGCTGGAACTGGATAGCGCGGTCTTCCGCGGGCGAAAACGGTATCGGATCGATAATCTCGATGCGCACGAGGCCCTTCGACAGCTCCTGGTAGGTGCGCATCAGCTCGTTGACGCGGTCCGAATAGATGTTGAGGCCGGGCACGTTCTCCAGGAGCGCCGTCGACTGGAACAGGCGCAGCGTGATGGGCTCGCGCAGGCCCTTGAGCACCTCTTCCGTCGACTTGGTCAACGTGAAGAGCTTGCTCTGGGTGAGGTCCGAGCGCACGGAGCCAAACGTCAGCGCGGAAAACACGTTGACGGACAGGAACAGGACGATCGACAGGACGATTGCCAGACCGGCGAGGACCGACCGGTCCAGCTTGCCCAACCGTTCGAGGAGACCGTTCATGACTAGCTGGCCTTCTTGAGTTCAACGATCTGCGCGTTGATGAACAGGCAGACCGCAATCATCGAGATGAAGAAGATGATCGCCGGCAACGGCAAGACGCCGTCGGCGATGGTCTGGAAGTGCGTCAGGAACGACAGCGACGACACCATGTCCACCACGTAGGCAGGCGCCCAGCCGCGGAACAGGCCGAGCACGAGATCGAGCCCGCTCATCAGGAACAGGAAGCTCGCCGCCGCGCCGATGACGAACGCGATCACCTGGTTGCGCGTCAGGGCCGAGAGGCATGACGCCAGCGCCAACAATGCGCCCGCCATGAGGAAGCTGCCGACATAGCTGGCGAGAATTACGCCGTTGTCCGGGTCGCCGAGGTAGTTGACGGAGATCCAGATCGGGAACGTGAGAGCCAGCGCGATGCCGGTGAAGAGCCATGCGGCCAGGAACTTGCCGACCACCGCTTCGCCGGTGGTGACCGGCAGCGTCATCAGCAACTCGATGGTGCCCGTCTTGCGTTCCTCGGCCCACAGGCGCATGCCGACCGCTGGAATCAGCACGAGGAACAGCCACGGGTGGAAGCCGAAGAACGACTGCAGGTCGGCTTGGCGGCGGGCGAAGAAGTTGCCGATAAAGAACGTCACCGCTCCAGCTCCGGCCAGGAAGATGACGATGAACACGTAGGCGAGCGGCGTGGCGAAATACGCACCGAGCTCGCGCTTGGTGATGATCCAGACGTTCTTCATCGCAGCACCGCCTGCTCGTTGCCAACTGTCAGCTGGCGGAACACTTCGTCGAGCTTGCCGACTTCCGTGTGGATCTCGTCCACCTCGATAGCGTTCTGGCGGATGGCCAAACCAACCTCATCGGCGATGAAGCGACCATCGCGCGGCACGACGGCGAGACTGATATTCCCGTTCACCTGGGAGCCCGTCTCGACGCCAATGACGTTGTTGAGGCTGCGCAGCAACTTCGCGGCCTTGGGCGCGCTGTCGGCGCGGACGCGGATCACGACCGAGTTGTGCATGCGCGAGCGCGCGTGCAGATCGGCCGGCGTTCCGTTCGATACCACGCGGCCACCATCGATGATGACGGCGCGATCGCACACCGCGTCGACCTCTTCGAGGATGTGGGTCGAGATGATGATCGCCTTGCTCTTGCCGAGCTCGCGGATGAGCTCGCGCACGTGGTGCTTCTGATTGGGATCGAGGCCGTCCGTCGGCTCGTCCAGGATCAGCACGTCCGGGTCGTGCAAGATGGCCTGCGCGAAGCCGACGCGGCGCTTGAAGCCCTTCGAGAGGGTCTCGACGCGCTGGTAGAGGACCTGCTGCAGGCCCATGCGCTCGATCGAATAGGCGATGCGCTGCTTGGCCTTGCTGCCCGCGAGCTGGCGGATCTCGGCGATGAATTCCAGGAACGACAGCACCGTCATGTCGCCGTAGAGCGGCGCGCCCTCGGGCAGGAAGCCGATGCGGCGTTTTACCTCGACTGGCTCCTTCTGGATGTCGTGGCCAAGGACGCGCGCCGTTCCCGCCGTCGGCGGCAAGTAGCCGGTGATGACGCGCATGGTGGTCGACTTGCCGGCGCCATTCGGCCCGAGGAAGCCCATCACCACGCCACGGGGCACCGTGAAGCTCACGTCGTCAACAGCGACGATCGCCCCAAATCGCTTGCTTAGGGATTTGACTTCAATGAGATCGGACATGGAACCTAACTTGAGTGTGCTTGGCCCGTTCGGCGTCTCCCCCGCCGCTCGCCCGGCGCGTTCCTGATCAGGCAGGAAACGTCATCCGTGCGAGGCTCTCAAATGCGCCGAATACCGTCCAAGACCTCCCCGTGCTCGAGGCGGGTGTCATAGTCGTATTGGCGGGCCCAATCAAGGTCTTCGGACCGCCCCCAAGTTCTGGAAACGTAACGGATTATTGGCCGCGCCAGAGGATCGTCGTTGGCAGCCGGCCGCAAGTTGCGGAGGGGCAACAAGAAAAGGGCCGCCGGTCGCCCGGCGGCCCCTGGGGTAACAACCGCGTGGTTCTAGTTGGCCAGGGTCAGGTTTTCCGCCGAAACGCGTCCGTCGCGGCCGGACTTGACCTCGAAGTTCACTCGCTGTCCCTCGTTCAATCCGGGAAGGTTGGCTTGCTCGACCGCGGAGACGTGGACGAAGACGTCCTTGTTGCCGCCATCGGGTGCAATGAACCCGCACCCCTTTACCTTGTTGAACCACTTCACGGTGCCAGTCTGCCCGATCGCGTCTCCTTTTGGCTTTCCTGGCGCGCACTCCGCGCGACGGAAGAAGTCGGTGGCCCCCGGACCCCACGTCCGGCGGCACTCTCAACCAACCCGCGGATGACAGCTCGGTCGACGACGAAGCGGGACACCGCAGTTTCGAGTAGCGCGGAAAGTCTAGGCGAGCGCTTCCACGTGGCAAGCGCCCGGCGGGGTTAGAAAGCGCGCAAGCTTGGTGCGCACTGACATACCTTGGTCGAGCGCGCGGCGTGCACGACCGGACTATCGCGGCCGGAAGCCTCCGCGGCACGCGCGCGTCGAAAGTGTCACGCGCCGGGGCGCGAATTCGCGCACGGGATGCAGCAGCTTCACACCGCTCGTGATGCTGCGCCACGTAAACGACCATGCTCGCAGCTGCACGTGCGCGCACTCCGCGGCATGCCAAGCGAACGGCATATCCCGACGGTGGTGGAGGGCGTCCCCTCCCCGTCCGGGGTGGTGCGCCGGCGGCTAGCGGCCGATCTGCGCAACCAGCGCGGTGAGACGCTGGTTGGCGAGGGGAACGTTGAGATCCACCTTCTTGACGTCGGCGAGGTTGGACGTGTCGTTGCCGACGATGACGATCCCGATCATGCCCAGGCTGCGGTGCGAGGTGCACTCGTAGACGTAGATGCCCGGCACGGTGAACTCGAGGATGTAGTCCTCGTTGCGCCGGCTGTTGAAGGCCGCCGCTTTGGCGGGGATGCCGCCCCGCACCGACGTGACCTGGTGGTTGCGATCGGTGGCGGCGAACTTGACGAAGTCACCTATGTTGATGCGGACAATGCCGGGCTCGAACACGAAGGTGCCCTCGCGCCCCGCATTGAGCTGCTTCACCTCGACCACCTCCGCGAACGCGGCGGACGGGAACCCTGCTGCCAGACCGGCGGCGAGCATAAGAGCTGTGGCGCGCATGGCTACATCGCTCCGGCGCCGGCGCCCGGCTCACGCATTTCGCCGACGACATAGGCGAAGTCATATCCGGCGGCGCCCAAGGGCCCGTGGCACTCGAAGCAACCTTGCAGATTGCCGGTGCGCGGCGCGCCATCGGCCGTGAAAATGGCGTACTCCCAGTTGCCGTTGCGCCATTCGGCCGGATACTCGGCGCCCCAGCCGGTGCGCTTCTCCATGATGTTGATGCCGTTGACGACGTCCCGCACCAGGCGGCCCTTGGCGTCGCGCACGACCTCGTTGTTCTCCGTCTTGGCGCGCCACACCTCCATCAGGAAGATCGCGCCGCTGTCGAGCTCCTTCTTCTTCACGCTGTCGATGGCGACCTTGTTCGCCCAGATCACCGCGATGGAGTTGCCCCCAAGGTGATGATCGCGCACCGATACGACCTGGAACGTGTCCTTGTAGTCCTTCGGAAAAACGACGTTCTCGGCGCCGGCGAACACGCTCGTGGCGACGAGCACGCTGGCCGCGCCGGCCAGCCACCCAATTCTCGACATGTGACTTGCCCCCTGGACTGCCTGCACTTGGTGGTCCAAGCGCAATGTTAGTCCCAAGCGCCCGCTGAGGCCAAGCTGGCCGGCAGGCGCAGCGGAGCGGAGCCGAACGGCCAGCTT
>Ga0194132_10006167_pt1 | contig 18816 bp, 14 predicted proteins | sample TA2KigOf80mmetaG_FD_148612 | JGI IMG/M metagenome (GOLD analysis project Ga0194132, IMG submission 148612) | Freshwater microbial communities from Lake Tanganyika, Tanzania - TA2015054 Kigoma Offshore 80m | ecosystem: Environmental > Aquatic > Freshwater > Lake | place: Tanzania: Lake...
TTTGCGCAGGTGGGTATGCACCAGAAGGTTGCGCCAGCCTGGATTGAGAAGCTCGACCAACAATACCGGCAGGCGTTTTGCAGGTTGCCGCTTGGCAATCTCCTCGAGCACGGCCCGACGCGCCCGCGCGAGCTTCTGTTGGCCCTCACTCGCACGGATGGTGCGCTCGACATTGCCGCGCCAGGACTGGGTTTGGCGATCCACCAACGGGTGCAGTTCGTCGACCACCTCCTCGAACACATCTGGGTTCTGGTCGTACTCCTTCACCACTTTCTGCAACAGCTCATCCACCCGCGTGCCGACTTCGCGGTCGATGCCCTCTTGCACGTCACCGGCGTTACCGAGCCGCGCCAGCTGGTTCAGCATCTGCACGGCGCTGTGTGGACGATCCGTTTCGTGGCCGAGGAACTCAGGATCCTTTGCCGCCAGCTTGTTCAGAGTGACTTCGAGCCGATGCACCCACTCGCGGATGCCCTGCGTAATGAGAATGCAGAGCAGCGTCAGATACACCGTGTAGCCGAAAAGCCAGACGGTGACCCGGGTTGCCCTGAATCGCATGTAAGGGAGCATGAGGACAGCGTTGTGCTATCGATGTCTCGTGATGAAGCGAATCCTAGGGGGGCTTCGAAGCAAACTCTTCCGGCGGTTGTAAGGGCTTGTATGGAGGCGGCCCCATCATCCCGGCGCGGGCATTTTTGTGTCTTCTAGATGCAAAGCGCCTGGCGCATAGCCCGGGCCCAGCCTGCCAGATGTGATTCCTTTGTCGCCGAATCCATTGCCGGATGAAAGCGGCGCTCGCATCGCCACATATCGGCTGCCGCCTTCAGGTCCGGGTAAAGGCCCGAGCCGACCCCGGCCAGCATGGCTGCACCGAGCACCGTGGTCTCTGCCAGAGCGGGGCGCTCGACCGGAATGCCGAGAATGTCCGCGAGGTGCTGGCACAGCCAGTCGTTGACCACCATGCCGCCATCCACACGCAGGGCGGCCACCGGAGTGCCATCAGCGGCCATGGCCTGCAGCAGATCATGCGTCTGGAACACCACACTCGCGACAGTGGCAGTAACCACTTCGGCGACACCAGTGGACAAGGTCATCCCGGACAGGATGGCACGCGTATCCGGCTGCCAGTGCGGCGCCCCCAGGCCCACAAACGCAGGCACCAGATAGACCCCTCCCGTATCGCCTTCTGTTTGCCGGCAGTACTTTTCAGTGTCTGCCGGTTGCGTGATCAGTCCCATCGAATCCCGCAACCATTTCACCGCCTGTCCGGCCACGAAAATGCTGCCTTCGAGTGCATAGGTCGTGGAACCCCCGAGGCGCCAGGCGACGGTGGTGAGCAGCTTGTGATTTGAAACGGGCGCCTGGAGCCCGGCGTTCGCCATCACGAAACAGCCCGTGCCATAGGTGCTCTTCACCATGCCAGGCACAAAACAGCCTTGACCGATCAGCGCGGCCTGCTGATCTCCGGCCACCCCGCGAATCGGCATCGCCTTGCCAAACCAGTCCGGATGCACCTCACCAAAATCACCTGAGCTGTCGACCACGTCGGGCAAAAGCGCACGCGGAATTCCGAAAAGCGCAAGCAGATCGGGCGACCAGTCGCCGAGATGGATGTCGTAGAGCAGCGTACGCGAGGCATTCGTGGCATCGGTGACAAACGACCGCCCGCGGCTCAGCCGATAGATCAGCCAGGTGTCGACAGTTCCTGCACAGACCTCACCACGTTCGGCCCGCCGCCGCAGTTGCGGATCACGGTCGAGCAACCACGCCAGTTTCGTGGCCGAGAAGTATGGATCAAGCACCAGGCCCGTTCTCTCCTTCACAAACGGTTCGAGCCCCCGGTCCTTCAGCTCGGCACAGACATCGGCAGTACGCCTGTCCTGCCAAACGATGGCGTTATGGATACAGCGACCGGATCGCCGGTCCCAAAGCAGTGTGGTTTCCCGCTGGTTGGTGATACCCACCCCGCAGATGGATTCGGGAGGACAAACCGGCGAGGACAAAGCCGAACGGGCCGAAGCGAGGATCGTTTCCCACAACGCTTCAGGATCCTGCTCTACCCAGCCACTCGCCGGCAGGATCAGGTCGAAAGCCTGTTGGCCCTGACCGAGTACCTGGCCTTGACGATTGAAAACAAAGGCCCGGGAACTCGACGTTCCCTGATCAAGCGCCAATATGTTATCCAGGTGCCCTCCCCATCGAGCTTGTTCGTTCCCCTTCATGCCGCTTCGCGCATGCGCAGGGCTTTGCTGGCATGTTCTGCGCCGCTTCAATCAGAGCCGGAATGTGGAGGAATCGGTAGACTGGTGCAACACGCCAACGGACGACATCATCGAACCACGTCTTCCGAACACATCTTCCGACGACAACATCGGACCCGGTCCTGACGCGGCGCCAGACTCACCGAGTTGGGTGTATGACAACGCCCGATTTGGCTGCGCTGGTCGCGATTTCGCGTTATCCGGCCCAAAATTCCGATTCCTCGCGCCTACCCTGTGGATAACTTCTTGATCCCATTGAACCCACAAGTTATCCACAGAAATTGCCTTGCAATGGTCCTGTCGCATCACTATCTTGTGGTTCAGCCGCCAAAAAACACTATATGTTGTGGTTAGTCATGTTTTTGGAACGCAAGCGGCACCAGATCGGTAAACGGAATTCCGATAGACAACTGAGCGGTGGGGACCGTCAGTTGACGACAAAAAAACAATCCAACAGACATTCTGGACGCCGGCCGGGACTTATGGCCGGTTCGTCGATCCGTCGGCAAAAACGCTGATTTCGATGACGCCGGAAAACGCCAGGGAAAGTAGTACGAACAGCACACCCTGGATCGGTCTGGCGCGTAGTCTTCCGGCATCGACGCGAATACTGTCTGGATATACAGTATTGGTGATCTGATTCAGCCGAAGCCCGGAGTGTAGCCACAAGGCAAGACGGTACGAGAGAACGCAGCAGGGAGAGAAAGAGACAGGGGGAACTCGGGAGAGAAGAACTCAAGGACAGAGCTGGAGAGTCGAGAGAGCGCAAAAGAGAGAGCAAGAGAGAAAGAGAGAGAGAAAGTAAGGGATAGAGCGAACGCAGCCAGCAGTACGCAAGGACTTAACCCAATAACACCGACGAACGGTGAAAGAGGTCAACAGGCCAAGGCAACGAAAGATCGCCGCCACGTCTGTACCCACGAACCGGACGTCAGAACAAAATGCTACGGAGCCCCATGCAAACGGATACCCAGGTTTCCACATCGAGAACTGTACCCATTGGCAATACTGGCGTTGCGCCTGTGTTGTCGGCCGCCATCACCGCAACCGCACCAGGCGAGCTGCGGGTCATCAAACGTAACGGCACCGTCGTGCCCTACACGGACGACAAGATCGCTGTCGCCGTCACCAAGGCTTTCCTTGCCGTCGAAGGTGGCACCGCCGCCGCGTCACCCCGCATCCGTGAACTGGTCGCAGCTCTGACCAGGCAGGTGACTGATGCGTTCAAACGTCGCCTGCCGAGTGGCGGCACGCTGCATATCGAAGATATCCAGGACCAGGTTGAACTCGCCCTCATGCGGTCCGGTGCACAAAAAGTCGCCCGCTCCTACGTCATCTACCGGGAAGAGCGCTCCAAACTGCGCGAAGAGAAAGCTGCAGGTCACAAAGCCGCGCCGGTGCTGTCCATCCACGTCACGCTGGATGACGGTTCCCGTCAACCGCTCGATATCGAGCGTCTCAGAACGCTCGTCTGGGAAGCCTGCGAAGGGCTGAGTGACGTTGATCCGGAACGCATCATCAGCGACTCGCTGAAGAACATGTACGACGGCATCGCCCAGCGCGATGTGGCCACTTCGACACTGATCACCGCGCGCACACTGGTGGAAGAAGAGCCCAACTACACGTTCGTCACGGCGCGCCTGCTGATGGACGACCTGCGCACCGAAGCCTTGTCGTTCCTCGGAGTACACCGCGAGTTTGCGCGGGAAGGCGATTTCTGCGCCACCCAGGGACAGATGGCAGAGGTCTATCCGCACGCACTCAATGCTTTCGTTCGCAAGGGGATCGACCTTGAACTCCTGGCGCCGGAGCTCGCAGCGTTCGACCTCGACATCCTCGGCGCGGCGCTGAAGCCCGAACGCGACCAGCAATTCACCTACCTCGGCTTGCAGACGCTGTACGACCGCTACTTCATTCACAGCAATGACGTCCGCTTTGAATTGCCGCAGGTCTTTTTCATGCGGGTCGCCATGGGCCTCGCCTGGAACGAGCTGGATCGCAATGATCGTGCCATCGAGTTCTACAACCTGCTGTCGTCCTTCGACTACATGTGTTCGACGCCGACGCTGTTCAATGCAGGTACTTTGCGGCCGCAGCTGTCGTCGTGTTTCCTCACCACCGTGCCGGATACCCTCGATGGCATCTACGGCGCCATTCACGACAACGCGATGTTGTCCAAGTGGGCGGGCGGCCTTGGTAACGACTGGACTCCGGTGCGCGCGCTCGGCTCCTACATCAAAGGTACCAACGGCAAGTCGCAGGGGGTCGTACCGTTCCTGAAAGTGGTGAACGACACCGCTGTCGCGGTCAACCAGGGTGGCAAGCGCAAAGGTGCCGTGTGTGCCTATCTCGAAACCTGGCACCTCGACATCGAGGAGTTCCTTGAGCTGCGCAAGAACACCGGTGATGACCGCCGGCGTACCCACGACATGAATACGGCCAACTGGATACCCGACCTCTTCATGAAGCGGGTCAGTGAAGATGGCGAGTGGACGCTCTTTTCACCGAGCGTCTGCAGCGATCTGCACGATCTCTACGGCCGTGCCTTCGATCAGCGTTATGAAGCGTACGAAGAGATGACTCGCTCCGGAGAAATCCGGCTCTTCAAGCGTCTCAAGGCCCGCGACCTCTGGCGCAAGATGTTGTCGATGCTGTTCGAAACCGGGCATCCATGGATTACCTTCAAGGACGTCTGCAACCTGCGATCGCCGCAGCAGCACATCGGTGTGGTGCATTCATCAAACCTGTGTACCGAGATCACGCTCAACACCTCGGCGGAAGAGATAGCAGTCTGCAACTTAGGTTCCGTGAATCTGGCACAGCACGTCGTCGATGGCGAGCTGGACCTCAAGAAGCTGAAGAAGACCATCCGCACCGCGGTGCGCATGCTCGATAACGTCATCGACATCAACTACTACTCAGTGGAACAGGCGCGCACCTCGAACCTGCGGCATCGTCCTGTCGGCCTCGGCATCATGGGTTTCCAGGATGCGCTCTACCGGCTGCGTATTCCGTACAGCTCGCAGGCTGCGGTGGAGTTTTCCGATCGCTCCATGGAGGCGGTGAGTTATTACGCGATTGATGCCTCGTGCAAACTCGCCAAGGAACGGGGCGCCTATGCCTCGTATCCCGGCTCTCTGTGGAGCCGCGGCATCCTGCCGATCGATTCTCTGCAGAAGCTGCGCCAGGAACGGGGCGATCAGTACCTGGACGTGAACTACGACACGTCGATGGACTGGGACAAGATCCGTCGCAAGGTACAGACACATGGCATGCGTAATTCCAACGTCATGGCCATTGCCCCCACCGCGACCATCGCCAACATCACAGGCGTATCGCAGTCGATCGAACCGACGTATCAGAACCTCTACGTGAAATCGAACCTCTCAGGCGAGTTCACCGTGGTTAATCCGTTCATGGTGCGGGATCTCAAAGCGCTGGACCTGTGGGACCAGGTCATGGTCAACGATCTCAAGTACTACGAGGGCAGTCTGCTTTCGATCGACCGGGTTCCGGCAGAGCTCAAGCTACTGTATGCCACCGCCTTCGAAGTCGAGCCCCGCTGGTTGGTTGATGCCGCCAGCAGGCGACAGAAGTGGATCGATCAGGCGCAGTCACTGAACCTTTATATCGCCGGTGCCAACGGCAAAAAACTCGATGTGACCTATCGCATGGCGTGGTTGCGAGGCCTCAAGACCACGTACTACCTGCGCGCCCTCGGCGCCACCAGTGCCGAAAAGTCCACAGTGACCCGTTCGGATGCACTGACTGCCGTGCGGGCGGATACGCCGGTGGTGATGGCGGACGGCAACAGTGAAGAATTCGGTGAAGCGGCTGAAGTACCAAACGCCTGTTCTATCGACAACCCGGACTGCGAAGCCTGCCAATAGACGGCAGGGATTCGGCACAGAATCGGACGGGTCAACGAAGAACACGAGATCACGAGGAGAACACGGACATGCTCAGTTGGGATGATTTTGAAGACACACCGGCCAAGTCGCCAGTTACGCCCGCTGCGCGGCAGCAGGCTCTTTCAGCGCTGGCGCTGAACGACGAGGTTCCACCGGTGCGGGAACAGCCACGTGAAACAGGCCAGCACACACAAAACAGGTCAAAATCGGTGCTCACGGCGGATACGGGCATCGTCCTGCTTGAACCCGTTCGGGGACCTGTGGCGGCTGCGGGTGCAGAGGCACCCTCGCAAGCTTCGACAAAAGCTGAAAAACAACCGCTGCGCGCCGTTCCAGCAGCAGCACCATCGACCCCGCCTGCCGCTGAAGATGATCGTCAGCAGTACGAACGGGTGACGGTTGACCGCAAGGCCATGATCAACTGCCGGGCTGACCTGAACCAGCTGGTGCCGTTCAAGTACGAATGGGCCTGGCAGAAGTATCTCGATGGTTGTGCGAACCACTGGATGCCGCAGGAAATCAACATGACGGCGGATATCGCCCTGTGGAAAGCCGCAGACGGGCTGTCTGACGATGAGCGCACCATCGTCAAACGCAGTCTCGGATTTTTCTCAACCGCCGATTCACTGGTGGCCAACAACCTGGTGTTGTCGGTGTACAGGCAAATCACCAACCCCGAGTGCCGTCAGTATCTCTTGCGCCAGGCGTTTGAAGAAGCCATCCACACTCATGCCTACCAGTACTGCATCGAATCCCTCGGCATGGACGAGGGCGAGATCTTCAACATGTACCACGAGATACCATCGGTTGCCACCAAGGCTTCGTGGGCGGTGAATTACACCCGGGAACTTGCCGACCCGACGTTCCGTACCGGCACGACGGAAAACGACCGCAAGCTGCTGCGCAACCTGATCGCCTATTACTGCGTCCTGGAAGGGGTGTTCTTCTACTGTGGATTCACGCAGATCCTGTCCATGGGCCGTCGCAACAAAATGACCGGCACAGCCGAGCAGTTCCAGTACATCCTGCGTGATGAGTCCATGCATGTGAACTTCGGCATTGATGTGATCAACCAGATCAAGCTGGAAAATCCCCGGCTGTGGGACGCTCAGATGCAGACCCAGGCATGCGACATGATCCTCGAAGGCTTGACGCTCGAAGTGGCCTATGCCCGCGACACCATGCCCCGCGGTGTGCTTGGCATGAATGCCAACATGATGGAAGAGTACCTGCAGTTCATCGCCAACCGTCGCCTGGTGCAGATCGGCCTGCAAGAGCAGTTCCCCGGCGTGAAGAACCCCTTCACGTGGATGTCAGAGATCATGGACCTCAAAAAGGAAAAGAACTTCTTCGAAACCCGGGTCACCGAGTACCAGACCGGTGGCGCCCTGACTTGGGATTGAATGCAGACCCTGAACTGAACCCCTCCGCCTTTCCTCCGAAGGCGCTATCCCGTATGGGTGGCGCCTTCCTTTTTTCTTTCTCACTCGCATCTGTCTCCCTCCTTCCGCTGGAAGCCGCGGCAGAACGGGCACATTCAAAATCCGCGGACGTCAGGACCGAAACCCTCCGGCTCGATGGACTGGAAGGTCCGGCGCAGATCCGTATCGATCGCTGGGGCGTACCCCACATTACGGCATCCACCCACTACGACGCTTTTTTCATTCAAGGATTCAATGCCGCACGCGACCGCCTCTGGCAGATCGATCTGTGGCGGCGGCGAGGGCTCGGTCTGCTGTCCGAAGTCCTCGGTGAAAGTTACGTTGAACAGGACCGCGCGGCTCGGCTCTTCCTCTACCGGGGTGACATGTACCGGGAGTGGCTGGCCTACGGCAACGATGCGAAACGGATCACCGAAGCCTTTGTCGCCGGCATCAACGCGTATGTCGCGCTGACCGAATCTGAACCGGATCGCCTGCCACCGGAATTCGGGTTGCTCGACTACCGCCCTGCACGCTGGCATGCAGAGGATGTGGTGCGAATCCGCAGTCACGGACTGCTTCGCAACGTCGTCCAGGAAGTGCAGCGTGCGAGGCTCATCTGTGCGGGCGGACTCGAGCTTGCCGCTGCCTGGAAGCGCCTCGAACCCGACTGGAAGATGGCCATTCCCGATGGTCTTGACCCCTGCAAGGTTCCCGCCACTGTACTGAACGACTACCTTCTGGCGACAGCCCCGGTGTCGTTCAGACAACCCGACCAGGCCGTTGCGGTCGCTCAGACACTCGCACTGGCAGCGGATACCGGCAGCAACAACTGGGTGGTTGCACCATCGCGAACCACCACCGGTCGACCGATTCTTGCCAACGATCCACACCGCGCCCACGGGGTCCCGTCACTGCGTTATGCCGCACACCTGAAGGCGCCCGGGCTCCATGTCATCGGTGCGGGTGAACCTGCCCTGCCCGGAATCTCCATCGGCCACAACGACCGCATCGCCTTCGGTCTCACCATCTTCCCGGTCGACCAGGAAGACCTGTACTTCTATCCGCGCGAAGGCGCCGGCTATCGCTGGCGCGGCGCCATCGAAAAAGTCCAGGTGATCGAGGACCACATTCCCGTGCGCGGCCGGGCAGCCGTGAAGGTTGAACACCGCTTCACCCGTCATGGCCCTGTGGTCTTTGCTGACGATGGTCTTCTGTGGGCAGTGCGTGCCGCCTGGCTCGAACCGGGCATGGCACCCTACTTCGGATCAGTGGAGTACATGCGGGCGACGGAGTGGCGCACCTTCAGCGCCGCACTCAATCGGTGGGGCGCACCTTCCGAAAACCAGGTTTACGCCGATGTGGACGGCAACATCGGCTACAAGGCTGCAGGGCTCACGCCGCGGCGAGCCACGTGGGATGGATTGTTGCCGGTACCCGGTGATGGCCGCCACGAGTGGGAAGGTTTCATCGACATGGATCACCTGCCGACGGAATTCAACCCGGCAAGGGGATTCACGGGTACGGCCAACTCGATGAACCTGCCCGATACCTATGATATCGCCCGATTCCGGCTCGGCTTCGAGTGGAGTGCGCCGTGGCGTTACCGGCGCCTGTGGCAGGAACTGTCCGCTGACAACAGACACTCGCTCGATGCATCAACCCGCATGCAGCGTGACTACCATGAACTGCTCGCTGACGAAGTGCTGGCACGCATTCCTGACCTCAAATCCTATGACGCAGCGGGCGAACTGCTCTCCGGCTGGGACCGTGTCCTCGCCCGCGATTCAGCGGCCGGTGCACTCTGGGCGGTGTGGTTCTATCACCACCTGACGCCAGCTGTGGCGCGAGCCCTGGGTGGTGACAATGCCGCGCTGCTTGAACCGCTCGACCCGTGGACGGTGATCGATGCACTCGACGGCAAGTTCCCGAAGCTCGATAGGCGAACGATCCTGCGTTCGAGCCTCGAGGCCGCATGGGCAACCTGCGAACAGAAACTGGGGGCGGACCCGTTGCAGTGGCGCTGGGGGGACCTGCACCGCGCGAGTTTTGTCCATCCGCTGCATGCTCACGCCGATCAGCAGCTGTGTAAGCACATGAACCTGCCATCGCTGCCACGTGGCGGCTCCACCAATACCCTCAACAACACCACATTCGGCAATGCCGATTTCCTGGTGCGATCAGGGGCATCGTGGCGAATGGTGCTCGACGTCGGCGACTGGGATGCCGCACGCATGACCAATGCACCAGGCCAGTCCGGAGATCCGAGGTCACCGTTCTATGGCAATCTGCTCGAAGGCTGGGCGAACGACAGCGATTTTCCGCTGCTCTGGAGTGATGCGGCGATCGACGCGCACACCGTGCACATCATCCACCTTGCGCCCGTCAGTTCTGATTGAACCCGGCGAAGCGCGGAAACCAGTTCCAGCGCACGTAGAACCGCGCACCGGTCCCGGCAGTGATGGTTCGGCCCGTCGCATCCACACCGAGCCAGCACCGCCGCGGACGTCGGAAACCACAGCTTTTCCATGGAGATCAGCGAGCCGAAAATGCCCGCAAGGACGAGGTTGGCCAACGCGATCCTGACGATGGGGTTGCTCATGCTGCAACGAGGCACGGTGTGCCGATCCACGGCGACCATCGCATCGTACGGTGGGTCGTCGTTACGGGATATGCCACGAATAACGTCTTGGTATGGCCTTTACAGTCTGTGGACCAGAATTGTGACATGGTTCAACCTCCGGCCGCGCCTGTTTAGGTCAATCGCGCGACTGCGGGGGCTGCGGACACAGCGCGAATGCATGAAGGAACGGAGGTCAGAAACTGCGGGTAATCCGCACGCCACTGCGGGTCAGGCTGAATCGCGTCTGCTGATGCTGCCAGACCAGCGCCAATCCGGAGTCATCGCCGCGCTGCCGGCCGAAGTACCACCGGTCCGACAGTTTCCAGCCGAGCACCTGGTTGCGGCCATCCAGCTGAAAACGCTGTACGCCGAGCGCGAGTGATTTGCTCACTTCGAGTGGTACCAGGACAGGGTCTTCGGCCCGATGCCCGAAGCTGCTGTGCAAGTCCACAAGCGGGCCGCCGGGCGATTCAGCCGCATCCGAGCCCAGCGGCAGCAGCGAAAACCAGAGGAGCAGGAGGACTTTCCGGAAAGGGCATGGTGAGCCCGATGGGGAGTAACCTCGTTTCATTGCATTCAACTGCCTTGCAATGTCTTTCGGTACACATGCAGTCTCCGCGCCGATTTCCGATCAGCAGTGGTCGGATACTGGGAAAGCTCTGGAAGAAACACGAGAAATCATGGAGAACACAGGCATTCTCAGGCAGGCTCTGCGCCCATCCAACCTCATCAAAGTCCAGGGTCGTCATGAGTCTCAATTGGGGAATCCTCGCTACCGGAACCATCGCCAGGACACTGGCCGCAGCCGTCCTCAAAACACCAGGCAATACACTTCGGGCCGTTGCCAGCCGCTCACAGGCGGCTGCTGACCGGTTCGCCACCGACTTCGGTGGCATCCGTGCCCATGGAAGTTACGAGGCGCTGCTCGCTGACAAGGATGTGGACGTGATCTACGTGGCAACGCCGCACACCGATCATGCGACCTGGGCCATTCGTGCACTCGAGGCCGGCAAACACGTGTTGTGTGAAAAACCCGCCGGGCTCAATCACGCTGAAGTCATGGCGATGGTGCATGCCGCGCGGCGCTCCGGCCGGTTCTTCATGGAAGCGTTCATGTATCGTTGCCATCCGCAGACCCGCATGGTCAAACGGCTGATCGACTCGGGCGCCATCGGCGAAGTGCGGCACATCGCGGCGAACTTCGGCTACCGGACGGCGTTTGCGGAATCCTCGCGGCTCTTCAGCAACGCACTCGCAGGTGGTGGCATTCTTGATGTGGGCTGTTATCCCGTTTCTCTGGCACGGCTGGTCACTGGCGCCGAGCCCATGTCGGTACACGGGACCGGGCATCTCGGCTCCACGGGAGTGGATGAATGGGCGAGTGCCCTGCTCGGATTCAGCGGCGGTGTTTCCGCCCAGGTTGCAACCGCTACGCGCGTGAACCTCGACAATTCCGCCCGCATATCCGGCACTTCCGGTTTCATTCACCTGCCGAGCCCCTGGTTGCCGGTCGACAAGGAGGGCAACTGGAGTTTCTCCCTGACCACGCAATCCGGCACGGATGTCATCCACGGCGGTAACAAGCCGCTCTACACATTCGAAGTGGAGGCTGTCGCCCGCGCCATTGGGCGCGGCGACTGTGAATGCGCAGACATGAACTGGCAGGACTCACTCGGCAACGCGCGTGTCCTCGACAGCTGGCGGGCGTCCATCGGCCTCGAGTACATAGCGGAGAAGGCGCCCACACATCGTGGCCCCCTCGTGCCTCTTCGAACGATGCCGCAGGGAACACCCGCCGCAGCAGGGACCATTCGTCGAGCCGGTGTTCCAGGTCTGGATAAGCCCGTTTCGTCGCTTGTCATGGGCTGCGACAACCAGCCCAATGCGAGCCACGCCGCCGTGATGTGGGACCACTTCTTCGAACAGGGCGGCAATACCTTCGATACCGGATTCGTCTACGGCAACGGGTTGATGGAACAGTTCCTCGGCCACTGGCACCGGCAACGCGGCGTCCGCGAAGAGATGGTGATCATCGGCAAAGGCGCCCATACACCGCACTGCTATCCGGAGTACGTCGCGCAGCAACTGGACATCTCCCTCGACCGCATGCAGACCGACCAGGTGGACATCTACTTCCTGCACCGCGACAACACGGACATTCCCGTGGGCGAGTTCATTGACGCACTGAATGCGGAGGTGGCACGTGGCCGTATCCGTGTGTTCGGTGGATCCAACTGGACTCTGGCACGAACGCGGGAAGCCAACGCCTGGGCGGCCTCGCACGGGAAGCAGGGGTTTTCCGCCATCTCCAACAACTTTTCTCTGGCGCGAATGGTGAACCGGATCTGGCCAGGCACGGAAGCCTCTTCCACCCCAGAGTGGCGCGAGTACCTCGCCGGATCACAACTCGCGCTCATGCCATGGTCTTCCCAGGCGCGTGGATTTTTCACCCACTGGGTGGACGCGGTTCTAGCTGAACAGGGCAAGCGCGGCTCCGGTCTCACGCGCGTGGAACCGACCGTGGAAGAGCTTCGCCACACCTGGTTCGCAGACGACAACTTCGAGCGTCGCCGCCGGGCATTCGCTCTCGCGAACGAACGCGGTACGAGCGCCATCAACATCGCACTCGCCTGGGTTCTGCACCAGCCTTTTCCGGTCTTTCCACTGGTGGGACCCCGCAATCTCGACGAACTCGACAGTTGTATCAACGCGCTGCAGATCGCGCTGTCGGCTGAAGAACACCGTTGGCTCGACCTGCAGGTGGATGAACGCTGACTGTTACTGGAAATCTATCGCCGCCGGCGGAGCATCGACACCACGTTGTTGCCACTCCGCTCCGGCTGCGCCTGCGAAAACGCAATCTCCCAGGTCAGCACCGCGCCCCGCTCCCGCAGGAACCCGCGACAGCCAATACCACGGCCGGAAGCGACTTGTGTTGCAAAAAGCGACACCGAGGTCACGATGGTGCCTGCCTCATTCCACAGGAGCGCATGGTTCGGCTCACTCTCGAATTTGCCCGATCCATCGAGCCGCGCGCCGCGATGAAACACGTCGAGCGTATAGGTGCCGGTTTCATTTTCAACGAGTCGCGCCGACAGTTCATCGATGCCATGGCCAACCACGGACACCGTGCCGGTGATCTGCACCGCGCCGTCTTCATGGACCACGTGAACATCCGCCGTGATCGGCAATCCGAGGCTGCGCCCTTCGAAGAGAACACTGCCCTTGCCTTGCCAATCACCTTTTGTGAGCAGCATCAACCTTCAAGTCCGGAGAGGTGAATGGGTGCACCGACTGGTTCCGCTGCCTGCGGCCCCTTGTTACGGGCATTGTTGACGTACGCAGACACCGGCAACAGATCAAGCGCCATCGGCAAGCGCGCTCCAAACAGATCAGTCATCTCGGTTGTCGGGATGTCGGGCTCGAGCCACTTGCGAGCTTCCGCAATGGACAGCATCACCGGCTGGCGGTTGTGCACGAACGCAAAATCCGGATGCGCCGGTGCGGTGAGAATCGTGAAACTGAGTACCTCCTCCTGTGTTTCCGCGTTCACCCAGCGATCCCAGAGACCGGCCAGCAAGAGCCCGCCATGTTTCGACGCCTTGATGAGATACGGCAATTTCGGTTCGACATCCCGGCACCATTCATAGAATCCGGTGACCGGCACCACACAACGCCTCTTGCGAAAAGGTTCACGGAACGCCGGGCTGGTGGCGGCGGTTTCGCTCTTGGCGTTGAACATCGAGTACTTCGTGGTCATCTCCTTGGCCCAGTACGGCGTCAGCCACCAGCGCATCGGCACCAGTTCCGGTTCACCGGCGTGAGGCAGGCCCGATGGCACGATGCGTACCACCGGAATCTTCTCGGTGGGTGCGGCGTTGTAGTTGTCGCGCCCCTCATACGGCATGTTCACCAGTTCCATGAGGAGGCGGGTGAGCGGATCGGAGGTGATGTTGAATCGGCCGCACATGACAATCAGCTCGGCGCGGGAAAACCCGCGACGCTCTGCCATCTCGAAGTTTTTCCGGATTGTAGAGGTTTGACGCAGGCGCTTCATTGCGGAATGCTGCAACCCGATCCGGTTGCTGCCACCGATGCAGGCACCGTCGCAGACACCAAAGAGGGGAAGGGGTAACAGCATGAGTGATCTGAAGGCTTTTCGCGCCGGAGTCCGTGAGTGGCTTGCCGCCAACTGCCCACCCGGCGCCCGGGGAGACGGACCGATTCCGACCGGGAGCACCAAGATCCGCATCGACGATGCAGACACCCGCCTCTGGCTTTCGCGCATGGTGGAAAAAGGCTGGACGGTACCGACGTGGCCCGAAGAGTACGGCGGTGCTGGCCTCTCCACCCCCGAATACGTGGTGCTGACCGAAGAAATGCGCCGCATCAATGCGCGCCCGCCTTTGTCCGGGATGGGCGTCATCATGATCGGCCCGACGCTGCTCGAACACGGCACGGCTGAGCAGAAAGCCAGGCATCTGCCGGCCATCGCGCGCGGTGAGTTTGCCTGGTGCCAGGGCTACAGCGAGCCCGGCGCCGGTTCCGATCTCGCCAGTCTGCGCACCCGAGCCGATGACGCCGGTGATCACTTCATCATCAACGGCCAGAAAATCTGGACCTCCGGCGCCCAGTATGCCGACTGGATGTTCTGCCTGGTGCGCACCAATCACGACGTGCCCAAACACGATGGCATCAGCTTCGTCCTGCTCACCATGAATCAACCCGGCGTCCGGGTCAGGCCGATCCGTCTCATCAATGGCGTGTCGCCGTTCTGCGAGACCTTTTTCGACAACGCGATCGCCAGAAAAGAAGACCTGGTCGGTGGTCTGAACAAAGGCTGGACGGTGGGCAAGCGGTTGCTGCAGCACGAACGGTCCGGCATGGCGTCACTGGTCGGCGGCCGCGTCCAGGGGCCGAGTGGCACCCTGCTGGAAACGGCACGTGAGTACATCGGTGAAACCAACGGCCGCATTGCGGACCCCGCATGGCGCGAGAAGATCCTGCGTCACAACATCAATCAGCATGCTTTCCGGCTCACCCAGACGCGTACCGTACAGGAAGCCTCCGACGGGCATACACCCGGTGCCACCACTTCCATCTTCAAGATGTATGGAACCGAGTTGCAGCAACAGAAGTCAGAGCTGATGTGTGAGCTGAAAGGATTCAGCGGCTTCGGACTCGGCGATGGCCCGTATTCGGAAATGGATCTCGAATGGACCCGCACCTGGCTCGGCAACCGCGCTGCGTCGATCTATTCGGGCTCAAACGAGATCCAGCGCAACATCATCGCCAAGCGGGTGCTGGGACTGCCGGATTGAAGTGGCGCGCCGTTACCAGGCGGTGTTCTGTTTCTGCCGCCGCTCTTTGGCCTCATTGGCCTGGCGCATGCGTTTCTTGATGATGTTCTGCACCACGTTGATCGTGGTCCAGTCGTGGAGCATCTTCCGGTCACAGGATTTGCATTCGATCTGCTCACTGCCGCTGACGAGATGCAGGAGTTCACTGTACGGCAGCCGCGTGATGTCCTTGCAGCTGGCGCACTCGAGCCCTACGACCGGATCGATGCCAATATAGTCCATGGCGAAGCAGACTCCCTGTCATGCCCATCAGATTGATTGATCGCGATTGTAGGTAAGCGGAACCGGCGGTGAAGGCCAGGCCTGGCTGAATTGTGATCAAGTGCCTTCGCTTCAGAAAATTGCGTGCGCCTGTTCTCGTAGGGCATCCCGGAACACAGGTGCAGCGAGCTCGATAAGCAGTTCCGCCCGTGTTCTGGCGGATTGCCCGCGCAGGTGCGCCACACCAAATTCAGTCACGACGATGTCGACGTCCGTACGTGCCGCTGTGACGAGTTCCACCTTGTCAACGATACGTGACACCGCACCATCCCGCGCCGTTGCCGGCATGGCGATGATGGATCGACCGCCTTTGCTCGCCCGGGCACCTCGCATGAAATCAATGGAACCGCCGGTGCCGGAAATCTGGCGCCCCGCTGCATATTCGGCATTGATCTGACCGAAGAGATCGATTTCCACTGCGGAGTTCACCGACACGAAGTTATCGATACCACGGATCACGTTGAGTTCGTGCGTATAGTTCGCACCGCGCAATACCACCGTCCCCGTGTCGGCGAGCCAGGTATGCAGTTCGGCGCTGCCAAGCGCCATACCGGTGACATGCAGCCCCGCGTCGATCGCCTTGCGCTTGCCGGTTACGACACCGCTGCGAATCAGCGCCATGCCACCGTCATCGATCAACCCGCCGTGCAGCCCGAGGTCATTACGTTCCCCGAGCGCGGAGAGAATCGCCGCCGGAATGGCACCGATTCCGGTCTGTAGACAATCACCATCTTTGACAAGCCCGGCCACCAGCGTGCCGATGGTCCGTGACGTATCGTCGATATTGACCACAGGGGGCACATACAGCGGCCGGTTCGTCCGGGCACTGTCGGTGATCACGTCCGGGTCAACGGTGAGACCGCCCGCGGGCGCCGTGAGGCCGTCGTTGATTTCGACCAGGACCACACGGGCGGACTGCATGGCTGCCTGCAGGAAGTCGACGTTGGGGCCAAATCGCAGAGTGCCGTTGCGATCAGCAGCGGCTTGCGTCAGCACCACATCCACATCCTGTTGCAGCCAGTCATAGACGTGGCGCATCTGCATCGGTGTGAAGTGCAGCCGGCTACGATCCGCCTGGCGCAGATCCGGTGTCATGAAGAACGTGGTGTGGTGTGCCTGTCCCGGCCACTGTGTAAAGTCGTGGCGATTGAATCCCCCGATCGGGAACTGGATGAAATGCAGGTTCGCCGGCAGCGCCACGGACTTCAGCGCGGACAGAAGTCCCGTTGGCTCATTCGAGCTGCCAGATACAAAGATGCGATCGCCGTCACGCAGATGTGAGGCCAGTGACATTTGTTCTCCTCCTCCATCTCCTCTTTTTCTTTTTTCGGCGGCCATCCAGCGAGGCCTGTCAGGCATTCAAATCAGCGGTTCTGGATGGTTCGCGCAATCGCCAGCCAGGCACTTGCCCCGGAAAGATAACCGGGGATCAACACTAGCGACCAGACATTCCACATACCGCTGCCACCGATCGGGACACCCGTAACGATGCAGAGGATCACCCCGCAGGTCGCAGCGATGGACAGCCCCTGCGCCGGTGTCAGCGACATGCAGGCCAGCCCGCCGAAAAATCCGGCCACAAACGGAATCACCAAAGGCTTCAGATCGGCTAGGACCGGTACAAACCGCACCAAAAGGAACCACACCAGAACCGCGGCCAGGATACCGATGGCCGTTCGGATGAACATGAGCAGAAGCAGCATGCGGGCACTATAACCGCTTCTCTTCATCATCCGGCCACTCTTCATCATCCGGTCAAGATCCCGCCATAATCCAGTCAGGAACCGCGATCCTGTCGAACCACAAGCTGCCGCTAATCCGGTGCTGTCGATCTTCCACCCGGAGATCCGGCGGTGGTTTGCAGATACCTACGCCGCGCCGACCGAGGTACAGATCGCCAGCTGGCCACGAATCGCTTCGGATGCATACGTCCTGATCACCGCACTGACGGGGAGCGGCAAAATACTGACGGCCTTTCTCTGGTGCATCAACCGTTTTTACCGCGGCGACTGGGAGACCGGTCGAATCCGGGCGCTCTACATCTCTCCCCTCAAAGCACTCAACAATGACATCCGCGTCAACCTCACCGAACCGCGCAATACCCTGCGATCGAACTACGGTATGCGCCCGGTCCGTACAGGTCTTCGCTCAGGAGACACTGACTCTGGCGACCGGCAACGTCTGCTCAGGCATCCGCCGGACATACTCATCACTACACCGGAAAGCCTGCACCTGATGCTGACCACCACCAAAGGTCGTATGGCACTGGCGACCGTCGAATGTGTGATCGTTGACGAAATCCATGCGCTGGTGAACAACCGCCATGGTGCGCAGCTTGCGGTTGCACTCGAGCGGCTGGTCAACGTTGCAGGCGAGTTTCAGCGTGTCAGCCTTTCCGCAACCGTGCATCCACTTGATGCCGTGGCGCACTGGATCGCCGGTCGGAACGCAGCCGGCGCCAACCGTGCCATCGAGATCATCAACGCGGGGCAATCAAAACAGATCGCACTCTCGGTTTCTTTTCCGGAAGAAGCACAGGCCGCGATCAACAATGGCGAGAAGATCTGGGAACCACTCGCCCACGAATTCCGCAACATCATCCATCACAACCGCTCGACCCTGTTTTTCACCAACAGCCGGCGCCTCGCCGAAAAGATGTTGCTGCGTTGTCCCGCCGACACTCTCAAACTCGATCGGACGCTGGTGGCGCGACTCGGTACGGATCGCTCGGCACTCGAACTCGCATCGGAACTCTGTAACCTGGGACGACGCTTCAATCTGCGTACGGTGGGTGTAGGGGTGGAAACGGAGGCCCAGCTCAACGCGCTGCTGCAGGCGGGATGCAACGAAGTACAGGGTTATCTGCTCTCCATGCCGGTGCCACTCGAAGACTTCCAGTCCTTCCTGAGGCAGCGATTCCTGCAATCGAAAACCGGAACGCAGTAGCGCCTGTATCCGGCTAGATCGACGTCCGGGCTC
>Ga0194132_10006169_pt1 | contig 18814 bp, 16 predicted proteins | sample TA2KigOf80mmetaG_FD_148612 | JGI IMG/M metagenome (GOLD analysis project Ga0194132, IMG submission 148612) | Freshwater microbial communities from Lake Tanganyika, Tanzania - TA2015054 Kigoma Offshore 80m | ecosystem: Environmental > Aquatic > Freshwater > Lake | place: Tanzania: Lake...
GCGCTGCCCATTGGCAGCAAGGCGGAGCACTGTCCAAAAAATCCGACGACAAAACGCTGAAAGAGCCAGAATCTCTATTGACTTCCAAGACAGTTGCTGAAGGGCCGTGTTCCCTGAGCCCAGCCCACCGGGCTGGGTAAAGAGACCAATTAACGAAACGCCCTGAAAGGGCGTGTTATCCAGGCCATGTCAACGTGTTCTCGGGGGCATCCTTCGGTGTGGACTTAACACGGCCCTTCAGGCCGTTCGGTGTGCCGGACCTTACCCAGCCCGTTGGGCTGGGCTCAGGGAACACGCTCCTTCAGGGCGTTAGGCCCAGGACAGCGGGCAAGGCAAGAACCAAATTCGGAGAATCGAATTAGTTGGAGCAGGTGTCCTACCGTGGTTGCCCTGGGGGGGGAGCGGCCCTGATGGCGAGGTCTCTCGATCCAACAGCCGCGCAGGCACGGGGACCTGCCCGTACGGAAACAAAAGCCAAACAGCCGGAGCCCTCACCCCTTCGCGTCCGCCGCGGCGGACGAATGGCCTCTCCCTCGGGGAGAGGAGGAAGGCAGTCCCCTCACCCATCCCGACAAAACACAGCGGGGGCCGCTCATCTGAGCGGCCCCCGCCTTTTTCGTCAGGTTTGTGCGGAAAGGGCTATTCGATCGAGAATGCGGCCTGGACGGTCATGCGGATCTCGAGCTGGCCCACGTTGATCGGGGTGCTGGCGCCGGACTCCATCGCCGCCTTGTAGTACGTGTCCTGCATGACGGGGCTTCCGCCGCCGGTCTCCGCGATGAAGATCAGGTCGCCGACGCCCACGCCCGTAAGGGTCGCGAAGTGCTCGGCCTTGGCCATGGCGACCTTGACGGCCTGCTCGCGGAGCTGCTTCACGAAGGGCTTGGTATCGTCTACCGTGAAGTTGATGCCGTTGATGCGCGTAACGTCTCCGCCGGCCTTCGAGACCTCGTCGATAATCGTGCCCGCGTTGTTGACATTGCGGACCTTAATCAGGGCCGAGTTGTTCACCGTGTACCCGACGAGGGTCTGTTTGTTGTACTGGTAGCCGTTCTCAATAACTATCGGGTACTCATAGCGCGGGTAGATGTTGAAGTACTGGGTCTGGATGTCCCGCTCGGCTATGCCGTTGGCCTTGAGGGCGTTGATGATGTTCGTCATCGCGGTCGCGGCCTTCTCGCGCGCCTCGGTTACCGTCAGGCCCATCGCCTCGACGCCCACGTTGATAAGCGCAAGGTCAGGCGTCATCTTGATGGTGCCTTCGCCGGTCACCCAGATGCCGGTCTGGTTGCTGCTGGATACCTGGTTTTGATTCACGCTCGTTGTTCCCGGCACGGGCGCCCCGATGCTGGATGGCGCTGCCGCCGTCGTGTTCGTGTTGGATGCCGCGTCGGTCTTCACCGTCGCCTCGCTGGTCGCGCAAGCGATTCCAGCCAGCGCAATGGCAGACATCCCGATGCCCGCCAGGATAGCCTTCATTTTGAACATACCCCTTCTCCTTTATACGTCGATGTCACATTGGTGTCCAGTGGACTAGGTCGAATGAACCGGTCACTGATAGAGACGACTGGCGACGTCGTTTTGTTCCATCGATTTTTGGGGAATTTGAAAGGGCCTCGAAATCGAGGCCCTTTTTGCGGTTACTGCTGCGGGGGTCGAGGCTACGCCTCTATCTCAACGATCATTTCGACTTCGACCGGGATATCGAAGGGCAGGCTGTTCATGCCCACGGCGGACCTGGCGTGGCGGCCCTTGTCGCCGAAGATCTCCACCATAAGGTCGGAGCAGCCGTTAATCACGGACGGGTGCTGGTTGAGCGAGTCGACAGAGTTGACCATGCCCAGCACCTTGACGACGCGCTTCACCTTGTCCAGCGTGCCCAGCTCGGCCTGCATCCTGGCGAGGAGGTTGATGCCGCAGAGTCGCGCTGCCTCGTACCCCTGCTCAACGGTAAGGTCCTTGCCGACTTTGCCCTTGGGCGCCGTGCCGTCCGCACGCTTGGCCGGTCCAACGCCGGACATGTAGAGCATGTTGCCGGTGCGGACGCACGGCACGTAGTTCGCGGACGGGCCCTGCGCGCTCGGCAGGGTGATGTTTAGCTGCTTTAGCCTGTCTTCAATCTTTCCCATTGCGGTCTCCTGATGGTTGATGCTTGCTCCGGTGGATTCTATCCCATTTGGCCGGCTTTGTGTACCTGAGTCCCAGCTAGGCAAATGCGAGCAGCCTCGCGGGAGTCTTGACGATGATCTGCTCAATCGCCTCGTCCGATATCCCCTTCTTCCGCATTCTCGGCACCATGTTCTCCAGGACGTAGCCGTAACCGTGCCCGCCGTACTTCACGAGGCGGTGCTTGGAGTAGATGTCGTGAGCAGTGACAACCCGTGTGCCGTGTCCCTTATCGACCAGCAGTTTGATGAAGCCGATGCGTTGCGCGTCGTTGAGCATATCGAAGTTCGCCAGCGTGTAGTTGGATACCTCAACGCCGAACAGATCATATTCGACTGTGCAGCCCATGTCCGCGAGCTCAAGTAGCGCTTTTGCGCTGGAGATCGTGCGGTCCATGTGGCTTATGATGACGCGCGGGACGTCCGCGCCGGATTCCTTGAGGATGCGAACGATCTCGTGGGGGGCGTACTCGTTTCGGCCGGGGTGGATCAGGACCGGCGCGCCGGTTGCCTGCTGGGCCTGCGCCGCGGCGATCACTACCTTGCGCTCGTTCGCCGTTAGAGGCCACGAGCAGCCTATCTCGCCGATGATGCCCGCCTTGATCCCCGTATCGCCGACTCCCTCCTGGACCTCTACCACTAGCTGCTTCGCCAGATCGTCGACCGACTTCGCAGTCATGTCCCTGGGGTGCACCATGTCTACATAGTAGCCCGCGCCCATGATCACGTTTATGCCGGCCATCCGGGAGATGCGCGCCAGCGCACGGGGGTCGCGGCCGATGCCGATGGTGGTGGCGTCGACGATCGTCTTGCCGCCGGCGCGCTTGAAGAGCAGCGCCTCGGCAACAGCGGTATTCTCGTCGTCCAGCATAAGGTTGTCCAGATTGCTGAACGGGTCGTAGCGTATACGGCCTAGTATCTCCATTGTTACCGGGAGTCTGGCGAATCGCTGCTCCGACGCCTCGGAAGGATGCTTGTGCATGCAAACGTAGTCGATGAGCAGGTGCTCGTGGGTGGAAGTGGGGCCGAGGTCCTCCGGCCGCACGGGTCCCAGCACAGTCTGGGCCATGCCGGAGATGACGGACTTGGGCAAAGCGTTCCTCCTGAGTGCGCGAGTGGGTGCGCGAATGGCGGATAGAGGATACATGAGGGGGTATGCCAATGCAAACCTAAGCCTAATACGAACCGCCGTTTTCTTTTGACTCCTCCGTGCAACCCGCGGAATTTCTGGGCCTGATAAGTTCAAGTTATAGGGGCTCTGGCCTAACCACGGCGGGGCCAGATTGTGTGATATCGGCGCAGCCGTAATGGAGTTGCAGATGTGGGGAGGAAGTGGATGGGCAAGTTAAAGCTGGTTGCGGTATTGGCGGCAGTGCTTTCGGTGTTTTTGGCGGCGACGGCGGCCTCGGCAGCTTCGAGCAGCGCGGTGAACCTGACGGCGCCAAGCTCAAGTGTTGTGTACGGCAAGAGCGTTGTCTTCACCGCAAAGCTGTACAAAGGTACGAGACTGATACAGGGAGGCACAATCCAGTTCAGGCTCGGGTCGTGCACCGGCCAGCAGTTGGGGCCTAACAAGACGACGAATGCATCAGGCATTGCTACTTACACCATGGACTCCACCGATTTCAACGTCGGCCTCTATACAATTGCGGCCTGTTACACAGGCAACTTGAATGACTATCTGCCGAGCAGCCGGACGCGCGATATCCGGATCGACAAAAAGACGCTGACGATCTCCGGGTACACAGCGAACGATAATGTGTACAACAGCGGGCGGTCGGCCACCGTGGTAGGGAGCCCGGTGCTCAACGGAATAGTCGGTGATGACGAGGTCGCTATTGTCGTTAACGGCCTGGTGGGCACATTTGACGATAAGAACGTTGGGGTAGACAAACCCGTGCACGTCAAGTACGGCGCCAACGGCCTTGTGCTCGGTGGCGCTCACCAGGGCAATTACAAGCTCGCGCCGCTGACCCTGTACGCCGACATCACCCCGCGGGCGCTGACCGTCACGGGACTTTCAGCGCAGGACAAGCCGTTCGACGGCAATACCGCTGCGGTAATAACCGGCACACCGGTCCTTTCCGGAATCACAGAAGAGGACTCCGGAGAGCGATACGGCAATGAGCCGACGGTCACCCTGTCGGGCACGCCTGTCGGCACATTCGAAAGCGCCAGTGTCGGCGATGGGAAGGCCGTTACAGTTTCCGGCCTGAGCATCGAAGGGCCGGACGCCGGCAACTACGATTTCTCGCTGCCGGTCCTTTTTGCGAATATTGAATTGCCGGTGCCCACAGCGTTTGTGACAGCGAACAACGCTGCCGCGGAGGGCAAGGCGGAGGCCGGCGACACCTTCACGGTCACGATGAATGAGAGCGCCATCGACCTGGGCAGGATCATAAGCGGGTGGACCGGCGCTGAGACGGCCGTTGTGCTGCGGTTCTTCAACAACAACGTCGCGTTTGGCGGGAACGACGGCATCGCGGTCTGCACGGGCAGCGGCATGCCCACATGTGTTGCTGGTGGGACCGGCTCTCAGAACATTCTTGGTACGGTGGACCTGGGCTCGACGGAGTACATAGTGACAAACAACGTGGACGCCCCAGGCACGCTGTCCTGGGACTCGAACACGCAGACGTTCACAGTAACGGTAGGCACTTGCACGTCCCAGTGCACGCGTTTCAGCACCGGCGGCAGCTCCACCGCCACGTTCAAGCCGATAAACGGCGCGACGCAGGCGGGGGGCCTCAGGGACACAGCCGGCAACGGCGCCACGCAGACGGTGAACGAAGTGGGCGTGCACTTCTAGGCCCATAGGCCGTTGAAACAAAGCGGAGGGCCGCTGCCTCTATCTGCAGCGGCCCTCCGCTATTCTCGTTTGTCGCGGCGGCTACTCGCTCCTGGCAATCCGGACAGGGTCTCCGACGGTTATCCTGCCTCCGCGCTCCACGAATGCCAGCATGCCGCGACGGCCGCGGATGGCCTCCTGAAGGCCGTCTTTAAGCTCGTCCATGCGCTCGCACGGCTCGCACTCCATGGTGATCTGGAGGACGGCCTGGTTTCCGAAGGCGATCCGGTCGCCGGGCCGCAGTGAATAGATATCGATGCCGGCGGTGGTTATTTGCTCCCTCACGTCGCCGGGCGCGAGCTCCAGGGCGGAGAGCGTCTCCTCGTCCATGACCAGCACGGAGCGGCGCTGCCGGTCCGCGCGGGCATGGCGGTCGCCTGCCGCGCCTTTGCCGGGGATCAGTGCGGCGACGTCTACAGGCTGCAGCGGCTTGCGGCTGCCTTTATTGAGCCACAGGGCGGACACGCGGCCTTCTGCTGGTTTCGACATGGGGACTGCTCACAATGGGTTTTGCATAAGGTACCTCCTAACGCCGCCTGGGGCAAGGGTGCGTGCTATACTCGCGGTACGAAAGCGCCAGGTCACCGAGGCGAAGAGATGCAGCACTATATTGTCGCCCCCGAAGTGGTGGGGAGGATGTCCCGAGCCGCAATGTCTTTGCTCGGCGTGCTGGGAGACGAGGAGAGGCGCGCGGCCACGTTCGAATTCGCGGACCAGGAACGGCTGAACTGGCACTTTGTCCCGCGCCCTCGGAAGGGGTTTCCGCGAAAACGGATGAGCGACAGGCAGGTTGCGGCGGCGGACGCGCTCATGGAGACGGGGCTTAGCCCGTCCGGCTACAGGAAAGCGAAGGCGATAATTGACCTGGAGGTCATCCTGCGCGAAGCCGAGACGATGGCGAACGAGCTGATCCACGACCGCGACCCGGGGCTGTACTACTACAGCATATTCGGCGATCCCGCCGGGCCGATGCCGTGGGGATGGCGGTTGGAGGGCCACCACGTTTCGCTCAACTACACGGTGTCCGGCGACAGGCTCTCCATTACGCCGGCATTCTTTGGAGCGAATCCCGCGGAGGTGCGCCACGGGGATCACAAGGGCATGCGGATACTGCGGGACGAGGAGGAGATTGCGAGAGGCCTGGCGCGGTCCCTATCCTCAGATCAGGCGGGTCGCGCGATCATAGCGGGCAAGGCGCCACGGGACATTGCGACGCGGGACAGGGCGAAGGTGGACATGGGCGCGCCGGTGGGCCTGCAGGTGGGTGCGATGACGGCTGGCCAGGCTGAGGCGGCGCTTCGACTGGTCAGGCTATATATCGAGAGGCATCCGGCAGTGGCCGGCGAACTGGTGTGGGCCGCGGTTGAGGCCGCCAGCACTGGGGATGTCCATTTCGCGTGGGCAGGCGGCCTGGAGCTGGGGCAAGGGCACTAATACCGGCTGCACGGCCCCCGCCTGTTCATCGAATACGACAACGTGTAGAACGGCGCGAACCACATCCACACCGTGGTGCGGGACACCATCGACGACTTTGGCGTGGACCTGCTGGCAGAGCACCACCGGTCAGGACACGCGCCGGCCTAGGCCTTCGCAGACAGCCGCGCGTCGATGGCTGTGCAGCCGTGGCCCTCGTCGAAAACGAGCAGCGGGTTGATCTCCATCTGGTCGATCTCAGGGAAGTCCTCCACCAGTGCGGAGAACCGTAGTAGGACCTCTTTCAGCTTCTCCACATCCCGCGGCTTGCTGCCGCGCCAACCTGTGAGCAGCGGCAGGCTCTTGAGCTGGCGCAGCATCCAGCGTGGGTCCTTGTCCTTGAGCGGGTGCAGCGAGAATGCCACGTCCTTCACCATCTCCACCTGCACGCCTCCCAGGCCGACCATCACGAGGGGTCCGAAGAGGGCGTCCTGGGTCATGCCCACGATCACCTCCTGGCCTCCGGGGACCATCGGCTGCAGGACAACACCCTCCATCTCACTCGCGCGGCCCATTGCGGTGAGGTTGTTCTCAATCTTCTCGTAGGCCTTTCTGACCTGTGCGGCGTCGGTAAGACCCAGGGCGATGCCTCCGACGTCAGTCTTGTGGACTACCGTGGACGAGCGCACCTTCATCGCGACGGGGTAACCGATCTCGGCGGCGGCGACGACCGCCTCGTCGGGCGAGAATGCGGCACGCGTTTCTACTGCGGGTACGCCGTACATCCGCAGCAAGGACATAACGAGCTCTAGCGGCAGCCAGCCCGTGTCTCCGTGCTTCTCAGCCCACGCATCGAACGCGGCGCGGGCCTGCTGCTTCTCGATGTCTACGAACTTGACGGAGCGGCCGTCCTCTTCCTCCTTGAACATCGTGTAGTTGTAGGCACGCGCGAGCGCCTGGACGGCGTTCTCCGGGAAGACGAAGCTGGGGATATAGCGGTCCGGGCCGACGCGGAGGTCAACTCGGGAGCCTTCGGACATCATGAAGCAGGCGACGACGGTCTTTGAGCTTTCGGCCTTCGATACGGCGTCCCGGACCGCGGCCGCAACCTCCTCGGGGTGTGTGACCAGGGGTGGGATGTAGATGCAAAGCACCGCGTCGATGTCCATATCCTTCATCAGCGTGGACAGCGTCTGGTTGTAGTGCTCCGGCGTGGCGGAGGCGAGCATATCCACGGGGTTGCTCACGCTTGCGGCGGATGGGAGGAACTTCCTGAGCTCTGCCTGGGTTTGCAGGGAGAGCGGTGTGACAGTCAGGCCCCACGTCTCGCAGGCGTCCGCGGCAAGAATGCCCGGGCCGCCGGCGTTGGTCACAATGGCGACACTCTTCCCCCTGGGGAGCGGTTGGTGGGCCAGCACCTGAGCTACGCCGAACATCTCCTCGATTGTATTCACCCGAATTACGCCGGCCTGGCGGAAGAGAGCGTCGACCGCGACATCCGTGGAGGCGAGCGCTCCGGTGTGGGAGCTTGCGGCACGGGCGCCTGCGGCCGTGCGGCCGCCTTTGACCACGATTATGGGCTTCTTCCGCGATATGCGCCGGGAGATACGGCTGAACTTGCGCGGGTTGCCGAAGGTCTCCAGGTACAGCAGGATGATCTCGGTATTTGGATCGTCCTCCCAGAATTCCAGCAGGTCGTTGGAGGAGACGTCCACCCTGTTGCCGACGGAGACGAAGTGAGCCATGCCCAGGTTGAGGGAGCGGGCATAGTCCAGCAGTGCCAGGCCAAGGGCGCCACTCTGCGAGCCCATGCTAACCTTGCCGCCCGGGGGGACTACGGGGGCGAAGGATGCGTTCATGGAGGCGTGCTGGTCGTTGTTCAGCACGCCAAGGCAGTTTGGCCCGATCATGCGGATGCCGTACGAGAGGATTTTCTCCTTCAGCTGCCTCTGGCGCTCCTTGCCTTCTTCCACTTCTCCGAAACCGGCGGAGATGACGATAGCACCCCGCACGCCCTTGGCGGCGCACTGGTCTATGGCGTCCAGCACCTGCGGCGCGGGCACGACGATCACCGCGAGGTCTATCTCTGCCGGCACGTCCTTGATGGTCGGGTAGGCCAGTACGCCTGCGACGGACCGGGATGTGGGGTTGACGGGAAACACCGCGCCGGTGAAGCCGCTCTTGAGCAGGTTTCGAAACAGGGCGCCGCCAACCTTACTGGGCTCCCTGGACGCGCCGATGACTGCGATGTTGCGGGGGTAGAGTATGCTCCGGATGCCGGCCGATCGGGCCACGTGCTCCCGGTAGGCGTGCCGGATCTCGTACTCCTCGCGGTGCATGATATCTATCGTTACGGTCGCGGTGCCCTCGGACTGGGTCTTAGACGTGCGGAAACCGCTCTTTTCGAAGACGTCTGTCATCGCTGAGTTTTCGACGAGGGTCTGCGCTACGAACTGCTCAATGCCGTAGATCACGGCAGCATTGGCCAGGGTTTCCAGCAGGGCAGTGCCGATGCCTCCGAGCTGAATCTGGTCCTCAACGACGAACGCCACCTCCGCACGCCGGGTCTTTGGGACCATGTCCCACCGTCCCACGGCGATGATCCGCTCCTTGTCCTCCTCGCCGATAGTCGCAACATATGCGAAGCGGTCCGGCGGCGTGACCTCGGTGTAGTACTTGAGCTCCTCTCCGCTGATGTAGTTCTTGGCGTACTGGAAGCGGAGGTAACGGGTGCGCGGGCTCAGCCGGTAAAACAGCTCCTCCATGCGCTTCTTATCGTCGGGGCGGATAGGCCTTAGCCGAATGCTTCGCCCATCTCGAAGAATCACCGCAGGGGTGGGCAGGTCATGGGGGAGCGGTTTGCTTCTGGGCATTTGTCTTCGTTCCGTGCTAATGCTTCAAGCTGTTTCCATTTGCAGTATACAACGTTGGTACTAAGTCTGGCGTCGGTCTGAATGACGTTTTGGGGGGCTTGCTTATGCATATGCTGGATGTACAATATGTCTATCGAACTGCCCTGGCACGGGTCCGGCATCTCCAGTTTTCAAGTTGGAGTCATGAGGCCGGCCGGCAGCCAGGGTGAAAAGCAAAAGGACCCGAGAACCTTCTCGGGCCCTGAATATGTTTTCTGACCGCTCCGGCTCTACGGATTATTAACAGCAGCGTATGCCGCAATGGTTGCGTTAGCGATCGCGGCGTGGCCGGCGTCGTTGGGGTTCCCATCGCCGATTGCGATATGGGTGAGGGAGAGGGCGTTTCCGTCGAAGATGGGAAATACGTCGACAATCGTGGCGCCGAATGCGCCGCCGATGCAGACTATCAAGTCGTTCAGGCCCACGTTGTACGGGTCCTGCTGGTTGGCCGCGCAGTCCACCGTGCCATCAAATCCGAGTAGAGAAAGGTCGCCGATAGGCTTGAGGGCGGCGAGCGGACCATCGAACGGGTTGTAGACGGTCTGGACCAGCAGGGTTTCTTTGCCCGGGTCCTTCGCCAAAGCGGACTGGAGCGTGGCGAGTGTTGCGATGTAGTTATTGGCGAACGATTCCAGCGCGGTGGCGAACGCGGCGGCGCACTCCTCGCTGCCGGGGTCCTCGGAGCACGGGCCGCCCGGCTGCAGGGGCACAAGCAAATCGTCGCCGCCTACCTGAAGGCTGACGGTAGTTACGTTGGTCTTGTTGTCATTGATAACCGCAAGCGCGGATGCAAGCTGACCGCTGAGGACGGAGCCGCTCGTCGCCCCCGGCTGCGCCAGGTTCACGAGGCTAACATCCGGCTTGCCGTCAAGGTATGCATGGAATAGCGCGGTGTTGCCCGTGGTCGCAGGGCTGGACGCGCCATCTCCAAACGTGATCGAGTCCCCAATGGCGACGTACGAAAAAACATCGTTCTTGCCCTGGCCCTGAGCCAGGGCCACTCCCGGGAGGAGCGTGCCGATCACGAGGGCCGCCAGACCCGCGAACAATGCCACCCGTTTCTTCATGACCTCTGCACCCCTTAAGAATAATATATTCAACTTATTGATTCTATGAGCATACCTACCCTGAATCAACGCCTGTTGTCAACGCCGTTGCGATGGCACGTGAGAGGAACCTGTCCACGTTGGACATCTGGGGCTTCAGGCGGCCTGCCTCAATGTCTCTAACGACTTCCACCATTGCTGCATTTGCCGGCGTCGGCACCCCGGCCTTGCGCCCGGCGGCAACGAGGAAGCCGTTCATCTGCTCTATTTCTGTCTTCCGCCCCTTTATTATGTCCTGGGCCATAGAGGAGCGCCATTCCGCTTTCTTGGGATCGGGGCGCAGGCTGGCGTCGCACTCCTCAAAGGCGTCCCCCTTGTCAGCGCGTGCCCACACATCCGCTTGCACGCCGTATACCGGCTCGACTCTATAGTTGAGTGCCTGCGCCACGAGGACCGTCTCGCGAACGATCTTAATGTACGCCATCCTCGCCCGTGTGTCGGCAGTCGTCTCCTGGGAGCCGCAACCGGTGATCGCAATCACAGTATTGGACGCTGCGTTCAGCGCCAGCTTCGCCCAGCGCTCGCCCCAAATATTCGTCGTTGTCTTAGCGCCGTCCACGCATTCGAGCATGCGCGCCAGATCTTCAACCCTTTGCGTGATGTGGCCGTGCTGCTCGCCCACGCGGAAGACCAGCTGCGGCCCGCCGCCTGCCTCAACGCGCCGCGTCACCACCCCCGGTTCCCAGAGCGCCACCGCGTACTTGCCTATCACGCATGGTATCTCGCGGTTGTGACCCACAATAGACGAGATCAGATCGTCATTCATGCAATTCTGCGCGGAAACGATGCACCCGTCCGGCCTCAGGAGGTCCTTCGCCAGGTGCGTCGCCCACTCGGTGTCATAAGACTTCACGGCCAGAAAAACGAAGTCGAACGGCTCCCTGAGCTGCCTGGCATCAGCCAGATGGACAGCCCGAACGGGTATTGTCTGGTCGCCGCGAAAGTCGATTATCCTGGCGCCGTGGCCGTTCAGCCGGTCCACGTGAGCGCCCCACATATCGATAAGGGTGGGAGCGTAACCGTGCTTGCTCAAATAGGCGCCGATGTAGGTTCCTACTGCGCCGGCGCCAAGGATGGCTATGCGATTCGACACGTCTGCACCTCGGGCGACCACGTTTACATAGGCGGCCGATTAAGATAATGTGCGCTGGAACGCTTTCGATTTCAGGGGCCGCCGGATATGACCTCTGCACCTTGGGACCCGGACCGTCCGCTTGACGCCGCACTTGCAAGCAGCGCGCTACGTGAGAACTTTGCCGACCTGCCGGTCCGCTCTGTTGCGCTTCTGGGGCAAGGTTGGGATTTCGATGCCTACCTGGTTAACGACTCGATGGTCTTCCGGTTCCCAAGGCGCCGGGAGTCGGAGAGCAAGCTCCTCTTTGAGATAGAATTCCTGGAGCAATTCGCCCCGCTCTCCCCGGTGCACGTGCCAGTTTACTCCCTTGAGGGCGCCCCGGGCCAGACCTTTCCGTACACATTCGCCTGTTACAGCATTGTCCAGGGACGGTCAGGAATGGAATCGACTCTGCCGGCCTCATCCATCGCGGCGGAAGGCCAGCGCATGGGGAGCTTTCTCAGCCTGTTGCATGGCCAGAGCATTGACAGGGCGCTCGCACTTGGAGTGGAGACTCTTGGGGAGGCGGATACTCCCGAAGGAGTCCGGGCTGCGAGCATCGACGACCTGGAGTGGCTCAAAGGCGTAATGCCTGCGGCGCTGTTCGACAGGGTCTCGGCCTACTTCGAAGACGTAACGAACATGCCTGAAGACTACACAGGCCCTTCGAGGCTCGTGCATCGCGACCTTGGCGCAGAGCACATAATCCTTTCCGAAGACCACCGTCGCATCGCCGGAGTCATAGACTGGAGCGATGTTTCTATCGGCGATCCAGCTATAGACTTCGCCGCGCTATGGGCGTGGCTGGGCGATGCCATTGTGGAAGCCGCGCTTGAGACATACGACCTGCCGGTCGATGCGGGGCTGGCCGGCCGTGTCAGGTATATCGGAACGCACATGGCCGTCGCGAATCTCTCTTACGGGTTCCACGCAGGCCGCGCGGAGTACATGAGCGCCGGCCTTGCCTGGCTGGGCAGGATATTCGAGGGCAGGCAGGCGAAAGAATGATGGGTCCCTTGAAGGACCGCAAGAAAGCAATCGACTCCTGGCTAGCAAAGTTGAACACGTTCAACCGCGAAGGTGTGTCGCTCGCTCCGCGACTGGCGGCTTTCCTCAACACGGACACACCGATAGATGACATGCTGCTTGAGCTGGACCGCCTGAGGGCCGAGACGAGGGCAGGACGGTTTGATCCGGCAAATGATATGCAGCGCGAGCTGGAGTTCAAGCGTTTTCACGACGAGCTGCGACACAGCTCCGGCAAGACCTTACCGTTTGAGGAAGTCTACGCTCTCTTCTCAAGCCTGGAATGGCTTCCGGACCTCCCCGCTGTAAGCGTTCAGCCTTCGCCCGAACATATGGCTTCGGCGAAGCGGGCCGCGTACGAGGCCGAAGGGCTGCTGGGCTTCCTCAGGCGGTTTCGGGCGTCTACCACGCGCCCGATCGTCGTCATAGGCAACGACAAGGCGCAGCTCGCGGGGGGAGGATACGGTCGCCATTGGGTTGTCGAGCCGCTGGAAGACATCCTTGTGCCGGACTTCAACGTAGCCTACAATCGCGTGCCATCTCACGCATCGATGCGCTTGACCACGCCGGCCGCCTTCGATAAGGGGTTTGTGCGCGTGATGGACGTGCGGGCGCCCCACGTCGTTATCGTGGATGGCGCTGCCCCTGGCAAGTCCGATGGCGTGGTCCGGTTCTCCAAGGCGATACGCGGGTACGCCAACTGGCTGGCTGCGTTCAACAAGTTACGGGGCGGCGGGGTGGAAGGCGGCTATCGTCAGAAGAGCCTGCTGCCGCCGGACCACTTGCGGGAGCTGGCGGGCTGGCACGAGTTTATGGCGGCGGTGGAGCAGATGCGACCGTGGGTGAGCCCCGGAGAGGCGTACGATGTGCGTCTCTGGTCTCCGCACCCGACTGAGCAGGCGCTGATGGGCGATGTACTTGCGCAATGGCCAACGGGAGATATTTCCGGGGACCAGCCACTCGTAGTGCTCGCCAACCCAATAGTTTACTTGCCGGAGAGGATGCCGCCCGGCAGCTTGCCTGAATACATGTATGTCACGAAGCCATATGCGCTGGACTCGGCAGACCGCGACCTCTTGAAGATGCTTGCGCCCGCAGGACTGGACTCGACAACGCGGTGGGGGGACGCAGACGACAATGCGGCTGGCCCGATAGGTTCTATAAATCCATGCCTGACAAAAATCGGGTTCGGGCGTTTTGGGATTGAAAGGCGAGTCTTTGGACCATCCATGGATACCTTCTTTTACAGCATCAAGGCAGAGATCAGAAGGTGTATACATGGGGTGGTACAATCAAAATAAGTAAAGTTAGATAAGCATTCTACCTGAGCTGAAGAGGTGTTAGATGGCTATCCGATTGCTGGTAGTGGATGACCACGCGCTTGTGCGTGCCGGGTTGATCAAACTCCTGGCTGCCAGCCGGGAGATTGAGGTTGTGGGAGAGGCACAGGACGGCTTCGAGGCCCTCACAAAGGCGCACGAGCTGATGCCGGACGCTATTCTAATGGGCCTCTTCCTACCGGGTATGAGCGGCGTGGAAGTGACGCGCCTTATCAAGCGAGATCTCCCGGACGTCCAGGTGATCATCCTCACAGCTTCCTCCGAAGAGGAGAACATCCTCGGGGCCATCCAGGCAGGGGCTCGCGGGTATATCGGCAAGAGCGCGGACGCGCCTGCGCTGCTGAAGCAGATCAAGCAGGTAGTGCAGGGCGGAGTGGGCATGTCCGACGATATCGCCGCCAAGCTGGTGGCGGGGCTCGGGAGGGGGTACTCTCCTCAGAGCCAGTCGGACTCGAACTCCGTTCCAACCACCAAGCGCGAGGACGAAGTACTGGCCCTGGTCTCGCGCGGCATGACCAACAAGGAGATTGCCCAGGAGCTCGTCGTCTCGGAGAACACGGTGCGCGCCCACGTCCGCAGCCTGATGCAGAAGCTGAACGTCGTCAACCGCACCCAGCTCGCCGTATACGGTATCCGCGAGGGCAATGCCATCGAGAGGCCCCGGGCAGGTGCAGACGGGCGGTACGCGCCTGAAGGGGACGCCAGGACTGCCGCCCGCAGAGCGGCGTCCATGTCCACCCAGTAGGTCGGTTTACCCGCGGGGAGTTATTCTCTCCACGTTCAGCCCAACAGGCCGCTCGAACTCCTTGTAGCGCGTCTGAATCTCCACGCCATTTAATGACCGCGTGAACGCAGCGCGTGGCGAGAACTTCTTGCACTCGATCTCCAGCAAGTTCTCGCCGCGCTTCAACAGGTCAACCGGCACCTTGTATCGGAACCAGTGCGCCGCCATCCCGGCAGGCGCGTTGAGCTTGCCGCGGTACCATCCCGGCAGCGCAGGCATATGCAGCGCCCTCTCATCCGTTATCTCCGCATCGCCCCTCTTCAGCACTTGGCCGTTCAACCGCATCTCGATGTCGTCCTCGATGCAGAAGTCCGAAAACCGGACAGTCAGGATGGCAGGCCGCAGCTCGCCGTACGCCATCGCGGCGCCGAGGTCGTCCGACACAAGCACCTTCACGGATGTCGTTTGCCCCTCCTTGAGCGGCGCGGGGACCTGCCGCTTCGGAGGCGCGGCGTTCTGCTCGGCGGTCTCGCCGGGCTGGAGGAGGTAACGCTTGTTGCGGCGTACCGTTGTCTCCAGAAAGGCCATCTCCCTCAGTAGCTCGTATTCGCTGTCTCCCAGCGGCCACGGTAGATAGCCAAGGTACATACCGGTGAACCCATGCCAGTTCAGCGTCTGGTTAAGCGCGCGGTACATCTCTATGCTCGGCGCGAGTGTCCGGTCGTCGTAGACGTAACGCGGCGGCCTGATGTATGATGCCGCTCCTGCGGCGTTGGCTGCATCTGCAAGCCACCGGCCCTCGGTCAGGTCCGTGTCCATGAGGAAGTACGAGACCTGCCCAACGGCGGCGTCGATGCTCTTGTTCTTGAGCCAGCTTTCCACGTCCAGGCCGAGCCTCAGGTTGTCGTCCCTGCGATGGAACACCCGGGCCGTAACGGGAATCCGGCGGCCCTGCGCCTTGCCGATCTCGTCCGCCGCGCGGCGAATTGAGGCAACGTAGTACGTCATTATCGCCGTGCCCTTTTCCACCTCACACGGTCGGAAGTACACCGGGTAGAACATGAAGTCCAGTTCAATGCCGTCAGTCCTGTAGTCCTCCAGCATCTCGCGCACCAGGGCCATCTTCTCGGCGCGCACGATCGGATTGGTGTAGTCGAGGGCCCATCGCTCGCGGTTCTCTTCGGGGCCGCCAAGGCACACGTCCAGGCCGTGCTTCCATTTAAGCCACCCGCACCGCTCCCCCGGCGGCTTTGCAGTGTCCTGCATCTTCAGACTGGGAAGCATGCCGATTTTCTTTTCGCGGGCCCTGTCTCGAACAACCTTCACCTGGTCTGTGCCCAGCCTGTGCGCCTCCTCCACCATGCGCATGATGCGCCAGTCGATGAAATTCTCCCAGACCTGCTTTTCCTGCCCAACTACTCTCCCCACCTTGCTCTGGTGGAAGTAGACGTCCCCGTAGCCCAGGCCGAGCACCAGCAGGTCCACGCCGGTGCCCAGTAGCTCGTCCACCGGCTGCTGCAGCTTGTGGATTGTCGCGGGCGGCTCTATCCGCTTGGCATGGAAGTGATGGGCGTCGTTGTAGTACATCAGCCGTGGGCGGAACATAGGACCCTCCAGAGCGAATAGTGAATTTAGAATAGTGAATAGTGAATTGAAGAAGGAGAGAAACCGGATTCCAGATTTCAACCGGAATGTTATCACCTGTCGAACAGTTTCGCGACGGTGTATCCTTTATCCTCAGCATTTGAGTGGGCCAGGAGATAACATGATCAGTCGTGATGAGGTGCGCCGCGCGCTTACCGGTCCGGTGGCGTCCATTCACGTGATGTTTACCCGAGATGGAGAGATCGATTACAGGGGGTTGAAGGACCAGATAGACTTCGTCGTTGAAAACGGCAGCGGGTCTGTGATCTTGACGTGGGGCGACAGCCTCTTCACTGTCCTCACCGACAGCGAGGTCGGCGAGGTGACGAAGAAGGTCTCCGAGTTTACGGCCGGCCGGGCGATGGTTGTTGCGTCATGCCGAAGCTGGTGGACCGGGAAGACGCTGGAGTTCACCCGCCACGCCAGGGACGTTGGGGCGGATATCATCATGCTCCGCCCTCCGGACTGGGCGGACTCCGCCACCGTCGAGACGATGGTGGACCATTACGCTGTGGTCGCGAGGGAGATGCCCGTGATGGTGCTGGCGCTGGCGTTCGGGCGCTCCACCACGTTCGCCCTGAAGGTCATTGAGCGTATCTACGACAGCGTGGACGGAGTCATGGCCGTCAAGGACGATATCTGCGGCGAGTTCGGCCGCAAGATGGCGGCTATGATGTACGACAACTGGGCGGTGTACGCGGGCGGCCAGAAGCAGAACCACCTGAACCTCGTCCCGTTCGGTGTGGACGGCTTCATGTCCACGTTCATCAAGTTTAAGCCGTCCGTCGCGCACGAGTACTGGAAGGCCGTCCAGGAGAAGAACATGGACCGGGCCGGCGCGGTAATCCGCGACCACGAGATGCCCTTCTTCGACTACATAGTCGGCCTGGAGGGAGGCTTCGCCGCCGGTCTGTACGCGGCCCTGGAGCTGCGTGGCATCGGCCGGCGCTGGCGGAGGAAGCCGTACTACGATCTAAGCGATGCGGAGCTGGAGCAGATGCGATCATTGATGACATCAAAGGGGCGGCTGTGAAGATACTGGTCAGCTGCGATAGTGAGGGTGAGGCGTGCCTTACCGGGGAGAAAGACCCGGTGACAGTTTACGGGACATGGCAAGCAGGTTGGATTCGTCGTCAGGCCACAGCAGAAATAGCTGCAGCGGTTGAGGCGGCGAAGGAAGCCGGCGCCGACGAGATCCTTGTGCACGATGGCGGTTACATCCGTGGCGCTACTCCGCCAATATTCGTACTGCAGTACGAATACCTGCCACAAGGAATCCAAATTGCCATGGGTGGGGTGCCATTCAACAGTGTTCTGGACCGCAGTTTTGACGGTGCCTTAATGATTGGTCGCCATGCTATGGCGGGAGTGGTGGACGGTGTGATGGCGCACACTTACAGCGCTGCTGATATCCAGGACATGTGGCTGAACGGGAGGCGAATCGGCGAGATTGGCATCAACGCAATTCAACTGGGCCGCTATGGCATACCAATCATCATGCTCTCTGCGGACGAGGCCGGATGCCGCGAGGCCCTCGAGTGGCTGGGCGACGTTGAGCTTGCGCCGGTAAAGCGAGGTTTTTCGCGCCATTCCGCGGTCTCAATGCAACCCGACGATGCATGCGATCTGATCAGGGCGAAAGTGAAGGCCGCGATGTCGCGAATACGAGACTTCAAACCGTATGTCCTTCCTCCCCCTTACGAGCTTCGAGTGGACTGCTATACGGAAGAGATGGCGCGGTTTCGGGCACAGAGACCGGGTGCAACACTGGTCGGGCCGCGGAGCTTTCTTATCAGGACAGACAACCCCGCGGACTTTACAAGGCAGCAGACAGCGACGTGAAATAAGTGGCACGTCGCCATCAGAATCTGAGGAGGCACCCCTTTGTCCGATTCCATTGAGGTCTCTACGGTCCTGCCCGCAACGCCTCAGCAGGTGTACGACGCCTGGCTCGGCGGCCGCCGGCACTCTAAGATGACCGGCGGCAGGGCGACCGGCAGCAAGGTGATCGGCGGGCGGTTCACCGCGTGGGATGGGTACGTAACCGGCAACAACCTGGAGCTTGAGCCGGGGAAGAGAATCGTGCAGTCCTGGCGGACAGCTGAATTCCCGGACGGCGCGCCGGACTCCCGGCTGGAGATCGTTCTGGCGCCTGCTCGCGGAGGGACTAGGCTCACTCTCCGCAACACGGAGCTGCCGCACGGCGACGGGCCGAAGTACAGGGACGGCTGGACGGAGCACTACTTCGCGCCGATGAAGTAGTACTTTGCCGGGATAAAGAAGGCCGGAGGCGTCTAGTTGGCCGATGTCAAGGGGCAGTGAATCTGTCAGTGTTTAGGGTGCAGTGATTTTGTCAGTACGGTTCGTCTCCATGGGTGGTCTGCAGCCGGCTTATGGGCGGTGGACTTAGCCGGATAGGGACTGAGTCCTCTCGCCCGAGGTTTCGGTTGAATTCCGGTGGGAGACTCCTGCGCTTCGGGTTTTGGCTGCTCACCGAGTGAAGATTGGGGATGAGAAAGGTC
>Ga0194132_10006172_pt1 | contig 18804 bp, 18 predicted proteins | sample TA2KigOf80mmetaG_FD_148612 | JGI IMG/M metagenome (GOLD analysis project Ga0194132, IMG submission 148612) | Freshwater microbial communities from Lake Tanganyika, Tanzania - TA2015054 Kigoma Offshore 80m | ecosystem: Environmental > Aquatic > Freshwater > Lake | place: Tanzania: Lake...
GCTCAATATCAAACCCGGTAAGTTTCATGGCGATTGGAACTATACGCTTCTTCCTCGCTCTTAATCGGTAACTTAATTCTTGCCCATGCCTTAGGTGACGAGATTCGCGTGATGGAAGGTGGCCCAGACATCATCGACATGACCGAAGACGCAGACTACCGTTTGGTCACGCAAGTGCAAAAACTCGACCGGCCCTATTTACTGAAACCGGGTGAGACCATCCACGGGATTACCCGTGAACATGTTCGTCTGCCAGATAACATCTGTGGCTGGCTCGAAGGGAGGAGCCGTTTTGCTCGCCTTGGGCTCATGATTCATGTCACCTCTGGATTTGTCGCTCCAGGAGTGAGCAACAGGCAGGTCCTGGAGATGGCAAATGTTGCCGGTCGTCCGTTGGCGATTCATGCCGGTACCCGCATCTGCCAACTCGTCTTACAACGCACCGAGGGACATGCTGTATATAGGGGACGATTTTCCCAACAGGAGCGGTTGTGAAGCCAGGTACTTTCTTCAGGAAACAGCTCGTCGTTATAATACTGAGACGCTCGAACAATACCCGTTAGCTAGAGGATACTAGATATATGAAGATTCTTGTTGCTGAAACTGCTGGCTTCTGTTGGGGAGTTCGTCGAGCGCTTGATCAGGCAATGGATTTAGCGAAGAAGATTGATGGCCCAGTCCAAACCTTCGGACCGCTCATTCACAACGCCCAGGTCATGGAGGAACTCACCGAACAAAACATTCATTCGATCGAGAATATGTCGGCTATTCAGGGTGGAACCGTTTTAGTACGCGCCCATGGAATTCGTCCTGAAACATTTGAGCAACTCCGCGCTACCGGTGCGGATGTCTATGACGCGACCTGCCCACTCGTCCGCAAAGTGCAAAAAATTATTACCAAGTACGCGAACGATGACTACGATGTCGTTATCGTCGGCGATGATCACCATGCCGAAGTTGCCGGGTTGCGCGGCTACACCAAAGGCCAATGTTTCGTAGTCGCCGATGAAAAGGAAGCTGAGACCCTTCCCTCCTTCGATAAGGTCTGTGTCGTCTCACAAACTACGCAGAACGATGATACCTTTGCCCGCACGGTCGACGTGATCAAGCAAAAAGCAAGAGTGATCAGGGCGACGAACACCGTCTGTGCACCAACTCGGGATCATCAACGCGAAACCATTGATCTCGCACACCAAGTCGACTTAATGATCGTGGTCGGAGGCCGTCATAGCGCCAACACCTGCCGACTCGCCGACCTCGCCACTAAAGAAGGCGCACGCGTCCTTCATATAGAAACCGATGGCGAACTCGAGGAAAGCGACATTGCCCAATGTCAGACCGTAGGCGTGACCGCAGGAGCGTCTACTCCCGAGTGGATGATCAACCGCGTCGTCGAGAAACTCGAATCCTTCAAGCCGGAAACGACAAGCCGCTTCAACACGTGGCTAAAGCACCTCATGGGGGTTCTCGTTGCCAGTAACGTCTATGTCGGCCTTGGCGCGGCCTTGCTGACACTCACTGCCAGTTTATTGCTGCAACCAACTGTAGGACGTGAAGCGTTGTGGCCATTGATGGGAGCGGCAGGCTTCTTCATTCTGGCAATGCACACCGTGAATCGCTATCAAGAGCGCTCGCACTACAGCGGTTGGGGCTCGTTCTCTCCGCGGACGTTTCAGCGATTCCAACAAATCATGCTGTGGGTAGGAGTCCTCGCCTTATCGTTCTCGCTGGGCTTAGCAGTTTCTTTGGGTCGTGAACAATGTATCGCGTTGTCTGCCTTTGGATTTTTGGGCGCGTTGTATGGAGTAAAGCTTATCCCCATTTCATGGGCGCGTCACATCATGGGCATTCGCCGGATTAAAGACTTACCCGCATCGAGAGACTTGGCCACGGCTCTGGGCTGGACAGTTGCCGCTGCGATTGTCCCGCTGCTGACCCTTGGTGCGTCGCCCCCTTCACGCGCGGCTGGTGTCATTGGCTTCGTGTTCCTGTTTGTCTTCTTACGTTCAGCGCTGATTGGTGTCCGCGATGTACAAGGAGACAAGATCATGGGAATGGAAACGTTATTCAAAGTGGTCGGTAAACGAAGAACAAAAACTGTCTTGATCAGTGCCGTTGCTACATTAACCGCACTTCTGCTGAGCTTGACGTTTCCGTGGCATGGCCTCCCGCTGGCGGCATTTGTCTTTACTGTTGTTCCGTACACCTGCGCAGTGTGCTGGTCATACCACCAGCGGCTTCTTCCTAAAGGTGCAGCTGGAGAGATCCTCGTCGATGGGCAATTTCTCGTTGCTGGTGCAATGGCCTTCTTGTGGCACCTGAACCGCTAGTGCCCTGTATATACACGGGCACACAGTTCGTAGTGAGGTTTCACACTAAATCAAACCAGACGAGATGGGTACACTTTAGGTTGTCGCCGGAGAGACCGTAGCGTGCGCCATGCGCACGGGAATCAAAACTGACAAGCGCGTCATGCGCACAGCGCACGCTATCCCAACTGTACGAATGTTTCGGAGTCCGATTTAGTGAGAGTGTGTCGGCGGAGCCCCCGTCGGGTTGGCGATAGGTGGAGTTGCAGGTCGGCCACGAAACCAGGATTTAATCGACGCAAAGCCTCGTTTCGCTAGAGCGAGGATCTTCGGAAGCATCCAAATTGCCAAGCCGGTAAAACCAAACACGAGGAAAAGCATCACGAGCGGATAGTTAAAAATCAGCCATACGCCGCTCAACGCGACGGCATCTTCCGTTACACTTGCAGCCCAGTTTGTCAGAGGTTCTGGACTGGTATTGATCGCTAACCGTGTCGCCATTTTTGTTCCATGCGAGGCAGTAGCCACGAGACCGCCAGCCAGAGCCGCTGCGGCTTGTAGCACCGGACTGACCTCACCAACAGCACCATACGCAAGCACTGCACCAGCAGGGATACGAATGAAGGTATGGAAGCTATCCCAAAGACTATCAAGGTACGGAATTTTATCGGCAAAGAACTCAATCACGTACAAGAGACAAGCCGTGCCAATCAGTAACGGAGGCATCACCCATTCAAGGCCAGGAGGAAGATGGATCATTTCATAGCGACCCGCAATTCCGAGGGCAGCGATAGTCGCGTAGAGATTAATGCCTGAAGTCCACGCGGTTCCCATCGCTAAACTGAGGGTCTCAATAGCTCCCATCGTCATTCCTCCTAAAACCTTCTCGTATTATTTTGCTTACCAAGGTCGGCCATATCTATAGTAGTCGTATCGGTCGTATCGGTCGTATCGTGGAGGACAGTACCGATCTCGTCTTCCATAGTATCCTCCGTATCCCCACGGACGTTGCCAACCTCGACGAAAGTATCCCTTATCATAATGGTGACGACCACCAAATAACCGATCGCGCGGATCGCTTCTTCTCTCTCGATAATAATAGGAGTCGTGCACGCGCACAAACGCCTCAGAGAAAAGATCGGATGGGTCCTCTGCGCGGCTTGTGAATGTTGCAGGGAAGGAGCCCTGTCGCCAGTCCGCAGCAGCAAGGGAGGTGGACGAGACTAGCAAGGTGCTCACGAGGGGTAAGGTTGCGAGGAAAAACTTGCCGAGTATGGCTCGCATAACAACTCCGTGATTGCAGGGAGGGTAAGTTTCTGTTGATTTTCGCTCAGAAGGGTAAAGGCAATGGGGCAGGAGGTTCTTCGCATTTCCTCGGCTGCCCCATTGCGCAACTGCAAGTCCAGGTCACGCCCTTCTTTATAGAATAGAGCGTGTATCGTTGCTGACGCGCCCTTTGGTCAGCGCTCGTTACCGAGCATATCCATAGTAGTCATTACCGTAGTATCGAGGGCGGTACTGCCGGTTGTTTTCAGAGGTTGGGCGCGGTAACTGACAACTCTTGCCTGGATAGGGTGTATTCCCATCGTGCCAGTGTCCATCATGCCGCCAGCGACCCGTATGCTCATCCTTGTAGGAATAGCGATTGTAATGATCTTGGTAGTTTCGCTTGAGAGTCCGGTGCAACTGAAGGTGCTCTCTGTGACGATGCGGAGCGTTATACAATTCTCGCTGCTCGTTTCTCCGATTCCCGTAATAGTCCTCGTCACTATGCGCTGAGGCGGCAGCGGGAAGTGAGAGAACCCCGAAGAGAGACAACGCCGCAAGGAACGATTTGGTCATTCTGGCCTGCATAACAACTCCTTTCTAGCTGTGCAGCTGGCCCATAACGTATGACGATAACAACACCGTTTGTTGCAAGAGGTCGCAGTCGGTAAGAGTGCAGTCAGGAAAGCACGGATAGTCAGATCCGCAGTTCAGAGTCGCGTGTGCTGTGCGCACGGGACTCTCGTGTATAGAGTCCCGTGTGCATGACGCACGTTACAGACTCGCGATGCACGAGTGGAAGTATACGAACCTGTGGTGATCCAACTTAGGCGCGGCGACCTTCTCGTTCGCTTCCCACCAACTCTCTTAAAACTGTCTCCGCCGCAGTCTCTCCACTACGTACGCAATCCGCTATACCAACACCACGGTATGCATTGCCAGCAAGAGCAAGCGCGGGATGCTGGTCGACTTTTCGTTCAATCGACTCAATCAGCTTCAGGTGCCCCACCAGATATTGTGGCATTGATCGCGGATACCGCGCGACACGAGCAAAGAGGGGTGGTGTCGTAACTCCGAGGAGTTGTCTCAGCTCATCTCGCACCATGTGCGCTATCTCTTGGTCATCGCGCTCGAACAGCTCAGCCTGTAATGCACCGCCAACGAACGCGCGCAATAACACATGCCCGTCAGGAGCACGCCCTGCATACTTCACGCTGGAAAATGAGCCAGCAATAATCTTCCGTTTCTCGATATGCGGAACGACAAAACCGAAGCCATTCAACCGATGAGGAATGTGCTCGCGACGAAAGGCCATGTTTACCGTGGCCGCCGAACTGTACGAAATCGACCCAAGCTGTTCGGCGAGGGGAAGGTCAAGGTCTTTCACTAACTGTGCAGTGTGAAAGGCTGGGGTCGCCAAAATCACCCCATCAGCTGACAGTGACTCGCCCCCCTGACACATGATCTGCCACTGCCCATTCTCTCGTCGCACCTTCTCAACTGCCAGCCCCTGACGAAGGGTATTGGGCGCCAATCGGCCAGTCAACGTTTCAACCATCGTCTGCATGCCGCCACGTAAAGTCACAAACAGACTCCACCGTGCGCCGCTGGCGTCTTTTGCATCTTGCGGTCGTTTGCGACTCGCTTGCCACATCCCATAGATCACGCTGCGGTGTTCACGTTCCAGGTGCAAGAAGCGGGGCATCGTCGCCGCCAGGCTTAAACGCTCAGGATCAGCCGTATAGATTCCACCAATAAGTGGCTGGGTAACGCGCTCTAGCGCTTCACGACCAAAGCGGCGCCGGACAAAGGAACCTAAGCTTTCGTCTTCGTGCTCGGCAGCGCGAGGCAAGACGAGGTCAAGCGCCATGCGTAATTTTCCTGGCCAAGAAAACAATTGAGATCGCACCAACGGACCAACCCGCGTTGGCGCCATGAGCATAAAACCTTCCGGAAGGGGTTCAAGCTTACCGCTATGCACGACGAACGTCGCACGGTGTTGGTCTTGCGTCCCAATCAGTTCGGACTCCATCCCCATACGGCGACACAGCGCCAATGCCCAAGGTTTTTCCGAAATGAACGAATCCGGTCCGAGTTCAAGCAGAAATCCATCTCGTTTCTCGGTTGCCAGAGTCCCACCACATCGATCGCTTGCTTCCAGAAGCGTAAAACGCAACGGAAACTCGCGCTCGCGACTAATTTCTTGCAAACGATGTGCAGCAGCTAACCCAGCGATGCCGCCACCGACAATGACAATGTGTGGAGGTTGTATCTGAGGCATGGTCTCTTTACGCGTGGAGAAAATAGAGTAGTTGAGAATCGAGTGTAGTCTTTTGAAAACGAGTTTCGTTCATGCCCGCGCAGGCAGGCATCCAAAGAGATTCAGCACTGGCCAGCCATTATGCCTCCTGGATTCCCACTTTCACGGGAATGACATTCCCTAGGCAATATACAAGGCTCTTTAACTCACTGTGACCCAATCGCAGCCTTCACAACTTCAGCCAACATCCGCACGAAAGTGGGATGATCATTGGCAGTCCCAGCACGGACAAAGTTGAGTCCGTGCGTTTCAGCAATCTGGCGCGCTTCGTTATCAAGGTCGTACAACACTTCAATATGGTCGCAAACAAACCCGATAGGGCTCACAACCACATCGCGTGCCCCATCTGCCGCAAGTTTGGTCAACACCGCGCCGATGTCAGGTTCGAGCCACGGGGTACGTGGATCTCCGCTGCGACTCTGATAGGCAACCGACCAGTTCCGATGGCCTAGCTGTGCGGCTACCAAACGAGCGCCTTCTTCGATTTGCTGCATATACCGTGATGTCCCTGGCATCGCTACCGGCACACTATGTGCCGTAAACACCAGTGGCGTCTGTGCACGACGACTCACATCTATTTGCGCGAATGCGAGCTGCGTCAACTCTGCTACTGCAGCAATGAACAGCGGGTGATCATGCCAGGCGGGCGCATAGTCGATCACCGCTGCTCGTGCGCCGACCTGCTCGCGAGCAGCGGCAACGTTCTCTTGGTAGCGTTCCCAACCAGCCTCGCTTTGCTGCGCAGACAAAATCACCCCAAGCGCACGTTTCACTCCACTCGCCGCCATATTGTCTAATGTCTCGTGCAGATACGGATGCCAGTTGCGCATACCAACAAAGACTGGGAGCTGTGTCCCTTCGTTCGCCAGCAATGCTTCAAGAGCTTTGGCCTGACGGAAAGTGATTTCATTCAACGGAGAACGACCACCAAATAACTCATAGTGGTGAACAACAGCTTCAAGTCGCTGCGGAGGTACTGGGCGCCCTTTCAGCACATTAGCCAGAAACGGACGGACATCGTCCATCTTTTCCGGACCACCGAACGCAATTAACAGCACAGCATCGTAGGACATAGGCCAATGAAAAATTAAAAATTCAGAATGAAAAATGAAGAATGAAAGTTTTTCCTTTGATAATTTTTCACTTTTAATTTTTCATTTTTCGTTCTCCGCTAATCTCATGTACCATTTTCACCAATGCGATGACATTCTCAACTGGGGTCTGCGGGAGAATGCCATGTCCCAAGTTGAAGATGTGGCCAGGTCGCCCATGTGCCATATTGAGAATCTGTCGCACCTGTTTACGTATCTCATCCTGTGAGGCAAAGAGTGTCACTGGATCGAGATTCCCTTGCACGGCGCGATCGTAGCCAACACGCCTCCAGGCCGTATCAAGATCGATGCGCCAATCGACTCCAAGAACTGTCCCTCCAGCTTCTGCCATCAATTCAAGTAGTCCTGAAGTGTCGGTACCAAAGTGAATCACTGGCGTTCCCGAAGTAAGGCCGGCAAAGAGCGTCTTCATGTGAGGCAGGATAAACGTGCGATAGTCCGCAGGGGAAAGACAGCCGATCCACGAGTCGAATAACTGCACAGCCTGTGCTCCAGCCGCGATCTGGGCATTCGCATAGGCAGTGATAATTCTCACCAGCCGTTCCATCAACGCCTGCCATGCGCCTGGATCGTTGTACATCAAGCGCTTCGTTTCGATATAATTGCGCGAGCTACCGCCTTCGATCATGTACGACGCCACCGTAAACGGCGCACCAGAAAACCCAATCAACGGAATATGCGACGGAAGGCCGGCACGGGCTTGGCGTACCGCCTCAAACACAAACGGCAGCGTTTCGCGCGGATCGTCTTCTCGTAAACGATCAACGTCAGTACCGGAACGAACCGGACGATGAATCACTGGCCCGTCTCCCTGCGCAAACTCCAAGCCGACTCCCATGGGCTCAACGATCAGGAGGATGTCAGCAAAAATAATCGCCGCATCAACGCCAAGGCGTTCCACAGCCTCAACCGTGACTTGCGCCGCCAGCTCTGGCGTCTTACACAAAGTGAGGAAGGACACACGTTCACGTAACGCACGATACTCTGCCATATAACGCCCAGCTTGACGCATCAGCCATACTGGCGTGTAGGCAGTCGGTTCACGACGACAGGCTTTGAGAAAAATTGCTTCGTTCATTGCGCCGCATCGTAGCATAAGAAGCGGTCAGCGGTCAGCGGTCAGCTCTCAGCCACACAAAGAAAATAAGGGAGTTGTTTTTCCCTTCTCACTGTTTTAGCTGATAGCTGACAGCTATTAGCTAAGGAGTAATTGTATGGCCGAACCCTGGACGCATCACACAAAGGTTGTCAACGGTTTCCGCATGCACTATGTCATTGCAGGCACTGGATACCCACTGGTGTTTCTGCATGGCTGGCCACAGAGTTGGTACGAATGGCGGAAGATCATTCCCTCACTGGCTGAGAAGTTTACCGTCATTGCGCCAGATTTGCGCGGCTTGGGCGATTCAGATCGCCCGCTCACTGGCTATGATAAACGGACTCTCGCCTCGGATGTGTACGAGTTAGTGAAAGCGCTCGGGTTCAGCAAGATCGGGCTTACAGGTCACGACTGGGGTGGCGCTGTCGCTTTTTATTTTGCTTACGATCACCCAGAGATGGTTGAACGCTTGATGATTCTCGATATGGTGCCGGGCCTGGGCCGTAAAGGCGGAACCATGGACATTCGTCAGGCGCAACGCTATTGGCATGTCTTCTTTCACGGCGGTATGCCTGACTTAGCCGAGAAGCTCGTCAGCGCCAACGTCGAAGCGTATCTCAGCTATTTCTATACCTCGACCGCCTACAACTACAGTCCGAATGTATTCAGCGCAGAAGATATCGCTGAATACGTGCGCGCGTACTCCGCACCTGGTGCGATCCGCGCGGGGTTTCAATATTATCGCACGGCGCTGCAAGAGGATCTCGACAACTTCAGCAGTTGTACAGAAAAACTGAAGATGCCATTGCTGACGTGGGGTGGTGAAGCATTTATGGGTAACATCGTACCAGTGTGGCAGAACGTCGCCGAAAACGTGCAAGGTGGCGAACTCAAACAGTGTGGTCATTTCATCGCCGAGGAAAAACCTGAGTTCGCTATTCAGCAAGCATTGGAATTCTTTGCTCCACTAAGTGGGACAAGATAGTTTTTTGCCAAAATCAGTGGTATTTTCTTTACCATGAAAACTACCATAGATGCTGCTGGACGATTGGTGATTCCGAAGGAAATTCGCCGGGAAGCGGGAATACAACCAGGCATGCCATTAGAAATTCGCTGGAAAGAAGGGCGAATTGAAATCGAACCAGCCCCGCTTCCTGTGAAAATGGTACGAAAAGGGCGCTTCCTTGTCGCGGTACCTCAACATAAAGTACCGTCACTGACAACTGAGGTGGTTGAGCGAACCCGCCGGTCGCTGAGACAAGAGCGCATTCCTTAGCTCTCCTTTCTATGCCTAGTTTCTTACCGGACACAAGTTGCATAGTTACTGCGGTGTGTGGTTGGCACGCGCATCACACGCAAGCAATTGCAGCAATAGAACGTCGATTAAACCAGAATGAAGAAATGATAGTGGCTGCTCATTCACTTGCATAAGCATACGCAGTCTTGACTCGCTTGCCGCCACCACATCGCCTATCTCCAAAAGATCCGTTTACTCTGCTCGATGAGAATTTTATAAACGCAACCAAAATTATTGCCTTGGACGGGAAGTCATATCGCAATCTCCTCCGTAATGCTGTGACCGATGGTATCGCAGGAGGACGGATATATGATGCGATAATTGCTACCTGCGCAGCGCAAACAAGAGTTGAAACCATTCTTACATTTAATGAAAGGCATTTCTCAACTTTTGCTGACAAAGGGTTGCAGATCATCGTTCCCTCTTAGAAGACGTCGCTCAATTGATGAAAACGAAAGCTGACAGTCTCTACGAGCTGATACTGGTAAAACGCATTCGTTCTGAACTGCCAGGGTTAATCGGTGGTATGTTGCCGCGTGAGACTATTGTCGAACTTGCTACTCACGCACGTGAGAAGAATTTTGCTGAGATCCTGCACTCTAAAGTAAAAGCTCGATCGGACTCTTATCTTTCCGACATCGATTTCAATGAGATCGTAAACAACCAAAGGGAGATGCTAGAAAAAGAGTGAGCTGTCCCGGATCGACATTCATTCCTTGCGCCGGGAGAAGAAATTCTTGAAACTATCTTTCATCATTTCAAAACGACGTACAACAAATCTAATGATGCAAAGCGTATCGCAGAAAAAATGACCTCGGATGAGATTCCTGAAGAGGTCAAAAACTTAGTGAAAAAAGTTGCCGACCTGAAAAAAGAAAAGTAGAGGAATTAAGAGGAACCCAAAAATTCTCAGATACTGCATATGGTAGTTTGCGAAAAAACATGGCACAATCCTTAGTGTGACGTTTTCCATCGATGCGAGTGAGGTGGTGATGTTCGCGGGTTGGAGGGGGGCATCAGATGGCCCAAATGGTGGTGTTCATAAATCAGCTATGTAGTCGTTGGTCACCCGTAGTACCCCATCCATACGTATGCGTTTGCGATTGACCCGTTATGAGGTGTGGAGTGTTCTCGTTTCTCCTCCTCATGAGTTAGCCGCATACCCACTCACCTCAGCATGATTCGATGGAAACTGCACTGGGCGAAAAGCCACAAGAGACTTTACGATTTCGCTTAGTGAAGGAGATGAAGCAATGAAGCAGTCAGCGGTGGCGGAGCGAATCTTCCCGACTGACCTCGGTAATGAGGCCGAGGAACGCTACCTCAATTACGCCTTGAGTGTCATCACTTCTCGCGCACTCCCCGATGTGCGTGATGGACTCAAACCGGTGCAACGCCGTCTTCTGTATGCCATGTTCCAGAACCTGCGGTTAGGCAGTGACGCACGACCACGCAAATCCGCTGCGATTGTTGGAGAAGTGTTGGGGAAATATCACCCGCATGGTGATCAAGCGGCATATGAAGCGATGGTGCGCTTGGCTCAGCCATTTTCGCTGCGCTATCCATTAGTCCACGGCGAAGGCAACTTCGGCTCGCTCGACGGCGATAGTGCCGCTGCGATGCGGTACACGGAAGCGAAACTTGCGCCACTCACTGACGAATTGTTTCGTGACCTACGCGGACAAACTGTTCCGTTCCGTGCCAATTATGATGCGACGGTCGACGAGCCTGTGGTCTTACCAGCGGCCATTCCTCAACTGCTGCTCAACGGTGCCAGTGGCATCGCCGTCGGTATGGCAACCAACATTCCACCGCATAATTTTACCGAGGTGGTAAATGCGCTGGTGGCGATGATCGACGATCCCGACATCACCGTCGCCAATTTGCTCAAGTCGATCAAAGGTCCGGATTTTCCCACTGGTGGTGAGATTCTGACCAACAAACGTGAGTTACGAGAGATCTACGAAACCGGCCAAGGGTCGATCAAACTCCGCGGTGAGTGGACAGTAGAGACACTGCCCCGCGGTAAACGACAAATTGTGATCGCCTCCCTCCCCTACACGGTCAACAAAGCCCAGCTCGTGGAAAAGATCGCTGAGTTGGTAGCTGGGCGAAAACTCCCCCAGGTCACTGATGTCCGCGATGAGTCAACTGACGATGTCCGCATCATCCTGGAACTCAAAGGTGACGCGTCCGACGAACTCGTCATGGCGTATCTCTGCAAACATACCTCGTTGCAGATCACTGTTCCTGTGAACTTGACCTGTTTGGTGCCGACCAGCAATCCGCTGGTCGGGCAGCCGGCCAAGGCGACGTTGCGAGATCTCTGTCGCCACTTTCTCGATTTCCGTTTAGAAGTTGTCACAAAACGTTTGGAATTTGAACTACGTGAGCTTGAAGACCGATTGCATATTCTGGCTGGACTCGCACTGATCGCTGGCAGCCTCGATCAGGTCATTCGTATCATTCGCAATTCTGCCTCACGCAAAGACGCGCGAGACAAGTTGATGAGTACGTTCAAGCTGGACGAGGTACAGGCAGAGGCGATCCTGGAAACACGCCTCTATCAACTGGCACGGCTGGAAGTCGAAAAGATTCAGAACGAACAAAACGAAAAAGAAAAACGAGCCAAAGAGATTCGCACCTTATTGGCCAACGAGAAGAAGCGCTGGGCGATTATCCGCGACGAACTGCAAGAACTCAGCAAGCGCTATGGCGACCGACGCCGTACTGCCCTGCGTGCTGGTGAGGAACTCACCTACGACCCCGAGGCATACATTGTTCATGAGGAAGCAACGGTCGTCTTGAGTCGCGATGGCTGGATCAAACGCGTGCGTGAGCTCAAAGACCCAACCAGCACGCGCCTGCGTGAAGGCGACGCTATCCGCGCGATTCTTAACGGCACCACTCGTGACCGACTTGCCTTATTCTCCAATAAAGGCGTGCTCTATGTGATGAAAGTCTATGACGTGCCAGCATCAACAGGGTACGGCGAGCCAATTCAGACGCTGTTGAACTTCGCCGATGGTGAGCGCGTTGTCGCGACCACCCTGGTCACTGGCGAAGGAACGGCATCGGGAGAGAAAACGGCAGTAACAGACGAAAATGGGCAAGGTGAGTTATTCAGTGCAACAAATGGCAGCGGCGACGGAGAAGACAGTACAGCCAATGGTCCTCTCTATTTACTGGCAACGGCTGAAGGTATGGGCTTTCGTTTCCGCCCCAATTTAGAGGAGACGACTCGCAATGGTCGCAAAGTCGCGCGACTTGGTGACGAAGACGAGGTGGTTTCGATTGAACCAGTCGAGAGTGGACGCGTCGTGTGTGTCACAACTGAAGGACGGATGCTCGCGTTTCCCACCGAGGATGTTTCAGAACTGACCGGCGCTGGACGTGGCGTGATTCTCATGCGCCTCGACAAAGACGATCACCTTGTTGGCGCAGTCACACCACCTCCTGGTAAAGGGATAGTTGTAATCAACAGCGACGACAACGAACGTGACGTGTCCTTAAAAGAAATTCCACTTGGCCAACGTGCAGGAAAAGGAGAACGCGTCATTAAGCGCATGACGCTTGTTGGCGTACGCGGCCCCGCAGTTGAGGAGGAAAAAGGTAATGGCAAGTCGTAGTAACGGTACCGGGAACAACAGTTATACCGCCAAAGACATTACAGTACTCGAAGGCCTAGAGCCGGTTCGCAAACGGCCTGGCATGTACATCGGTGGTGTTGACATCGCAGGGTTACACCACCTGGTGTGGGAAATTCTCGACAACGCGGTCGACGAGGCAATGAATGGCCATGCCGACAAGATCGATGTCACGCTTCATACGGATGGATCAACCGTCACTGTGAGTGATAACGGCCGCGGTATTCCTGTCGATATTCACCCCAAGTTCAAAAAATCGGCGCTGGAATTGATCCTCACCACACTCCATGCTGGTGGAAAATTTGAGGGGCTGAACTATTCACATTCTGGTGGATTGCACGGTGTTGGGGCATCGGTTGTCACAGCCCTTTCCGATTCGCTTGTCGCCAGGGTCAAACGCGACGGCGCCGAATGGGAGCAGAGTTTCGTGCGCGGCCAATCTACCGGGCCACTGAAAAAGATCGGTCAGGTAAGGGGAAGCGGGACCACTATCACCTTTCATCCGGATGCAGAGATTTTCCCCTCGATTACCTTCAAGCCAAAGATCATTGCTGAACGCCTGGAAACCAAGGCCTATCTGCATAAAGGGTTGAAACTCATCTTTCGTAACGAGGCAACGAACGAGGAAGCCGTCTATCACTACGAGGATGGGTTACGCGCCTATCTAACCAAACTCGTTTCTGACGGGCAAAAGAAACCGATCATCTCTGAAGTCTTTACCCTCGAACGGGAAGATGATCCGCCGCTGGAGTGCGCCCTTACATGGACGGAGTCACCAGAAGAGAGTGTGTACACTTTCGTCAACGGCATTCCAACGCCGTTTGGTGGCACCCATGAGAACGGGCTGAAGTCTGCGGTTGTCAAAGCGGTGCGCAATTACATCAATGTCCATGACCTGACGCCCAAAGGCTTGAATCTCACAGCCGAAGACACGCGCGAAGGGTTGGTCGCGCTGCTGAGCGTGTACCTTAAGGATCCTCAGTTTCAGGGCCAAACCAAAGAGAAGCTTGGTAACCCTGAGGTCACCGCGCAACTGGACGGTGTGCTGCGCACGGCATTAGAGAACTTCCTACTGCACAACAAATCTCAAGCTGATGCCATTGCACAGCGCGTGATATTGGCAGCCAAAGCACGCACCGCCTCACGCGCCGCATTAGAAACCGTACGTAAAGGCTCAGTCTCCCATCGCCTCAATCTACCCGGCAAACTGGCGGATTGTTCCTCAACCAGTCCGGAGGGAAGTGAATTATTCATTGTCGAAGGTGACTCTGCCGGTGGCTCAGCCAAACAAGGCCGCGACCGCACTTTTCAAGCGATTCTGCCGCTGCGGGGAAAAGTATTGAATACCGAGCAAGCGTCACTGAGCAAAGTGCTGACCAACAAAGAGTTATCCGATGTCGTCTCTGCGCTTGGCTGTGGTGTCGATAAGACTTTCGACATCAACAAACTCCGTTATCATAAGATCTGTTTGTTGATGGATGCCGATTCCGACGGCAATCACATTTGTACCTTATTGTTGACATTCTTCTACCGCCATTTGCCTGAGTTGATCCGTGATGGATATGTCTACATCGCCCGGCCACCGCTCTACAAAATCGAGGTTGGCAAGGATGTTTTGTGGGCCATTGATGATGCGGAGAAAGATCGCCTGCTGGCGAAGCAGAACGGTAAAGCCAGTAAGGCTCACGTCCAACGTTTCAAAGGCCTTGGCGAAATGAACCCACCCACTCTTAAGGAAACAACGCTCGACCCACGCTCGCGCACGTTGCTGCGAGTCACGATTGACGATGCCGAACGTACCGAAGCAGCCATTCAAACCCTGATGGGCAAAGACGTACAGCCCAGATTTGAGTTCATTATGAGTCGTGCTCCGAAGGTGGAAGAGGTGGATGTATAAGAAAGCGTTCCGAAGAGCTAAAAACGAGGCGCGGGTCTCATGAGTGAACCCTTCTCTTGGACTAACCGAGAGTTTGATCAGTATGCGGCAGAATATGACGCGGCACTTGATCGTGGGCTCTCGTTGTCCGGCGAAGACAAAACCTACTTTGCTGAAGGGCGGATTGCCTGGTTAGCCGAACTCCTCAAGCAGCTTGGCGAACGTCCTCGGCACTGTCTCGATTTCGGCTGTGGGATTGGCTCGGCAGCTCCGTTGCTGTTCTCACTGCTCAATGCCAACCGGGTGACCGGTGTCGATGTATCCCCAGCCTCGCTAGCATTTGCTCGACGAATCACAGCTTCGGACCGTGCACAGTTTCTCCAACTCGACGAGTATCACCCTCGTGAGGAAATCGACCTGGCCTTTTGCAATGGGGTTTTCCATCACATTCCTACTCCAGAACGCGCTCCCGCAGTAAATTATGTGTCCCGTGCGCTCCGCCCCGGAGGATTGTTCGCCTTCTGGGAGAACAATCCGTGGAATCCCGGCACCCGGCTCGTCATGAGCCGTATCCCGTTTGACCGCGAGGCTGTCACAGTGAGTGCTCCTGAAGCACGTCGTCTGCTCATCACAGCAGGGTTTGAGGTGCTCCGTATCGACTTTCTCTTCATCTTCCCCAAGATGCTGAGACAGCTACGTTTCATTGAGCCGTGGGTCACACGTCTTCCTTTAGGCGGCCAGTATCAAGTGCTGTGCCGTAAGCCTGATCGTTAGACGACTCCGCGGCTGAGCAGAGGAGACGATCGTGGATATCGTCGGCCATTCAACACTTCCCCGATGATCGTTGCCCGTACCCAGTAATGGTAGGTCGCAATCGTAACACTTGTTGTGATTGCCAATACGAGCCCATACTTTACCGCTGTGGGAAAAGGAAGTGTACGAAGAAGGACCGGCAGAACAATCGTCAGCGGCAGATGGACAAGGTACATCCAATACGAGGCATCAGCCATGTACCGCGCGAGCGGTAGGGGTCGCTCCAAGTAGCGGAGAAACAGTCCCAGAAACGCATAAATGAGGAACCACGTCGCTAAGGCCAGGCTGGACTTTGCCAGCACATGTAGAGTGAGTATCGGTCCGAGCGCAATCGCCTGGCCAATGCACACAACGTACAGCGCAAAAAACAGCCCCCCAACACAAAAGTTTCCCCACGCTCGCCGAGGGAAAGACGACAATAGTGCCCGCTGGCTGTACAACAACCAACCGAAAACGAAGAACACTCCGTAAGCCGCAAGAATACGGAGCGGTGGAAGGAACGAATCGGAAGTGTCGAGAGCCCAGATCCGCATAGGGTAAAGGGTGAGGAGCGTCATCAGCGAAAGGACTACTGGCGCCCACATCGCAGGCACAATGCGGCTGAACGTAGCCAATAAACGATCTCGTAGTTCCTGCGGTACTCGCTGGACAAGGGGCACAATCAATAAGGCCACCGCATAGAAAATCAGCAGATCATAGAGAAACCACAGATGCAGGAGATGGTTCAGTACGCGTCCGATGGTGAGGTTCTGTGGATCAATTGGCACCTGAACACTACTCCGTGCGTACGCGAATCCAGATACAACAATAACCACAGGAAACAACACACACCATGCACCCACCAGAGGCAATGCAACGCGTCGTGTCCGATTATGAAATAACGCATTGGCACCGCGTGTGACATAGAGGAACGCGGCAAAGAAACCGGCAATGACGAAAAATACCGGCATGCGAAACGTGTGAATGAACATTACTAGCAAATCAAAACCAGCCTGCGGGTGGGGATCTTTGAACGGCCATGTCTCATGTGTCGGAAATGTCACATAGCCCATTGCCGAATGAAGCACGAGACCGAGGAGCATCATCGTCGCGCGGAGTCCATCGAACGCATGATAGCGCTGGAGTTCTATCGCAGATGATTGGTGGCTTGCGAGTTCCTGTTGGACGGCCATACCTCTCCCTTCAATCTCACTGGGTAAAGATGAAGAACCTGGCAACAGTGACTTCTCCTTCCTTAGCATGAACACAAACACGCAGGCGATACATCTTGTCTCCGGCGATCACGAAGCAAGAGAAAAACGACGCGATGGCGATAACCTGACAACGATGAAGAAACGCAGACTTCCTTGGCATCCCATGCAACGACGCGATAGGGGGAACGCGACAGGAGGAAAGCTATGGCATCGACGCAAATGTTCCACAATGCGCGACTGTTCGATGGTCTTACGGATCAGCCGCGTAGCGATATGTCTATCGTTGTCACCAATGATCGCATCACGTCTATCGAACAGAGACCAGTGCCTGCTCCCGCAGGTGCGCAGGTTATCGACCTGCAAGGAAAAGCGGTTGTCCCTGGCTTGATCGATACGCATGTACATTCAACGTTCGTGGGCACCCCAAGCTTACCGCTCTTCCTTGCGGCTGGCGTGACAAGCGCGCGTGATGTGGGTGGCAATTTGGAGAAGGTCAAAGGGCTGAAGGCGGATCTGAATAATGGCAAGAAACTTGGGCCGCGCCTGTTTATCTGTGGCCCGTTGCGCGATGTGCGCGAGCTGCGTAAGCTCAGCACGGTTTACCGCGGTGGCGTCGCGCATGATCCCCAAGCGCTTCTCGCCCAGGTACCGAAGTCAGACTTTGTTCCGTTATCTTAATGCACTAAGGAGGCACTATGCAGTTTTTACACACTATGATTCGCGTCAATAATCTTGATGAGTCGTTGAAGTTCTACTGCGACCATCTCGGGATGAAACTGTTACGCAAACAGGATTACCCAGGCGGTGAGTTCACTCTGGCCTTCATCGGCTATGGCGACGAGAAGAACAACACCGTCATTGAACTGACGCATAACTGGGGCACTGCCAGTTATGATCAAGGCAACGCGTTCGGACATCTCGCACTGGGTGTGACGGATATTTACAAAGTGTGTAACGACCTCAAGACCAAAGGCGTCAAGGTCGTGCGCGAAGCTGGTCCAATGAAGCACGGCAGCGCTGTGATTGCCTTCATCGAAGATCCCAATGGCTATAAGATTGAACTGATCGATCTCTCTGGTGCACGGGGGTAAGAAAAGGAAACGGCGAACGGGAGATGGGGAGAACCGGAGACCTCCCCGCCCGTTTTCTTCATTGCTTCACCCATTCACCTATTCTCCGATTCTGGCATTAACTGTCTCATAAGGAGGAACTATGCCACTCAAAGCTGCAAAAGATTCCATTGACCTTGGTATTTTCGTCAGTGACATCAAGAAAAGTCTGGCTTTTTATCAGGGTATTCTGGGGCTTGAGAAAACTGAGGAATTAGCCACTGGCTTTGGCACGCTGCACCGTTTGAAGTTCGGCAATAGCGACGTCAAGCTGATGGACCCAAAGAACGTCCCACCTGCTGGCGCCATTGGCTTAGAGAAACAACTTGGGATTCGCTATCTCACCTTTGTAATCAAAGGCCTGACCGAACTCTGCGCCGAACTCAAAGGTAAAGGTGTCGAGTTTACGATTCCTGAAACGCAGATTCGTCCAGGGACTCGCATCGCGATGGTCAAAGATCCCGACGGCAATATTCTTGAGTTCGTAGAACGAGGATAACAATTTGTTGGTGGGGCACACGGCTGTGCCCCTGATCTTTTAGAAAGTGTTTTTTAATTCGTATTTTCCGTCGTCACCATCCGCAGCGTGCGCCGGATACTGGCCAAGTACACCATAGCGTCACTGGAAACGGTGGTATGTTCGAAGTCCCGACACAAGCGCCGCTAGCGCCCCAGCCAACCGAAGGACCGCTCCACCACCCAGCGGCGGGGCAACACGGTAAAGCCTTTGGCGTCTGCCGAACGGCGCACCACCTCCAAGCGC
>Ga0194132_10006174_pt1 | contig 18801 bp, 19 predicted proteins | sample TA2KigOf80mmetaG_FD_148612 | JGI IMG/M metagenome (GOLD analysis project Ga0194132, IMG submission 148612) | Freshwater microbial communities from Lake Tanganyika, Tanzania - TA2015054 Kigoma Offshore 80m | ecosystem: Environmental > Aquatic > Freshwater > Lake | place: Tanzania: Lake...
CAGCGGCGCCATCATGGTCTCGGGGTCGGTGCCGCCCATGTACACGGGCGAGCTCAGCGCCACCACGCTCTGCACCATCACCACGTTGTCGCCCATTCCGAAGCCGAGGTCCACGCGCAGCGGGTTCCAGCCCAGCGCGCGCACCGCCGCCTCGTTCTCGCCCATGGCCATGTAGAAGTTGGCACCGATGCTGCCCTTGTCGGTGCTGCCCTGCCGGAAGCCCGCCACGTTGCGGATGTACAGGCGCAGGAAGCGCCCGATCGCCGCGTTGGCGCGGCGGCCGATGCGCATGTTGCCGGTGCCGGTGTTGAAGTCGAGCGATTCCACGATCTCGCCGCTCACCACCGCCAGCGGCTCCCAGCCCGGCGTGCAGCCGGCGTCCTCGAGCTTGAAGGCCGGGTCGGCGATGGCTTCCACCATGGCCAGCAGCACCGGCATGTACGCCGGCAGGCAGCCGGCCATGACGCCGTTCACCGCCACCGACCATACCGTGGCCTCGCGAAACTCCGGCGGCAGGATGCCGATCACCTCGCCGGGGTCGCGCGCGGTCCATGACAGGAACTCCGCCACCGCCTCGCGCGTGGGCGGCACGAAGGGCAGGCCGTCGGACCACTCGCGCGCCTCGAAATGCGCCTGCACCTCGGCCAGCGTGCCGGCAAACACCACCTCCTGCGGACCGGGTTCCGCGTCGGCCCTGCCGGCGCCGGCAGCGGCGGTGTCGGAGGCCAGCACGTCGAGCACGCCGGGCAGCACGGTGTTCCATACCTTGTCGGCCAGTTCGTCCGAGGTGTCGAGCGGAATGTTGCCGGGGTAGGGCACGATGCCGAGGTCCGGCGCCCCCATGGCGCGCGCCGTCGCCTTGGCCTGCCCGACGAAGCCCTGGGCGATGACGGCCACGCCCGGGACGCCGTTCTCCTCTGCGATCCTGGTGGCCCGCAACACGGCGGGCGTGCAGCTGCCTCAGGCGCCGACGCCGACGACCACGGCGTCGAGCTTCGCCTCGCGCAAGCGGTCGGGCAGCGCGGCCAGCACCTCGCGCTCGTCGTGGCCGTGCACGTTGCCGAAGTGCTCGTAGGGCACGAAGGTCGAGCCGGGGTACTTCTCCGCCAGCCCCGCCTGCAGCAGCGGGAACATGTCGTTGCCGCGGAACATGTAGTCCCAGATGAAACCGATGCGCTTGGCGCCGTTGTCCGCGAAGCGCCGGTTGAGCGTGATGTCTTTCACCGCGCGGCGCGCCAGCGGCCACAGCACTTCGTAGCGTGGCATCTTGCTGGTATCACTCATTGCAATCCCCCCCCGTTTTCTTTGGCTTTCCTGCCGCAAAGACTACCAGCAGCGCGCCCGCGCCGTCATAATCGGCGCCGACATTTGAATCCTCGAGGAGAGTGCAGTGCCCATCGAACCCGTCAGCCCGGATTGCGCGCGTTTCGTCGATCTCGGCGCCGAAGTGGAGTGGATTGCCGACGGCCTCGGCGCCGACGGTTCGGCCAGGGGCATCCCGTGGTGGCCCTCGGAGGGCCCGGTGTGGGTGCAGGAGGGCGGCTATCTGCTTTTTTCCGATATCGGCAAGAGCCAGCGCATGAAGTGGTCGCGTGCCGGCGGCCTGTCGGTGGACGCCACCGGCACCCACCACGGCAACGGCATGACGCGCGACCTCGAGGGCCGGCTCATCGTCTGCCAGCAGGAGACGCAGCGCGTGGTGCGCGTCGAGCACGACGGCCGCACCACCGTGATCTTCGACCGCTTCGAGGGCAAGCGCTTTTCCCGTCCCAACGACGTGGTGGTGAAGTCCGATGGCAGCATCTGGTTCACCGACCCGTTCATCCCGGCCTTCTACGGCGCCGAGATGGACTTCGCCGGCGTATACCGCGTGTCGGCGGACCTGAAGGAGATCCGTCTTGCCACCAGGGCCGTGCACGGCCCGAACGGCCTGTGCTTCTCGCCCAGCGAGAAGGTGCTCTACATCAACGACTCGCGCCTGCAGCACATCCATGCCTTCGACGTGCACGAGGACGGCACGCTCTCCGGCGGGCGCATCATCTGCCACCTCAAGGACGAGCGCATCGGCAAGCCGGACGGCATGAAGTGCGATCTGGATGGCAACATTTACTGCACCGGGCCAGGCGGGGTGTGGATCCTCGACTCAAAAGGTCAGCATATCGGCACCATTGCCCTGGGCAAGGGCCGCCACGCCACCAACATCGGCTGGGGCGGCGGCGACTGGAAGACCCTCTTCATCACCTGCTACCACGAGCTGGGCTGCATCCGCATGAAGGTGCCGGGCGTGCCGGTGCCGGTGCGTACCTAGGCTCCGTTACTGGCTGCGCCTGCCCACCCACTCCGGTTTGCCCCGCACGACTGCGCGGCGCAGCACGCGACGGTGGGCGCTCAGGTCGAAGTTGGCGATGGCACGGTGCATCAGGCAGCGGTTGTCCCAGAAGATCAGGTCGTGGGGCTGCCACTTGTGGGTGAAGATGAAGCGCGGCTGCGTGGCATGCTCGGTCAGTTGCTTCAGGAGCGAGCGTCCTTCGTCCTCATCCGGGCTGTTGATGATTCTCCGGCAGTACATGCCGAGGTACAGGCTCTTCCTTCCAGTGTCCGGATGCACGCGCACCAGAGGGTGCACAACCGGCGGGGACTTGACCCTTTCTTCGTCTGTCGGCGCACGCCCGGTGATGGTCTCGCGCATGTATCCCCAGCTATGCTCGACGCATAGGTTCTCGATGCGCGCCTTCATCTCCGGGTCCAGCGCGTCATAGGCCGACTCCATGTCGGCGAACTCCGTATCACCGCCGGTCGGGGGAATCTCGACGGCATAAAGCATGGTCAGCAGGCACGGCACGGCCTCATGCGCCTTGTCTGAATGCCAGTAGTAGTTTTCGTTCACACCGGGACGTAGCGAGGGCATTCCGTTCGCGCCCAGATTGGTGATGCTGTGAACGTCGCCAAAGACGGTTCCGGTGGCATCGCGATTCTTGTGCTTTTCCACCGGCCCGAAGCGCTGGGCGAACTCGTAGATCTGCTGGTCGGTGAGCTGCTGATCACGAAGCACCACCAGATGATGTCTGGCGAAAGCCTCGAGTAATGCCGGCATGGCGCTCGAAAGGTCGGCGGACGCATCGATCCCGGTGACTTCGGCGCCGAGCAGGCCGCCGGATGGCCGGATACCGACCGGGGATCGGGCTGTCATGGTCGCGTTCCTGTCATTCATCGTTCCATCCCCCGCACATTCGACCTTCGCTTCCGGCATCGCCGCGATCCCGCCGCGCGGCCTACCACCATCCGCCATCGACCCCGAGCACCTGCCCGGTGATGAACGATGCGCCCTCGGAAGCCAGGAAGGCGACGGCGGCAGCTATTTCATCCGGTTCGCCGAAGCGACCCATGGGTACGGCTTTGGCTCGCCGGGCGGTGGCGACGGCCTGCGCAGCCTCATCAGTGCCGAACTCGCGGCGGTTGGTGCTGATGGCGCGCGAGGTCATGACCGGTCCCGGCATGATCGCGTTCACGGTGATGCCTGTCGGGGCGAGATCCATTGCCAACGCCTTCGTGAATCCCGCAACTGCAGCCTTCGAGGCGACGTATGCCGTCCGTTTCTCCGAACCGCGCATGATGGCCTTTGATGAGATATTGACGATCCGGCCATAGCGCGCTTCGCGCATGTGCGGTACCGCCGCCTTGCACATCAGGAAAGGGCCGCGGGCATTGATGGCCATGACGAGATCCCACGCAGCGACGGGGACATCCTCGATCTCGTTCCGGTCTGCGCCATGGGGTGCCGCGGCATTGTTCACCAGCACGCCGATGCTTCCATGGCGGGCAACCGTTTCGCCCACCATCGCGATGGCCGAGGCTTCGTCACTGACGTCGCCGACGACGGCCGATGCAGTGCCGCCGCTCCGGTTTATCTCTTCCACCAGGCTATCCAGGCCGCGCCAGCCCTCGTCGCCGTCGGGGGCGTCGTGCGCATTACGGGCGCCCGTGGCGGCGATGTCCGAGGTGACCACGATGAATCCGGCGGCCGCCAGAGCGCGTGCGCACGAGGCGCCAATGCCAACGCGCTTTCCGCATCCGGTGATCAATGCCACGCGCGCTGACATGCGGCCTCCTTGTTCAGCAAGTTTCTTGCGGCCACTGCAGGTGAAGCGGGCGCTGCCGTTAGACGCTCCCGAAAAGGGCCATCATTGCGGCTGCAGGCCCAGCTTCCTGGCCACAGCGGTGTAGCTCGCCGCCTCGTCGGCAAACGCCTTGGCCGCGTCCTGGGTGGAGTTTCCGACCGGCTCGAATTGCATCTTGGTGTAGGCGGCGCGGACTTCCGGTGTCCTGAGTGCCTGGACAGCGGCGTTGTACAGCCTGTCGACGATCGGCTGTGGCGTGCCGGAGCGTATGTTGAGCATGTAGTCGGCGTCGCGCATTTGCGGAAAACCGAGTTCCGTCAGCGTCGGGAGGTTCGGATACTTCGGATCACGCAACGTCCCGGTAATGGCGATGGGCTGAATCTGCTCCTTGAACGTATTCAGGTACTGCTCATTGGTGAGCACGATCTGGATCTGGTCGGTAGCCAGCGCCTGGATCAGCGGCCCGGCGCCGGTGAACGGCACATGCACGAGGTTGACGCCGAGCTGGCCGAACATCGATTCGAAGATCAGGCGGACGGGGACATTGTTGGAGCCGAAATTCAGCCTGCCGGGATTGGCCTTGGCGTAGGCGGCGAACTGCTCGAAGTTCGACCAGGGCTGCTTGCGCGGGGTGGTCAGGTAGACGCGAATCCGGAACACCGTGGTAATCGGCGGAAAGTCCTTGAGCGGATCGAAGTTCAGGCTCTTCACCATGGTGGGAAGAGCCGCCAGTGCGGTGATGTACGTCAGGATCAGGGTGTGGCCATCGGCCGGCTGCTTGTGCACGAAATCGAGGCCGATCAGCTGGTTAGCCCCCGGCTTGGCCTCGACGATGATGGGCTGGCCCAGGGTCTTGCTCATCTCCTGGCCGAGCGTCCGCGCGGCAAGATCGGCGATGCTGCCGGCAGAGTTCGCGACCACGATGCGGATGGGCTTGTTGGGAAAATCCTGTGCCGTGGCGTGACCGGCAGATCCCACCAGACATGCTGCGGCAAGAAGTGATCCCAGCACGGACAGATTGCCTTTCATGCGCTCCTCCTGGCGAGAAATGATCTGCTGAATTGCCGTCGAGACTACACCATCGTGGCAATTACCCGGCGAGCCCATCGGATCCACGACGGCGCGTCCCGATGCGAACCATGTATACAGCCTGCACCCGGCGGGTGACAAATTGCATTATGCAACGTTTCCGGCAGAATCCATTGCATACTTGGGGGCGGAGAAGGATTGGTGGGGCCGCGTGGGTTTATGCCGGCTTCCACCGCCGGCGGAATGTCCGGTGGACCGGTGGGAGGGAGGGATGGGAGGAGCATTGCTGGAAGGGCGCGTTGCCGTCGTCACCGGAGCCGGACGCGGCCTTGGCAGGGCGCATGCGCTGGCCCTGGCAGCGGCCGGTGCACGGGTCGTCGTCAACGACATTGGTACCTCGCTCGAGGGGGCCGGACGGTCCGATTCACCGGCCAATGAGGTGGTGGCGGAGATCCGCGCCGCGGGCGGTGAGGCGGCGGCAAACTTCGAGTCTGTGGTCGACCATGCGGGGACCCGGCGCATCGTCGAGCAGGCGCTGGGAGAGTTCGGGCGCCTAGACATCGTGGTCAACAATGCCGGCATCGTGAAGCAGACTCCCATCGATCAGCTTGACGAGGAGGAGTTCGACCGGACCATTGCAGTGCATCTGAAGGGTGCATTCAACCTGTGCCGGCATGCGGTTCCGCATATGAAATCCCGGCGTCACGGCCGCATCATTAACACTGCCTCCAGCCAGTGGCGTGCTCCAATGGGCATGCCGGCCTATGCAGCCGCCAAAGGGGGGCTGGTCAGCCTGACATGGGCGCTTGCCTGGGAACTCAAGGACTTCGGAATCACTGCCAATGCCATCGCTCCGTTCGCCATGACGCGAATGACCGGCGGAGGCGATGCCGGAGGACAGGCGGTGAAGGTCTCTTCGCAGGGCGAGGAGCGCACCGATGCCTCATTCGTCTCACCCATGGTCGTCTATCTTGCCAGCGACCACGCAGCCCGCGTCAACGGCTGCGTCTTCCGGGTCGGTGCCGGCAAGGTGGCGAAATTTCTGCATCCAGTGGAGGAGGCGGCGCTGTCGCGCGACCATCGAGTTCACGGTCCGTGGACCGTCGAGGAACTCGCGGCGCAGTTGCCGGACACCGTCTTTGCCAACGGCTGGACTGCTCCCCATGTAACGCAGGCGCCGGCGCGCGGGTGGACTGCCCCGGCGGGCGATGCGGGAACGTCCCCGAGCTCCTGACAATGGTCAAGGACGGCCGTGCCGGGACCTGTGCGTTCACTGACCGCAGCCGGCGGGGAGTCCGAAACATCTCGATGGCAACGGAGGGCCGATGAACGCAGCCGGGCAGGACGAGAAGAACCGTGCGGACCTTGTGGCCGCCAACCACATCCTTGCGCACCAGGGGATCCTCGATGCCTTCGGCCATGTGAGCGTGCGGTCCGCAGTGAATCCCGGTCACTACTTCATGTCGCGGGCGAGTGCGCCTTCGATGGTGGGTCCCGGCGACATCATGGAATTCGATCTGGATGGCAATCCGCTCGACCTGCAGGGGCGCAAGATCTACAACGAACGTTTCATCCATGGCGAAATCTTCAAGGCCAGGCCCGACGTCAACGCGATTGTCCATAGCCATTCCCCGTCGGTCATCCCTTTCAGCGTGACGGAAACCGCGCTGCAGCCGGTGTGCCACATGGCTTGCTTCCTCCAGAAGGCAGTGCCCGTGTTCGAGATCCGCGACGTGGAAGGCGAGAACAATTCGCTGCTCATCGTCAAGGGAACAACCGCTGCGGCGCTGGCGAGGAAGCTCGGCGACAGCGCGGTGGTGCTGATGCGGGGTCACGGCAATGCGGTGGTGGCCGGAAACCTGCGTCTTGCCGTGTTCCGGGCCATCTACACCGAGCTCAATGCGAAGATCCAGTCCGAATCGCTCAGGCTCGGCAGGGTGAACTATCTCACGATCCAGGAGGCGAGGAACTTCCAGGAGGCGCTGGAGGGGTCGGAGGCGAACCTGCAACGGCCATGGGACCTGTGGGTCAGCGAAGTCACACCCAGGTGACATCCGCCGCTGCTACCGGTCCGAGCCGGCAGCGCGCGGTATGTCCAGGAGAACAACAGGCAGCGAGCAACTCATGACCAGAAGCATTGCCATCCTCGATGAGGACCATATCGTCGGATTGCTCATGCAACTGCTTAGCGCCGACCCGTCGGCGGCCGATCCGGCCCTCAAGGCCTTCTTTGCGCCGGAGGTCTGCGACGTGCAGGCGCTGAGGGCGCTGGGCGCAGGATTGACCGAGGCCGACGGTGTTCGACTGGTCAGGTGCTCCCGGCCGGAGGATGCGGTCGGCTCCCAGGTGTGGCTGTTTCGCCGAGGGCAGGTCACGAAAGCGATGATGGAGTCCAATCCGGCGCTGGTGCTGGTGCAGCGCTGGGGCGAGCGATCCGACATGATCGATCGCGACGCCGCGAGATCGAAGGGGATCTGGGTGTCCTGCCTGCCAAGACCGATGCTGCATTACGTGGCCGAGCATGTGCTGCTGCTGGCGCTGGCGCTGGTCAAGAACCTTCTCGCCTGCGACCGGGCGGTGCGGGCGCCTGACGCGTCCGCCGGTCTCGCCCCGGTGGGGCAGAACCGCTACAACTGGCCGGGAATCCCGCGCACCGGCGGACTGTATGGAAAGTCGCTTGGCATCGTCGGCGTGGGGGAGATCGGCTGCCTTGTCGCTCAGAAGGCCGGCGCGCTGGGGATGAAGGTCCTCTATACCAACCGGAACAGATTGCCTGTGGATCAGGAGCGCGCTGTCGGCGCGCAGTTCCGGTTGCTGGACGACCTGCTGGGGGAGTCCGACATCGTGTCCCTGCATGCGACCTTCCGTCCCGGGTCCGAGGTAGTGCTGACCCGGAAGCGATTGGCGCTCATGAAACGTGGCGCCCTCCTGATCAACACCGGTCGGGGCCAGTTGATCGACGAGGACGCGCTGTTCGATGCCCTGAAGTCCGGCGCGCTGGCGGGAGCCGGCCTCGACGTGCATGGTCGCGAACCGAGGCCTCCTGGCGACCGGATCTGCGCGCTGGAGCAGGTGGTCCTGACACCGCATCTGGCCGGGGGAACCCGACTGGCGACCGAGGCGGAACTGAGGGGCGTCCTTGAAAACATCCGGAATGCATTCGCGGGGCGGCCTCCCGAAGTGGGCAGGGTGGTGTGAATGGCCGGATGGGACGCGGCAGGTCCGGTCGGGTGATGAATGGGGGCGAGCCCGGCAATCCACGAACGACAGGGGGGAATGAGATGGCTGATGCAAGAGGGCGGGCGGGGACAGGGGAGTCGGCGAGTGCATCGGGTGGCGACGACTTTCAGAAGCACGTTCGCGAAATGCTCGACCGGGCGGCAATTGCCGACGTGATGAAGCGCTATGCGCGTGCCATCAGGAAGAACGACAGCCGCATGATGGCTTCGTGCTTTACCGACGATGCGCGGCTGGAGTCGAATGGCCAGACGCTGGTGGGTGCGCGCGCGATCGAGCGGTACTACGACGAGTGGTTCTCGTCGACAATGAACGGCAGCGGCATGTTCGACATGCAGCGCGTCGTCAGCACCCCGTTCCTTGCCAATGATGCGGAGATTCTCCTGAACGGTGACACGGCGACCGCCGAGAGTTCCGGCCTGGCGGTGCACGCCGGCAAGCGCGGCGAGGACGGCATGGTGGTGGTGCGCGCCGCCTACTACGAGGATGAGTTCGTGCGAACGGCGTCGGGCTGGAAGTTCAGCAAGCGATTCCATGGGAATCACTGGGCCTCGGAGTTTCCGGCCCGCATTGTCGCGAAATAGCGGCCATTGCGTGCCACCGAAGGGCGGGCAGCGCAGCCAGCAGTGTGCACTTGTAATGCCGATGCCGCGATGGGCCGCTGGGAGAGCTACTCGGTGCTGATCTTCGCCGCGCGCACGATGGCGCCCCACTTGGCATTCTCGGCGCGGATGAAGGCGGCGAACTGCTCTGGCGTGCCGCCGCTGAGCTCGTTGCCCTGCCCGAGCACGCGGTCGCGGAACTCGGGCATGGCGAAGACCTTGTTCATGTCGGCGTTGAGGCGCTGGACGATGGCCGCCGGCGTCCCCTTGGGAGCGATGGCGCCCTGCCAGTTGAGCACTTCGAAGCCGGCGACGCCGGCCTCCTCCATGGTCATCAGGTCGGGCACCAGCGCGAGCCGCTTCTTGCTGGTGATGGCGAGCGCGCGCGTCTTGCCGGCCTGGATGTGGGGCATGGCGGAGTACATCTGCTCGAACATCATGTCGACGCGGCCGGCCAGAAGGTCCACCGCTGCCGGAGCGCCGCCCTTGTAGGGGATATGCACCAGGTCGATCTTCATGAGCGACTTCAGCAGTTCGGCCGACAGCTGGTGGCTGCCGCCGAGCCCGCCCGAGGCAAAGGTGAGCTTGCCGGGGTTGGCCCGTGCCGCGGCCACGATGTCGCTCACGCTCTTGTGAGGCGAGGACTGGGGGACCATCAGCACCAGCGGCCCGCGCTCGATCAGCACGATGGGCGCGAAGTCGTTCAACGGGTCGAACGGGATGGACCTCATCATGGCCTGGTTCACGGCGAAGGGCGCGAAGCTGCCCATGCCGATGACGTAGCCGTCGGGCCGGGCCTTGGCGATCAGGTCGGTGGCGATGTTGCCGCCCGCTCCGGCGCGGTTCTCCACCACCACGCTCTGTCCCAGCAGCGGTCCGAGGTAGCGCGCCACTTCGCGGGAGCGCAGGTCGGCGTTGCCGCCGGGCGCGTAGCCGACATACCAGGTGATGGACTTGTTAGGGTAGCCGCCCTGGGCGAACGCGCTCGAGGCGCCGGCGATCAACAGGGCAAGAGTGAGCAGGATGCGCATGGCATTCTCCGGACGGCAGCCGCGGCCAGGCGGCCCGGCGTGGATAGGCGTGAACCAGCGTGGATAGGTGTGGGCAAGTTGGGCAACTGCGGACCAGTATAGTCGCTGGCGCGCCGCGCTGCCGGCCAGGCAGGGCACAATGCCGCCATGCTGCACATCCTCACCGTCACCTTCCCGTTCTTCGCGCTGGTGCTCGCCGGTTTCCTGGCGGTGCATCGCGCCATGCTGCCGCTGCCGGCCATTCCCGGGCTCAATGCCTTCGTGCTGTATTTCGCAGTGCCCTGCCTGCTGTTCCGCTTCGGCGCCGGCACGCCCATCAGCCAGTTGCTCGACCCGGGCGTGTTCGGGGTCTACCTGCTATGCGCGCTCATCGTCGTGGGCTTCACCATCGTTACCACGCTCGGGCCGCGCATCGACTGGAACAACGCCGCCTTCGGTGCGCTGACCGCGGCCTTCCCGAACACCGGCTTCATGGGCGTGCCGCTGCTGGTGGCGTTGTTCGGCGCGCGCGCCGCCGGCCCGACCATCGTCACCATCGTGGTGGATCTCGTCATCACCAGTTCGCTGTGCATTGCGCTGTCGCGCCTGGGCAGCGTCGACGCCGCCGGCCACGGCGGCGCCGCCGGGGCCGCGCGCAAGGCCCTGCGCGGCGTCGCGGCCAACCCGCTGCCCTGGTCCATCCTCCTCGGGGCGGCATTCTCGGCCTTCGAGCTCTCCCTGCCCGGGCCGGTGATGGCAACGCTCGGGTTGCTTGCCGATGCGGCATCGCCGGTGGCGCTGTTTACCATCGGCGCGGTGCTGGCGCGCTCGCAGCTGACCAGCATCGACCGCACGCCGCTCATCGACTACGTGCCCATCGCGCTGGGCAAGCTGCTGCTGCATCCGCTCCTGGTGATGCTGCTGGGCAGCGCGGCGATTCGCCTGGGCGTGCCCATCGACCGCTTCACGCTCACCATCATGGTGCTGGTGGCGGCGCTGCCGAGCGCAAGCAACGTGGTGCTGCTCGCCGAGCGCTACGGCGCCAACAGCGCGCGCCTGGCGCGGGTGATCCTGCTGTCCACGGCGCTGGCCTTCCTCAGCTTCTCCGGGGCGGTGGCCTTGCTGTCCTAGGCCTCCACGCAGCCGCCTTCTGTTCGAAGCATATATCAGTAATATATCGATAAAGACAATGTAGCAGACTATTTCTTAATTAATTAGTCAGTATTCATGAATCGGCCTGTCGGGGGCGCCGGGCGAAAAGCAGCAGGAGCACGCACTGCCCGGCATGACGCCCTCGAGGGCAGCCCGACCCGTTCCCGTCCGCGCGCGGACTTCAGGCCGGCGTGCCCGGATCGGCGGTTTCATCCTCAGGCGCGCCGCGCGCCGATGCCGGGGACGCTCGACAGCCTGCCGTCGCGGCACGCGTCCTCTAGCGCCTCGGGCGTGTCGACGTGCAGGGTGTCATGGATCTTCTTCGCCAGCTCCGGGCCGAAGCCCGCGACGGCCTGCAGCGAGGCCATGGGGTCGGCGCTGCCCCGCAGACGCTCCAGCAACGTCCAGCGATCGGTAACCAGAATCTCCGCGATGGCCGCGGCGATGCCCGGCCCGATGCCGGGCAGGGCATCCAGTCCTGCCACGCCGTCCCTGTCGAAAATCTCGCGCACGCCCGGCGCGAGCCCGGCAATGTTGCCCGCCGCGCGGCGGTACGCGTTGACGCGGAACGGGTTCGCGCCCTGCGCTTCGAGCCGGCCGGCCGCCGTGCGCAGAAGTTCCGACACGCGCTGGTTGTCGTTCATGGCGCGCCCCGCCTCGCCATATTCGCAGTTTGCCCCGTCATCGCAATCGGGGGTCGCCCGCAGCCCCTCCCGTGCAGGAACCCTCGTCGTCATCCAGGCTATTCCCCCACGGCAGCGGGTGATTGACCTGAATCAATCCCGGCGGGGTGGGCCCTGCGGGCGATGCTCGAGCCGGTTCGCGCATCCGCGACCGGCGGATTACGGCGCGTGTGGAACCGTGGCCAGCATCGAGGGCCGCCGGGAGAACGCCGCGTACCAGGCGGCAACCCCGGGTGCGGCTGCGCGCCACTCAAGGTCGGCGAAGCGGAAGTCGAGATACCCCAGTGCGCAGCCGACCGACAGCGTGCCGATGTCCACGCGATCGCCGAAGGTTCCGACCGCACCCTCCAGCCATTGCACGCCCGAACGGACCTTGGCGAGTTGTCCGTTCGTCCAGTCACCCCAGCGCAGCGCCTCCGGACGCATCGTCGCCTCGTAGCGCGCCAGCAGCGCGGCACCGAGGATGCCGTCAGCCACGGCGTGCTCCCTCAAGCGCAGCCAGCGTTTCGCGCCCGCGGCGGGAAACAGTCTTCCGCCGAAGGTGGCGTCGAGGTACTCGCAGATCACGATGCTGTCGAAGAGGGCCGTGCCGTCGTCGCAGAAGAAGGTCGGCACCTGGCCCAGCGGATTGGCCTTGACGATATTGGCATCGCGATTGACGGGGTTGGCGGCACTGCCAAGCCTCTCGATGCGATCGATGACGCCGAGCTCGTGCGCCGTGACCATGCACTTGCGGACATAGGGTGACGCCGGGGAAAAGAAGATCTTCATGTTGTTCCGGGACCTTTCGCTGGATGGGCAAGAGCAGAACGGTGATCGCCGCCGGACTGGCTACAGCTTCCTGAAGCGGATCGGCACGCTCGAATAGATCTCGTAGTGCGTGTTGGGGTCGCGCACCAGGGGCCGGTCGGGGTCGAGTTCCATGCCGGCACCGTAGAAGCGGCGCGAGATCGATACCAGCGTGCCATCCGCACCCACCTTGCCCATGGGGTTGCGGCTGCCGGTCACGAGCGGCCGGCCCGGGCAGGCATGTGCGCCGGCGCCAAAGGCCATGCCCCAGGGCGGCACGCCCTGGGCAACCTTGCGGCGCGGATTGAACTCCTCGGGGTGCTCGCCGAAGCGCGCCGGATCCATGTTGGCCGGGACGAAGTACATGGCGACGCTCTGCCCGGCCTTGATGGTGCGGCCGCTGGCGAGGGTGACGTCCTCGGTGGCGGTGCGGATGCGCGCCGGCGGCGCGACGGTCAGGCGCAGCGACTCGAAGGCGGCGCGGCGCAGGAACTCCGGATCGCTGTCGATCAGCGCGCGGTCTTCGGGGTGCTTCGCGAACCAGCGCTCCAGGCGCAGCGCGAGCGAGATGAAGCCGTTGGCCGTGGTCTGCGTCGAGCCGGTGATGAAGCCGTTCACCTCGCGCAGCAGCAGCATGTCGTCGCTCTTCCAGGTGTCTTCCCGGTGCACGACCATCAGCGTGAGCATGTCGGTGGCCAGCGCGGCGATGGCGGCCGGACTGTTGCCCCTTGCGTGTGCGTCGGCAACGATCCGCTTGCGGCGCTCGATCGAAGGTGCGAAGAATTCGCGCTGGAATTCATCGCGCGCCGCATGCCCGCGCGCGAGCACCGCGTCCTTGTCCTCGAGGCTCCAGTCCACGGTCTGACCGGCCGTGATGGTGCGCACCTGGCCGATGAAGCGCTGCGTGGCCTCCGCCGATTCCAGCCCGTCGATGCCGACCAGCGCCGCGGCCACGCGGTGCAGGCAGACCTGGATGAGCGGAGCAAGGTCGGTGCGCACCAGGCCGTCGGCGCCGCGGTGTGCGGCGCCCTCCTCGGCGAGGCAGCGTTCCACCACCGGCACCAGATGGCGGTCGCGGTAGCCGGCGACGGCGTCATCATCGAGCAGCCGGGCGAGGATGCGCCGGCGCGAGAGGTGCTCCTCCCCGTCGATCATGAAGACGACGTCCTTCATCAGCGACTGGCGTGCGATGCGATGCCCGCCTTGAAGGAACTTGCGCGACTTCAGCACCTCGCCGATCTCATCGTAATCGGTGAGCTGCACCATGTCGGCGACAGCTTCCGCGTGCGCGGCTTCAATTATGGTCTGGTTGCTCAAGTCTCCTCCTCCATGCCTTGCTGGTGCAATTTGATCATTCCTGGCCCAAGCCCTGCCAATTCTGAGCCGATCCCGGCCCGCCCGCCATTCCCACGTGCGCGCGCGTCGTGCCGTGTGCCGCGCCGGTCCTGCCTGCCGTCTACCCGCGCGCCAACGCCGCGCGCGCGCGCCGGAATGGGCGCCCGTCGATGACGGCGAGGCCCAGGCCGATCAACACGATGCCGCCGGCCTGCTGCGCGGTGAAGGCCTCGCCCAGGATGACGATGCCCAGGATCAGCGCGCTCACCGGCGCGAGGAAGGTAACCACGATGGCGTTCGTGGCGCCCACGGACTTGAGGATGGCGAAATAGAGCAGCGGGCTCACGGCGGTGCTCAGTATGCCCATGGCGACGACGGCGAAGGCCGACAGCAGGCTGGGCACGGGCTGCGCCCATGGCTGGTCTGCAAACAGCGCCACCGGCAGGCTCATCACGGCGGCGCCGGTGATCTGCCCGGTGGCGACGACCATGGATGGCTGGTTGCGAAAGCGCCGCGCGTAGACCGCGGCCAGGCCATAGGACATGGCGCCGCAGAGCACCGCAAGCTGCGCGATCACCTGCAGTCCCAGGCCGCGCAGCGCGTCCACGCCGACCATCACCGCGACACCTGCGATGCCGAGCAGCACGCCAGCGAGCTTCGGCACGGTCAGGCGCTCGTCGCGCGTGGCGAAGTGCGCCACCACCACGGCAAACAGCGGCGCCGTGGCGTTGAAGATGGCCGCGAGGCCGCTCGCGATCTGCGTCTGGCCCCAGGTGACGAGGCAGAACGGCAGAAACAGGTTCAGGAAACCCAGGACGAACAGGTCGCGCCAGAGCGCAAGCGGCAGCACCATGCTGTGGCCGCGCGAGCGCACGTACGCCATGAGCAGCACGGCGCCGATGGTCAGGCGCGCCGCCACGATGGCGAAGGGCGGCATGTCCCTCAGGGCAATGGCACTCCAGAAATACGAGCCTCCCCACAGGACGGCGAGTGCGACCATCATGGCCCAGTCCTTCGGGCCCGGCCGAGGATAGATCGGACTGCTCAAGCCGATGCGCCGCTCAGTCGCATGTGCGCGACGAGTTCACGCGCTCTGCCTTGCGGCCTTGGCCTGCGAGACTCGCGAGCTGGGCGTGCGCCCGATCTGTGCGCAGATGAACCGGCCTGCGGCAAACACCTGGTCGAGATCGACGCCGGTGCGGATGCCGAGGCCGTTGAGCATGTAGAGCACGTCTTCGGTGGCCACGTTGCCACTGGCGCCCTTGGCGTAGGGGCAGCCGCCAAGACCGGCGACGGAGCTGTCGATGGTGGTAATGCCCGTCTCCAGCGCTGCATAGATGTTGGCCAGCGCCTGGCCCCAGGTGTCGTGCGTGTGCAGGGCGAGCCGCTGCATCGGTACGCGATTCGCGACGGCCCCGATCATGGCTTGGATCTTGCCCGGCGTGCCGACGCCGATGGTGTCGCCGAGCGAAATCTGGTAACAGCCCATGGCGACCAGGTCCCGGGCGATGCCGGCGACGGCCTGCGGGTCGACCTCGCCCTCGTAGGGGCAGCCGACGACGACGGAGATATAGCCGCGAATGCGGATGCCGTTGGCTTTGGCGAGTTCCACTACAGGGCGAAACCGCTCCAGGCTCTCGGCGATGCTGCAATTGATGTTGCGCTGGCTGAAGCGTTCGGTGGCGGCGGCGAAGACGGCGATTTCGTCCGCTCCGGCGGCCACGGCCGCCTCCATGCCCTTCATGTTGGGCACCAGCACCGGGTAGGCGACGCCGGGCTTGCGCTGCAGGCCCTGCATCACGGCGGTGTGGTCGCCCATCTGCGGCACCCACTTCGGCGAGACGAAGGAAGTGGCCTCGATGCTGGTCAGGCCGGCATCGGCCAGGCGGTGGATGAGTTCGAGCTTGACCGCGGTCGGCACGGCGTTGGGCTCGTTCTGCAGTCCGTCGCGCGGGCCGACTTCGACAATGTGAACGCTATTCGGCAGGCTCATGGCCTTGCTCCCGGGTTCCTCGGTGCCGACCCGGCAAGCCACGCCGGCCGGCGCTTCTCGAGGAAGGCGCGCACGCCCTCCTTGCCCTCCGCCGAGGCGCGCGCTTCGGCAATGCGCACGGCGGTGTCGGCGATCAGCGCGTCATCGAGCGGCGCGCGCGCCACGGCGTCGATCAGTTCCTTGGACGCGGCCAGCGCCGCCGGGCTTCCCTGCGCGAGCTGCGCCGCAAGATAGGCGACGCGTTCATCGAGCGCTTCTCGAGCGACGGTCTCGTGCACGAGGCCGATACGCAGTGCTTCGGCGGCATCGAAGGCCTCGGCGGTGAGGAAGTAGCGCCGCGCCTGGCGCTCGCCGATGGCATTGATGACATAGGGGCTGATGGTGGCCGGCGTGAGGCCGAGGCGCACTTCCGACAGGCGGAACTGCGCCTCGGTCGATGCGATGGCGATGTCGCAGACGCACACCAGGCCCAGGCCGCCGGCAAAAGCCGCGCCGTGCACGCGCGCAATGGTCGGCTTGGGCAGGGTGTGGATCCGCTGCAGCATGCGGGCAAGGGCCATGGCATCGGCGCGGTTCTCCTCGACGCTGAAGCCTGCCATCCTCTTCATCCAGTTGAGGTTCGCGCCGGCACAAAAGGCCGTGCCGCGGCCGGCGAGCACCACCGCACGCACGCCGGTGTCCGCTGCCAGCGACTCGAACGCGGCGTGGATTTCAGCGATGACGGTTTCGTCGAAGGCGTTGCGCAGGTCGGGCCGATTCAGCCAGACGGTGGCGATGCCGCCGGCGATTTCGATCTGGAGGGTTGGTTCACTCATGTCGGCTCTGCAGAATAGGGCATGTAGCGGAATTTTCGCACAGACGTTCCCCGGATCATTCGGGCTTTAGCGCAGGCCCAGGCGGCGCAGGGCCCGGCCGTCGATGGCCGCGAGCCCGACGAAGATGAGCGCCATGCCGGCGAATTGCCGGGGCTCGATGATCTCACCGAGGACCAGCATGCCCAGCAGCAGCGCGCTGACCGGGATCAGGAAGGTCACCAGCATCAGGTTGGTCGCCCCGGCGATGGCAAGGATGCGGAAGTAGAGGTAATAGGAAACCGCCGTGCAGAACACCACCAGCCCCGTCATCGCGCCCCAGGTGGTCGCGCCGGGCATCGCCAGATTCCAAGGGTGGTCGATGACGAGCGCGAAGGGCGCCATGATGAAGGCGCAGCAGATCATCGGTCCGGTGGCCGCCACCATGGGACGCAGGCCGGAGAGGCGGCGGCTGACGATGCTCGCGCTGGCATAGGACAGCGCGGCAAGGAGAATGGCAACCTGCGCGAGTGCGTGCAGCCCGAGTCCGCGCAGGGCGTCGACGCCGACCATGACCGTGACGCCGGCAATCCCGAAGGCGATGCCGATGAGCTTGGCCGCGGTCATGCGCTCATCGCGCGTGGCGTAGTGCGCGACCAGCACCGTGAACAGGGGCGATGTGGCGTTGAGGATGGAAGCCAGGCCGCTGGCGATCTGCATCTGGCCGTAGGAGATAAGGGAGAACGGAATCAGGCTGTTCAGCGTCCCGATCAGGGCGAAGTCCTTCCAGACGCCCGGCGGCAGTCTCATCGACTGGCCCGAGATCCGCACGATGAAATAGAGGAACACCGCGGCCATCATCGAACGCAGCCACACCAGCGTGAAAGGTGGCAGCTCGCGCAGCGCCACCTTGTTGAAGAAGAACGAAGACCCCCAGGCCGCAGAGAGCGCGATGAGCAGGACCCATTCGAATGCGCCCATGCGAAATCCGTGCGGGATGTCGGTGCCGATACCGGGCGGCAGATTGCGCCGGGCGTTCACCGGCCGGTCACGCGCGTGAGCAACCATCTCAGCACGCGCCCGTCGATGGTGGCGAGCCCGGCAGCAATCATCAGCATGCCGGCCAGATGCCGAAGCTCGATGTGCTCGCCAAGGAAGAGCACACCGAGCAAGACGGCACTCACTGGCGTGAGCACGTTGACCAGGATCACGTTGGTCGCGCCGACGGTGGCCAGCAGCCGGAAGAACAGCACGTAGGAAACGCCGGAACCGATGATGGCCAGGCCGGCGATGCTGCCCCAGGTGGCGGCGCCGGGCATTGTCAGTTCCCACGGGCGATCGACGATGATCGCGATCGGGATCATCAGCAGCATCGAACAGGCCGCCTGCCCGCCAGCCGAGACCACGGGCGGCACGTTCTTCAGCCGGCGGCCGAAAATCCCGGCAGAGGCCATGGCGACCGCCGAGCACAGTACGGCGAACTGCGCCCAGACATGGGCGCCGATTCCACGAATCGCATCGAGGCCCATGATCACCGCGACGCCGGCAATGCCGGCCATCACGCCGGCCACTTTGCGACGAGTCATTTTCTCGTCATGGGTAAGAAAGTGGGAGAGCAGCACGACAAACAGCGGCGCCGACGCGGCGATGATGGCCGCGAGCCCGGCGTTGATGTGTGTCTGGCCATAGGTGGTGAAGTTGAAGGTCAGAAAGTTGTTGAGGAATCCCATGATGGCGAGATCTCGCCAGGTCCGCCACGACCTTCGAATCGGGAATCCGGATGCGCGTGCCCAGAGGAACAGGAACGTCGTCGCAAGCATCAGTCGCACGCAGACGAGCGAGAAATGGGGCAACTCCCTCAGCGCAATCTTGTTGAACAGGAAGGATGAGCCCCAGAGCGCGCCCAGCAGGATCAGCAGCGACCATTCCAGGGCGCTCATGTGCGTGGCGGCGGAGCGAGTCATGGCTTGCTACCTTGCCCGTGCGCCGGGCAATCGGGAGCGCAACCATCTGAAGATGCGCCCGTCGATGGCGGCCAGTCCGAGGGCGATCAGCGCCATGC
>Ga0194132_10006177_pt1 | contig 18793 bp, 18 predicted proteins | sample TA2KigOf80mmetaG_FD_148612 | JGI IMG/M metagenome (GOLD analysis project Ga0194132, IMG submission 148612) | Freshwater microbial communities from Lake Tanganyika, Tanzania - TA2015054 Kigoma Offshore 80m | ecosystem: Environmental > Aquatic > Freshwater > Lake | place: Tanzania: Lake...
TCGCTCGATAGGTGGCGAGACCTTTCATCAGGTTCTCCCACAGTGGTCGGTATGCCGACTGATTCGACACGCCTGCGTCGTTCAAGATGAGGGCGAACGTGATGGATCCACCTTTCGTGGGGAAGAATCCGCTCAACGACTTCACGTTGCGCAAGGTGCCGGTCTTGGCACGCACGCGACCACTGCCTGGTCCGGTCATGAGCACATCGCGCAACGTGCCGGTGGTGCCGGCCACGGCGAGGGACGTGCCGATCGGGCTGTCGAAACCGAACACGTTGAGCAGCGATGTCAGCGTTGCACAGGTGACGCGGTTACCCAAGTCGAGACCCGAACCGTCGGCGAGAACGACGCCGTTCATTGCGACCCCGCGGGCGGCCAGCACGTCGGCCACGACCTGTAGTCCGGCAGTGCGGCTCGGGTCTTGTGCACGCGCGAGGCCGAGTTCTTTCAGCAGCAACTCGGCGGCGTTGTTGTCGCTGTTCGTCAGCACGTCGAGCATTACCGCCGAAAGTGGTGCCGAGGTGAGACGAGCAAGTTCGACGCCGCCGGTGGGCGCCACTCCGCTGCGCGGCGCACCGAGCACGCTCACGCCGCGGGCCTGCAAGAGTCGCGTGAACGCCGTCGCGGCTCCCCGCGCGGGGTCGCTCGGCTTCAACGGTTCGCCGAGCAAAATGCCGTCGTCGACCATCAGCGCCGAAAGCGGGCCCGCCTCGATCGCGCGAATGCCGTCGCCCCAGGTAGGTGTATATCGCTCGGTGTCGTAGCGCGACTCGTCGCCCACCACCGAGCCCGACACGATCGTCACGCCACTGGCGGCAACCTCATCGGCGAGTGCGTCGAGAAATGTCGGCGACAGCGTGGGATACTTCTGCGTCGCCGGATACGCGCGGGTCGACAAGACCGGGTCGCCACCACCGACGAGCCACAGGTTGCCGACGATGGTCGCTCCTTCGCGACTTCCGACGAGCGCGGTCTCGAAGCGATGATCGGGGCCGAGCACGTCGAGCGCTGCAGCGGCGGTGAGCAGCTTCATGTTGCTGGCGGGCACGAGCGGCGTGGTGGCGTTCACGCTCACCACTTCGCGCGTGTCGGCGACGGCCGACAAACAGGTGCCTGCCGGCAGTGTCGCTGCATAGGTCGCCAAACTGGTGCGCAGGTTGGCGACACGCGCCTCGATCGCCGCGGTGCGCGCGATGCGTCGCACAGAAAACAGCGGCTCCGTGGGTGCAGGGTCGGTGCTCATCGCAGTGGTGAGTGGTCGAGCATCCCCTGCCGCCGTGCTTGCTACTTGCCACGCAGAAAAGACCGGCACGAACAGCACCGTCGCCGCCACGATCACGCTCACCGTCGCGCGCTGCGGGTCGCTCGACACGACGTGGGTGTCGAAGCGTTGCACTCGTTGCCACGCACGCCGTGCGATTCTTCGAAAGCCGACGAGGGTGGATGACTCGCGATCGATCATGTCACCACCGCGCGATCACTGTGCCACACCACGATGGCGGGCGTAGTCGTAGGCATGTGCCAGCGCGCGCACCGCACGCGGACCGCTGGCGTAACACAGTCCGCCGAATCGGCGCACCGTGGCCGGCCCGGCGTTGTTCGGGTCGGCGACTGCGAGTTCCGTCGCCACGATGATCGGCTTCCCGGTCGACTGCGTGAGTTCGTGGGCGGCGGTCGCGAAGCGCTCGTCTTGGCGTTCGTGGTACTCCACGATGCGCGCCAGACCATGGTCGGGGTAAAAGCCGCCTTCCCGCATCAATCGCGCTTGATTCGCCTGGATACCGATCCCGAGATACACGACGGCATCGATGGCGGCTGAACGGGCCAAGACGTCGAGCACGGCAGGAATCGTGTCGCGGGTTTCGCCGCCGGCGCAGTCCACCGGGTTGTTGCGCGACCAGCGCGCCGGCAGCAAGTCGTCAAGTGCCTTCATCTCTGCCGTTGGTATCTCGGCGAGTTGCAGGACGCCATCACGACTCAGTGCATCCGCGGTGACGACACCCCAGCCGCCGGCAGTCGTGAGTATTGCGACGCGGTTGCCACGCGGCAAGGGCATCGTTGCGAACAGCGCCGCCGCATCGAACGCCTCGTCGACGTTCGCCGCGCGCACGACGCCGAGTTGGCGGCACACGCCGTCGAACACCTTGTCGTTGGAGGCCAACGCACCGGTGTGGCTGGCCGCGGCGCGAGCACCTTCTGCCGAAGCGCCACCCTTCATCAACACCACCGGTTTGCGCTCGCTCGCCAGTTTGAGCGCGGCACGCAAGCGTTTCCCGTCGGTGACGCCCTCGATGTAGGAGAGCACGGTGGAAGTTGCGTCATCGCGCGACATCCACTCGACGAAGTCGGCGACATCGACCGCTGCCGCGTTGCCGGCCGACACTGCCCTGGCGATGCCCACGCCCGTCGCCCGCGCGAGATTCATGAAACTGCTGACGAAGTTGCCACTTTGGCTGGCGATGGAGATCGTGCCCGCCGGCGGATACGGCGCCACGATTTGGGCGCACAGCGCGCTCTTGGTGCTGACGACACCCTGACCATTCGGGCCGGCGAGCAAGACGCCGTGCTGTTTCGCCGTTGCGACGAGTCGTGCTTCTGCTGCCTTCCCCTCGTCGCCAGCTTCGCCATATCCCGCCGAGGTGACGAATGCTGCGCGAATGCCGCGCTCGGCGCACTCGGCGATGAGTCGATCGTTGGCGGCAGCCGGCGTGCAGAAGAACGCGAGGTCGTACTCGTGTGGCGGAAGTTCGGTGAGCGACTCGATGGTCTGCACGCCGAGCACCGGCTCGCGCGACAAGTTCGTCGCCGCCACCTTGCCGCGGTAACCGCTGGCCAACAGGTTGTGTAGCGAGACGAAACCGAACTTGCCGGGGTGCGACGACGCCCCGAGCACCACGACTCCGCGCGGGTCGAAGAGTGCGGAGAACGCCGCGTCGGAGTGTCGCGGCAACGCCGTGGTGGAATCCGCTGGTACATCGTTTGCGTCGTCGGTATCGCTCGCAGCGCCGAGTTCCACGAGTGCATCCACTACGACGGCGGCGCCATGTGGTGTGACGATCACCGGGTTCACGTCGATCGACACGACGTCACTGCGCGACGTGGCCACCTTCTGCACCGCTTCGATGATCGACCACAGTTGCCCGCGATTCACGGCTCGCTGATTGCGGAACTCGCCGTACACGCCGCGCGTCGCGAGTGCATCGAGCATGTCGTCTAGATCGTCACGCGTGAGCGGGGCGACTCGCATCTGTGTGTCACCTATCGCTTCGGCGGCGACGCCACCGGCGCCGAGCAACACGACGACACCAAACGTTGGGTCGCGCACCATCCCCACGATCAACTCGCGCGAGCCTCCGATTTGTTCGGCCACGAGCAACGCCACATCACCGTCGTCGGCAAGTCGCTTGGCCAACAATTCGGTGGCGGCGGCGCGCACCGAGGCGGCGTCGCGCAAGCCCAGTTTCACCAGACCACGCTCGCTCTTGTGCGCGAGGCGCTCGCCGACCAACTTCAGCACGACGGGGAAACCGATCGCAGTCGCTGCCGCGACGGCACCTTCGGCATCATGGGCGACGGTTTCGCGCGAGACTCGCGCGCCGGATTCCTGGAGGAGTTGCTTGGAGTCGTGCTCGCTCAGCGTGCGACGACCTGCCACGAGGTTCAACGGTAGTGTTCCACGCTCATGCACATCGTCGCGGCGTTGTTCGTCGAAAACTTCGCGATGCGACAAGTCGAAGGCCCGTCGACGCGCATCGACTTGACCGGTGTCTTCTTTTCCCAAGTGGCTCCCAGCCCCGTGCCGTGCACGCTGTCGCCGCACCTGGTGGTGTTGATCCATTGTCCGCCGCACGAGTCGGGTGACGGCATCTTGCAGGTGGTGTATCAGAAGACCGATGTCGACCCCGAATCGACTCCCCCGCTCGCGCAGAACGTGTCGCCGTTTCGCGTCGACCCGGGCAAGTTCACCTATCGCCTCGTGCGTGCCGAGTTGCCGATCGATGAATACGGCCAGGTGCTCGCGCACTGTCGCATCGGCACCGGCGACTGGATGGCGGTGCCGCTCACCGTATTGCCGCCAGTGTCGGCGTAGGCGTCCTCGCGCCAACTATCGTCGCTCACGTGGCGAACGCGCTTTCGAAAGAAGAGGATCGTCTCGCCGTCGCGATGATTCGCGGATTGGCGATGGATGCACCACTCGCCGCCAAGAGTGGCCATCAGGGCACGGCGATGGCGCTCGCACCGCTTGCCCACGTGCTGTACAGCCGGGTGATGCGTCATGATCCGACGCAACCCGAGTGGAGCAACCGCGACCGCTTCATACTTTCCAACGGTCATGCGTCGATCCTGCAATACGCAGCGCTGTATCTGAACGGCTACGGGCTCGAGCTCGACGACCTGCGCGCGTTCCGGCAGTGGGGTTCGGCGACGCCCGGGCACCCCGAGCGTGGCCACACCGCTGGCGTCGAAGTAACGACGGGTCCGCTCGGTCAGGGGTTCGCCAATGCGGTCGGCATGGCGATTGCCGAACGGCACTTGCGGGCGCGCTTCGGCGAGGAACTTCACCACCATCACGTGTTCGTCACCACCGGCGATGGGTGCTTCATGGAGGGCATCAGTCACGAAGCGGCGTCACTTGCCGGCCACCAACGATTGGACCATCTCATCTGCGTGTTCGACGACAACAAGGTGACGATCGACGGCGCAACTGATCTCTCGTGCAGTGACGATGTGTCGCAGCGGTTTCGCGCCTATGGCTGGCACGTCGTCGAACTCGGCGATGTCGGCGACGATCTCGACCGACTCGAGCAGGCACTGAACAGTGCGAAATCCCATCGCGGTTCGCCGACGTTGCTCGTCTTGCGCACGCACATCGGTACTCCTTCGCCCGACTTCACCGACGCGCCCGAGGCGCACGGCAACCCATTCGGCGCCGCGCACGTGTCGGCGACGAAGAAGGTGATTGGCATTCCCGACGAACCGTTCTGGGTGGACACCAAAGTCGTCGATGCCATTCGGGCGCACGCCCGAGCGCGTGGCGCGGCGGCCAGTGGTGCGCACGCCAAGGTCGCGGCGCGCGCCGGGCAGGAGTGGCAGCACGCGTGGCATCCCCCGCACAGCGACGAATGGGCATCCGCTGCGCCGACGTTCGACCCGACGGCCAGCATCGCCACACGCGTCGCGGTGCAGAAGTCGATTGATGCCGCGCGCGACGATCTGCCAGGTCTCGTCGTGGGTGCCGCCGACCTCACCGGTAACACCGGTGCCAAACTCTCGGGTGCGACGGCGCTCTCCGCCGCACACCCCGAGGGTCGGCAACTGTATTACGGGGTCCGCGAGCACGCGATGGGAGCCATCGCCGTCGGAATGGCGTTGCACGGTGGGATCCTGCCGGCCATCGGCACGTTCTTTGTCTTTGCCGACTACATGCGGCCCGCGGTGCGACTCGCGGCGCTCTCACGTGCCAAGGTGATTTTCGTCTTCTCGCACGACTCCGTCGGCGTGGGCGAAGACGGCCCCACGCACCAGCCCGTCGAGCAGTTGGCCTCGTTGCGCGTGATTCCCGGTTTGCGGGTCGTGCGTCCCGCCGACGCCAACGAAACCGCCCACGCGTGGCGACAGGCCTGCGATCACGACGGGCCGACCGCGCTGATCCTCTCGCGACAGAACACGCCGATCGTCACCGACGGTCACGCCGTGCACCGCGGTGCAGGCATCGTGCGTGACACGGATGGTTCGCCGCGACTCATCATCGTGGCCACTGGTGCCGAGGCAGCGGTGGCGGTTGATGCGGCGCGCGTGCTTGGTGAAAGCGGCATGGAGGTTCGCGTGGTATCGATGCCTTGCCCCGAGTTGTTCGCCGCACAAGATTCGACGGTGCGTTCGCACATCCTGCCGATCGGTGTGCCGGTGCTGTCGGTGGAAGCGGGCAGCACGTTCGGCTGGAGCACGTTCGCTGACGATGCGATCGGTATCGACCGGTTTGGGGCGAGTGCCCCGGGCAACGTTGCGCTCACGCGGCTCGGCATCTCCACCGAGCACGTCGTCGCGCGGGCCCGCGATCTGCTCGACACGATGGGTCTCTGATGGCGAACCTGCTACGACGACTCTCCGCCGAATTCGGACAGAGCCCGTGGCTCGACAATCTGCGTCGCGGGTGGATTACCGGAGGCCAGTTGGCGGCGCTGCGTGATCGCGGTGTGCGTGGGCTGACGAGCAACCCGACGATCTTCCAGAAAGCGATTCAGGGATCGACCGATTACGACTCGCAGTTTGAGTCGTTGGCCCGCAAGAACGCCGAACCGATTGATGCGTATTGGCAAATGGTGCTGAGCGACATCGACGCAGCACTTGACGTGTTCGCGCCGGTGTACGCGGAATCCGCGGGCGGCGACGGATACGTGAGCGTCGAGGTCGACCCATCGCTGGCCCACGATGGCAGCGGCACGCTGGCGGCAGCGCGCAACCTGCACGAGCGGATTGCTCGCCCGAACGTGATGATCAAGATTCCGGCAACGATCGAGGGTCTGCCCGCGATTCGCACGATGATCGCCGAGGGTCGCAGCGTGAACGTGACGCTGATCTTCAGTCTCGAGCGCTACGCCGACGTGCTCGACGCCTACATCTCGGGGTTGGAAGATCGTCTCGCCGGCGGGGTTCGCGACTTGTCGGACGTGGCTTCGGTGGGAAGCTTCTTCATTTCGCGCGTCGACACCGAAGTCGACCGTCGACTGGAGAAGATCGGCACCCACGCTGCGCTCGCGCTGCGCGGCGAGGCTGCAATCGCACAGGCGCGACTCGCCTACTCGCTGTATCGCGAAAAACACGAGAGTGCGCGATTCAAGCGTCTGGCGATCTACGGTGCGCGGGTGCAGCGTCCGTTGTGGGCGTCGACGTCAACGAAGAATCCGGCGTATCGCGACACGTTGTACGTCGACGAGCTCATCGGTCACAACACCGTCAACACGCTGCCCGACAACACGCTCGAGGCGTTCGATGATCACGGTCAACTCGCGCGCACCATCGATGCCGATGTGCCACGCGCCCGGCAAGTGTGGGCCGACCTCGCTGCAGCGGGAGTGAATCTCACCGACGTGGCCGACCAGTTGGAGCGCGAGGGTGTGTCGTCGTTTCAGAAGAGTTTCGACGAGTTGATCACGGCGCTCACGACGAAAGCCGCGGTGCTACGCGGCGACCGTTGATCCCGAGGCACCAGTTGCGCGGCGCTCGTTGATCCCGTAGCACCAGTTGCGCGGCGCTCGCTAGCGGCGCTACTCGCCGTCTTGGGTGGCGTCACCCTGCAACTTCTCCAAGACGACGATTGCCTTTTCCACCGCGCGACGCGCCTGAGTGAGGGCACGCTCCTCTGCGGGTCGCTTGGTCTCACCAGCCCGTGACGCTTCGGACAACACGTTGATGGCGCGATCGGCCAGATCTTCCGACACCGAGCGCAACCGTTCGATCAGTTCGTCGAGGTCGGCCATGACGTCAGACGTTAGGCGCCCTTTTTATTGGCGCGGCGGCGGTCTTCGAGGCCCAACCAACGCTTGCGGATGCGGATCGCCTTCGGCGTCACTTCGACGAGTTCGTCGTCGGCAATCCATTCGATGGCTGACTCAAGCGTGTGAATCACCGGCGCCGCTAACTTCACACCGTCGTCGTGGCTGTGGGTGCGGATGTTGGTCTTCTCTTTGGCGCGAACGGCGTTGACGACCATCTCTTCGCCTCGCGCACACTCGCCCACCACCATGCCTTCGTACACCTGATCGCCCGGCTCGACAAAGAGCGTGCCACGCAACTGCAGGTTGTCGAGCGCGTACGCGGTGACCTGTCCGACGCGATCGGCGATCATCGCCCCGCCGAGGCGGTGTGGCACCTCGCCTGCGAACGGCTCGAAGCCGGCGAAACTCTGATGAATGAGCGCGGTGCCGCGCGTGACGGTGAGCAACAGCGAACGGAACCCGATGAGCCCGCGTGACGGCGCCACGAAGTGCACGATGGTGCGCCCCGCATCGCCCGGACGCATGTCAACGATGCGGCCACGGCGTGGCGCCAGCACCTGTGTGACGGCGCCGACATGTTCGTCGGGCACATCGATGGTGCCGCGTTCGAACGGCTCGTGCGTCTTGCCCCCGACTTCTTTGGTGATGACCTCCGGTCGGCTCACTTGCAGTTCGTAGCCCTCGCGACGCATGTTCTCGATCAACACGGCGAGCTGCAGTTCGCCACGCCCCGCTACTTCGAGCACGTCGGGAGAATCCGTCTCGCGCAGTTTGATCGACACGTTGCCGAGAACCTCGCGGTTGAGGCGGTCGAGCAAGTGACGGCTGGTGACGAACTGGCCCTCTCGGCCGGCGAACGGCGAGTTGTTCACGGAGAAACTCATGCGCAAGACGGGTTCATCCACTTCGAGTCGGGCAAGTGCGACGGGATTCTCGAGGTCGCCGAGCGTGTCGCCGACCTCCACCTCGTCGATTCCCGCGACGATGAAGAGGTCGCCGGCGGCAATCGTGTCCACTTCGGTGCGGTCGATGCCGGAGAATTGCGAGAGGTGCGAGATGCGGCGGCGCAACACGCTCGGCTGGCCGTCGACGGGCTTGGCCAGCAGTGACACCGTGTCGCCACGTCGCAGCGTGCCGGCGTGCACGCGACCGATCGCCAACCGCCCGAGATAGTCACTCGCGTCGAGGTTGGTGACGAGAGCCTGCAGCGGTGCACTGGCATCCCCGGCAGGGACCGGAATCGCATCGAGAATCGCGTCGAGCAGCGGCACGAGATCGGCATCCTGCCCGGGCATGCCGACGCCCTTCATCGCGCGACCCTCGCGAGCCACCGCCGAAATCACCGGGAAGTTGAGGTGTTCATCCTTGTGGGCGAGGTCGAGGAAGAGATGCTCGACGTCGAGCAGCACCTCGTCGGGTCGCGCGTCGCTGCGGTCGACTTTGTTGATGACGAGCACGACGGGGAGATCCTGCGCCAGTGCCTTCGACAGCACGTAGCGCGTTTGGGGCAAGGGGCCTTCTGCTGCGTCGACGAGCAACAGCACACCGTCGACGAGTGCCAAGGCGCGCTCCACCTCGCCGCCGAAGTCGGCGTGACCGGGTGTATCTACGAGATTGATCTTCACTCCGCGCCAATGCACGCATGCGGCCTTTGCCAAGATCGTGATGCCGCGCTCGCGCTCTTGATCGTTGGAGTCCATGACGCGTTCCACCACGTTCTGGTGCGCGGCGAACGTTCCGGTTTGGCGCAGCAGCTCGTCAACCAGCGTCGTCTTGCCATGGTCAACGTGCGCCACAATGGCGACGTTGCGGATCAGTTCGTTCAGGAGGGGGTGTCCTCGCTGTCGTCGCCGGCGATCTCGCCGTCTTCATCGAACACCACGCCGTACCGCTCGGCAATCTCGGCGAACTCGTCCTCTTCGCTCTTGGTGGACTTCTGCGCAGAGAGCCCGAGGTCTTCGGCCGTGGGGCCGGACTGCTTCAGGCGGCGCGCTTCTTCAAACCGACGATGACGTCCCTTTTTCACGAGTGGGCTCCGTTTGTAGTAGCGGAGCCGCGAGGGCCATCCGCCTAGGCGATGGGCATTAGATACGAGTTTACTCGCGTTCGGCGTCTTTGGCAGGGATGAGGCGCAATCGACCTTCGCGGTCGAAGGAGAGCCCCGACTCCCCGTCGAGCAGCGCCTCGATGTCGTGCCCGACCAGTTCTCGTCGCCAGCCCTCGGCGAGACGGGAGTCACCTCCGGCGAGCAGCGCCACGATGTCGCGGTTGGTGGCGACGAGCGTGGGGTCGATCTGGTGCTGGTTGGCAAGTTCGCCGATCCACGCGGTCACCAGCGTGACGGCAGGACGCAGGCGCTTTTCCAACGGATCGTGCCCGTTCGATTCCACTTCGACGACGCGTTCCCGCCCGTCGCGCACCGCCGCCAAAATTTCGCGAGCGAGCGAGCCGCCGAGGTACCGCTCGTCCACACCGCGGGCGTGGGCCAGGGCTTCGGTGGAATCGGGCAAGGCCTGGGCGATCCCAACGAGGGCAATGTCGCTCATCACCCGGCGCAACGGCACGTTCGTGGTCATCGCCCGCCGCTCGCGCCACGCCGCCAGTGCCTGGGCGGCACCGCGCGATGCACCCTTCAGTCCGCGCGCATCCTTGATCCGCAGCCATGCGTCATCGGGGTTGCTCTCGCCCCACGGGCGCTGCCGGAGTTCTTCGCACGCCTGCTCGACCCACGAGGTGCGCTGCAGTTCGGTGAGCCGCGCCGAGATGCGCATGTAGAGCTGTTCGAGATAGGCCACGTCGCTGCGCGCGTATTCGCTCTGGCTCTTGGTGAGTGGGCGGCGCATCCAGTCGGTGAGACGGTCACTCTTTGACAGCGTGACCTTCAACAACGACTGCACGAGGTTGGCGAGCGACGGCGTGGAGTAGCCGATGAAACCGGCGGCGAGTTGGGTGTCGAACATGCGGTTCGGTACGCAGCCCACCGCGTACTGCAGAACTTCGAGATCCTGTTGCGACGCGTGCAGCACAGCAAGACTGTCGCTGCGCAAGAGCGGTGCCAGCCCCCGAGGGTCGACGGCCAGCGGGTCGATGAGCACGTTCGTCGTCCCCCATTGCAGTTGCACCAGGGCGAGTCGGGGGAAGTACGTCCGCTCGCGGTGGAACTCCGTGTCGAGTGCGTACAGCGGCGCGCGGGCTGCGTCGGCGACGACGTCGGCTAACGCTGCATCATCATCAACGAAGTGCTCGGCGAGATTCACGCCGGCACCCCGCGAATCACGGCTGGTCGCCGCTCGTCAGCTCGTTGCCGAGGGCGGCGAAACCCATCGTGCCGCCCGCCACGTTTACCACGTTGGTGATCCCGGCGTTGTGCAAGAACTCGCAGGCTCGCAGGCTGCGTCCACCGCTCTGGCACACCACGTACACCGGCACGGATTTGCGGAAGGCGTCGAGTGACTCGGGCACCGTACCCAGGGGAATCAACTGGGCACCCGGGACATGGCCCTCGCGATACTCGTCGGGCTCGCGCACATCGATGATTGCACCACCGCGTTCGAGGATGGTTGCGAGTTCGCCGGCGGAGATTTCCCTGATTGACACGGCGAGTGAGCCTACTCATGCATCATCGAATCTTTCGTGATGCCCTCCATCGTGGCGAGGTCGTTCACGTTCGTCAGTTCGTGCTCCGCTACGGCAACCCTTACGACGCGCAATGCAGCGGTCGCCCGATGCATGGCGCGCTCGCCGTGCGCGAGTGACGCGCGGAGACTGATGAGTGCATCGCAGTGAATCGCGGTGCACGACCAGTGATCGCGTTCGCCGTGTGCGACGGCGATGTGTGGTCGCCGCATATCGTGCCCCGTGTTCGCGGTCGTGTCGTGCAGTGCGCCGAGCACGCGCGCCACGGTATTCGCGGTAACGAGCGGGATGTCGCACGAAAGGATCATCGCCCGATCGAGTTGTCGTTGCTGGGCCCATTCGAGCGCACTCACCACGCCGCGCAACATGCACGGCTCGAGTTCCGGTGCATCGGCGAGATGCACCACGTCAGGTGGCACCGTGTCGCGCGCCGCTCCACCGACATACGACAGTTGTGCCAGCCCTACGCCACCCAAGGTGAGAAGTGCTGTGTCGAGCAGCGTGCGACCACGGAACTGCGCTGCGGCTTTGTCGCTGCCGAACCGACGACTCGCCCCGCCAACCAGCACGGCGCCGAGCGCAAACTTCGTTGGGTGCTGTCGGGCGGCGCTCAGCCGCGACCTCGTGGGTCGCATTGAATGAGAAACTGCTGGCACCGCGTGGCTTCGGCTTCCTCGCCGATGATGCCAGCATTCACCGCCAAGCCTTCCAGGCACTCCAGGAACCCGCGGTTGGATTCGTGCTGCCAGCGCACGAAGCCCGAACCGCGCCAGCCGCTGCCGCGCAACTGATCGAGACCGCGGTGGTAACCGACACGAAACGCCATGTACGCATCGATACCGGGTGTGCTCGCACGGCCGAGCGCCGCCCACGCGTGCAAGCACGTCGGATGTTTGGCGACGACTGCGGCAATCGCGTCGCGTCGCGCAGCAGGTGATGCTGCCTGCGCCTGTTTCAGAGCGTGAATGATGGCGACGTCAACCGCTGGCAAGACGGTCTCCGGTGGTCCACTGCGCGACATGGAGATTGGCTGATCATTCATCTGTGTGCCGCGTGCGACTCGCCTCCTATGCGCAGTCTATGAAGTTGTGGCTGGCAGTATTTAGGCGGCATGGATCTCTCTTCGTTCGACGCACAGTCGGCGCGCGATGCGTCGCTCATTGCGATGGTGGTGGGCGTGCTCGGTGTGCTCTTGGTGCTGAAGTTCGTGTCCTCGGTAGTCACGAAGTTGTTGCTCATGGCGGTGTTCGCGGCGCTCATCTACTTCGGGTTCAACCAGCGTGATGCTTTGTCGGCCTGCATTGCGACCATTCAGGCCAAGGTCGAACAGGGTGATGTGAGCGACGTGACCTGTAGGTTCTTGGGGCGTGACGTCACGGTCGAAATCCCGTTCGGCAACCAAAGCGGCTAAGCCCCGCCGCAACGCCAGCAATTCGGCTGTGTCGCGTCGCCAGCCGAGCAGCACGTCGTCGGTCGATGCGACGATCGACGATCTCTGCAGCTTCCTCGACCAATCCCCCACGGCGCATCATGTGGTGGCCACAGCCGCCCGCCGCCTGCTCGACGCGGGGTTCGTGTGGTTCGACAACGCGAGCGAACTTCCCGACTTCACCGGGCGTGTCGTCAAGGGTTTCGTCACGCGTGGCGGCGCCCTCATCGCCTTCGTCACGTCGGCGCGGAGCAACGACAAGTTTCGTATCGTCGGGGCCCACACCGACTCGCCGGGCTTGCATCTGAAGTCCAACCCCGAGGGCGTTGCCGTCAACTTCGGCACGTTGGAAGTCGAGGTGTACGGCTCGCCCCTGCTCAACTCATGGCTCGACCGAGACCTCGACATCGCGGGGCACGTCGTGAAAGGTGACGGTGGTGTGGCGCTGTTTCGCTCAGCCTCGCCGGTGGCTCGCTTGCCACAACTTGCGATTCATCTCGACCGCGGGGTGAACGAGAACGGCGTCGTGCTCGACAAGCACGCCCATCTGCGTCCGGTGTGGTCGACCGGCGACGACATCATTCCTGTGCACGCCGTCGCCGCCCACTTGGCGGGCGTCTCGCTCGAGGACGTCGCGACGACACATTCGCAGTTGGTGGATCACGAGCCGGCACGATTGCTCGGCGCCGATGCATCACTCGTCGCATCGGGTCGGCTGGACAACCAGTTGTCGTGCTGGGCCGCCGTGGATGCAATCGCCAAGCTGAGCGGCAACGACGGTGTTGCGGTGATTGCGCTGTTCGATCACGAAGAAGTCGGCAGCGACAGCACCACTGGCGCCGGCGGACCGATGCTCGAGCACCTGCTCGAGCGAATCGCGGAGTCGCTCGGCAAGTCGCGCGGCGAGTATCTCACGATGCTGCCGAAGTCGTCGTGCTTGTCGTGCGACAACGCGCACGCCGTGCACCCCAACTACCAAGAGCGCCACGATCACAAGCACGCGCCACTCATCAATCAGGGTGTGGCGTTGAAGACCAACTCCAACCAGCGCTATGCGACGTCGGCTTCGTCGGCCGTTGCCTTCTTGGCAGCGTGCGATTCGGCGAATGTCGGGCACCAGGTGTTTTTCTCGCGCAACAACATGCCGTGTGGTTCCACGATCGGACCGATCACCGCAACTCGCCTCGGTATCGACACTGTGGATGTCGGTGTGCCGCAACTCTCCATGCATTCAGCCCGCGAAGTGTGTGGCGTCAGCGACGCAGCCGACCTACCGAAGATCGCGCGCGCATTCTTGCGCGGCTAGATACCAGTGCGAGCGGCACCGACTGCGATTAGTCGCCGGCGTGTCGTCGCGCGTCGTCGAACACCGCTTGGAGTTGCTCCGCCAACTCGGCGGTGATCTGCGTCATGCGCTCGCGGTCGACCCGGCCACTGCCGCCGTGCTCGACCGCGATCGGCGCACCGATCGTCACGTGGCACTTGCGCGGCCAGATCATCTTGGACCCCTTGCGCATTACTCGCTCACTGCCGCCGATACCGACCGGCACGATCGGCACACCGCGCTTCAACGCGACATAGGCCGGCCCCTCGAACAGTGGGTGTAGGAGTGTGCCACTCTGGCGGGTGCCTTCGGGGAACATGACGAGTGGTTCTCCGCCATCGAGCACCGCCACGCAGCGCTTCAATGCCTCAAAGTCGGCGGCCCCCCGCGTGACCGGGAATCCACCGAGCAGGGAAAAGAATTTGCCGATGTGTTTCTGCTTCCAGAGGGAATCCTTGCCCATGAATCGCACGCGTCGGCGCGTGACGAACGAGGACAGTGGCGTGTCGATGTTCGAGCGGTGCACCGGGGCGATGATGTAGGCGCCGGAATTCGGTAGGTGCTCTCGCCCGCTCACTGAGACGCGAAACCAGATCTTGCAGAGCACGAGCAGCACGTCGCGCACCACGACGTAGGCGACACGAGTGGCCAGCGACTGTCCGACGAGACGCGCCTCGAATTTCGTCATGACGAATTGGCGCGTCCAGTGAGGTTGTTTCCGCCAGCGACGTTGCTCGAGTCGGCGACATTGCCCCGTTCGGCGACATTGCCTCGTTCGGCAAGGTGCTGGCGAATCTCGGCGATCACCTGTGCCACCGAATGGTCGCTCGTGTCGACGATCACCGCATCGGGCATACGCCGCAACGGGCTGTCTTCGCGTGTGGAGTCGCGTTGGTCTCGCTCGGTGATGGCCCGCGCGATTTCGTCGACGTCTCCCCCGTGCTGGGCGACGCGACGCTTGGCGCGCACCAGCGGCGAGGCAACGAGGTACACCTTGAGCGTGGCATCAGGGAATACGACGGAGCCGATGTCGCGACCCTCGACGACGCCTCCACCGTGGTCGGCGATCCACTGACGCTGTCGCGCGCGCATCTCCTCGCGCACCGCGGAGTTGGCGGCCACATGGCTGACTGCGGCATCAACCTCCGGCGTGCGAATCGCCGCCGTCGCATCGACACCATTCACGTGGAGGCTGTCGCGGGTTTGCACGAACTGCACTTCTTGCGCGATACGAGAGACGGCATCGATGTCGGTGGCCTCCAACCCGCGCTTCAACACCTCGTAGGTGACACCGCGGTACATCGCCCCGGTGTCGAGGTACTCGATACCGATGTCGGCGGCGAGCGCCTTGGCGATCGTCGACTTGCCTGCGCCTGCCGGCCCGTCGATGGCGATGACGAGTGGGTTCATCACCAACTGGTGTCGATCGGGCGACCTTCGTCGTACCCCGAAGCGCTCTGCACGCCGACGGTCGCACGCGCGTGAAAGTCGTCGATGCTGCGCGCGCCCGTATAGGTGCACGACGACCGCACACCAGCAACGATCTGGTCGATGATGTCCTCAACGCCGGGTCGTTGTGCGTCGAGATACATCCGTGAGGTGCTGATGCCTTCTTCGAACAACTCCTTGCGGGCGCGTTCGACGGCGGTCTCCGAGCGGGTGCGGTTGCGCACGGCGCGATTCGAGGCCATGCCGAAACTCTCCTTGTACAAGCGACCTTGCGCATCGCGCAGCGTGTCGGCGGCGGATTCGTAGGTGCCGGCGAGCAACGAACCAAACATCACGTTGCCCGCACCCGCGGCCAGACCGAGCGCCACGTCGCGCGGATACCGCACGCCGCCATCGGCCCACACGTGCTTGCCGAGGGCGCGCGCCGCGGCGGCGCACTCGTGCACGGCCGAGAACTGCGGTCGCCCGACTCCGGTCATCATGCGGGTGGTGCACATCGCGCCGGGTCCGACGCCCACCTTCACGATGTCGGCACCGGCGTTGATCAAGTCGCGCGTTCCGACGGCGGTCACCACGTTGCCCGCCACGACGGGTGTCGTGTCGACGCTGCGACGCACTTCGCTCACCGCGTCGAGCATGCGGTCCTGGTGACCATGGGCAGTGTCGACGACGACGACATCGACTCCGAGGGTGACCAGTGCCTTGGCGCGTGTCGCGGGATCGGCATTGACCCCGACGGCGACGGCGATCATCAACCGACCATCGCGGTCGACGGCAGGTTTGTAGATGGTGCTGCGCAGCGCACCCTTGCGCGTGATGCAACCGAGCAGACGACCGTCATTCGCCGTAATCGGGGCAAACGAGAGTCGCGCTTCCGACAGCCGCTCGAACATCGTCTGGGCGTCGAGCTCGTCGGGCAACGTGAATACTTCGCGACTCATCACGTTGGCGATCTGCGTGAAACGGTCGAAGCCCGCCGCATCGTGCTCGGTGAAGATGCCGATTGGTGCCTGGTCGTCGTCGACCACCACGATGGCGCCGTGGGAACGCTTGTGCACGAGGCTGAGCGCCTCACCGACCGTGTCGTGACCCGACATCGTGATCGGAGTGTCGTACACCGTGTGGCGTGATTTGACGAACGAGACCACCGTTTCCACCACGTCGAGCGGAATGTCCTGTGGCAACACGACGATGCCGCCGCGGCGAGCCACCGTTTCGGCCATGCGTCGGCCGGCTATCGCCGTCATGTTCGATACGACGATCGGGATGGTGGTGCCGATGCCGTCGGGCGTGGTCAGATCCACGTGCATGCGCGACGACACCGAGGAGAGATTGGGTACGAGGAAGACGTCGCTGTACGTAAGGTCGTAGTTCGGATGGCCGTTCAGAAACTGCACGACGAACCTCCTCAAGCGGCGTTACACCGACTTTCCAAGGCTACTGTTGCGAGTCGCACGGCATGACTGATTCGAAACCGCCTGTAACCGCACTGCCCAATGCGGTGTCCCCCGTTTTGCTGGTGCACGGCTGGGCCGGATCGTTCGACCGCACGTGGCGACGAGCGGGGCTCGTCGACCTGCTCGCCGATGCCGGACGCCGCGTGTTGCCCTACGACCTACCTGGCCACGGCACCGCAACGAAGTCGCACGACCCGAACGATTACCGCGACCTTGCGGGAGATCTGCTCGACCGAGTGAACGGCGTTGCGCAGGGCGACGGTGCCGCATCAACCGATGGAGCGCCGCGCGTGGACGCCGTCGGGTTCTCGCTCGGCGCCATCACACTGCTGCGGTCGTTGATTCACGCACCACACGCATTCAACAAAGTGGTGCTGGCGGGAATCGGCGACGGCGTGTTCGTTCCGCACGACCCGGCACGCTCCAGCCGAATTCTCGCGGGGCTCGAAGGTCGCGCCGAGCCCGGTGATGTCACCGCGCGCATCTTCGGAAAGATCGGTAACGAGGCGCACAATGATCCACTCGCACTTGCCGCCGTGCTGCGTCGCGCGCGTGAAGAGCCGATGACACATGAACAACTGGCGAGGATCTCGAACCGGGTGCTCGTCGTGCTCGGCGACAACGACTTCTCGGCACCAGCCGACAAGTTGGTCGCCGCGCTGCCGAACGCCACGCTGCTCTCACTGAAGGGCATCGATCACTTCCGCACGCCGGAGTCGTTCGAGTTCATCGATGCGGTGCTCGAATTTCTCGGAGCGCAGTGAGTCGCATCGTGAGTCGCATTGGGCGTCGAATCGTCGTTGCCGACGAACGCGGCATCGCGCAGGCGGTCGAGGTGTTGCGACGCGGTGGCATCATCGGTCTGCCCACCGAGACCGTCTACGGGTTGGCGGCCGACGCCACGAACGACGCCGCAGTGCGCCGTGTGTTTGCGGTGAAGGGTCGGCCCACGAGTCATCCGCTGATCGTGCACGTTGCCGACGCATCCCAACTCGACACGATCGCCGTCGATGTGAGCGATACCTGTCGGGTGCTTACTGCACACGCGTGGCCGGGACCACTGACGGTGATCGTGCCGGCGAACAACACCGTGAGTCGCGCGGTGACGGGCGGTCGCGACACTGTCGCCGTGCGCGTGCCAGCCCATCCAGCAGCGTTGGCGATCATCGCGCAACTCGGGAAGCCTGTCGCCGCACCGTCGGCGAATCGTTTCGGACAGGTATCCCCCACCACGGCTCGCCACGTGGCCGACGATCTCGGTGCCGACATTGAACTCGTTGTTGATGGTGGTGAGTGCGAGGTCGGTGTCGAGTCGACCATCGTCGACTGCACCACGCCGCAGCCCGAAATCCTGCGTCCCGGAGCGATTACCGCCGAAGACATTGCAGCACTGCTTGATCCGCACGGCGTGACGCTGGCCAGCGAACCAACCGGTGAATCCCGCGCCCCTGGCATGCTGGCGCGCCACTACGCGCCCGCGGCGCGCCTCCACCTGGTCGAAGTTGGTGCACCGCTCCCCCACGCAAGCGCCGCGGTGCTGGACTGCTCGCACGATCTCGCGCTCGTCGCCCGCACCCTCTATGCCTCACTGCGTGACCTTGACCGCCGAGGTGTACACGATGTCAATGTGCTCCTGCCTCCCCCGCGTGGGCTAGGGCACGCCATCCGGGACCGCCTCCACAAAGCCGCCTCCCCCCGCTAGGGTGAGCGCACCCAATCGGGGCGGTCCGATACCGCCCCACTCCTAGGGGGAGTAACAAATGAAGAAAACCAACATGCGTCGTTTCGGCGCGCTGGTTGCAGCCGGAGCACTCGTGCTCGCGGCCTGCGGCGGCGATGACGAAGCGGCCGAGGAGGTAACTGAGGAGACCGAGGCACCTGCAGAGGAAGCTTCGGACTGCGCAGTCACCACCCTCAACATCGGAACGATCCTTCCGGTGACTGGTTCCCTTGCATTCCTTGGACCGCCGGAAATTGCGGCCTCTGGATTCGCAGTGGA
>Ga0194132_10006179_pt1 | contig 18788 bp, 19 predicted proteins | sample TA2KigOf80mmetaG_FD_148612 | JGI IMG/M metagenome (GOLD analysis project Ga0194132, IMG submission 148612) | Freshwater microbial communities from Lake Tanganyika, Tanzania - TA2015054 Kigoma Offshore 80m | ecosystem: Environmental > Aquatic > Freshwater > Lake | place: Tanzania: Lake...
GTATCGGCCTGTGTGGCTGTCTCGGGGCCAGCCAAATCGATATCTACGGTAAAACGTTCACTCACGCCCAGAAGCACCATGACCGCTCCACCCATAATCACCCAATCTCCCTGAAGCTCTTGTGAAGCGAGATCTAAAAACTTTTTGCTAACTTTTGAATTAATTGCTGTCATAAAAACCTAGTCATTCCGGCCAATGCTATTCTCCTTAATTTTTCGAGCCCCTTCTGATTAACAAGTTTTTTAACAATGTCAGAACCAGAGAACTCTGCATAGACCGAAGGGTAATGAGTTTGCAAAGCCACAAGGGTGGCGGCAATTGCTTTTGATTTACGTTCATCTTCCCCGGTTTCTGCGGCTAGTTCTGCGAATGAACCGCTCTCAAGAATTGCAAGACGCATCTCTTCTACAAAACGGCTTTTCGTTGGGGACTCTAAAAGACTGCGCTTTGAAGCTTCAATGGCTGGAGTCAGTGGAACGCCACAGAGGACTAAAAATTCCCAGTTTGCTTTTTTGGGCACGTATTGAGTTTCAAGGCCCAGGGCTGTTAGAAGCCGTTCAAGCGTTTCGAGTTCAGGATTTCCCCGGCCCGATTCAATCAACTGAATGGTGGGCAAACTTACCCCCGAGAGAAAACTCAGCTTTGTTTGAGTGAGCCCCAAGCGATCTCTTTGTTTGCGAATAGCAGAATTAACCATGTTTAATTATACATTATTTATTATGCTTTTTAAATAGATTCGAGGCTCACCCCCCCCACCAATGAGGTTTTTGTCATTAGGTTCGACAAACCTCAAAATAACTGTAATTAAACGGATACTAAGCGAGGTTTAACATGAGCAGATTTGGATTATTACTTCTTATCATTTCGGGACTGATGGCTAATGCGAGCGATGTTTTTGATCATGAGATCAAAGGCTATCCAAGCAACCTGCGCAATTGCGACCCTGTTGCCAATGAGCTTGCCCAAAAGTTTTTGGATGCCGCTAAAGTAGAAATCTACTGGGCCAAAGGGAGCAAGATTTCTGAAACTGAGTGCAATATTAAACTTTCCTACATTGCCAATGAACGACTTAACCTACCTGCTACAGTAGACAGAGATTCCCTCTCTGCGGTGGAGTGGAAAGGGCTTTATCCCACCTATGCCGATTGTGAAAAGTCTTTAGAAGTGGAGAAAACTCTATTTGTTCAAGAAACGGGCCTCTCACCATGGATTTCTTATTGTGGTGTTCAGCGCTCCTATACTGGAAAGACTTCTTATTATCCTGTCATCGAAGCTGTTGGAAAGCCTATTAAGCAGTTTTTCGGTAGCGGCTCTACCGTGGGTGGAACCCCTTTGATTGGGTGGGAACAAGCCCTAAAAGAGATCAAACAAGGCGCTGAAGCTAGAGGCATTGCAGTTGCCTCTGTAAGCGGTTTCTCTGTGGGAGTGGCATTTGAAGTTCGCATGAGATTTTATACCAAAGAAAGAAACTGGCTTATCAACGAAAAATTTGGCAAGTTCACCGAGCCTTCAGCCTGCGAAAGCCAAGTGGATTACATCAAATCGACTTTTAGTAAGGTACAAGTGCCTCCCATCGCGGCCCTGTGTGCTAAAGACTATGAAGGATTCACGCTCAATATCGTTAACCTAACTCCAGATATCATTAAGTCTAAACCTCTCTGGGAGCGAGTTGATCCAAAAACCTACACTTCACTAACTGACTGTTTGAGTCAGATTGGTGAAACTGAAAAAGTTTACACAGAGAAATTTAATAAAAAAGTGATGGTGGGGTTCTGTTTTAATTCGTCGCCGGATACTTTTCAGGTGATGTTGTTAGAGGATAGTTTTAGGCCTTAAAACACTAAGCTTTTATTGATTGCTCCGCAACTCTTCAAATCTCTGCTCAAATTTAACAGGTGGATCCCATTTATACTGTTGCGCAAAGACTTTGCTATCGATCTCAAATGATAGGGTCATTTTTTGATACAAGTTATGTTTGCCTATCAACTTTAAACCAATCCCAAACAAAGATACCGGAAAATTAATCAACTTGGACTGCCCCGAGATGGTCCTCTTGAGATCTTCTACGAAACCAATGAAAGTTTCCCTCCATGGATCTGCGATGTCCCATACCCAAAGGCCCCTATGAAGTGGCGCCTCCAAAACCGACACAACTGCCGAGGTCAAATTTTTGACATGAATGAATGACCTAGGAAACTTGAAACCACCAAACGGCAAAGGTAAGGGTTTTTTTAAGAGTCCTAGTAGCCGTTCAAAATTTCCAGGAGCGCCACACCCATAAACCATGGCAGGTCTCAAAATAACAATTTCACATCTCTTAAGATTAGATTCAAACCAGCTTCTAAGAAGCAGTTCTCCTTTTTGTTTTGTAATTGCGTAATCAACTGTATCCAAGACAATATTCCGCTCTAAAAGCGAAACAGAGTAACTACTCATAAATACGATCTTCTCGATCACACCCATTTTTAATTGTGAAAGTACTTTAGTTAAAAAATCTATATTTACTGTTTTAAGATCTTCAATGCTTATGGTGCTAAACCTGTGTGCAAGGGCAGCCAGGTGCACTAGATGATTGATATCATCGAAATAAGAGTCCTCGAATTTTCCCAAACAAAAATCCTCAAAGCTCAGAAAACCCGAAACCCCCTCAACTGGATTGCGAGAAATTACCTTTATCTTCCAATCAGGGTGTTGCTTTTTAAGATCCAATATCAACTGGCGGCCAATGAATCCATTGGGTCCAGTTACCAGCACCGTTTTTCCCTTTTTTTCTTTCAAGGATATCCGACCTCAAAACCGATGAAATAATTGTCTTTCTTTATCTTGACCGCTTTTTAGACTATAAAACCATTGGTTAACAAAATCGAGGAAAACCCTTGTGATTCAAGATCTGGTTTCGATCATCATGCCGGCGTATGGTTCGGAAAAGTATATTGGGGATTCTATTCGTTCCGTTCAATTGCAAACATACCCAAACTGGGAACTTTTGATAACTGATGATTGTTCTCCAGATAACCTAGATGAGGTCGTCTTAACCTTCACTAAATTAGACCCTAGGATTAAGTATTTTAGATTGCCCACGAACAGCGGACCCGCCGCAGCAAGAAACAACTCGATAAGCCAATCCAGAGGGCGTTACATCGCCTTTTTAGATAGTGATGACTATTGGACCTCCACGAAACTAGAAGAGCAGCTGCAATTCACAAGTAAGATCCAGACTGGCTTCACCTTTACTTTTTATGAAAGAATTCTTGTAAGCGGGGCAACCTCGGGCCTTGTCACCACAAGTCCTTTAGTGGTAGATTACGAGATGCTTTTAGGAAACACGAGCATTGCGACTTTAACGGTAATGTTAGACCGCGCCGTAGTGGGGGATGTTAGACTCAAGCCCGGCTGGGGATATGATGATTTCGTCTTGTGGTTGGATTTGCTACGTCAAGGACACACGGCGCATTGCCTTCCTAAATCGCTTGCCAAATATCGGGTCATGGAAAAATCAGTCTCGAGCAACAAATTACGAGCAGCAAAATGGGTTTGGCGGATTTATCGTCAACATGAACATCTTTCTTTTGTGAAAAGTTTTTGGTGTCTTGCAAATTTTTTCATCAATTCAATTAAAAAAAGATTGGGCTTTTAGTATGTTGCTTTACCTTTTACATCTGAAAGACTCATATCGCCCACCAATTCAACCGATTCTATTTGTCAAGAGAGCCGAAATTTTTTTTATTCTTTTACTTTTCACTCAAGCGGCTTTTGCCTCGGTTTTCTCATATTTTTATGCCAGCTATTTTATTGTTTTTCTCTTTCTTTTTTTGTTTGGGGAATTGTTTTTTAGATTGCTAATCAAAAGATTGGGAACGCGATCAATTAATATAAAAATATCAGAGCCTTATTTTTTAGGGCTGCTCACGGCTTCTTTCTTGGCTACCATTTTTTTAAGCAGGTATGATTATCTGCGCGAATTCCTGATTGGGGGAGTACTAGCGGCGCGCTCCTCTTCCACCGCTGGACATGGCGGTTGGTATTCTGGTCTTACTATTTGTTTCTACCCATTATGTGCGTTGGCTGCAGTCACCGGGATGAGACGTTCAACCTATCTCTACACTTTAGTACTGCTTTTGGTTGTGGCGACAGTTGACTGTTATGTTCTTGGAACTCGAAATGTACCTTTTTTTGCTCTGCTTTTTCATTTTCTGAGCTTTAGGGGGCAGTTTGGAAAACCCCTGTTGCTGATTGGCGGCCTCCTTGGGTTGATCAGCCTAGTAACTTTAATTAACTACCAGACCATTAATAGGTCCTTGGATCCTCTAATGGGGGGATGGAATTGGTCCAACACCCTAAAACATACTTGGATTGCGGACTCTATGCCTATCAATGAGAATGCCTTTAGCTTAATGGAGGGCACAGGCTCTTTTCTGCAGCCTTTTTTGTATCTTTTGTTGTACGTTTCCCACTCCATTGGGGAATGTGCGGAGGCGTTCGCTAACATGGCTGATAAATGGCTGGCAACTCCGAATTATCTATTAGATCAAGTTTGCTTGATTCTTCAATGTAATCGTGAACCGTTCGCTGAAGCTATTAAGTCAAACAACTTACGTACTGGACTGTACCAAACTCTTTATGTAAGCCTCTTTTATGATTTTGGATTTGGGGGCTTCCTTGCCATTATTTTATTTGTGGGGCTTGTTCTAAGGCTATTAGTTTTGAATTTGGTTCTACCACTAATCATTTACTTCTCCGTAATATTGAGTATTTCACCTATTGAAAACTACTTCTATAATGGCTTTGGGCTGGGTAGAGCAGTGCTGTTTATAGTGTTATGGTTGGTACTAACCAACAACGTCAACAAGCTATCGTAAACCATCAGGTAATCTGAAATGAACCAAAAGAGCCGAGATATCTGTTTGTTTGAAGCTACACATTCCTTAAAAGAAAAATGGAAAGTAATTATTTTGGTTGTCTTTAGCACATTGATGATTTTTGTTGGGTGTGCAGCGCTGATTAAAGATGAGGCAGAATCTAGGTTTGTAATCAAGCTAGCTACTTTCCTGGAAACATTTGAAGACTTTGAAAGGCCCTTAGAGCCGTCCCTTTCCCTTCTTGAAAGGCTCAAGTCAAGTTCGAATATTACTCCCCAGTTAATGTTGGCGTGCCAATTAAAAGTAGGCCAGTCTCTAGACCCACAAATGTTTAAGATTCTTGTACGGAATAGTTTCCTTGATGTTTCGGTGCGAAGTGATTCGAGTGAAGGAACTAAGCAGTGTGCTGAGGCCTTCATTCAATATATTCAACAAAAACAAGAACCTCTTGTAAGAGCTAAAACAGAACCTCTCGAGAAAAAAGATGGAGAATTAATATCTAAGATTTCTTCGGCGATTAAGGGCAAGAAAAATCGCTCAACCCTGGATTTAGAGACTCAGCTTACTTTGATAGACCTCAGCATAAATCGCAAGTTGCTACAACGGTTAAGCCCCCCTCAGTTAAGTACACCCATCTTCACTAAAAGCATTCCAGCGCGTCCCAGGCAAGTTCTTCTTATTAAGCTGGGGATAGTTATTGGAATTGGATTAGGATTGCTTGCGGTGTTAGGATCTCGAGATATTAAGAGTTCTTCGAATGAAGAAAATTAATCCCATCCCACATAATACGTAGCTTGTAACCACAGCATAGGCTGCACCCGCAGTTCCCCAGAACTTAATAAAAGGATAAAGTACACTAAAATTTATTATCAACATCACACCGTGAACCACAGCAATCACAGCTGTTTGTTTCAAATAAGTAACCACTGGAATGAGTAGAGCAAAAAGACCCGAAACTGTAGCTGAGGCCATGGTTGGAAGCAGATAATATTTAGCATCTAAAAAGTTCTTACTCGTTAAAAATGGGAGCACCCAATTAAGAAACACCGGCAAAACAAACATCAAAAGAATCATGGCTACCGACACCAGAAGAAAACGAGCTAGAATTCGATCGATATTGGTGCTTGTGATCCCTTCCTTCAAATTAAATAGCCAGGATTCCCACGGAGGTAGAATAGCACCCAAAAACAAACTTACAGCAGAAGATAATTGTATTGCCACTGAGTAAAGCCCTAACTCTTTAGGCCCAACCAATTTAGCTAAAAACAAGCGATCCGAAACCATAAACAGATACGAAATAAAGCTACCCGGAAGTAATGGAAGACTAAATCGAAGCGTGTCTTTAAGAACTGAATAATCGAACTGCCATCTTAGAGAATAGTCTTTTTTTAAAAAATAAATTGCTGGAAACAACCCCACGATAGCAACCAAAAGCTCTGCCCAGGCTCTTGCTTCCCACTTTAATGAGGTTGCCATTAAAAAAAGAAAAGCCCCACCATAGGAGCCTAGACTCGCCAACAACCCCCAAATGCCATAAATCAGGGCTCGGTTGTTAATTTGAAAAAGGTGGTGGAGATTGACGGTTTGAAATCTAGAGTAGGAAATAAATAAAACCATGAGTGCCCAAATCGATAGCTTTTGATCCCAAGATGGGATGAAAAGTTGAGCGAGACCAATCAAAACCAATCCGACCAGGAACATTAAATGAGAGAAAACAAAAGCAGTGCTTAAATAAGTAGTTAGCAACTCTTTTGATTCAACCGATTGCCGCTTTAAAACAATGTTGATTTCCATTCTGAAAAGGACTGCGGAAACCATGCAAGCGATTGTAAAAACAGTCAACGTTCCAAAATCATCCGGTGTTAGATACTTCGTGAAAAAGGGCAGCGTTACGATGGGCAGAATGGCGTTTATTATATTGAATACAAAGTAAATGCTGAAGCTTTTTAATTGCATGACAGTATTGGTTGTGGCCAGAACAAATAAGATTCGCAAAAGATATTAAATCCCTGGGCACAGATCTTTTCTTCGATAAGGTGAATCAAATCGTTGATAACGGCAAGTGCTTTCTCAGGTGTTCTTGCTTTCCCCAAGCCCTGTTTGAAGATTTGTCTTACAGAAATCCATAAACTCTTCCGAGTAGGTTTTTCCCTGTGGCACATATATAAAATCGCTAATAAATGCCTGAGCTTCTGGCTCACCATACGTCTTTATAACGCCATTGATATTGTCTCTCATGATAGCCTTAAGCATTTCTGAATCATAGGCGAACGCAGCGACTTTTTGAACATGGGTGTTTTCTATGGAGTACATAACATCGCTTCCCCTGTCGTGACATTCGCCCCAAGCAGGGAGAACAATCGGGGTTCTCGCCATAGCTGCCTCGACTAACGATAGAGAATTATAGTTCACAGTCAGCCGAGACCTGGGAAGAACATCGGGTAGAGGGAAATCATGTCCACAGATGACATTACTACTAAGACCAGAAGGCAAAATACTTTTTAAGTAACTTGTATCACTAAAATCTTTGGTTTTTACTAAAAATTTAACTGGCTGATTTGAGTGCTCTTGGGCTGATTCAAGAAAAGCTCTCAAGACTTCCTTAAAAGTAGCATCAGCATAATAGCCGGATGCGAAAGTAAGAAGAGTGACAAACTCTCTTTCTGCGGGGGGAGTACTGCAATCGACGATCCTCCAAGCGTCATATCGGGGAAGCCCAGTAATCACCATCTTTGATTCATCACAAAGATTACTAACGCGCATCATAACTTCTTTAGTGGAACTTCCGGCAACAGCAATAGCATTTCCCTCAAAAACAAAAGCAGCTTCTGTGTACCAACGAACGACTTCCTCGCAAACTTTTGGTATTACCGGATGTTCTCGGGAAAGAACTAAAAAAGGAATCCCTTTCTCTCGGCACACTTCTTTAAATCCCGTATCCTGCCAATAATCAAAATTGGCAGATAAAATGCCGTCTACCCGCCTTTTTTTTCTCACAAGCTGAATCAAGCGCTCTGCAAAAACCCTGCTCCTCGCTATCGCCCGATCTCTGTTGATCCCTCGGTAGCCCTGATAGAAAGTTTGAATTTGCATTTCACGAGGTACCCATCCCATTTGAAAACGAGTAAAGCCCCCCATGACAACTGGGAGGTTCAATGAGGTATTTTTTCTAAGCTCTTCAATGTCCTTAATAAAAGACTCTCTAAAAAGACAAAGCAAAGTGGGGCCATCGTTTTCAAGCCCCCAATCAATAGTCCAATAACAAAATAGAGCTGCTAGTTTGGGGCTGATTAATTTTATAAGGAGACTAGAGACTTTATCCCAGCATTTCCGAATCCAACCATCTCTTAGATAATTTAACGATGCCAAACTTATCATCGAGTTCATATTTACTGATCTCCTACAGGAGCAAACTCTCTAACCTTATCCATCCAACGGTAGCTGGGGCGTCTAAGAATTGACTCGCGCTCCCCTCCCGAGTTTGAGACTGATAGATTCAGAATCTCCTGCCACTTTACATCCATTAAAAGTTGAATCACTAAGTCCTCATCCTGATTGCCTTCGGAGGAGTAGGTTTCATCATCAGCGCTTAGGGCTCTATCCGTGATCATCTTCATGAATCGACTTGGATCCGCCCCCTTAAAGTATTTATAGCCAAAGGAACTCTCCGCTTTCACGTAATTCACATATTGTGGGATGCGACAGGAAAGGGTGTAAATGAATCTCAATGTCTTTCTGATGATTTCTTCCTTTAATAAGGTATTACTTGTTTGATAAAGACCTTCTTGATTGTGGATATTGAGAGTAAATCCGGCGGTGTGATAGCTCGAAGGACATACACTATAAATTTTTTTTCCGAGAAGCCCCGCCTCCAAGGCTGCACTGCTAACTGAAACAATAATGATGTCCGCTTGTTGGATTAAGTTCAATGTATCAAGATTTTCCCGGCTCCCGACACAGTGAATTCCCAACTTCCTAGCCCAATCTGAGTAGTAGCGCTCGGGTGACGATCCGTCTTGTTTTCCAATGTTCTCAGCCCAATTCGGGTGGCATCGAAGCACGGTATTGAGCGGCTTCGTTGGAAGCCGGTCTAGAACGGCTTCAAACCCTGAAAGAATATCAGGCCATTGGCAACTCCAATCCTTGTGACCCCAGATCTCATTGGAACTGCTGGGCAAAATTAAAACCTTGGTTCCAGTTCCTGATATCGGCCAATCAACAGAGCGGGCACTCACATTATAGGCTCGCCACTCAGTGCGATTAAGTTTTAGAAATCTTTTAGCCCCCATGCTGGCCGCAGTCAGTGCCTGTTTCTGGGTGAGCGGCTTTTCAATCCACTTGGAAACCATTTCCCAGACTGGCCTCAAAGATAAGCAATGTTCTTCTGGATACAATTGAATACCATTTCCAAACCAGGAACGCTCATGGCTCACCACTGGAATGTTCGACCGCTTGGCTGCTTCATAAATAGCCCGAGTCACATCCATTCGACCATTAAACACACAAACAGCATCAATATTTTCTCTAGCGATCCAATTTCTTGCCGCTTCGAAGACCAAATCAACACTGGGCTCGATACGCTTAACCAATTCCGAAAACTGAGGGCTCATATAGTCTTCTGGCGCTTCAAACCTTTTTAAAGTGCTAGCACTTGAAATACTCCACTCATTATTCAAACTTTTTGCATGGGTACTCTCAGTAAAATAATCGCTTAACCGGTCGACACCACTAGCTGTGTAGGAGTTTATATTTCCAAGACGGCAACTAAAGCAGTCGATTATTCGGGGTCGATTTCTAAGTTCCCGAGTATAGCAAGTTGGCAATTTTCCGTCACAAGACAAAAAACGGGTTTCATGCCCTGCCCGTTGAGCTAATCGGGCCAAGAACCATGTATGTTCGACATGGGGTCGCCATGAATAGATCGTTGCAAAACCAACTCGCATCAGGATTGCGTTTCTCGAGATGAAATTTTATCCCAATCCACGGGAGTTCCTGCACTCACGTCCATTAGAAGAGTCTTTCCTATTACTTCATTTAAAAACTTTGGAGGCAAACCGTAACCAGGCCGGATACTTTTTACTGCTTCTGAAGAGATGCATTCTCCCTTTTTCAAATTTTTTACAAAATAAAGAGACCTTCTGAACTTCACATTTCCCATCTCACTAGCTTTTCTCTGATAAGTTACTGTGCCCAAAGATTTCCAAACAGACTGGCAACTTGAAGTCAGTTGTTTGAACTCTTGCGGTTCTAAAGAAAACCCATCATCAGGACCCCCTCCATCTCTATTCAGAGTAAGGTGCTTCTCAACAATGCTAGCACCTAACGAGACAGCCGCAATCGCCGCGTGATTTTCAAGTGAGTGATCAGATAATCCAACTACCACATCAAAACGCTTTGCCATGTCGAGTAAGGTCAACAAATTGTATTCATCCGTCGGCGCAGGATAGGAACTAACACATAGAAGAAGGGCCAGTTCCTTGCAGCCAGCTTTTCTAGCAGTGCTCACGGCCTCAGCGATTTCCTCCTGGCTAGCCATCCCAGTAGATATAATAAGTGGTTTTCCAGTATTGGCTGCACGACTTATCAAGGGGAGATCAATCGCTTCAAAAGAAGCGATTTTATACGCGGGTACATCAAACTCTTCCAAAAGGTCGATCGCGGTATTGTCAAAGGGGGAGCTAAAAAGAGTTATCTCTCTTTTTTTTGCATAATCGAATAAATCCTTAGTCCACTCCCAGGGCGTGTGAGCCCATTCGTAGAGTTCATAAAGCGTTCTTCCGGCCCACGGCCCGTCTACAATCTGAAAATCCGACAGGTCAGACTTCAAGGTAATTGTATCTGGTCGATAAGTCTGGATCTTTATGGCATCAGCTCCAGCTGCCTTTGCTTTGTCGATTAATTCAAAGGCTGATTTTAGCGTCCCATTATGATTTCCAGACATCTCAGCAATCAGATAGGGGGGACAACCGTGCCCAATGATTCTTCCATTAATCTTCATCGTTCTCACGACACCACCTTACCGTTCTTATCAATTGTTTTACAAACTCTCATCCCAAGATCAGCTTCCTCGCTTTCCAGATTAATCATGGCATCTCGAGCTCTCCAGACAAACAAAAAACCAGCGTTTTCTGTATTTCCCTCCCGAAAATAAAACTCCTTAATCATCTTTTATAGAAACCTTCTAAATACAGGCTTAGCTGGTTCGCCAACCAAAAAAGAAGCAAAGCCTTTTTCTAATGCCGCCGAATAAACGTCCAATGTTTCCTCAAGCGCCGCCATAAAAAACTCCACATCCGTTCGATTATGAGAAAAACAAGGCACAAAAATACCCTGAAACAAAACTCCCCGTTTTATCATTTCCTGCATCGTAAGCGTTCTCATGCCTGGGCACACAGAACCATTCTTATCTTTAAATGTGAAAAGAGGAAGCCACTCACTTTTTACAATGTCTACTAAACCAGCTAAGTGTTTCTTTAAAATAACTTCACTGGCTTTTTCTGAAAAAAATCTTCCGATTTCGTGATTGTGTTCAAGCACCCTCTTCTTTTTGAATTCTTCAACAGTCGCAATCGCTGCCGCCATCGATATAGTTTCTCCCCCGTGCGTGCTTGAGATCAGAAAAACTTTTTCTTCGCCCTTTTGACGAATGCCTCCCAATTCCATGATCTCTTTTTTTCCTGTTAAAGCACAAAAAGAAAAACCGTTAGCAATCCCTTTTCCCCAGGTAGCCAAATCAGCACACCCACTGAATTTGTGAATAGATCCTGGAAAAGCCGTTTTAAAGCCCGTGATCATCTCATCCATAATGAAGAGAGCGCCATTTTTCTTACAAAGCTCACTCAATCTCTTGCAGTAACTGGGGTCATTTATGTGGCTCTTTTCCGGTTCCGAAATAACACAAGCAATCTGTTGGGGGTATTTTTCAAAAAGCTCCTGCAATGTTCTGAGATCAGTAGACAAAAATGTTGCCGTTAGCTCGCTAAATTCCGAGGGAACCCCCTTGTTACAAGCTGTTCTACCAATGAACCAGTCATCATAAGAATAAAAAGGGTGATCTGACGGAAACGCAACCAACTTTCGACCTGTGTAGGCTCTAGCTAACTTGACTGCTGCCGAAGTAACCGTCGATCCGTTTTTAGCAAACTTAATCATCTGATGCGATGGAACTAAACCTAAAAAGATTTCAGCCATTTCCATCTCAATTTTTGCGGGCCTTTGGAAGTTTACCCCATTTTCAAGTTCAACTCGTATAGCATCAAGAACCGGTTCATAAGCGTGGCCAAGACTGACGGAAGTGAGACCCATGGAGCAATCAAGATACTTGTTGTTATCAACATCCCAAACGTAGGCCCCTTTTCCTCTGGCAATAGCCGCAGGAGAAAGCACCGGAAACTGATCATCACCCTTAGAGTAGGTATGTGCACCACCGGGAATCAACGAATGAATTCTCGATCGATATTCATCAGAGTGTTTAAAGTTAGTGATCTGATTTAGCATACTGAGTCCCCTTCTAACGATCTGCGATACCCCTCGTTCCTTTTCAAGTGAGCGTTCATTTCGCACACTTTGGGATTTTTTTCCAGAAAGGCCACATATTCTTGCAATTCAGCCTGTTCACCACACCGTTCGACTAACAGAGATAAAACATCAAGGTCCTCAGGATTGTCGAGAGTTAACCTGAATGTTCCCCAGTTAACCGGATACTCTACAGACTTCACGGTGAACTTTCCGCTATCCCTGATGTGAGGAGTCACATGTTCTCTGTCGGATGCTTTTTTGGCCTCTTTCCAGGCTGTCTCGAGCGCTGAAAAAGTAAAAACCTCGGCATCCATTCCATCCGGGAGAGAAGGATGCAAGCAATTAGCTGCGTAGTCGACTCTCGCTTCAAAAAACTGGTTGATCAAATCATCCAGATAAATAGGATCGATCAAAGGGCAATCTGAGGTGACTCGCACAACAACATCGGGCTTAAAAACCATAGTTGCTTTGTAAAAACGATCTAGAACATCATTCAAACTTCCGCGAACCGCTTGAACGCCATGCTTGGTAGCGATCTCAACTATCTTTTGTGACTCAGGCTCTTCCGTGGTCGCGACAATCCACTGGGAAACTCGGCTAGAGCGTTTTAAGCGGCTCAAATGGAGACCCAAAACTGTTTCAGTCCCAAGTTTTTGAAGTACTTTTCCAGGAAGCCGACTTGAGGAAACCCTTGCTTGGGTAATACCTAAAATTTTCATATCACACCCCAAGTGGCTGGATTTAAAAGCTGTTTGTCGGTTACCTCAAGCTCCTGTAGATCCCTTTCAATACACGAATCAACTTCTTTCCTGGTTGATTCCAGATTGATACTAAGCTGCTCAACAGAATCCACCCCAATCAACACTTTATCAATATATTCCCGACTTAAGACATAACCTAGACAGAGTTCCTCGACAGTTAAATGGCTCTCCTCGGCGAGCTGATGAACCCCGCGCAAAGCTGTTTGAAGTGGCTGCAATTTTTGGGGAAGACTTTTGCTCTCTCTCAAAAAAAGACCTTGAAGAAAAACAGACCGCGCATAAATCTTCTTTCCGCTCTGCTTTGCTTGATTTATGAGCTCTATTTTCTCGGTTGAACAATCAAGAACATTAAACGGCAACTGGATAACATCCACTTCATCGTGTGCAGCCGCCTTCTCTAGTTCAGCTTCAGTATATATCGACACACCTAACTGGCCCAAAAGCCCCTCTTCTTTGAGGATTTGAATCTCTTGGAAATTTTTAAATTTAAGAAAATCAGAAAACCGGTGAAAATAGTACCCATCGAGATGATTGACACCAAGTCTATGACAGCTTTTCCTTAGGTGCTGAGTAAAGGTATCTACTCCCGTTTCTCCCATCTTGCTGAAAACCTTGAATGAGCTTGGATTTTTAAGAAAGTAGGCATTTAAAACTTCAGGAGCTGTTCCGTAGGCGTCTGCAGTATCAATTTCTTCTATACCGCTCTCTCGGGCCTTATCTAGCACAGAGTGCGCGCAATCCACGGATAATTGTCCGCTAGGGTTGTTGATCCCGTAAGGGATCCCAAACTGAACCGTGCCTAATACTAACTTTCCGATTTTCATGAAAGGTAAAACTCTCTTAGTGCTGTCAGAACAAAATCCAGCTCTTCTGAACTCATTGAATGGAACATCGGTAGAGATAATGCCTGACGGTAATAGTTTTCCGCACAACTTAGATTTAGATCTGCAAAACCATTTTCGCGGTAATAAGGATGCCGATAGACGGGTAAATAATGAACCTGGGAAAAGATCTCCCGTTCCCTTAGAAAATCATAAAGCTCTTTTCGTTTCTCAGTTTGAATAACAAAAAGGTGATATGCATTCTTAAACTTCTCTCGATCAAATTTCTGAGTGGACACCCCAACAGTGTCAAAAAAGTCACGGTATTTCTCTGCTATGAGAATACGTGAATTGATATTTTTTGTAAGTCGACCTAACTGGGAAAGCCCTAAAGCCGCATTGATATCTGACATTCGATAATTAAATCCAAGCTCCTGCATTTCATGATACCAACCCCCATGAGATGGCTCGGTTAATTTTGAAGTATCCCTCTCCATTCCATGACTTCGAAGTTTTATTAACTTTCTATAAATATCAGAGTTATTAGTGGTCACCATTCCACCTTCTCCGGTAGCAATATGTTTCACCGGATGAAATGAAAAGGTAGTAAGGTCGCTGTAGGCGCATGAGCCAACTGAGACAAAGTTATGTTTTGAATCGTAGTATCCACCACCGATAGCGTGGCAAGCATCTTCAAGAATCCACAAACCATATTTCTGAGCAAGACCAGAGAGTTTTTCTGAGCCAACAGGCAAACCTGCGAAGTCCACAGGTATAATTCCCTGATATTTGTCGGGGAATTTTATCAAGAGCTCTTCGATTTTTTGGATGTCCAAATTAAAACTATCAGGGTCGATATCTACGAACTCTAGATTGCCCCCCTCATAGAGAACGCAGTTTGAGCTGGCCGCAAAAGTAATGGGAGTCACAATCACTTTTTTTCGCAAATCTCTGTTCAGTATTTTAAACGAAGTATGAAGTGCAGCAGTTGCATTACAAAATGAGACTGCGTACTTCGCTCCTACTTCTTTAGCGAAAGCTTCTTCGAAGCGATTAACAATGGGTCCCTGAGTGAGAAAATCCGATTTTAAAACCTCAACGACTTTCTCAATGTCTTCAACCTCGATCTTTTGCTTTCCGTAAGGAATTTTCATTGGATCACTTAAAAGTTGGATCGATATGCTTTTTTATCAAGTCCCTAATTTCTGGAATGGTAAGCCAATGGTCATTAGTTCCTGAAGAATATTGAAACCCTTCTGAAACCTTAATCGCATCAAAGGCTCTTGCCCACTGCGAGAGATCCCAAATTGGGATGGTCGGCGTAATGATAAAATATTTTCCACAATCATAAGTAGAGAGTGAATCGGTTTTTGTAATCATCTCTTCATGAAGCTTTTCTCCGGGACGAATTCCCTTAACTTCAGTCCTACAATCCGGCCCAACTGCAGCTGCGACGTCAGTTATTCGATAAGAAGGAATTTTTGGAACAAAGAGTTCTCCACCCCAAGCTTTATCTATCGCATGAAGAACCATCTCTACTCCTTCTTGGAGAGTGATGTTGAATCGGGTCATTTCCGGGTGAGTAATGGGAAGGAACCCCTCTTTTCTCTTGTTTAAAAAGAAAGGAACCACTGAACCCCTTGAACCCAAAACATTGCCGTAACGAACGACTGAAAAACTAAGCTCTCGCGAACCCTTCATGTTATTAGCAGCAATAAAAAGCTTGTCGGAGCATAGTTTCGTGGCTCCATAAAGATTAATTGGAGCTGCAGCTTTATCGGTCGACAAAGCAACGACTTTCTTGACGTTGTTATCCAAAGCGGCGCGAACCACGTTTTCAGCGCCGATCACATTGGTGCTGATGCACTCCATAGGATTATATTCAGCAATCGGAACATGCTTTAAGGCTGCAGCATGCACAATAATATCGATACCTTCGCAGGCTCTTTTAAGTCGAGCTGCATCTCTAACATCACCGATAAAAAATCGAACCTGAGGATACTTTGATTCGGGATAATTCTGGGACATTTCATATTGTTTGAGTTCGTCCCTAGAAAAAACTACCAACCTTTTGACCTGAGGATATTTGTTTAAAACAACCTCAACAAACTTTTGACCAAAAGAACCGGTTCCTCCGGTTACTAAGACCGATTTACCATTCAACATAAACTTCTCCGACCCAATTAACTCACAGCTGTATCTTTTTTTAGCCTAGAGCTGCCAGGGATAACAAAATGTAAACCCTAGGGAACTTGACTTGCCGCCCCGACTTTTCCCACAATAGTCGGTCATTAGCCTTAGTCAACGGTTTTGAATTGGGAAACCGGAGGGATAAAAATAGGTTAACAATCGAATAATTTCATAGCCTTACAATAAAAGTCAGAGCAGCCTTTCTGCAAACCATTTTCAGCCTGACTACACCCGTCATAGTGACTACAGGTTTTCTTGCTATCTCACCTTAATTTGTCCCGCTCGACAGGCCAACACCAAATAACCTTAGTAGGCATCTGGCTCTTTATATAAAATGTTAATGGAAATGCGTTCGTTGCCATCTTTGGAAAAATGGTTGTGCCCATGTGAAAAGCTTTCTTTTGCTACTAGATAATAGTGCCTGGATTCGGTGAAAAAACGTGAATACTGGTTCTTGTAAGTAAACAGTCCCTCTTTGTGATGATAGGGCCGCTTATGTCTTTGAATGGGATCGAAATCTAATATAGCTAGAAATCCACCGGGTTTAAGTACTCTATCGGCCGCGGAAATTGCCTGAAATAATTCGGACCGGTCTACAAGGTACAAACAAAATCCAAAGAAAACCAGGTCAAAACTATCGGCAGCAAAAGGTAACGCCTGCGCAGCCCCTGTAATCAGTTCAATATTAGTTTGTCCTTGGGCTTTAAAATGGGAGTTGCCCTCCTCCACAGCTTTCGAGGAGGGGTCGACCCCTTTACCATGAGATTTAAAGTACTCGCATAGCTGTTCTAGCTTTCGGCCATTACTGCAGCCTATCTCTAGAATGTTTTTAACCTCTTGATTAAAAGGAGTCAGAATTCTCTTTATCAATTCAACTTCAAAGCTCTCACGAGCTCCACTTAAAACATCGATGTTCCGTTTAAACCACTGATCTCCCTCAGTTTTGAGAAAAACCTCAGTTTGGGTAGAGTTTTTTTCGTTCAATTGGCTTTACCTCGCTCTGATAGTCCTCTTGAATGAGCTACACAAAATGATATAACTTTCAGCCTAAGTATAGAAAATAGCTATATATTACGGAATGACAAGTCAACTAAACAAAAATTCAGTGCGCCTCGTGAATTCAACTACCGATGCCCAAGTAAATATTCTTTTCCTTGGATACGATGAAAATCATACATCTTTGATAGCACAGTTGATCTCCAAAAAATGCAAAGTCTGGCACTCCCAGGAGAAAATAACATCAACCAATGAATATGATTTTGTAATCAGCTTCGGTTATAGACACATTATAAAAAGAGAGCTAATCGAAAACTCAAAAGCTCCTATCATTAATTTACACATCTCTTATTTGCCATGGAATCGAGGAGCTCACCCAAATTTTTGGGCGTTTTTCGACAACACACCGAGCGGAGTATCCATTCACCTGTTAGACCATGGTATCGACACAGGACCAATTCTATTTCAGAAAAAAATCAATTTCGGTGAACAAGAGAAAACGTTTGCACAAACCTATAAGAAATTGGTGTTCGAGATAGAAACTCTATTTCTGGAACACATCGATGAGATCATTAGCGGCGCCTTGGTTCCCATTCCCCAGGTTGGAAAGGGTACTTTCCACAAAGCCGCTGATCTTCCTAAAGAGTTTTCGGGATGGAATTCGGACATTAAAACAGAAATTAACAGACTAAGTAAGCTTCTACTCAGAACTAATCTTACCAAATAGACGAGAGCCAATAATATGCAAAATAAACAAAACGAAATAGCCGAAAAAATGAAACTCATTGATGAAATCGAGAAGATTCGAACATCAAACAATGTGAACTGGATGAATCTACTCCGGTTAGCTTTTAGAATTGCTCCTGACGAAGCAAAGAAGCTCTTCGCCAGGATTAACGAAGACGACAAAAGAATATCAGAGCTTCTGGGAAAGTTAGCTGAGTAGACGCCTACCAGCCCCCACAATAGAGGCAGCAGACTTTTCAAGGTTTGCTAAGGAGCAATCATAAATCTCCCCCTCAAAGCTTTCATCCCAAACGGATTGGAAAAATGACTTAACGGAGGTTGGCTCAGGCGACTTTGAGGCTAGTCTTTCATTTATCTGGCCAGCGAGATTGTGAATGTTTTCAAGATAGCAGAGCGGCTTTGCTTGAGAATAAAAAGCATCCCCGAGACAGACAATCTTCTCACCTAAATTGTCGTCCCATTTCGTTACAGAATTTAGTTAGTGCCTGGTCTTACAGCCTAGATTTTTCACATACCAATCCATGGCTTCTTTCAATCCTTGATTGAGATCCACCGTTGGGGTGTACCCTAGCTGTTCTTTTGCACGACCAATATCGGCAAGGGAATGACGAACATCCCCCTCTCTAAATTCTCGATAGGTTGGAGACCCAAACGTCCTTTTTAAAATCACAGATAGATGGGTCGTCAGTATCCGATAAAGTTCGTTTAATGAATTTTTTTCCGCGATAGCGATGTTATAAACCTGATTTTTAGCTCCAGAACTCTCAACAGTAGCCGCAAGCACATTAGCTTGAACCACGTTCTCTATATAGCAAAAATCTCTGCTGGTCTCCCCATCTCCATTGATATAAACCGGGTTACCTTTTATTAAGGCCGCAATCCACTTAGGAATCACC
>Ga0194132_10006188_pt1 | contig 18762 bp, 17 predicted proteins | sample TA2KigOf80mmetaG_FD_148612 | JGI IMG/M metagenome (GOLD analysis project Ga0194132, IMG submission 148612) | Freshwater microbial communities from Lake Tanganyika, Tanzania - TA2015054 Kigoma Offshore 80m | ecosystem: Environmental > Aquatic > Freshwater > Lake | place: Tanzania: Lake...
CTGCCCGACGCCGACCCGGACCGCTCCGGCCAATTCTTCATCCGTCTTACCAACGCCCGAGAAAACAACGTCTTTCGCCTTGATGCCTGCCTTGAGCGCGAGTTTCAGTTCACCGCCCGAGACGACATCGGCGCCGGCGCCATGGTTTGCCAGTGTGCGGAGTAGGGCCAAATTGGGGTTCGCCTTCACCGCATAATGAATGCCGATGTCGAGGCCTGAGAACGCATCCCGAAAGACCTTGAGGTGTCGTGCCGCCGTTGCGCTCGAATAGCAATAGAACGGCGTGCCGACCCGAGCGGCAATCTCGGGGATTGCCACGTCTTCGGCGTGCAGCACGCCAGCGCGATACTGGAAATGGTCCATGGGCGGCCGATCAGGCAGGCGGATAAGACCGAGGATAGGTCGAACCTTCGGGCCGTTCTAACTCACCGCGCTTGCCGCAAGCCGAAAGCACCAGCAGCGCGCATACGGCGATGACAATGGCGCGTGTGGTCATCGCGCACCCGCCGTTAAGAATCGTTCGCGTGCGGTGTTGACCTGTGCGCGGACGTTTTCGGGCGCTGTTCCGCCAAAGCTGGTGCGGCTGGCGACCGCAGCCTCGACCGTCAAAACGGATAGAACTTCGGTGGTGAGTCGTGAATCCGCCTGGACCAAATCAGCGGCTGTCAGCTGCGACAGGTCGCAACCCTTTCCCTCGGCGATCTTTACCGCGCGGCCGGTTATATGATGCGCCTCGCGGAACGGGATGTTGAGTCGTTGCGTCACCCAATCGGCGAAGTCAGTCGCGGTCGAGAATCCGCTCTTGGCGCACTCCTTCATCCGCACCGGATTCGGCTTCATGTCCTTGACCATGCCGAGCATGGCGGCAATGCACAGTTCCAGCGTGTCGAAGACGCCAAAGGCCGCTTCTTTGTCTTCCTGCATGTCCTTGGAATAAGTCAGCGGCAGAGCTTTCATCACCGTCAACAATCCCATCAACGCGCCGATAATGCGCCCCGACTTGGCGCGAACCAGCTCGGCGGCGTCGGGATTGCGCTTTTGCGGCATCATTGAGCTGCCGGTCGTGAACGCATCGCTGAACGTGATGAAGCCGAACGGCGGACTGACCCAGATCACCATTTCTTCAGCGAGGCGCGACAGGTGAACGGCAAGGATCGCCGCTGCCGCGAGAAACTCGAGCGCAAAGTCGCGGTCCGACACCGCATCCATCGAGTTCGCCATCGGCCGGTCAAAATCGAGTTTTGCCGCCGTCGCGTGCCGGTCGATCGGAAACGATGTGCCCGACATCGCGCCTGCGCCGAGCGGGCACTCATTCAGGCGTTTGCGCGCGTCCATGAATCGGCTGCGATCGCGCCCGAGCATCTCGACATAGGCGAGCAAGTGATGGCCGAACGTGACGGGTTGGCCGACCTGCATGTGGGTAAAGCCCGGCATGATGATGTCGGCGTTGTGCTCGGCCTTGTCGATCAGTTCGGATTGCAGCCTGCGCAGCTCGTCATCGATGTTCTCAATGGCCGAACGGACCCACATGCGAAAGTCGGTTGCCACCTGATCGTTGCGCGAGCGCGCCGTATGCAGCCGGCCGCCAGCGGCGCCGATCAAGTCCGTCAAGTGCTGCTCGACGTTCATATGAATGTCTTCGAGCGCAGGCTTGAATGGGAACGTTCCCGTCGCCAGCTCCTGCTCGATCCGGATCAGGCCTTGCTTGATGGCGGCGCCGTCTTCCTTACCGATGATGCCGCGTTCGACCAGCATCTCACAATGGGCGATACTGCCGCGCACGTCCTGTTTGCCGAGCCGCCGGTCAAAAGCGAGCGACCCATTGATCTCGGTCATGATCTTGGACGGATCGGCGGAAAAACGCCCGCCCCACATCTTGCCGCTCATATGCTACCTTCGCCGTCCTCGACAGAATGGGCCATCATCGCATGAATCAGCCACAAAACCGACGAACTTTGATCGCTGGCGCAGCCGCTGCTGCGGCGGTGCTTATCACCGCGTTATCGATGCTGGCAAGCCGCGAACCCACGGCGCCGAAGGCCGCGGTGGCGTCCGCGCCTGCGAAGCCTGCGAGTACCGGCACCATGGTTTGGCATGAGATCCGCGATCCAGCGCCGGCGACCGAATTCCAGGATGCGGCCGGTACGGCGGCAACCCTGCAGGCGTTCACCGGAAAAGTGCTGGTGGTCAATTTCTGGGCAACGTGGTGCGCCCCCTGTGTCGAGGAATTGCCGACGCTGGACGCTCTCCAGGCTCAACTCGGCGGTGATGGATTTCGCGTGCTCGCGATCGCACAGGATCGCGAAGGCGCCAGGGTGGTCTCGCCGTTTGTCGAGAAAAATGGATACAAGTCGCTGCCGGTTTACCTCGAACCGCAAGCGCGCTTCGCGCGCGATGCCAAGTTGCGAGGGCTACCAACGACATTGATCGTGGACCGTCAGGGTCACGAGGCTGGCCGTCTCGAAGGAACGATCGACTGGACCAACACCGAGATTGTTGGTCGCCTTAAAGCGCTGATGGCGGAGACCGACTGAGGCCGAGGGCGGGCGCGTTCCACGCCAATTTGAGCCCAGTTCGCTCAAAATAGCACTTCATGATGACGGCAACGGCGAGGCCGACGTATGCACCAGCGACAACATCGCTTAGGAAGTGCACGGTGGTCAGAAATCTGCTGCAAGCGACAGCGACGGCAATGAGGCAAAGCGCCGGACTCAGCCGAGGGAAAACAAAGCCGAGAGCGGCCATAGCGGCAACGATCGATTGCGTATGCCCCGACGGAAAGGCGCAATCATCGAGCGTCAGGGCAAACGGCGCGAACCCTGCCGTTCCGTCATCGAACAAAAAGCGCGGGCGATAGCGGCCGAAGCCGAGCTTCAGCGCATTCACCAAAGTGCCCGAAATCGCCATCGACAGCGCCATGAACAAGAACGCACGCGCCCGCTGGCGCCAGGTCCATCGGGCGAGGTGATCCGCGGCGCGTCGGGCGATCAATAGCGCGGTCGCGAAACCAGTGACCGCCAATCCATACCAGATGGCGCTATGGCCGGCATGAGTGACGAACCGGAAGAACGCGATGAACTCGGTTTCGGCGTATCCTCGGATCGCCAGTGCGGCCGGCTGGTCCACATAGAGGATTAGGGGCACGATCGACGCGCCGGCGACGGCAGTGAGGATCAGCAGAAAGCGGACCGGCATCCACCGTGGCCAGGTATCCGACAGCGGGTCTTGAAATACCGGCTGATGCAACAAGGCATGAGACCGAACGCCAGAGAAAAATCCGGGATCGAAATTCATGGGTCCTCTTTGACTAGGATGAGATCGACCTCGTTGCCTCGTCCGTAATTGTATCCGGAGATTCGATCAAGGCGCATCAGCTTTCGATTCTGTTCAGCGGCGCGGGCCTCGGCCGCAGCGAGCTCATCCGCCGCAATCACCGCAAGGCCATCTGAGCGTGCCAGGATAAAGTCGGCCGCGTCAGCGGTATCGGTGAGCGTTGTTTCGGTACCCAATGCGAAAACCGCTGATGGTTCGTGAAATCCCGCAAGGGCGACCGGTGTTCCCGGCGCGATCCGTGCCGCTAACGCACCTGCGACATTCAGCCGATCGGCATTCGGAAGAATCCATTGGAACAGCGCCGACTGAAAGAGAACCAAGAGAACGACAATTGTCGAAATTCGGGGCAAGACGTTCTCCGGCCGCCAGGCCATCGCGGTGATGATCCAAGGCAAAGCCATCGCCAGAATCAGCGGAGGCGAAACCGTGACAAGACCGCTGGATATGCCAGCGGCACACCCCACCGTGACGGCCAGTGGAAAAATCAGAGTTGTCGCTCGGGCTGCCCAACGGGTAGCGCCGGAGGATGTTTCCGCCCGCAAGGCTGTCTGATGCGTCATCAGTAAGGCGATCGCCGGAACCAGTGGCAAAATGTAGTGAGGCAACTTGGTCGGCATGGCTTCAAGCCCGAGCCAGAACGGAATTATCCAAGCGAGGCAGAACCGAACATCAGATTCGGCGCGCCGTCGCCAGGCAACGATTGCCGCCAGAGGCGCGAGAATTGACCAGGGCCAGAGTGTTAGGCTGGCCGCCAAAACATAGCTGCCCGGCGGCGCGCCGTGACTCTCGACCCCGCTTGTTAACTTCGGCAGCAGATCCTGCATCGCGGCCGACCGGCTGAAGCGCGAGACCTCGTCCCAGCCGGCAATCTGCGCCCACGCGAGCATGGCCGTCGCGGCCAACGGCAAGCCGAGCAATGGCTGTAGGCGCCACAGCCATCCCGCGCCGCGATCTACGATCGCAAGCGCCGCGATGGCTGCGATACATAAGCCGGGCAATACTGGGCCCTTGATCACAACGCTGACGCCGACTGCCATCCAAAAAGCGATCAAGGCCACCGATGGCACGAGGCGCCGCGTATACGTGAGGCCGAGCACTGCGAAGCAAACGCCGGAGAGTCCGAGAAGGACCGCATCAGCCTTGGCGAGATGGCCTTCGATTACCACGATCGGAGCGCTGGCCAGAATGGCGCCCGCGGTCAAAGCGGATCGTCCATCCGCCAGTCTGCGCACCAAGGCCGCGTTTGCAAGCACAGCCAGCAGGACGCCAAGCACGGATGGGATGCGATATGGCCATCGCTGATTGGTTGGTTCTCCCGCCAGCCAAGTCACGCTTGCCGCCTGAAGCCAATGTACGCCGGGCGGTTTCTTGTCGCGCGGCTCGTTCTGAAAGCGGATGCGGCCGTAGTCACCGCTCTCGATCATTTGCTTGGTGGCCTGCATGACGCGCGCTTCGTCGCGGTCAATGGCGGGCAAGCGCGCAATTCCTGGCATCAGAAACGCGAGCACGAGTAACGCAAGAATGAAGTAGAGCCGCCAGCCGTCGAGGCGAAACCTGAAGGCGGCGGGAGCCAATGGCAGGTCGCGTGGCTTAGCGGGTTGGAACCGGCTCTGCGCCAGAGTAATCGTAGAAGCCCTTGCCAGTCTTGCGACCGAGCCAGCCGGCTTCGACGTACTTTACGAGCAGCGGACAAGGCCGGTACTTGGTATCCGCGAGCCCGTCATGAAGCACGGTCATGATCGCGAGGCAGGTATCGAGGCCAATGAAGTCAGCGAGTTCCAGTGGGCCCATGGGATGATTGGCGCCAAGTTTCATGGCTGTGTCGATGGCGCGCACCGTGCCGACGCCTTCATAGAGCGTGTAAATCGATTCGTTGATCATCGGAATCAAAACGCGATTGACGATGAAAGCGGGAAAGTCCTCGGAAGAAACCGTCTGCTTGCCGAGCTTTTCGGCGAAAGTGCGGACCGAGGCGAAGATCGATTCCTCGGTGGCGATGCCGCGAATCAGCTCGACCAGTTTCATGACCGGCACGGGATTCATGAAGTGAAGCCCCATGAACCGTTCCGGGTGATTGGTGCCGGCGCCAAGGCGCGTGATCGAGATCGACGACGTGTTGCTACAGAGTATCGCGCCCGGCTTGAGGTGAGGCCCAACGTCCTTGAATATCTTCTTCTTGATGCTTTCGTCCTCGGTCGCGGCTTCGATCACGAGGTCGCGGTCGTTCATGCCGGCAAGGCCAACCGACGTCGCGATACGCGCCAACGCGGCCGCCTTGTCGGTTTCGGTGATCGATCCGCGGCTGACCTGGCGCGCCATGTTCTTATCGATGGACGCGATCGCTTTCTTGAGCTGATCCTCGCTGATGTCCGCGAGCGTCACGCTGTACCCGGCCACCGCCGAGACGTGCGCAATGCCCGACCCCATTTGCCCCGCGCCGATGACGCCGACGGTTGCGATCACGGGGCCGGTCTTAGAAGCCGGTGCAGGGGAAGCCGTGGGCGTACGCCCGACGTTATCGTTCATGGCACGATCCTTTGTAGACGCACTTCAATGGACGCCGCGACCCCGACGGGTCAGCCCAGCGCCTTGGTCAATTCCGGCACGACCTGGAACAAGTCGCCGACCAAGCCATAGTCGGCCACCTGGAAAATGGGGGCCTCGGAATCCTTGTTGATGGCAACGATGACTTTCGAGTCCTTCATGCCGGCGAGATGTTGGATGGCGCCCGAAATGCCGACGGCGACATAGAGTTCGGGGGCCACAATCTTGCCGGTCTGGCCGACCTGATAGTCATTCGGCACGAAGCCGGCATCGACCGCGGCGCGCGACGCACCGACCCCCGCGCCGAGCTTGTCGGCTAAGGCTTCGACGATCTTGAAATTCTCGCCGGATCCGACGCCGCGTCCGCCGGAAACGACGATTCGCGCCGACGTCAATTCGGGACGCTCCGATTTCGACAGTTCCTGGCCGACGAACGACGAGGTTCCAGGATTCGCCGCGGCCGTGACCGCTTCAACCGTTCCATGTCCGCCATCGGTAGCGGCTTTGTCGAAGGTCGACGTGCGAACGGTGATGACTTTCTTGGTGTCGCTTGATTTGACGGTCGCGAGCGCGTTGCCGGCATAGATCGGACGCACAAATGTGTCGGCAGACACGACGGCCGAAATATCCGAGATCTGTGCCACGTCAAGAAGGGCGGCAACGCGCGGCATGACATTTTTTCCGAACGTCGTTGCCGGCGCGAGAATGTGCGAGTACTCGCCGGCCAGCGCCACGATTTGCGCCGCGACAGGTTCCGCTAACGGATGGGCGAGCGCATCTCCGTCGGCAACCTTGACTTTGGCGACGCCTGCGATCTTCGCGGCCTTGGCGGCGGCATCGCCGCAACCCTTGCCGGCCACGAGAACGTGGATATCGCCACCGATCTGCTTGGCGGCGGTAATCGCGCACAATGTCGCGGTGCGGATTTCCGAGTTGGAATGCTCGGCAACGACCAGGCAGCTCATGTCAAATCACCTTGGCTTCGTTGCGCAGTTTGTCGATCAGCGCTGCCACATCGGGCACCTTTACGCCGCCCTTGCGCTTGGGCGGTTCCTCGACCTTGACCGTGACCAGGCGAGGCTTCACGTCGACACCGAGCCCGTCGGGATTCAGTGTCTCAATCGGCTTCTTCTTGGCCTTCATGATGTTTGGCAACGACGCGTAGCGCGGTTCGTTGAGGCGAAGATCGGTCGTCACGATGCACGGTAACTTGAGGGCGACGGTTTCGAGGCCGCCATCGACCTCGCGGGTCACGTTGGCTTTGTCGCCGTCGAGCGCAACTTTCGAAGCAAATGTTCCCTGCGGCCAGCCCATCAGCGCCGCCAACATCTGGCCAGTCTGGTTGGAGTCATCGTCAATCGCTTGCTTGCCGAGGATGATGAGATTGGGATTTTCCTTGACGCAAATCGCCTTAAGAAGCTTGGCGATGGCGAGCGGCTGAAGTTCGGCGTCGGACTGCACCAGGATCCCGCGGTCGGCGCCCATGGCAAGTGCGGTGCGCAGCGTTTCCTGGCAAGCGGCCGGGCCCATGCTGACGACCACAATTTCTGTGGCCTTGCCGCCCTCTTTGAGGCGAACTGCTTCCTCGACGGCAATCTCGTCGAACGGGTTCATCGACATCTTGACGTTGGCCAGCTCGACCCCCGTTTGGTCAGATTTGACACGCACTTTGACGTTGTAATCGACCACGCGCTTGACGGCGACCAGGACCTTCATCGGCTATGCCCGTTTCCAGAATGTGACTGCGGATCTTGGAGCCTGGCCGGTTGGGGATCTTGTTCCCCGGATCCTCAATCGTTCAGGCGTGACGAATAGAACTAATCCCTCACCTGAAACGTGTCAAACCAATTACCATTGCGGTGCACCATAACCATGGTCAGGGCCACACAGATACTGATGTTTTTTTCTGTTGCGCTGCAGCACTTTAGGTCTCAGCCGCGGCTCTGGCCGGGGACCCACAAGACATCTCGGCTGTTCACCAGACGATTGGCGGCGCGCGCCATGACAAAAAGCAAGTCAGACAACCGATTGATGTAGGCGATCGCATCGAGGTTGACGGTTTCGCGCTCGGCGAGGGCGGTGAGTTCACGCTCGGCGCGGCGCGTCGTGGTCCGGGCAACGTGGAGCGCGGCGGCGGCGGCGCTGCCGCCAGGCAGAATGAAGGAGGTGAGCGGCGGCAGGTCGGCATTTAGTCGATCAATATCGCCTTCAAGGGCGGCCACCTGATGCGCACTGACCCGAAGGCGAGGCCTATTCTGATCCCCATTGTCGGACGGGACACAGATGTCGGCGCCGAGGTCGAATAATTCGTTTTGCAGGCGAGCCAAAATCGCGTCGAGGTCGCTGACGTTCATTGTGTGCTGCCGTGCGACGCCAATTGCGGCATTGGCTTCGTCGATGGCGCCATACGCTGCGACCCGTAGGTCGTGTTTCTTGACGCGCGCCCCGTCGCCAAGCGACGTTTCGCCGCCGTCGCCGCCACGCGTGTAGATTTTCGTTAACTTGACCATACAGGCCTCCGCGGCGCCATTATGCCCGAGGTCGATCAATTCGCCACATGCACAAATATCGGCGAGCGACGAAGGGGGGCGGGTGCTTGCGGCGCTTGGCGGACAGAATATGCTGCGGCGAGCCCCGATCCGGCGGCGCCCGGTTAACGGCATCAGCGTCCTCGTGACCCACGTTCCGCTTTCTCTGTCATACTATCTCGCCCGCCAATTTGCCCAGGCGTTCGTCTGGATGCTGGGGCTGATCTCGGGCCTGATTTTGCTGTTCGACATGATCGAATTGCTGAGGAAAAGCGCGGCTGCCGGGTCGACCGATCTGATCAACGTTATCGCCCTTGCACTCATGAAGTTTCCCCACACGCTTCATGACACGCTGCCGTTCGTGGCGCTCGCCGCAACCATTTTTGCGCTCTTTCGCCTGTCGCGGCATCACGAACTGGTTGTCATGCGCGCGGTTGGCGTGTCGGTCTGGCAAATGATCGCGCCGACGGTCGCAACCGTGGCGCTGATCGGCGCGATCAATCTCACCATCGTCAATCCGATCGCGGCCGAGCTCTACGATCACTATACCCGCTTGTCGCGGCAGATCGTCGACCCGCGCGCACCAGCGTTCGATGTCGGGCGGTCGGGCTTCTGGCTGCGCGAGGCTACCGATGCGGGCGCCGTCATCGTGTATGCGGCGTCGGTTAATCAGGACGAGGGCACTCTCAGGCTTACGGGTGTCTTACTGCTGATGTCCGACGCGGAAGACCGACTCGCGCGCCGTATCGAAGCGAAGAGCGGGGAACTGTCGGCGGGGGCATTTCGGCTCACCGAGGCGCACGACATGGTGCCCGGCGAGCCGGTTCAGGCCATGGCGGAATATCTCCAACCAACCACGATCACGCTGACTCAAATTCAGGAAAATTTTGCGCGTCCCGACACGTTGTCGCTATGGACACTTCCGGGGTTCATCGCCTTTTCGCGGACAGCCGGATTCTCGGCGCTCTCTCATCGCCTGTATTTCCAATCGCTCTTGGCTTCTCCTGTGATGTTATGCGTGATGGTCCTGGTCGGCTCGGCTTTCTTTCTGACCGCGATTGCGCGCGCAGGCGTTTGGTTCAGCCGCGCTTTGGGAGGGATCGGCGCCGGCTTCCTGCTCTACTTCGTCGCCCGCTTTGCTTACGCCTTGGGGCTGGCCGCGACACTGCCAATCTCCCTCGCGGCGTGGGCGCCGATCGTGGCATCGGCGCTCTTGGCCGTGAGCTATTTGCTCTACCGCGAAGATGGTTGACGCCGTCGCTGTGGCCGCGTCGCGACCGGACGCCCGATCCTGGCCGGGTGACATTGCGCTGATTATTGGTGCGGTATCGGTATTGCGCCTGGTCACCCAAGGGGCTGATCCGATTCCGCTCTCGGTCGACGAAGCGCAGTATTGGATCTGGGCGCAGCAGCCGGCTCTTGGTTATTATTCCAAACCGCCGCTCATCGCCTGGCTGATCGCTGCCACGACCTCGATCTGCGGCGACGGCGAGTCATGTGTGCGGCTTTCAGCCCCTATTCTCCACGGGCTGACCGCGGCGTTGCTATTCTTGCTTGGCCGTACATTTTTTGACCGCGCGACCGGGTGGTGGTGCGCCTTTGTCTATTTGCTGATGCCTGGCGTTAGCGTTTCTGCGCGAGTTATGTCGACCGATGTGCCACTCCTCGTTTTTTGGACGTTGGCCTTGATCTGCGCTGTCCGGGCTTTCGAAACTGGTCGAACGCGATGGTGGGCTTTGCTCGGCCTCACGGTTGGGCTCGGCTTGATGTCCAAATACGCCATGGCGCTATTTATTCCCTGCGCTGGGATCTATGTGGTTTGGTCTCGTACGGCGCGAAATCAAGTCTCCTACCGTGGCGTGATGATCGCGGGGGTCATCGCCGCCGCTGTCATCGCGCCGAACCTGGCATGGAATATCAACAACGATCTGCCAAGTTTGCGCCATGCCGCGACCAATCTCGCCAATCAAGGTGCTTCGCTCGATGTGGGACGGTCATTCGAGTTCCTGGGCGCGCAGTTTCTTGTCTTCGGACCAATCTCGTTCGCAGCGATGATGGCCGGAGCCTGGTGCTACGGGCGAGGGCGGCCGCCGGCCGACGACAAGACGAAATTGCTGCTGTCCTTTTCGATTCCGATTATTGCCGCCCTTACGATCGAAGCGTTTTTCGCCCGGGCCCACGCCAACTGGGCGGCAACCGCCTATATCGCAGGCACGGTGTTGACGGTGCGATGGGCGATGGAAGTTGCGCCAGTGCTTCTGAAGGCGGCTTCGGTCGTCAATATTGCTCTTGCGGCCGTTATCATGGCTCCAGGTCCGATCTTGAGCGCCCTAAGCGTCGACTTGCCGGCCAAGTTCGATCTTGCCTGGCGCGAGCGTGGCTGGGACCAAATTGGGCTATGGCTGATCGATCTGCGTTCGCGTTATCCGAATGCCGTATTCTTGTTCGATACCCGACAGGCAATGGCGGCGTCCATCTATTACGCTCGCCCTCAACTCGATAATTCCGTGATCTGGAACCCAACCAACACGATTCACAATCATTTCGAAATGACAACCGGCCCCCTGCAATACCCTCGTGCCGACTTCATTTATGTGACACGCGAACCGACAGCGGCGTGGGTCAAGGATGCATTCACCGAAATTGAGCTCTTGCCGTCACTGTCGATTGCGACGCATCCTGATCGCCAATTGGATTTGCAGGCGTACCTGGTCAAGGGATTTAAGGGTTATCCGCAATGATCAAGCGGGTTCTTACCGAGTTGCGCGAGCACCCGAGCCGATGGCTTCTGGCCTTGGTCCTGGCGTTCATGCTGATTCCACAGATCGATATCGGGCTGTCGAGCCTGTTCTACGATTCCGCACAAGGCTGGGCGCGTGGTGGCGTTCTCGAGTTCGTGCGGCGCGTCGTGCCGACGATGATCGTCGGCAGCTTCGTGTTTTGTTTGGTGCTGTGGGTCGCCGGGGTTTGGCACGAACAGTGGTTCTGGGGAATCACGACACCGCGAATTTCCTATCTCATGATCACGCTGATCGTTGGCCCTGGGCTCTTGGTCGAGACCATCTTGAAGCCCAATTGGGGTCGGGCTCGTCCTAAGGACATCACCGTGTTCGGGGGCGCCGAATCCTATACGCCGCCAATATGGATTGCCGATGCCTGCGAGCGGAACTGTTCGTTCGTTTCGGGCCATGCTGCGGTGACGTACTGGGTGACGGCGTATGCCTTCCTGGTTCCCGCGACATGGCGCGTCCCGGCCATGGCATCGGCGTTTGTCTTCGGGTCGTTCGTCGGCGTGGTACGGATCATGCAGGGCGGGCATTTCCTCAGCGATATTGTCTTTGCAGCGATCATCGTCATTGGCGTCAATGTTTTTGCCTATCGTCTGATGTTCGAGCGCAAGCTGCTCGGGCGGTTCATCGGCGAGAGTTGATCGTGTCGAAAGGACGCCGAGCGCCATTGCATCGGGCTCTCACGTCCGGTCTCAAGACGTGGTTGACCAAGCCGAGGCCTATAGGCTGGCAGCCACTTGAGGACCTCTACCCGCGTCTTGAGGCGATCGAACATTTTCTCGGCCGTTTGCGAGCCGTCTCGGGCGTCTATGTCATCTGGCATTTGGGTGTTCGGCCGCGGTGGCTGCGCGTGGCCGCCACGGCTGATCTGGAAACCGCGCTCGCCGCTGCGAAAGCGGATTCGGTGATCGCCGAATTGGTGGTCCATGGCGGTGTTTTTGTGTCATGGTTTCCTTGCGCGCCTGCCGAGGCCCTCTCACATCAAGCGTACTTGGTGGCGCGCCTGGAGCCGATGTTTCGGCACGTGACCGCTGGTGATCTTGTGGCGCAGGGTCCCATCCAGCCGCGTCCATGCCCCTTGCCGCCGGACGGTCCGCAACCGGCGATTGGAGGTGGGCGTTAACTCTGGCTCGGTGTATAAAGTCTGGCGGTTGTCCCTAGAGGCACATTTACAATCATTTGGACATTCGGTCGGTTGAACATCGCGCGGTCAGAGTGAGGAAAGTACAAATGCCTTTCAGTCGACGGTTCTTGGCGAGTTTAGTGATCGTTGTCGCCGCCATCACGACCGGCAGCGCGATCAGAGCCGTCGCCCAGGATTTGGGGCGCGTGCCGACATCGGCCGAGGCATCCGCATTGTCATCCCAGCTGTTGGACGTGGCAATCGCCGCACGGGACGTCGCCTTTCCTGTGATCTCGAATTCCACTTTTGAACGGCGGGCCGCGACCGGGGCCGGGGTCTCCAGGTCGCGATTGATATCGATTGATCCGACAGCGCTCGAAGCCTTTCGCCAGGCGCCGGATTTGCGGCTCGACCCGGGTGGCCGCCCGATTGGCCCGCTGCCATCGATCGCTATCTCGCTGTTCGACGACGTCAGCGTTCGCCTGGTCAAGCTCGACGCGACCTCGAACGATCTCGGACAAACGACGATCCGCGCGGTCGTGGCGGGTGATGTCTCGGGCACCGCTACCTTGGTCCTCGATGGTGTCACGGTCGCCGGCTCGATCAAATTCGGCGGCAGGTATTTTAGCGTTCTGTCCGCCGGTGAGGGGTTGCACAGCGTTTTCGAACTGGATGCCGCCGCGGCGCGGAGCGTAAAGAACGACGCTAAGCGTCATCCATTTTCGCGCGGTTCCAACGCCGAACGGACATCGATCGAGCAACAGATTAGCGATCCATTGCATGCCGGCCAGTCGCGCGAGCGCGCGGCGGCGGCCGCTCATCAGATCACGCTTTTTGTGGCGTATACGGCCGCGGCTTCGTCAACAATTCCCAACATCAAGTCAGCAATCGCATTGGCCGTGTCTGACACCAATACCGCGTTTGCCAACTCCCAGATTCCAGCCGAGATTCGTCTGGTCGGCGTCGAACGAGTCAATTCCCAAGACACAAGCCGTGATATGTCGGAAATGCTTGACGCGCTCACCGAAGGCGAGGGGGACTTCGAGAGAATTCAGCGCCTCCACGCGGCGCTCGACACCGACCTCGTGTCCATCGTGACCAAGACCACGGATGCCTGCGGACTGGCATGGTTGAATGTCGATCTCGACCTCAGATTGACGGCAAGCTCCGCACGCTTTGGCGCGAGCCTCGTTGCCGCCGATGTTGGAGGTACGTGCCTTGCCACCAATACGCTGGCGCACGAAATCGGCCATAACCTGGGCGCGGAACATGACCGGTTTCAGGTCGAAGACGACGAACCGGGCCCGCGAAAATACGCCTATGGCTATGTCGATCTGACCGGGCGTTTTCGCGACTTAATGTCCTACGACGACGAATGTGATGCGAACAGCGTGAGTTGTACCGAGCTTCCGCTCTTCAGCAATCCGGAGGTGACCCATCAGGGCCGTCCGGTTGGTATCCGATTTGACCTTCCCAATGGCGCCGACAGCGCGCGGAAAATCCGCGCAACGGTGCCGAACGCCGCGCTTCTCGATACCATGATTGCGCCGGCTTCTTCACCGGCGCTGTCGGTCGTCGTGTCCGGCACGTCGAGCGCGTCGGGCTCCGTGACTTCGACCCCAGCCGGAATAAATTGCGGTGATCAGTGCGCCGCATTCTTCTCGGGAAACCCCCAAGTCAGCTTGGCTGCGACCGCGGCGCCGCGGTCGGTGTTGCGAGAATGGTCCGGCGACTGTTCGGGCGCGGCCTCGTGCTCCGTTTCCATGGCGGCAAGTCGAAGTGTCACCGCCCAATTCGAGAGGGCAGAGCGGCCAGGGCCGCTCTACTCGTCGGTAAACGCGGATGCGTAGTCGTTCCTGCGATTTTACAATTCCGGCACGGCCGCGGGTACGGTGACAGTTTCGCTTGCCGACGGCGTGTCCGGTCAAGCGCTTGGCCAATGGACCAGCCCCGCGATCGCGCCGGGGACCGCGCCGCAATTCTCGATCGCCACCATTGAAAGCGCTGTGCCTGCCGCGATTCAAAAACCTGCGACTTACTCGGCAACCATCAAGTCGGGCATCTCGGGCACGATGCAGCACCTGCTGTTTCACCCACTGTCCCAAACTCTGTCAAATGTGAGTACTTGCGAGGCCAGCACGGTCACGAATACGGCGACACTCGCAACGTCCATTCGACTTTGCTCGACCAGAGCTATCCAAGCTCAATCACGATCGTCAATTCAGGCTTCAATTCGGTCGCGCCAAGTTTCGGCATTTTTGACGCGCGGACCGCCGTGCGACTTGGCACTTATGCCGCGCCGTCGATTCGCGGAAATGCCCAGATCACGCGATCCGTCGCTTCGATTCAGGCCCCCGCCGGCATCGTCTTGCCGGAAGGGGCCAATCACCTCGTTATCAAGGCCGATCAGTCGTTTTCGGGATTCATCCAACATCTTGTGACCAACGCGCGATCGGGCGTGGTCACGGACGTCACCGCAGCGTGCACATTCGGAGATTTGCCGCGCGTTGCCGCGACGGAAGCCGTCCGGCTCGCGAGCCCGTTATGGTCAACGACCCATAACGAAGCGCAGTCACTGCTTCGGTTTTACAACGCCGGCACGACGGCCGGCACGGTTGCCGTGACCCTCACGAGCGCCGAGACCGGCGCCACACTGGGCCAGTGGACCAGTCTTGATATTCCCCCGGGATCTGTCGCGCTGGCGCCGATCCATGAATTGGAATTGTCGCTCCAGCCTGGCGTTCGGCCGCAGAATTATGTGGCGCAGATCGAAGCGCAAATGGACGGCGAATTTCAGCATGTCGTCACCCGCGCCCTCGATGGGACGCAAAGCAATCTCAGCAGTTGCAGTTCGGCGGTAACGGCGAATGTAACTCGCCTGCCGTACGTTCACTCTTCTGCCATGGATGCAAGCTTTCCAAGCATGATTGTGATCTCGAATGCGGGCGGCGTCGCGGCGACCGCGACCCTTGGGATATTCGTAGTTGCGACCGGCCGGCGCCTCGGCACGGCGACCACGCCGTCGATCGCGTCTGGCGGCAAGCTGAATTGGTCGGCGACGGCACTTGAGGCCGCCGCGCAGATAACACCGTCATCGGCGCAAGCCCACTACGTCGTCGCACTTGAAGGATCCTTCCGTGGATTTCTCCAGCACCTGGTCGAGAGCCGCCCGGCAGGGTTAACGATGGATCTGACCCAGTCGTGTCGCTTGCCGGCGCGGAGCCTCTCGTACACCGATTGCGACGAAGGGTTCTCCGCGGCCTGTTCGATTCCGCGTGATGGCACGCTGGTCCCTGGTCAAGTCAAGAAAAACGGCGGCTTCGAATTCTATCGAGCGACGCTGACCCAAGGTCAACGCTATCGGATCGAAGTCAAAGGGTCGGACAGCGGGAACGGGACTCTCGCCAGTCCGTTCTTGTTCGTGCACCGCGCCGATTTTTCCGTCGCCGCGCAGGCGAGCCGGGGCGGGACGGGCCGCGATGTCGCGTTCGAATTTTCGCCGACAGCATCGGGCACGCATTACTTCGTGATCACGGGTCAGACATTGACTCGGAGCGGGGTGGTGGTTTCCGATCCCAGCGGCACCTACAAGATTTCGGTGAGCGAATAAGCGATCGAGTCCGCGCTATCTCTCCCGCCGCGACCGGGGTAATCTTCGCGGCGTGAGGTTGGAGGGCGAGATGCGCAAGGGGTATGTCGAAACACCGATCGGGCAGGTCCACTACCGCGAGGCCGGCGAGGGTCCGCCGCTCTTGTTGCTCCATCAAACGGCCTGGTCGTCGATTCAATTTCGGAATGCCATGGCGCCACTGGCCAGTCGTGGCGTTCGCGCCATCGCCATCGATACGCCTGGCTATGGCATGTCCGACAATTTCGACCATCCACCGTCGATCATTGAATATGCGACCGTGCTTTCATCGGTGATGGATGGTCTTGGGCTGACCAAGGCGTCAATCGCCGGCCATCATACCGGAGCGTCGATCGGTGCTGCGTTCGCGTCGCGGAATCCCGCGCGCGTGCAAAAATTGGTGATGCATGGGGTGCCGTTGTATACGCCCGAGCGTCGCGCCGAACGGCTGGCCCAGCCGCATTTCGACCAAACACCAAAAGCCGATGGCAGCCATCTCTCGTCGCGTTTTCAGCGCGCCCTCGGTACGACGCCCAAGGCAAGTCTCGAAGCGGTGCATTGGTCGACAGTGAACTTTTACGTCGCGGGACCAACCGAGTGGTACGGACACCACGCCGCGTTCAAATATGACATGGCTGCGGATTTAACCGCGATCAAATCGCCGACGCTGATCATCTCCAACACGGGCGACACGCTGCACGCCATGATGCCTCAGATCCAGAAAATGCGGCCCGACTTCACCTACAAGACGATTGAAGGCGGCACGTTTCACATCGTCTTCGACGATGGTGCGAATTGGGCAAATGTTGTCGCCGACTACATCGTGGGTGTGGCGTGATGAAGCCTCGGCGCGGTTACGTCGACGGGCCGTTTGGGCAAATTCACTATCGCATTGCCGGTGAGGGGGTGCCGTTGATCCTCTCGCATCAATCGCCGAGTTCGTCGGACATGTTTCGTGCCGCCTATGCGCCACTCGCGGCGCGCGGCCTAATGGTGATTGGCGTTGATACGCCGGGATTTGGCGAATCTGACGTGCCGCCGGCGCGGCCTGGGATCGTCGATTATGCCAAGGCCTTTGCGCCAGTGCTCGACCGTTTCAATCTCAAGTCCGCCGCTTTTCTTGGCCACCATACCGGTGCCGCCAATGTGACAGCGTTCGCCTTTCGCCACCCCGAGCGCGTGAGCAAATTGATCCTGAATGGGCCGCCCGTGTACACCGCGGCCGAACGTGCCGAGCGGGCGTCGCGCCCCGCCGGGCCGATCCCGCCGGAAAGCGACGGAAGCCATCTCGCCCGACGATTTCAAGGGCGTGTCGCGGTGACGAAAGGGTGGACGCGGATCGATGCCATGCATGCAAACTTCATGCAGACGCTGTGGGCCGGCGATACGTTTTGGTATGGCCACAAGGCGGCGTACGATTACGACATGGAGTCCGAGTACAAGGCTCTCAAAGTGCCCACCCTGATTCTCACCAATACGACTGATGACCTCTACGAAGTCACAAAGCGCGCACACGCCATGCGTCCGGATATGGCTTATGTCGAGCTGACTGGCGGCACCCACGACATCGTCGACGAGCAGCCGGAGACGTGGTCGGCGGCGGTGGCGAAGTTTGTGAAGGACGCGTGACGCCGCTTGATCGTCCGGCGGTTGTAGCGAGCGATCAACGCCGTGCAGCTGATCGGGCGCACCAGGCGCCGTCGGCTGCGATCCATGGTATTGCGACGGCCTACCCGGCCATTCGACTGACGCAAGCCGAGATCTCGGCCAAAGCGGCCGAAGTCTTCGGGCGCCGCCCCGATTTAATGGAGCGGATGGCGCGTACGTATGGGCATTCCGGAGTTCAATCGCGCCACTCTTGCGTTCCGCTCGAATGGTACGGCGAACCGCACGGCTGGCCCGAGCGCATGAGGTTATTCGAACATCACGCGATACAGCTGCTGACCGAAGCGGGGCATCGCGCGCTTTCGGCTGCCGGCATACGGCCGAACGATGTTGCGGCAACGGTCACGGTCTCATCGACCGGCGTCGTCACACCAAGCCTCGACTCATTGGTGCAAGCTCCGTTGGGACTTGCGCCGGCTGTTCAGCGCCTGCCGGTGTTCGGCCTGGGATGCGCCGGCGGTGTGATCGGTCTATCGCGCGCGGCGGCGCTTGCGACGTCGATGCCAGGACGGTGGGTGCTTTTCCTGTGCGTGGAATTGTGCGGTCTGACGTTTCGCCGCGATGACGACAGCAAAGCCAATATCATCGGCACGACAATCTTTGGCGACGGCGCTGCCGCCGTCCTGCTTCGGGCGTCGACCGATGCGGCGGATTGCGCGACCGTCGATGCCTGGGGCGAGCACACTTGGCCCGAGACGCGCGACGTGATGGGTTGGCGGATCGAAGATGACGGGCTCGGCGTCGTGTTCTCGCCGCGAATCCCGGCGTTGATCAAGGCCGAGCTGAAAACCGTATCCGATGCGTTTCTGGCACGCGCCGGACTGTGTGTCGGAGATCTTGCCGGACACATCGTTCACCCCGGTGGCGAGAAAGTGATCGCGGCGATCGAGGAGGTTTATGGCGTTCCACCCGGTGGGCTGGAGGATGCGCGAGCGGTACTCTCCGAACGCGGCAATATGTCGGCGGTGACGGTTCTCGCCGTGCTTGAAAAGGCCTTGGCGCGCGGCGCGCGCGGTCGTCATCTGATGAGCGCATTGGGTCCGGGGTTTTCGGCCGGCCTTGCTCTCCTGACTTTGCCGGGTTGAATTTTCTATGACATCGGATCAACGCGTGGCGGCGATCGTGTTGGTGCTGGTGGTTGCGCAGCGTCTC
>Ga0194132_10006189_pt1 | contig 18755 bp, 13 predicted proteins | sample TA2KigOf80mmetaG_FD_148612 | JGI IMG/M metagenome (GOLD analysis project Ga0194132, IMG submission 148612) | Freshwater microbial communities from Lake Tanganyika, Tanzania - TA2015054 Kigoma Offshore 80m | ecosystem: Environmental > Aquatic > Freshwater > Lake | place: Tanzania: Lake...
CGGAGATTAGCTTCGTTCGCCGTGGCGGAGACGATTTCCATTCTCTCTTCGAGTCGGTGAAGGGAGGATTGTACAGATGTCATTCGTTCGTCGATTCGTATAAGGAGTTCTCGGTCGTTCAAGTCACCCAACGAAGAAAACCCCTGTAAATTCTATACCGAGGCGTTCGTCAGCCACGAGAGATACGAAGATGCCGCGGCCAGTCCGACCGTGGGCGCAGCGATGGACAGGAACCGGAAGAAGAAACCGCTGGTAGCCGCCGTAGCCACCGTCGTCGTTATTCCTTCGACCTGAAACTGCGTCCCTGTGAGAAAAGCACCAGCGTTCGCGTAATGTGTCCACTGTGTCACGGCGGCAGTATTTTTCCAGCGTGAACTTGTCTGCCAACAGATGGCTTGCGATCCAGACGCGTTGAAACGATGCTTGTGCCTGTCAGTTTTCGATGGAGCAATAACTATTGTTGTTCCCCCACCAAACAAATTGCTCGGCGAGCCACCTGTTGTGGTTTCAAGATCAATGTATCCATCGAAAGCTGAACTATATGATTCGGCATACATGGTTCCGTTGTATCCGAAAAGACTCATTGAGGCGTAATTAGTGCCGTTGCCCTCAATTTCACCGTTGAAGGCACTGAAGGTAACTGTGCGGTCATAAATGGAGGTGCCTCTCCCATAAAGATGTCCAGCTATCGCGGGGCTAGTTGTGTCGGACAGTGTGCCGCCGACCGGCTCAGTATCGCTGCTGAGTGTGTGATTTAGGATTCGATTGCGCGGCAATTTATAAATCGCCGCATAGAAACCGGCAACTAAAGCAGTCCCGTTTTGTGAAACAAACTTCACCGATGTTATTGCTGCGGTAACAGTTCTGAAGATGCTATTGTGCCATGTAAATGGAAACGTATCAGCAGCATAGCCGCCAAATGCCATTATGTGCGGGTAGTATGTCCCGTTGGTCGATCTCTGAATAAGCCCGACGCCAGAACCCGTCGCGTTCGCTGTGCCTAATGTCGCCGCCACCCAAGCGACGCTCTGTCTTGCCCAGCCTCCCGACCCTGTATGCACATCTGTAAAAAAAGCGCCGTTCATACCGTAGAAATGTACCGACCTGTAATTGGTCGTCGCAGCGGTGTTGCTTGTGGTTGTATCTCCATTGAGCTGTATATCTATGCTGTCGTATACATTACCACCCCCTCTATTTGTGCGTCCGTCCACAACAAATACCAAATCATCTTCCGTACCAGCCGCGCTAAGAGTAATTGATCCGTCTGATGCAAGCGTTTCACTGGCGACCTTATACGTCTCATCTATCACGGCAAGATAGGCGACGGAACCGGACACAAATGTGCCTGAGTTGATTTGAAACGACACGCTCGTAACCGCTGCTGTATTGATCCAGCGCGCACAAGTATATTGAGTAGAGTATTCGCTATCGCCTCCCAAAAATAAGACGTTTTTATGGTAGGTTGTCTCTGCATAACGGGGAATAATATAGATGCCACCGGAAAAGCGGTTCGTGCCATGCGTCATATACGCGGGCGCGACTATCTGATAGTTGGCAGCGGTTACGGTCGTTTTAGTCGAAGGAGCTGTGGTGTACTCAATGACGTAATGGTAATTAGCCCCGGTGTCCCCGTTGATCCTCATATAAACACCAGGAACACCTGAACTCGCTCCGGCATTGAGCAAAATCACCAGATGCTTTGAGCCAGCGGGAATTGCTGAAAAGTCAGACAGGGTGATGGTCGTGCTAGGACTCGAAAGCTCGGTGCTGGTGACAATTTTGAACGGGCCGGGGATCATCGAGTAACCGCCTTCAGCCGCTTCCGCCGCTCTTGCCGTTTGGGACAGGCTCCACTGTGCGCCAGCACCAGCGCACCGCCCCGCACCAACTTCTCGTTAGCCGACGGTGCCATCACGGAGTCCCCCGGTAATATCGGTGCCTTGCACCTGACACAGATCACAGGTTGATTACCGTCACGGCGTTCGGCTCCAAGCGGTGGGGGCCGCTTCCGCTTTGAAAGTTCTCTCCCTTGACGACGAAATGAACGGCTACCGGAGCGTTGTAATCTATCGTCGCTGACACCCGCCCGTTAGCGTCGGTGGTTCCGTGTATACGCTCGCCCGATGCTGTCACTTCGGCCCCGACGATAGGCCCCCCGTTGAGCCGCCGGAACTCGATGGTATAAGTCGCCATGTGTCTCCCTTACGCTTCTGTCACGGTTGCGAGTGCGTCCCACTTCGCTGAAGTCGAGTTATACATGAACCCGACGTAGGTGAGCTTGTTTGCCGTGGTGGTCGTCGGAAGCGTTATACCCACCGCTGTGAACGATGATCCCCAGGTAATCGCACGCGCCGTGCCATTGTCCTTGATCCGAATCACCAACGTCTGCCCGTTGACCGGGGTGCCAGACAGGTTGGTGGACATGGACGTGATGGCCTCGGCCTGAGCGGTAATCGTATAAATGTCCGTGGTGTCCGTGTTGATTGACGGCACGGACGTTCCAGTGGGGGTCGTGGTGGTGCGCGGGTCTATACGCTTGTTCGTCAGGGTATGGGTAGACGAAATCGTTGGGACAACGACTCCCTCTACCGCTAGAACACCTGCTGATGAACGAGACAGCGTTGTGTCCGAGGCGTTGCCGATATTTACGGCGGTGAACTGCGGGGAGTCACCAGTGCCCAAACCGAGGTTGGTGGCCGCTCCCGCGGTGGTACTGGCTCCAGTTCCACCATCGGCCACCGCTAAGTCGGTTATTCCGGTGATGCTGCCACCGCTAATACTCACGCTGCTGGATGCCTGAGTTGCTATGCTGCCAAGCCCCAGGTTTGTGCGTGACGTAGCAGCCGACGCCACGTCGCTCAGGTTATTCGTCGATAACAGGTCGCCCGTGGCGGTAGAGGGATTCGCAATGGCTCTCCATCTGGAACTCGTTGAGTCGTATTGAAACTTTGCGCTCTGATCCGCGGATAACGTGATGTTCCCGCTCAACGCGAAGCGATTCGCCGCGGTGGAACTTGAGGATTCATCAACAATAACGATGTTGTTGCTACCAACGTTATGGAAGATGATGACACGACCGTCTCGGCCCCCTGAGAGGCCAGTGATGTTGCGAGAGGCGTCGCTTGCCAACCTCAACACCACAGCGGTGGAGAGACCTGTTGGGTTGTAATTATTAACGTCGGCGGTAATTGTGGAAGGGGAGATGTCAGCAGTAAGAGCCATCGTCTCCGCATAGACGTGGCTACTATCAACCTTCACCCCATCGATGAATATCGCCATTAGAACACCTCTCCCCTCACATTAACGGAGATGGTGCGATTGTCAGTGTTTGAATGAGCAATGACGATCTCGGTGTTCTTCTCAAATAACAAGTCCCCTTCCGGAATGAAAGAGACACTCGTCGCGGATGTGGATGATGGGTCTTGAGAATACAACACCGTATCGTAGGCTGAACCCGCGGTGTCATCCGTCGTGATGGTGAGATTACCCGACGTTGTCGGGGCGGTGTTCCACCTAACGGTGACGGAGACGAGCCTCCATCGATTGGAAAAGTTCGTTGTGTAGCTGAGTGCGCCTGATGTGACCTGTGTAGTCTTCGCCAAAAGCGCGTCGGCGGGCATACGTGGCATGAAACTTCGACCTCCCTAATTGGTTATCGTCGATTTGATGAGGTTATTCTAATTGATTCGTTCAAGAGTGATAACGCAACCAATTGTACGTGCGTTAGTGTTGGTGAAAGATACGTTGATGTGATTCCCCTGAACAAACACATCTTGAGCGAACTCATCCGATGGTGTCCACCAAATACTCGTCACCGCATCGAGCGACGGATTGAGTGAATATAACACCGCATCATGACTTGAGCTGACCTTCGAATCTACGGAGACAATGAGTAACTCACTCGTCGTGGGGGCAGCAGAGAATTTCACTCGAACCGAGACGAGCTTGAAGGAATCCCCAAGCGTCGTCGTCAAATTAAGCGCGCTACTGCTCGCGGTGTTGGCGAACTCAACGAATCTACTTACTGGAAGCGTCATTGAGCATTAATCCTCAACGCGTCGAGGGGTTTGATGTCATCGCCCCCCTCGAAGCTACACTACGCAGCCACCGCCGCGTCAGTAATACCGTCAACACGAGCCAATGCGCGGGTCGGCCCGAGTCCCATGGCAAGATACCACGTTACTCGCACGCGCATGTTGTCCTTGTCCTCAAGGACGGGGAAGATTTCCGGCTGCATACCCCCTGCGCCTTGAATGGCGAAGAGACCGGAGCTACTGTCACCGAACTTGATGTTGAACAAAGACGAAGTCGCTCCGCCCGTCTTAGCAGAGAACGTACCCGACGAAATGGTCTCCGTCTGAGTCATGAAGTCGTTCACCGCGATGGGGACGGAGTTGTAGGACAAAACGATTCTCCCGAACCCATCGGGGGTCTGATTGAACAGTCCCGCGTTGGCCACCGTGATGAACTGACGAATACGGTTGCGAATCGTCGAGTTCAACATGATGATGTCCGGCTCACCGAACTGTCGTTCCACGAAGTTCATGTTCGTGTCGAGGTTCGAGAAGTTCAGAGCTGACCCGGTAGACGACGAACCCTCCGCCGTGGAGAAGGACGCGCTTGTGAGAGCGTGAAGTCCGTCGAATTCAGTCGGGGTACTCGTCGCATTACCGTAAACGAACTTGTCGTGGATCGTGCGAGTCATGCCCTTGGAAACCTTCAGGGCTTCAATCGCAGCGATATCGTTGACGTTACTCTTCGTACGGGCGAGCTTCGGAACATCAGCCTGCCCGTAGACTTGCTTGAGGGTCAGCGTGTGGGACGTATAAGTTGGGTTAGTTGACGAAAGAGTATCGTCAACGTCATAGAATACGCCCGAGGGAACCGTGTTTTCACGAACGTACGTGAAGGCGTTGCCCTGGAAGTCTTCAAAAGGAAGCCTTGCAAGGAACGGTTCCCGCTCAACAATTTGATCAACCACGCCAGCCATCAAGGGTGAGAACGTCAACAGATTCATTTGTGCAAGCGTTTGTGCTGCCATGAATTGTTGACCTCATTAAGAGGCAAATTGCCTCGATTGCTTGATTGCTAACTTTGCGGCTTCAAGGGGATCGACTTTTGTATCGCCCCCCGTGTTGCCAATGGAACCGAGCAATCCCGTGCCGACCACACTGTTAATTCGCCTCCCCGTCGAGGCGTCTTTCGCCTTGTTATAGGCGCGGATCAGCTTGTGAAGCTCGGACAGGGTTGTGGCTTCATTGAGAACATCCTCGGGAACCCCCGAGAGTTTGAACGTTTCCCTCGCTGAGTTGAGTGTGTCAGTTTCCTGCTTCTTCAACGATTCTAGGAGGGACGCTTCACGCTCGGTGAGTTTCTTTTCGGCGTCCTCAATTTCCCACGTTCGACGCAATGCCTTTTCAATTTGTCCCGTCACCGTCGATGGGGTATCGTCAGGCATATGCTTCGATTTCAGTAGCGTCAATTCCCGCTCCAACTCGGTGATCTTTCCGTCACGCTCTGAGACGGTTTTACTTGTCGAACTCTTCAAGGCTGCGATGTCCGCCTCGTACTTAGTAGTGACGGACTCAATTGTTGGAGTGTTGTTCTCGGTGGTCATCTTATCCCTCGGTTTCCGGTGTCAGCATTACCTGTCGTACCGGCTCGACCAATAGATGTTCCAATTGTAGCAATTTCTCTGGACGTATTAAACCGTCCAAGATTCGGACGACGATTATCAGAGGCCCACCACGATTTAGCGGTTGTGTTTTTGAACGATATTGTCTCCCCCGTGAACCCAAATATGTTAAGTGCGTAATCAAGTTGAGCATTGCTCATACGCGCGCGCTCCTTCGCGGCGCTGACTTCACGAGTGTATCTCTTGTAACGGGGGTCACGACGAATAGCGGCCAAAGTCTCTTCATCGCCGTGTTTCCTCGCCAGGGCAAATTCGTTTATCAGACGAGAAACCCCATGAACTTCAGCGAGCTTGTCGTCGATTTCCCAATACTCACCCAAGAAACCTCGGTTGAGTTCTCGGAGAACTCGTTCAGGTTCGCTAACGTTCCGGTCGATGACGTCGATGACTTCATCCCGTACATCATCAGGAAGGAGATTGAGGAATTCCGCACGGACACGGAAGAATTGGTTCCACTCGGGCGAACCATCCCCGTCAATGTCGAGCGGCGTGTAACTGTAATAGGCTTCGACAAGCTCCTCCACCGGATGTCTAAGTGGAAGCGGCGAGGCAATGTTGAACCTTCGACGGAAGGCAAGTGATTCTTCCGGCGTGATGGGCACCTCAGCATACTCAGCGCGGGGGTCGATGAGGACAACCTCTCCCTTGGCGTTTTTGGCCCGTCCACGGAGCGTGTTGAGGACGAGACCACGTTCGGATTGAACGTCTTGGGTGTTGCGACGCCAAACCGACGGAGCGATGGTGCCATCGAACCAACCGGCGTTGAAATTTTCTTGTTTGTCAGAGAGGAAGTCCTGACGATTACGATACTCCGACCACATGTCGGCTTGACGCAATGCAATTCGTTGCGTCTCTTCCGGCTTGAGTAGTGTATTCGCCGCGGCGTAGTCTTCAGTGCCAGGAATCTCTCGGAGCGCACGAGCCATTGGGGGTGGTAATGCCAACACACTGGTGAATGGGACACCCATCTTGCGAAGCTGTCGTTGTTGATCACGTGGCAAACCAGCGAGTTCCCAAATTTCTTCAACGGATTCGCGGAATTCAACTTCCGCTTCCCCCTTGAACCGCACCTTACCAACGAGAGTCTCAATAGACTCCTTCACAGCGGCTCGGCGCATGGCTTCTTTGATGTCGTCATCAGTCACCTTCGACCCCGGCTTGGGGCGGAACGTGCTGATGTCAACGTCTCCCGCGGGCAGGCCCATTTCCCACAGTTCCTTCAAAACCTGACGCTCACGGAATCTGTCAGGAATCACCATCGTCTTGAGCCGATTCATGCGTTCACCAATCGGCCCAGGTATGGAGCCAAGTACGGAGAGCGGCGCAACGTATGAGCCGGGGAGGAACTCACCGACGTCAGCGCGGTTACCGCTGATCATTGGAACGAGACCGTCTTGAAAGAGCTTGATGTGGGAGCCAACGTAGAAGCCGAAGCGGTTGAGTGTCTCTTCAACTTCACCGTAGTGACCTGCGAGACCAGCCTCCCGCGGCGGTGGGTACTCAGCGCGGAAAACTCGACGGACGGTGCCGAAGGCCGTGCCGCTAGCCAAGTTGAACTCCGTACCGATGCCTAAGTTGGGTCGAACGTAGCCATCATCAGTGGCGTCCCAATACTGACCGGCAGGGCCAAAGTTCTCCCACATAGCGGGGTGGGACAAACCAGCCCGCAAGAGGAACGGTAGTCGTTGAGCTTCGTAAGTCCAGAAGGGGAATATCGCCGTCATGAAGGAGTCGAGCATGTTGGAGTCGATGTAGTTGGGGAAGGACTCCTTGAAATCCCTCACCGCGAGGTTGACAGCTTCATCGCCCCGTTGGACAAGTCGTTCCAATCCGCTCCCAGGCGTCGGAGTAAAAGCGGTTGCAATTGCGGGCGCGGGGGTAGGCACCGCGGCTGCTGCTGCGGGAGGTGCTGCGGGAGCGGTAGGAGTCTTTGCTGCTGCGGCGAGGGCCGGATCAAGGTCTTCCACCGACTTGGCGACGCGCTCAAGGTATTCTTTCAATGCTTGGTGCTGCTCGGGGGTGAACCGAGGGGCTTCGAACTCCCTCATAAGTTCGTCCTTCATCGAGAGAATAGCCTCTTCAGTATGTCTGAAGGCGCTGTGGAGTTTATCGGTCAACCCGATGTTGGTTAACGTGTCCTCATAAACCTTGGCGATACGGTTGTTCGCTGACTTCGCTCCGATCCCTTCGATTATGAAGCCGTTTTTAGCAGCCTTATATTTGGCCCATTCAACAAAATGGTTCTTATCTAGGTGCGACAAGAAGATGGATTGGGTCAATTCCTCCCCTTGCATACCAACCATCTCACCTATCGTAGCGGGCGTGAGAATTTCGTCAGCGGGGATTGTGCGCCCATTCACCTTTATTGGGGGAGCGTTTAGATATATTCGTATCCTCTCCCCTATTTCATCTAACTCCCCACTGAAATTCGCCCTCCTCTGAGATGCGTCAATACTACCGAAGTACTTGTCCCCAATATCTTCGAACCGTTGCCAAAAATCGTCGTCTCTGAACGCCGCAGGGGTTTTGTCGAACAACGCTCGACGCTCCATACGAACGCTCTCCCACGAATTCTTAGTAGCGAAGAATTCATTTCGGATTGCGGACGCGTCGATTTCACCGTTCGAAATTCTCCTTAACTCCTTAACGAGTTCTTCCACGAGATTACCGGAACCCTCTAACGCCTTCTCGATTGTCACCGTCGCTTCATCATGTAACTTCTGTTTAAGCCCTCGATTCCTCTGTGCCCCAACACCAAACTCACCGCGACGAATCCCAACGGTGACGGCGCGGTTGATGCGAGAGGGCGTATCGTACAAATCTTCAACCGCGAAACGAACCGCTCTGTAAGCTATTTCGATGCTTTTAGCGTTACCTGGCGTGAGTTGTCTCAACATATCCAAGACGGCGTTAATTTGCGTCGTCGTAGCCGCCGCGGTTTGCATGAAGTGGTTCCACTCGTTTTGACGAACAGCTTTGATAATGTCATCAAACGTCGCTTTGTTGCCCCCTGTCTCAATCCAATCGTGGAGCAACACCCGAGAACGTTCAGTCATCCCATTCCCGGTGACGAAGCGATCCGCCAATCCCCTGGCTTCTCTCTTTTTGATACGTTCTACGCTGAGTTCGTCAGCCAAAGCACGAATCGAATCGGCTCGCCCTTGCCCCGCGCGGAGCGTCACCGCTTGGTCGATGAGTTTTGCCCAATGACTCAACTCCACCGGGCGAGAGGAAATCGCATTTGCCAATTCGGGGAACCTGTCTATCACCATCTCAGCGACGCGCTGATACGACCTGTTACTCAGGTAGTGACGACGGAGCGCATTGCTCAACTCATTAGATTTTTCGTACCACGAGTCACCGAAAATCCATTTCGAGACACGAATAGATTCATCCGACATATTGACCGCGCCAAAGCTCAACGCCCGAACATACTCAGGGATACCAATCAGGTCTGATGAGGGGATAAGGTCATCCTTACCAGCGATAACGCCCGCGCGCGAAGCGACCCCACTTTGAACCTTGGAAACTTCACCGAATACTTTATTGGCGTAACCGGCAAAGTTCATTTCGAAGGTTTCTATATCTTGGAAACCAACCCCCGACTTACCCAACAACTGACGAAGCGGGTCTTCAATAAGGTTGTCAATCATAAATCCAGGGGTCTTCAACACTGACGAGGCCAGAGGTCGGGCGAGCCACCGTTGAATACCGTGCGCCCAAATCTTCCGTTGAACGTTGTCGAATCCCGCCACGATTGCACCGATACGACCGTTCATCTCCACCCATTGATCGAATTGGGAATCGAGTCGATTACGGGCGACGCCGTAGCGGTTTATGACGACTTGTCTGTGCATGATTTTGTTGGACGCCACCGAGATGGAGGACTCAAGTTCCCCCAAGCGGCGAGTGATTCGTTCATCCAACCAAGTCTTGATGTCCTCTAAACGTCCATGTCTGCCGGTCATCTCAAAGATGAAACCCGATACCTCCGATGAACTCAACTCGCCCTTTAACACTTTATCTATTTCTTCTGACGCCCTAAATCGCATCTCGGTCGTGGGAATTGCGGGCGAATCCGCGACGACCTTCCAAAGTCTAAGCATTTCGGTTTCTGTCAACACCGGGGATTCGAAGATGATGTCGCGCAACCGACGTTCGAAATTGGTCGCCAAACTGTTGTACGCCACCTCGGGATTGATGATCCGCCCCATCGTTTCCCTCATCTCTTCAGTCCCCACCATGTCCATGCTCTTCTTCGTCGCATCGAACATGACCTTGCGATAGACCATGTCAGCTTCCATCGCGGCGTCACGGACACGTTGGGAACGAGAGAAACGCAACGATTCAGGAACGGGGTTGATCTTCCTCAGCCCCTTCCCCGCCATACGGAACGGCAAGTTCATCGCTTCAACATAACCATGCTCCATCGGCCCGAGAATCGCCTTGCCAGCGACGGGAACTTTGCCCAACAAACCAAATCCAACGTAGCTCAGGGGGTCGTAAACAAGACTGCTGACGAACTTCTCCCCTGGGAAGAAGCTGTCACGAGATCGGTTGAATTCCGCTGATGCTTGCCAAGAGGCACTGTTCGAATCAAGCACGTCGATACGGAATTGATCGGCGATCTTGCCAAAGCGAGATTGATCCAACGTGCCTATGTTAGACAGCCCCGTGGCAACGAACCCCATGGAGTAACCCGCGATGGGGTCGGTAATGTTTTGCTGCGACCAATTAAGACCTGATGTGATGGTCTTCAACGGGTTGATTAACTTCACACCAAACGGAGTATCAACGACACCCCACTTAGTACCCCCGAGAAGCGTTTTGCCCGCGAACCTCTTCGCAACTTCGAAGAACCCACCGCCATCCTCCGTCGTCGGCTCTCTTGGCGAGGCTTTGGCCCGTTCAATCTTTTCGGCGAGTTTGTCGGGGTCTACACCGTAACTAAGTGCAATGTTCCGATCCAAGTCCCGATCAGGTTTAACGGGGGAACTCTTGAAAAAGCGTGGCTTCTCATCCGGCGTTGGCTGAAGATCACTCGCCAATCTACCGTATATTGCGTCTCGGAGTGGGGGTTGAGTCATTAAATGAATCCTCCAACAGACGGGGCTAGAACGCGGGTCGTCCCACCACTTGTCGTACTCACCGGACGAATTCTCGCCCGACGGCGAACATCACGAGCGGTACTGGAGATCAGACCTGGAGTCAATTGAGACGAGACAAACGCCCCCACGAAGCGTTCGACATCTTCGGGGGCACCTCGGTCGGGGAGCTTGAAACCTCTCATGGCTTCCATAAATTTCGGGCCGAGTCGTTCTATCAATTCACTTCTCGTTCCTGCAAACCCCGACGGGGCGACTAAGCGTCGGATTTCAGATTCGATTTGAGGAACGAACAAACGTTCGCCTGCTTCAGCTTGAAGCCCCCGCGCTCGAATCAACCGACGAGCGGCCTCGACCTCACCGAAAATCACAGGCTCAGGACGAGCGCCGAAGAATTCTGAGGTAAAACCCTCGGGGGTTTTGTCTTTTGGAAGAGCCTTCAAACCCTTCAAGAACTCTGGTTGGAACCGTTTGGCGACTTCTGTAAGTGCCGCGGGTAATTCGGCGTCACCGACGAGGGGTTTCACCCGCTCCTTCAACCCAGGGATAAGGAATTTCTGCACCATCAAGTCGAGTTGAGCCTCCGCATCATCTTCGACCTTCATCTGTTTGGCGCGCTCAGCGTCTATTTCAGCTTTCTCGATATCCTCAAGTTCCTTCCTCGCCTTGGCGATTTCCAAGGATTCTCCCGAAACGATGGGGGAAGGCTTTGTTTTGAGTATCGCATCCGCCAAATCTGTAAATGTCGCAACACTAACATCGGTAGTACTCGCTTTGAAAAATCCCATCAAGGACTTAGTAGCAATTTTCGCGTGGAGGCGAATCTTTTGAGCCTTACCAGCCCCCAATTTGTCAACAAAGTCTTCAAACGTGAGGTTCATCGCATCGCTGAATGCTTTATTCAATTGAGGATTGTTGAGCGCTTGTGGGTTATCTGACCGTAACTCCACGTTTGGATTCACTAATTTAAACTGATTTAAAGCCCCCGTAGCGGCTAAAACTAATTGACTTTGCAATTCCAAGGGGAGTTTATCGAATTTGTCCCCATAAATAGATTTAACCTTCGCAGCAATGGCGGGGTCTCCCTGCTTCAAAGGACTCGGTTTGGATGCATTTTTAAACGTGATGTATGACGGGTGCGTTCTAATTTTTGACCTAAGCTCGTCGGGGGTAATAATCTTATCATTGATACCTAGGATGCTGAATAAATTTACCCACGTTAGTGGATTATTATCAGTTCCTTTCGCGGCTTCGGATCGAAGGAATTCTTGATCCTCCGTCTCCAAAAAGGACATTACAGCTTGGGTCAAAATATTATCCCAATAGACCGAATCTCGGGTTGAAAGTTCTTGCTCTACACTGTGAGCGTTATCGGCGTTGAGATTAAGTCCCCCTTTACTTGTTAAAATACTTATAAATAACTGTTCCGCCGCAGTCTTCATAAAATGAGGAATGTCATGTCGAGCCAATTTGGGCCAGAGGTGCCTATTCACTATGGTTGTCACCCAATCGGTCGTTACTTCTTTCTCAGTTTTGCGGTCAACACCCCCTGCAAAAGTTGGCCCACCGTCTGGCGCAGACCCACGCAAACCGCTGGTTCCCGGAATACTTCTCCCCTCAATGGGAATATCAGCCTCTATTCCTACGCCCTGTAACTCAGCAAACATGGCGCGCATGATTTGAGCAGGAGTTGAAGATTTATTGAGAATTGGGTCTTCAATAATAGGACGTCCGTTCGCGTCAAGTATAGGAAATCCATCGCCCCCCTTGGGGACGAATTTATTCGTCATCAGGAAGTCTAATATTCGCTTGAAACTAACCGCGCTCGTACCGTCCAAGTTTTTGATCTGTTTGTACTTATCGTAGATGTTTGAGAGTTCTCCCTTTGGAAACACGACGGCTGCGATGGCCTCTTCAGTGAGTCTTTCAAGAGTTCCATCCCCCACCATCGTCTGCTGCCAAAGCACTCTCTTATCTTTGATATTCAAATTCCTTATTGATTGTTCGAGGCTATTCATTATAAATTTTTGAAGCAACTCTTGTATGACACGAGGGTAATGCCCCACCGCGGCGTTGATGAGCGGTTGAATCACCCTATCATGTTGGCCGTCCCCCGTCTTCAATGGGAGCAGGGCATTCCAATCATCAACCAACCCTTTCGTGTTGCTATCCAACAACCGTTTTATATCGCCATCAGTCAATCTGATGTCCATCGTAAGAGGTGCATATTCCTCGTCCACCCCATAACCCCCACTAGCGGACGCGACCATCAGATCGAAGCGCCCCTTTTGGGCATTCACAAAATCGATAAACTTCTCCTGCTCACGCGCGTCATCAGTAAACAAACTGGCTCTTACAATGAAATCATTCCAAACCTCCTGCGATATCCGCGCAACGTAAGGCGTATGCGTTGGCGCTTGCCCATGTGGGACTTTGAGACTGAGCATTTTCTGATATGTAATCCACGCAGGGGTGGATACTATACTCAACAGCTTAGTGAATGCTTCGCTGTCGCCTCGTTCCCGTGATACATCCAACGCAACGAGGTCGTCCCACCCATCATGGAACGATTCCATCCCCACCGCAGCTTCCACCGTATCTAACTTATGCTCTTTCATAAACTGATATGTATACATCGCTCGGAGCGTATCTTCCGGGTTTTCCTTATCAAATTTTGGGAGGCTGCTTACCGTTTCCCCCCGCGACGTCTTTAATTGATCCGCCCATCCTGGAGCGACTTGCGACAACATATCAACATTTGGTATTTCTTGAGGTACCACCCCCAAAATGGTGTGGATGTCGCCACTATCAATGGTTTCATCTATGAAGTCCCCAAATTCAAGCTCGAAAATCCTCACCGGATCGGGAATGACTTGAGTTACATCTGGACGTGGAAATAAAGGTTTTTGTTTGGTTGGAGCTAGCGTGGAGTATAGCGCCCACAGAAAATTGCCGAACTTTCGACGATGCTTTTCCGGCTCCGTAGCAGAGATGTCAAACTCCACCCTATCCAACGATGGGGCGACTAAATTCAACGCCGTCTCAGCGTTCTGCCTCGTCCGAATTCGACGACCCGAGAATTCTCCAGGCGACTCTCCACGCGCGGGGCGTGTGGGGATTAGAGCCAACACCCCAGGGGTAATCCTCGCTCGATATTCGTCTAGGCTTTCACCATCTTGCCTTGGGGGAATTTTGAAAGCCTCGGCGTACAGTTCACGCCTTTTTTTTAGTTCTTGTTCTTCTTTTTTCCGTTTCTCATCCTCAGCCTGTCGCTGCTTTGAAGTTTTTGGTTGCGAAGTTTTAGGGGCAACCTTTTTTGTATCTTTAGGATCAGGCAACGGTTAACTCCTTAAGTTCCCCGTCCAATGTCGTCTTTTCAAATTTGCTACTAATCTGAACATCACGCAACATCGAGTACGTAACGTCCCCCGCGTACTCTCCAATCAACTCGTCCAACAACCAAATTATGTCTTCACGCGTCTCACGATCCATACCCAACTCTTTACAACGATGCGGGGCCACCTAACTGCGGAGACAACGGTGCCTGCTGCGGAATGCCACCTGTCCTTGCGGGGGTGGAAAGTGTATTCGGCGGAATCGTCGGGGGAGTGCCAAGTTCAGCGGTCTGACCGCCTCGCCCCACAATCTGTTGCTCAAGAAGCTGAATCTGCTTATCCAGCACCGACAGTGCAATGGTATCTCCATCCGTCATGGCTTTGATCTTCAATCTCATAAGGCTGGAGTGAAGCGACAGAAGCTGGAATTGAGGCATTCTTCGTGCCGATTCCTCTTCAAGCCCGTCGATCTCCCCCTGAACATCACTTACAACGTCAGGCAGCAACACCTCGTACATCGTCCGACCAGTCAACACGTCCATCGCCGATGGTTTGCTCGCCCGAGCAAGATTCATACGCTCGGTCAAATCACTCGGGATAGCGAGCGACACATCAGCGCGGACGTCGATGAAGTCGCCGATGTCTTTGGGTTTGATTACTTGATGGAAGTAATCTTTTCTATCCCCTCTTGGGACGAAGCCCGAGACGTTGATACTTCCATTTGATCGGTCTCGAAACTCCTTCAGCGCCCAAAAACCAAGTCGGGACAGGTGATCAGCGATGATGATAGAAACCTCACCCGCTGACGCCAATGCTCCCTCGCGAAGTTTCTGAATCGCGAATCCACTCAACGCAAACGGCGTCTCCCCGAATAACGTATAAGGTACGCCCGCGCGCTGCCGTTGGCCCGCCAACTCCATCAACGACACCTGCACCATCGGATCGAATGGATTCTGCCTCATCGGGGCGGCGGGAATCTCCCCCCTCGACGCATCATAAGGTGTAACCGACACGCCAGCGCGGGGGTCATCTTGAGCATCATTCGGGTCGAGCGTCTCACTGTCCATGACGGGGCGACCACCGAACGTCTGTTCTGTGTAGTCCGCCGCCATTGTCTTGTGGGCGTGGTCGTAGACCTTCTTCATGAGGTCGCTCGACATCACCGTTACCTGAAACAACGGTTCAAGTAAACTTATACCCACCAACGTCTGATCGCCACCGGGGAAGGACTCTCCGTTGACATACGATATGTCATACGGATGCTCAATGTCATATTCCTCAACCAACGGCTTCACCGGACGTTGGGCGACGTAGATCGCATTTTTGAGGCATCTCTTACCTTTAGCATCGATCTCGTGCTTCCAGTAATCAAACACCTCCACGCGGTGATCATCCCGCCTCGTCTTCGACTTCACCAACGGTGCAATAGCGGATGCGTCCCAGGAAGGCTCGACTTCCGCTCGCCGGTAGATATCCATGAGGTTCATGTGCGACACGCGCACGACCTCTGCAATACCCTCATCGTCAAAGCTCTCAAAAACCTGCCGTGGATCAATCGAATCAATGACGAAGCCCACCCCGCCATCAGGGAGCTTCACCGTCGCCTTGTAAGTCACAATCGTCCCATACGTAACTGCTGAGTCGGCGAGGGATCGTTCGAACCGTTGTCGCCCAATGTTGAACAACCGTCGGTTGTTTTGATCAAACAATCCATGAAGGAGCTTCTCAGCGTTGCTGAATTCCCTCGCTTGCTTCTCCGTATCTTTTGATGTTGACGTAATCCGCCAACTTATCGGACGTCCACTTAACATGTGGATGATGAGCGTACTCATCGTCATCGAGTCGTTCAAATACAGTGGCCTCGCACCTTTGTTGTAAAAGTGCCCGCCCGACATGGAGACCATATTTGCAATCGACTCTCCGGTTTGGGAAATAAACCTCGGGTCGAAGCCCCTCTTCAACGCCAACCATTGCAGCCGCTTCTTCGCGCGGTCATCCCACAAACGTTGAAGCTCTGATACGCGGCCTACAATTTGATCAATCTTCGGCATGAATTATTGACCTCTATTTCGCGAAACTCTCGTCGCACTCCCCGTTGAGCTATTACGCGACGACCTGAATCTCATCACACTTGCCTGCCGTCTTACTTCTGGATCAAACGCGAAGAACGCCGTCACCAATTCATCATCGTGCCCACCAGGAGCCGCGCCCATGGATCGGTAACCCATACCATCGGAGAGATAACGATAATTCCTCGCCTCATGGATCAGGTTGTCACTGTAAATTCTGCACGCCCCTTCAGAATCAGTCACGGATATGAAACCATCTTTTAACACAGGTTTCGTGGACTTATTCATGGGGTAACCAAGTTTACCATCTCCATGAAGATAAACATTCGAGTACGAATCTAGTATAGCCTGCGTCAAGCCATATTGTGCTAGGTTACGTTCTGGAACAATCAACGCATCGTTATAATACCTCGCCAATCTCACAGCCTCTTCTGCCAACGTTCTCATTGGCACCCTCGCTCGATACCTCGCACATTGTACGAGCGTCGCACTGTCCCACACCGTCACACATTGCCAGTCCGTCGGGCGGTGATTTACATCCTTCATTTCACCACTCGATTGATCCACACTGACGATGTAATTCCTCGACGATTCCTTCTGTTGCCACAGAACCATCAAGCCATCACTCCGCTTCTTCACCGGCTCCTTCGTCATCTTGGCAAGTCGATCCATCGTCGCGTAATCAAACACCGCACTTCCCATGGGGAGGAAGGCTTCATCAGGCGTTTCGGGGAACTCCTGCTTGAACATAGCTTCACCAAGCTGGCTCCGTTGCCACCGACGCCAACGAATTTGATCGTTGTCAAGGTTGAAGCGCGATAAGACAGCGATTTCCTCTTCGGACATATCCCCAATCGAACCACCCCATCGCGTTCCTTCCTGATAAGGAATCCTATACTCAGGCTCCGACGGCCAAGGAAAGAAATGCGGTTTGAGGGAGTTACCCCCACTCCCCGCACCGACCCAACTCTCGTAGAAATACCCCGCCTGACCGTTTGCCGTACTCTCCAGTACCATACGGCTCATACCAGGAGGCATACGAGCGATGATACCCTTGACGACGTTTTGAGCTTCGGGGGAATAGAACCCCACCTCGGTAAACAACGCTCGATGGACAGGTCGCCCTCGACCGAAGGTCTTCGATTCCGCCGAACCGATCATGATCGTGGACTCGCTGCCATCGCCAAATCGAAAGCTCAACATGTTCCTCGTATCTGCGGTGACAGGGGGTCTCATCTTCTCGGGCAACGTGGAGTAAAACCTCCGCGTCACCTCGAATAATCTCTTTGATGTTTCCTCTCTTTGAGCGAGGTACAGCACTTCAATACCCGGTATGACCATCGCATCAAGGAAGAACTCCGCTTGAACGATGGTTGTAAACCCTAATTGCGCCGCTTTAAGAATAATGTCAGCGCTGGAACGCTCTTTCCAATAATCCTCCTGCACTGGTTTAAATACCAACGGCACGAGCTTCCCTTGTTTGTTCTGCACGCGTAACAACGTCTCTATCGCCGGGCGCGTGTCGCCTTGAAACGCCGACACCAGCGCCGAGCGATACGTCCCCGTCGCATCGACTGTCACCATATGCCCCTCTCCTTACGGCGACGAATTATTCCTGGGCAACTACTGAAAAAAGATTTCCTTGTTTTCCGACGAATCTCGTTAATCTTTCGCCTCATATTCACGATTCTCACCCATCCCATGACTCTAAACGCACCATTGTCTGTGCCACGACACTTTCTCGTGACAAGCCTTGGCAATAGCTTTGGAGCCGGTACGTTGCCAAATGTCAATCGAAAACCCTGTCACAGCTATTTGTATCTGAGAAAACTACCGTTGCCATGGCACTATATATATATAGAGTATTTCGTGGCAATGGTTGTCGTGGCGTCAATTCTTCACGCCGCCTTGACGGGGCCGGACGCCACGGCCCTGTGGGGGTGGGGGCGAGAATTGATCGTTAAACGAAACGACCCCCGATTTCGTGGGAGTGACACGTCGGGGGCCGTCTCGTGGTGAGGGAAGTGGGGTAGGTTGGAAGAGTTGGAATATCCCCTACGAGTAGGAGTATACATCAGACGTCAATTGGATGGCGAGTCACTACTCGATCCGCCGCCCTCGGAGGTTCCGTTACCGCCGCCGTTCTTACGTTCGGCGAACCAGTATCCCACCATCATTGCCACGAGGGGGATGTAGACCTCCGTTCGAGGGGCCGTGTCAGTGACGTAGAACACTCCGTACATATATGCCACCGACAGGGCTAAGAACCCAATCAACGTTAGTAAACTTCGTAACGTCGTCGGGCTGAAAAGCGCCATCAGCGCGTGGACTATCTTATCCATGAATGTCACTACCTTCCGGGGAATGATGCGTGTGACTCAATTTTACTCGTGGGACTCCAATAATTGAAGAGGGACTCCAAACTCGAAGGGGGACTCCAATTCAAGGGGGGGGGATTGGTGGAGTGGATTGGGATGTGCGAGGGAGTCCCCTACCCCACATAAGATTGTTCTGATTTTCACAGACTCCCCCTGGGGAGTAGAACGTTTGT